>Ga0182021_10000093_pt1 | contig 77502 bp, 84 predicted proteins | sample 612E3MmetaG_FD_120493 | JGI IMG/M metagenome (GOLD analysis project Ga0182021, IMG submission 120493) | Permafrost microbial communities from Stordalen Mire, Sweden - 612E3M metaG (Illumina Assembly) | ecosystem: Environmental > Terrestrial > Soil > Wetlands > Permafrost | place: Sweden...
CATCCCAGCCATCATCGACGGCTCGGAGGCCATCGCCTACGTCGAGACGAGGATCAGCGACGGCGCTTGCGCCTACCCGATCACGCCCTCGACGACCATGGCGGCGGTCTACCAGGTTGCCGTTGCCAACGGCACACCCAACCTGTGGGGAACGCACCTGAAGTTCATCGAGCCGGAGTCGGAGCACTCCTCCGCATCTGCCGCCGAGGGCTTTGCCCTTGCCGGCGGCCGGGTCACGAACTTCACATCCGCCCAGGGCCTCATCCTCATGAAGGAGGTTCTGTACACCATCGCCGGCAAGCGTCTGCCGGCGGTCTTCCATGTCGGGGCTCGCGCCCTCACCTGGCAGGCCCTCAACATCCATGCCGGCCACGACGACATGATGGGTGTCGCCGACACGGGCTGGGGCCAGTTCTTCGCCCGCAACTGCCAGGAGGCGGCGGACCTCACCGCTATCGCTCGGCGCGTCGCCGAAGACGGCGAGACGCCGTGGTTCGTGGCCCAGGATGGCTTCCTGACCACGCACACGATCGAGAACGTCCTTCTCCCCGAAGACGACCTGCTCCGCCGTTTCGTGGGCGATCCCCGCAAGACGGTCCGCAACCTGTTCGACCCCAACGATGCCCTGCTCTCGGGTCCGGTCCAGAACCAGGACTCGTACATGAAGGGCCGCATCGGCATGCGGGCCTGGTACGACCGCCTGCCCGAGATCGTCGAACGCGCCATGGCCGAGTGGACGGCGCTCACCGGCCGCCCATACGGCATGATCGCTCCCTACCGAACCGAAGATGCCGACTACATCCTCGTATCGATGGGGACGATGGCCGATACGGCCCTCGCGGTCGTGGATTCGCTCCGCGCCGAGGGTCGCAAGGTCGGCTGCATCACCGTCACCTGTTTCCGGCCGTTCCCGGCCACCCAGCTCGCCAGGGCGCTCGCCCACGCCAAGGTAGTGGCTGTGGTGGAGCGCACGGACGATCCCGCGGCCGCCGACAATCCGCTGACTCGTGAGCTCAAGTCCGCCCTAGCCGACGCGGCGATGGACGGCGCCCACCTGCCCCGTGTCGTGTCAGTTGCGGGTGGCCTCGGCTCCCGCGACATCCAGCCGGGCGACCTCGGCGCCGTCTTCGACATGATGACGGACGAGAAGGCCATGAAGGAGCACCGCCACGCTGTGCTCGGCATCAAACACCCTCAGGCTCTGACGATGAGCGGCATCAACGTCCGTCCCAAGGGCGCCTACAGCCTGCGAGGCCATTCGGTCGGCGGCTTCGGCAGCGTCACCACAAACAAGCTTGTGGCGACGACCGTGGGCGAGCTGTTCAACCTCTACGTCCAGGCCTATCCGCGCTACGGCTCGGAGAAGAAGGGTCTCCCGACGACCTATTTCCTGACGATCGCGGAGGAACCGATCCGGCTCCACAACGAGCTGACGGAAGTGGACTTCGTGCCGCTCTTCGACACCAACTCGTTCAAGCACGGCAACCCTCTGGCGGGTCTCGTTGACGGGGGCACGGTCTTCGTGCCGACTCCGCTGACGGATCCGAAAGAAATCTGGGCCGCACTCCCGCCTGCAACGCGAGCGGAGATGCTGGCTCGCAAGATCCGGCTTCTGGCCCTGGACACCGCGTCGCTCGCCATGAAGCACGCACCTCGCCCGGATCTCGAGATCCGGATGCAGGGCGTGGCGCTCGTCGGTGTCTTCCTGCGGGTCTCGCCTTTCGCCGAACGCGCCGGTCTCGACCGGCCGGCTCTGATGGAGGCGGTCCGGGGCAACCTGACCCGTTTCTTCGGCAAGCGCGGCACCGCCGTCGTCGATGCCAACCTGGCTGTCATCCAGGGTGCGTATGACGGCGTGATCGACGTCACCGCGGCACTCGCCGCAACGCCCGCGGTCGAGGCTGCTCGATGAATCATGCTCGAACCGTTGGCGAGGTCATGACTGCCAACCCGATCTCCATCGCCGAGACGGCCTCCCTCGCGGAGGCCGCCAAGATCCTCGACACCCAGAAGATCACCGGTCTTCCGGTCCTGGATGCGGGCGGAGCTCTGGTGGGCGTCCTGAGCCAGACCGACCTGGTTCGAGCCCGAGCCAACCAAGAGTTCGTCCAGAACTGGCCCGGCCTGCCCGTCGGGCAGATCATGACCACGCCGGCCCTCACCATCTCCATGACGGCCACTCTCGAAGAGGCCGCGAAGGTCATGGACGGGCGCCGTGTCCACCGCCTCGTCGTAACAGACGGAGCGTCCACCCCGATCGGAATCATTTCCGCCAGCGACCTCGTGCGGTCGTGGCTGAAGTAACCCGAAGACTGAGCGAGCGATGACCGAGACGATTGCCACAAAGAACAACGGCCACAGCCCGGCACCCATGGTCGACATCTCCAAGCTCGGGGCCGGACCGGGACTGATCGCGCCCCAGACCCTCAACGTCAAGGCGTACATCGACGACTTCAACACGAACGTCATCGATGCCTATCGTCGGGGCATCGCGGATGTCGATCTGCCGGCCGACATGGGCGTGGGACGGAGCCTCATCGCTCCGGCCACCGCGGGAGTACGCGACTTCAGCGCCCTGTCGCCGCTCATCCCGCAGTTCGACGCCGAGAAATGCGTCGGCTGCATGGCCTGCGTGAGCGCCTGCCCGGACACCGCCATCATGGCGACTGCCCAGCCCAAGGGATCGCTGGCCAAGGCCATCGACGGCTTCGCCGCGAGCAGTCCGAACGCGGGTCTCGCCACTGAGACGGCCAGGTCCCACTTCGTCCACACCACCAAGTACGCCGAGGTGCCCGCCAAGAAGGGTCTCGAAGGCGCCGACTTCGGTCTCTTCATCGACCCGTATCACTGCAAGGGCTGCGCCGAGTGCGTGGAAGTCTGCGCAGCGCTCGACCACAACGCCCTGACGATGGTAGAGAAGGTCGACGCCGAAGCGAGCGGCGAGTCCACGCTCGACCGCTTCCGCCGCGACATAGCCTTCTACAAGTCCCTGCCCCCAACGCCGGTCGAATACCGCAACGAGAAGGTCCTGGCCGACCTGATGCTCGGCGAACACGCCTTCGGCTACGTCGGTGGCGCCGGCTCCTGCTCGGGCTGCGGCGAAGGCACGCTGATCCGGATGGTCGTCGCCGCCACGCTCCAGACCTACGGACCCCAGGGCATGGGCATCGTCGCCGAGACCGGCTGCAACAGCGTTCTCGGCAGCACCTACCCGTACAACCCGTTCACGGTTCCGTGGACCAATTCGCTCTTCGAGAACGGCCCGGCCGACGCCATGGGCATCCGGCTCCGCTGGGACCAGGACGGCCACCCCGAGCGGCGGCTGTGGGTCTTCGGCGGCGACGGCGCCATGTACGACATCGGCTTCCAGTCGCTGTCGCGACTGGTCGCCTCGGGGATGGACGTCAAGGTCCTCGTCCTGGACACGGGCGTATATTCGACCACCGGCGGCCAGGCATCGACGGCTTCGTTCACGGCGCAAGTCTCCAAGCTCGCCGCCTACGGCAAGGCCCAGCATGGCAAGTCCGAGAAGCGCAAGGAACTCGGTCGGATACTGGTAGCCCACGGCGACGCGTATATCGCCCAGGTCGCGGCCTGCACCATAAACCACCTCTACAAGGCGGTCATGGAGGCCAACGAGTACCCGGGTCCGGCAGTTGTAATCGCCTACGCACCCTGCATGCCCGAGCACGGCATTGCCGACGACATGGGCACCAGGCAGGCCAAGCTGGCCGTCGAGTCGCGGGCATTCCCTCTCTTCACCTACGACCCGCGGCGCGGGCGCTCGACCGCCGAGCGTCTCTCTCTGCAGGGCAACCCGGCCGTGAAGGAAGACTGGACCAAGAGCCCGGACGGCTCCACGTTCGACTTCGTTTCCTTCGCCCGGACCGAAGGGCGTTTCGCCCAGCACTTCGACAAGGAGGGCAATCCCTCCGCCGAGCTGCTGACCTCCCAGGATGACCGCCTCCTCAACTGGCAAACCCTGCAGGAGATGGCCGGCGTTCTCCGCGCCGGACCGCATTCCTAGAGCAGATCCACAGCCGTCACTGCAGAACCGGGGCCGCGTAAGGGGCCCCGGTTCTGATTCTGTCCCGGAGAGGCCTACGCTTTGGGTAGCGCCAGAGCTGTCTGCGTCGCGCCCTCAGAGCGGCGCGTCCGATCCTCGGTCCAGGCGTCGTGGCGGAGGAGGGGCACCACTCCCACAAACATGATCAGAGCGGTGTCGGTGATGTACGGCAGGGCGATCATGGCCGCGATCGGAACGACCCATCGGGCGTCGTATCGAGCCGCCACCACCGTCATCAGCGAGGCGATCACCAGGCGGGGCAGGAGCGGCAGAACGTGGATGGCGAACGACGGCTCGGAGTAGCCGGCGTTGCTCTTCAGAACGTTGACCCAGTCGAACCAGAGATTGGATGAGAACGAGAATGACACAACAACGACCGCGGTGGTTGCCGCGAGCGCGATGAAGAGATTGCGCCACTCCCGACGGACCAGGAACCACAGCAGGCCGACACCCGGTGTGACCTTCGTGAGCAGCAGGAACGAGTACGTCCACGGCCAGCGGAACCCGGCCACAACGGCGAGGGCCATGGGCAGGAAGATATTGCCGCTCGAGAGGTAGTGCCTGGGGACCGCCAGCAGGTCGATGCCGGGCACGAGGAAGGTCGCGAAGACCAGGCACGCCAGCCAAGGACGCGCCATCCAGGCCAGGAGGGCCGTCAACAGCCCGAGCCAGATCGCGTGGAAGGCCAGCCAGGGCAGGGAGAGCAGCGGCCACAGGGCCTGGTCGAAGGCTGGGGAGTAGAGGTAGCCCTGGGGCGCCGCGCCGGATGCGGTCGCGTTCTGGTAGAGGTTCTCCCAGCGGATGCTCTGCCAGTAGCCGTAGGCGTCACCCTCGTAGACGTTGCGCAGGTAGTACACGTAGACGGCGACAGCCGTCAGGACCGCAAGGGCGAGGACGCCGCGCCGGACGTCGCGCCGCTGAGCGGTCTTCGCGGCCGTGGCGCAGAAGCGCGCGATTGGGACCGGCACGAACCGAAGGGCGGCGTCGACCATATGGGAATCCTCTGCTAGCCGCCCGCGCATGGTTCCCCGGCGGTGCGCCCGCAGTCTACCGTGGCCGTCCCCTCCGAATCGCCGTCGCCGCCGCAGGCTCCGGGGACGCCGCCTATGCGGCCTGCCCTACAGCTCCGGCCTGGAGACCGGCCGCGAAGGCGCCGAGGTCCGCGTCGACCACCTCCGGCCGCTTGCGGCCCGCCATCTCGCGCAGGGCGGAGTCGATCGATTCGCGTGTGACCCAGCCGAGATGGGCGACCAGGGCACCCAGCGCGACGACGCTGACGAGCTTGTCGTCGCCGCCTTGAGCCGCCAGCTCGGTGCACGGCAGCCGCATCTCATCGACATCGCTCCGGCCGCATCCGAGATCGCCCAGAAGCGAACTGTTGACGATCACCAGCCCACCGGGGGCGACCAGCGGAGCGAACTTGCGAAGCGACGGCAGGTTCATGACCACCGCGGCGTCGAACTCGTCCACAACCGGCGAGCCGATCGGCTCATCGCCGACGATCACCGTGCATGAGGCCGTGCCGCCGCGCATCTCGGGGCCGTACGAGGGAATCCAGAAGACCTCCAGGCCGTCCCTGATTGCGGCCCGGGCGAGAACCTGGCCGGTGAAGAGAAGGCCCTGGCCGCCGAAACCGGCGAACACGACAGAGCGCTCCATCTCAGGCCTCCGGCTTGGTGGGGGCGGCCGCTGCCGGACGGGCCGTCGATGGGGCCGAGCGATCCACGATGACGCCCAGCGGATAGGCCTCCACCACGGGGCCCTTGAGGTGCTCGAGCGATTCCTGCGGCGTCATGCCCCAGCCGACCGGGCAATTGGAGAGGACCTCGACGATGGCGAATCCGCCGCCCTCGATCTGGACCCGGCAGGCTCGCGCGATCATCGCCTTGAGCCTTCCGATAGACCCCGCATCGGCAACGCTGCCGCGGGCCGCGTAGGTGACGCCCGGCAGCTGGGCCAGCATCTCGGTTATCCGGATCGGGTACCCCATGAGCCCCGCGTCACGGCCGCTCGGCGAAGAGGTGGTCCGCTGTCCGAGGAGCGTCGTCGGGGCCATCTGACCGCCGGTCATGCCGTAGATGCCGTTGTTGACGAAGATCGCCGTGATGCGCTCGCCACGGGCCGCGGCGTGGACGATCTCCGCCGTGCCGATGGCGGCAAGGTCCCCGTCGCCCTGGTAGGTGAGGACAAAGGCCTCCGGTCTGAGACGCCGGATACCCGTGGCCACGGCCGGGGCGCGGCCGTGCGGTGCCTCGACGAAATCAACGTCGAGGTAGTCGTAGATGAACACCGCGCAACCGACCGGGGCGACGGCGATGGTGTGGGCCGGCAGGTCCAGGTCGGTCAGGACCTCGGCCAGGAGGCGGTGGATCACGCCGTGGCCGCAGCCGGGGCAGTAGTGAGTGGCGCGGTCGACGAGCACGTCAGGCTTGCGGTAGACGAGCCGGGCCGCAGCCGCGCCCCGAAGCGCGCCGGAGGAGCGGGCGTCCAGCGTCATCCTCGGCCGCCTGGTCGCGCGCCGGCGTCGAGGCCGGCCCCGTTCGTCGATGGGGTTCCACGGTCGTGTGCCGCCGGGGAGTGTCCGCTTGCGGCTCGAGTTCGTTCCACCCTGCCGCGCAGGGCCTTCAGGGCGCCGAGCACTTCGTCCGGCGTTGGCACCAGGCCGCCCATCCGCCCGTGGAAAGCCACCGGACAGCGGCCTTCGACCGCCAGTCGGACGTCCTCGATCATCTGTCCTGACGAGAGTTCCACCGTCAGGATCCCGTGCAGCTGCCGGCTCATGCGGGCCAGCTCGCGCTCTGGGAAGGGCCACAGCGTGATCGGGCGGAAGAGCCCAACCTTCATGCCATTGTCACGAGCTCTGGCTATCGCGCTGCGAGCGACTCGGGCGGCCGTGCCATAGGCGACGATCGCGAATTCGGCGTCCCCGAGTCGCCAGCCCTCCCAGCGGGTCTCGTGGCGGGCAATCTCGCGGTACTTGTGCTGGAGGGCGAGATTGCGACGCTCCAGGACCTCCGGGTCCAGATCGATCGACTTGATGATCCTAGCCGGGCGGCCGGCCGCGCCGGTCAGCGCCCAGTCGAACGCCTGACGCTCGGGCGTTCGGAACCGAAGCTCGACGGGTTCCATCGCCTGGCCGAGGATCCCGTCGGCGACGAGCATGACCGGCGTCCGATAGCGCTCCGCCAGCTCGAAGGCGGTTGCCATCAGATCCATCGCCTCGCCGATCGAGTCCGGAGCCAGGACCGGCACGCGGTAGTCGCCGTGGCCGTGACCCTTCGTAGCCTGGAAGTAATCGCTCTGTGACGGGCCGATGCCGCCCAGGCCGGGGCCGGCGCGCATGACGTTGACGAGCACCACCGGCGTGCCGGAGCCGGCCATGTAGCTCATCGCCTCGGCCATCAAGCTGATGCCCGGGCTCGACGACGAAACCATCACCCGGGCGCCGGTGGCCGCCGCGCCCAGGGCCATGTTGATGGCGCCCAGCTCGCTCTCGGCCTGTACGAAGACACGCCCCAGCTCGGGCATCCGTCGAGCCATCCACTCCAGCAGCTCGGCTTGAGGCGTGATCGGGTAACCGAAGTAGGCGTCGCAGCCCGCCTGTATCGCCGCCTCGGCGATAGCCTCGTTGCCCTTCATGAGCACACGAGCTCGACGGCCCGTTTCCATTTCTGCCTCCGTCCGGCGGGGGCGGATCTCGATCTCCTGCCGCCGCGTCACTACCGGTGCTCCTCTCGAGGCGCGGCCCAGACGGTGAAGACGGCATCGGGGCAGACCCTCGCGCACAGGGCGCAGCTGGTGCAGGCAGTGGCGTCGGTCAACACGACGGGGTGGTAGCCGAGGAGGTTGACCCGGCTTCGGTCCAGGGCGAGGACTGTCTTTGGGCACACGGCGACGCAGAGCTCGCAGCCCTTGCAGTGATCCACGGCGACAACGAGCGGCGTCCACGGCAGGGGCTGCCGGGTGGCCATGGCAATTGGACTGATCGCCATTCGCTATTCGCTTTCGGGTGCGGAACCCGTGGCCGAACGAGCCGCGGACCTCTCGGTCCGTGGCAGTCCCGCGCGCGGGACTTGTTGGCCGTAGAGTCGCGCGCCGCGCGGCTCCGGGCAAGGGCCGAAGGACCCTGCCTCCGCTGGAACTATTGGGTGGGCTCGCGAGGTCCGCGGCAACGGCACTCTGACGACATACTGCAAGCGGACTAGGGCGATCCCAGTAGGCCCTGCCACCAAGAAACGGGGGGCTTTGATGGGAGACGAATCGGACCGGCCGGGCAGTCGCGAAACCTTCACCAAGGCTCCGGCCGTTACCTTCGACCCCGACGCGGCCCGGCCCGATCCGATCCGTGCCCACTTCCCCGGCGAGGAGCCGCCGGAGGGACTGCGTGCCGGTGATCTGGGGCCTGCCGGCGAGTCGGAGCCCAACATCCGCCGGGCGCTCCTGGACGAGCCCTACGATGACCCGCTCGCTCCGAGCAGCGTTCGCTGCGTGGCATGCGCCCACCGATGCGTGCTCAGGCCCGGTCGAATCGGGATCTGCGGCGTCCGCCAGAACCGCGGCGGCTGGCTGTATACGCTCGTGTACGGCCAGGTCGTGGCGTCGAAGGTGGAGCCGATCGAGAAGAAGCCTTTCTACCATTTCCTGCCGGGCAGCACCGCGTTCTCCGTCGCCACCGCGGGATGCAACTTCCACTGCGCGTTCTGCCAGAACTGGGCCATATCCCAGGCCCACCGGGAGGGCGTGGTCCCGGAGAGTCGGCAGGTCGCCCCGGAGCAGGTGGTCGAGGAGGCTGTTGCGGCGGGCGCTCGAAGCGTCGCCTACACGTATGTCGAGCCTACGGTCTTCATCGAGTTTGCGTTCGACTCGATGGTCCGGGCTCAGGCCGCCGGCCTCCGAAACGTGTTCGTCACGAACGGCTACGAGACTCCCGAGGCGATCGAACTGGTGGCGCCCTACCTGGACGCCGCGAATGTGGACCTCAAGGCCGCCAACGACCACTTCTACCGACGGGTCTGCGGCGCCCGCTGGGAGCCCGTTCGCGAGGCAGTGCTCGAGATGCGGCGGCGCGGCATCTGGCTGGAGCTGACGACACTGTTGATCCCGGGCCTGAACGACAACGCGCGGGAGCTGCGAGCCATGGCCGAGTGGATCGCCACGGCGGTCGGCCCCGAGACTCCCTGGCACCTGACCCGCTTCCAACCGGCGTATCGGCTCAGCGAGCTCCGGGAGACGCCGGCGGCGACGCTGGTCAAGGCCGCGGCGATCGGGCGTGAGGTTGGGCTGCGGCACGTCTACGTCGGCAATGCGCCCGAGGTCGAGGCGGCCACCACGTCCTGCGCCCGTTGCGGCGAGAGGCTGATAGCCCGCGCGGACTACGCGGTCACCGAGTGGCGGCTGGTGGCGGGCCGGTGCCCTCGCTGCAAGCACGCTCTGACGGGCGTGGGCCTGGAGGATTCGCCGCTCGTCTGCTGAGGAGCTACGGGATCCGGACGGGCCTACTCCAGTGAGGCCACTCAACGAGCGGTTCGAATCCGGCCCGGCGGTAGAGCCCCAGCGCCAGGTCGTTCTCCGCCTCGACGCTCAGCTGGATTCTGCTGGCGCCGCGGGCCCGCAGCTGCGCCACGCCCCAACGCAGGAGTTCGCGGCCCAACCCGCGGCCTCGCCATTGCGGCGCCACTCCGATCAGCCGGACGTCGCCGACCGGCGCCGCCTCACCGTTCCCGGGCGGCGCAAGCGCGGTCCGAACGAAGGCGATCGGATCATCAGGTCGGCCGACAGGTGAGACAAGCAAGATCGTTGTCGGGTCGAAATCGGGCTGGTCGTGCGCATGCTGGATTTCGCCAAGGGTCCAAGACACGGGACTGGGATGGCTGGCGAAGGTGGCGTTGAGCAGATCGAGGAATCGTGGCAGCGACAGCCAGTCACCGAAAGCGCGGCTGGCCACCTCGACGGGGAATACCGGCTCGGGGACGGCTGCTTCCGGCGCAAGGTCCAGGCGCCACATGCTGGAGCGATACGACATTCCCATCGCCCTAGCAAACGCCTGGCCGGCGCCACTCAATGGCACGTAGAGGCGGATTTCGCTCAAGCCCTCCCGCGCCGCCAGCTCCAGGCCGGCGGCGAAGAGCCGCCGTCCGTGGCCGCGTCGCCGGTATTCGGGATGGACGGTGAGATCATCGTGGCCCGGGCTGACGTAGCCGCACACGGCGTCATCCTCGACCGCGACCACCACATCGTCGGGTGCGCCGACGATCGAGACCGCCTCGCCGTCCAGGTCCCAGGAGCTGAAGCCGGGATAGGCGTCGACCTCGAGGGCGGCGGTCATGACGCGCCGAAGGGCGGGCTCGTCGTCCAGGCGAAAGGCCCGAATCCCAGCGCCCACGGTCGCCCGCGCGAGGCGAGGACGGCTTTCCCGAGACGATCCGGGGCCTTCCGTCGAGGTCATAGCCGCGATTGTAGGATCGAGCTGACGACTTCATGTCGAGCACCCAGGGAAGGTGGCACCGCCTACCCGCACTCAGGACCTAGTCGGGACCTTCGGCACGAGGTGCGGGCCGCTCGGCAGGCGGATACTGCAGCGAGATGATGTGAGATAGAGCCGGGCGAACGGCAGGTCCGCACGCTCGGCGGGAGGTCGAGCCCGGCTTCGGGACGTCCCCCAGCGGAGGTTCGATCGAATGCACGAAGCAGGTCTGGCGCGAGGCGTGGCGAAGCTGCTGCGCGGAAGCGGCCTGCGCGTGGGGCAAGTTCGTCTGATCGTGCGCGGCGGTCACCACGACCCGGCCGAATTCGAGGCCGGGATGCGAGTCCATCTGGTCGCCGAGATGCCGGAGGAGGCCGCCTCGGTCGCGAGCCTCGAGATCCGCCGCGTTCCCTTCGGTCACTACTGCCCGACCTGCGACGCCGAGTTCGGATCCTTGGAATTCGCGCCGCCCTGCCCAAGCTGTGGCGCCGAGACCCTCCCGGACTTCGCCAACGAGCAGATCGACGTCGAGCTGCTGGAGGCGGTCCCGTGAGACTCACGCCGAACAGCGAGCGGGTCGTTCGGGCGATCGAAGTCCATGGCGTGGTCCAGGGCGTCGGGTTCCGGCCGTTCGTCTGGCGTCTCGCCACTGAGCTCGGACTCGACGGCACGGTCGTCAATCGAGCCGGCCAGGTCGAGATCGAGATCGCCGGTGCGCAGGATGCGGTCGAGGCCTTCGCCGGTCGACTCGCATCGGACGCCCCTCCGCGGGCACGCGTCGAGGAGGTCCGGGTTCGGCCGGTAGAGCGCGAGATCGCCTCCGGCTCGGGTTTCGAGATCGAAGAGAGCGAGGCCGTTGCCTCGACCGAGCGCCTCTTCCCGCCCGACATCGCCACCTGCGACGACTGCCTGCGCGAGCTGACCGACCCGGCCGACCGTCGTTATCGCTACCCGTTCACCAACTGCACCAATTGCGGTCCACGAGCCACGATCATCGAGGACCTGCCGTACGACCGGGCCCGCACGAGCATGCGCGAGTTCCCGCTCTGCGCCGCGTGCGAGGCAGAGTACCGCGACCCCGCCAACCGCCGCTTCCACGCCGAGCCCGTGGCGTGCCCGGACTGCGGTCCGCAGCTGAGCTACCGGAGGCCGAGCGACGCCGCCCCGGCGGCAGTCCGGGAAGAGGCGCTGCAGGCCGCCCTCGCCGACCTGCGGGAGGGGCGAATCGTCGCGGTCAAGGGGTTGGGCGGCTACCACCTGGCTTGCGACGCCACTGATCCGGTTGCCGTGGCCCGGCTCCGAGACCGCAAGCATCGATGGGCCAAGCCCTTCGCGGTGATGGTGCGGGATATCGATGCCGCGAGGCTCCAGGCCGACCTGTCGCCGGAGGAGGAGGCGCTGCTGGCCTCGCCCGCGCGGCCGATCGTCCTCGTGGAGCGGCGTCGGGACGGCGCGCCGTCGCCGTGCGATGGCAAGCGGGGCGGTGGGCCGCAACTCGCCGACGGCGTGGTCAGCGCCGAGCCGCAGCGCGCGGCCGCCCTGACTCGCCGCGTAGGCCTCTTCCTGCCGTACGCGCCCCTGCATCACCTCCTGCTCGAAGGCCTGGGCCGGCCCATCGTCCTGACGAGCGGCAACCTAGCCGACGAACCGCTGGCCACGGACGACGCCGAGGCCCTGGAGCGGCTGTCGGGGATTGCCGACTCGTTCCTGTCCCACGACCGCGAGATCCGGGCTCGCTACGACGACTCGGTGACGCGGGCCGTGGACGGGCGCGAGAGTCTGATCCGCCGCGGCCGCGGCTACGCGCCGGAGCCTCTCGACCTGCCGATCGCCACGCCGGAGCCGATCCTCGCGGTCGGCGCGGAACTCAAGCACACGTTCACACTGGCTCGCGGCCGGCGCGCCTACGTCGCTCCGCACACCGGCGATCTCGAGGACTTGCTCACGCACAGGGCCTTCGAAGGGAACCTGGCTCACCTGCGGCGTCTGCTCGACATCGAGCCGCGATGGGTCGCCCACGACCTCCATCCGGCCTACCTCTCGACCCAGTTCGCAGTCCGCAACTTCCCCGAGAACCGGCGCATCGGCGTGCAGCATCACCACGCCCACGTCGCCTCCGCGGCGGCCGAGGCGGGGCTGACCGGCGAGTTCATCGGCGTCGCATTCGACGGCCTGGGAATGGGCGACGACGGCACCTTCTGGGGCGGCGAGGTGCTCGTGGCTACTCTCGCCACTTACCGGCGGGTGGCTCGGTTCGGTCGGGCGGCCATGCCGGGCGGGGCGCTGGCGATCAAGAAGCCGTATCGGATGGCGCTCGGATACCTGCTTTCGGCCGAGGCCTTCGAGCCCGAGGGCAGGGTCGCCGACTGGATCGACCCGGAGCTGACCCGGGCGTTTCTGGATCGGCTGGACCCTCGCGAGGTCGAGGTCGTTCGAGTCCAGCTCGCTCGCGGGCTCAATGCCCCGGTGGCTTCGTCGGCCGGCCGCCTCTTCGACGCCGCGGCCAGCCTGCTGGGTATTCGCGACGTCGCCGAGTACGAAGCCCAAGCGGCCGTGGAGCTGGAGCTGCTCGCGGAGGAGGGGAGCCGCCGGCCGCTTCCATACGAGATTGTTGAGCAGGAAGGCCTCCTCGTCTACGACCCGCGGCCGACCCTCCGGTCGCTGCTGGAGGGTCGTGCCGAAGGCGTGCCGGTGGAACGCCTGGCGGCCCGCTTCCAGGAGACCGTCGCAGCCGTCACCCGCCAGCTGTGCGGCGAGGTGCGCACGGCCACGGGCCTGCGTGCCGTGGCGCTCTCCGGCGGCGTCTTCCAGAATCAGTGGCTCGCGACGACCCTCGTCCGGCGCCTGACCGGCGACGGCTTCGAGGTCCATACCAACCAGAAGGTCCCGGCGAACGACGGCGGGATCAGCTACGGTCAAGCCGCGGTGGCAGCCGCTCGCCTGGCCGGAGCCACGTAGCGTGCGCAATCTCGGGATGCGGCCCGGCGGCCGCGGAACCGGCAAGGAGAGCTTCTAATGTGCCTAGGCATCCCCGGCAAGGTGGTCGAGATCCGCGACGATGGTCCGTTGCGGATGGCCATCGTCGACTTTGGGGGCGTGCGGAAGGAAGCCTGCCTCGCCTACGAGCCTGAGGTCTCCCTGGGCGACTACGTCATCGTGCACGTCGGCTTCGCAATCAGCCACGTGGACGAGGAAGAGGCGCTGCGAACGCTGGAGATGATTCGGGCGATCGATGCCGAAGGGATGGCGCAGGAGCTCGGCGCCATGGGCCCCGGTGAGACGGCGTCGGGCGTGGCGGCGGTGGGCGGCTCGGGCGCGCCTCCGGGCGTCGGTTCGGGGGCCGCATGAAGTACATCGACGAGTACCGGGACGCACAGCTGGCCCGCAAGCTGGTCGACGAGATCCACCGCGTCACCACCCGGCCGTGGGCACTGATGGAGGTCTGCGGCGGTCAGACCCACACTCTGGTCAAGCAGGGGATCGACGAGGCACTGCCGGCCGGGGTGAGGATGATCCACGGGCCCGGCTGCCCGGTCTGCGTCACGCCCCTCGAACAGATCGACAAGGCGCTGGCGATCGCCGCCCGGCCGGACGTCATCTTCACGAGCTACGGCGACATGCTGCGGGTGCCCGGATCGACGACGGACCTGCTGAGCCTGAAGGCCCGCGGCGCCGACGTGCGGATCGTCTACTCGCCTCTGGACGCGGTTCGCATCGCGGCGGCCAACCCCGAACGCCAGGTCGTCTTCTTCGCCATCGGTTTCGAGACGACCGCTCCCGCCAACGCGATGGCGGTCTGGCAGGCGGCGCGCCTGGGCCTGGGCAACTTCTCCGTCCTGGTCAGCCACGTGCTCGTGCCGCCGGCGATGAGCGCGATCCTCGAGTCGCCGACCTGTCAGGTGCAGGCGTTTCTGGCCGCGGGCCACGTCTGCGCGGTCATGGGCTGGACCGAGTACGAGCCGATCGCCGAGCGCTACCACGTCCCCATCGTGGTCACCGGCTTCGAGCCGCTGGACCTGCTGGAGGGCGTCCTGATGGCGATCCGCCAGCTCGAGGAGGGCCGCGCGGTCGTCGAGAACCAGTACGCCAGGGCCGTGAAGCGAGAAGGCAACCGCGAGGCCCAGGAGACGGTCTTCCGGGTCTTCGAGATCGGTGACCGCAAGTGGCGCGGCATCGGCATGATCCCGGCATCGGGCTACCACCTGCGTCCGGAGTTCGCCGGTTTCGATGCTGAGGCACGCTTCGACGTTGGCACGATCACCACGGCCGAGCATCCGGCCTGCATCGCCGGGGCGATCCTGCAGGGCACCAAGACGCCGCTCGACTGCACGGCCTACGGGGTGCTCTGCTCCCCGCAGAAGCCCCTGGGGGCGCCGATGGTTTCCAGCGAGGGCGTGTGCTCGGCCTACCACGCCGCGGGGCGAGGACTCGCCACTCCCAGGGCGGTGCCGCTCTACGAGCTGACTCGGAGCGGGCGGTGAGCGAGCGACGGCCAGTGGCGGATCCCTTCGGGTCGCCTGCGGATGCCCCGGATCCGGCGAACCTGGTCTGCCCGGCCCCGATCCCCGAACTGGCTCGGGTCCTGCTCGGCCATGGGTCGGGCGGCCAACTCTCGGCGGCGCTGATGCGCGACGTGATCGGACCGGCCCTGGCCGCCGCCGCCCCAGGCGGTCCATTGAACGATGCGGCCGTAGTGGAGGTCGCCGGCCAGCGCCTCGCCTTCACGACCGATTCGTTCGTCGTCAGCCCGCTCGAGTTCCCCGGCGGCGACATCGGGGAGCTGGCGGTCAACGGCACCGTCAACGACCTGGCAATGATGGGCGCCCAGCCGCTGGCGCTCTCGCTTGCCTACGTGATCGAAGAAGGACTGCCGATGGAGGAGCTGCAGAAGGTGACCGAGTCGGTCGCTCGGGCCGCCGTTCGGGCGGGGGTTCGAATCGTCACCGGCGACACCAAGGTGGTCGGTCGTGGGGCGGCGGACGGGCTCTTCGTCAACACCGCCGGCATCGGGCTGGTTGCCACTGGAGTGACCGTGGGGGCCGATCGCGCCTCAGTCGGGGACGCCCTCATCCTGTCCGGCCCGATCGGCCTGCACGGCGTCGCGATCATGAGCGTTCGCGAGGGGCTCGACTTCGAGGTGGAGATCGCCTCGGACACCCAACCGCTGAACGGGCTTGTGGCCGCGATCGTGGCAGCCTGCCCGGAGGTGCGCGTCCTGCGCGACCCGACGCGGGGCGGCCTGGCGTCGGCGCTCAATGAGATCGCGACCGCCTCCGGTGTAGGCATAGACCTTCGCGAGGAGACTATCCCGATCCCCGGACCCGTTCGCGCCGCCTGCGAGATGCTCGGCCTGGATCCGCTCCACGTCGCCAACGAGGGCAAGCTCGTGGCCGTCGTGCCCGCCTCCTCGGCCGAGGCCGTTCTGGCGGCCATGCGCGCCGTCCCTCAGGGAGTGGAGGCCGTGGAGATCGGCCGCGTCGTGGCGGACCATCCGGGAATGGTCGCGATGCGCACGATCGTGGGCTCGCAGCGGATCGTGGACATGCTCGTGGGGGAGCAGCTGCCCCGCATCTGCTGAGCCGAGCGGGTGCAGGCCTGTAGTCATTCGTCAGGCGCCACGGCCAGTTCGCGCCCGTAGTGCCGGGTCAAGCGGTCCGTAGATGCATGCTCATGCCGGTCGGCGTGCCATTCGGCCCGCAAGCTGGGGACCCCTGTACCTATGCGCACCTGCGCATATGACCAAGAATGCCTGGCATGGACGAGGTGTACCGACTCCAAGCGGAAGTGCTCAAGACGCTCGCAAACCCCAAGAGGCTCGAGATCATCCACCTTCTGGCCGAGGGTCCGCACGAGGTAAGCAGGCTGGCTGAAGAGCTTGGGATCAGCCAGCCCAACGTCTCCCAGCACCTGGCGTTGATGCGGTCGGCGGGCGTCGTCGAATCAGAGCGGGTGGGCCGTGAGGTCCACTACCGCCTGAGCGACCCCGAGATCATCTGCGCCTGCGAAACGATGCGCGGCGTGCTCGTGCGCAGGCTCTCGCGAATCTCCCAGGCAGCCACGCGAACCCCGGCCGAAGTGCTCGCAGGACGTGCGTCCGCGGCCGCCGCCAACCAGACAATCAGCTGAGGCCAACCATGGACGAAACGATCTCCCTGGTGCTCTTCTCCGGCACGGACGATAAGCTCCAGGCCGCCGCGACCCTCGTCGCCGGTGCGGCCGCCCTCGGCAAGCCGGTGAAGATCTTCCTGCAGTACTGGGGTCTGAACGCGTTCCGGGCCGACCGGATCGCGGCCGATCACGGCCTTGCGCCCGAGGCCGGAGAGGCCGGCAAGCTCGCGTTCGACGCTGCCGCAAGGACAGGCCAGGCCCATTGGGCCGACGCGCTGCGCATGGCCAAGGAGCTCGGCGAGGTAGACATCCAGGCCTGCTCGGCATCGATGGATCTCCTGAAGCTCAAGCAGTCGGATCTCGATCCCCTGGTGAACGGTATCGAAGGCGTGGCCGCCTTCTACATCAACGCCGGCGAGGGCCAGATCGTATTCATCTAGCCAGCCGATCCAACCGCTGAGAGAGCGAAGCGGATCGGCCACGAACCAGCAAGGAGCAGATCGCGTGGGCAATCTCGACATCAAGCTCAAGGTCGACGCAACCGGCCTATCGTGCCCGCTGCCGATTCTCAAGGCGACCCAGGCGATCAGGACCGTCGCCTCCGGGGAGCTGATCGAGGTCGTCGCTACGGATCCCGGCTCGGTCAAGGACTTCGCGGCATGGGCCGGTTCGACCGGCAACGCTCTCGTCGAGTCCGACTCGGCCGATGGCAAGTACCGCTTCGTGTTTCGACACAAGTAGCAGCGCCTCCGCGGGGACGCCGAGGCAGGCGATCCGCTGGCCGCGAAAGGAACGATCCAATGTCCGCCGTCGCAACCGCCCCCGTGATCCAGACCTCGTCCGAAGGCGCCATCAAGACCAAGAAGTTAGTCATCATCGACTACAGCGGCGAGCTGGAGAAGACCTGGGCGACGATGATCCTGACCTCCACCGCCGCGGCCATGGAGATGGAGACCTCGGTCTTCGTCACCTTCTGGGGCCTTCAGACCTTCGTGAAGGACAAGAAGCGCATCACCGGCCAGAACTGGATGCAGAAGATGATGTCCTTCATGAAGCGGCCCGGCGTCAGCCACCGACCCTTGAGCAAGATGAACTTCATGGGCATGGGGCCGTGGATGATGTTCCAGCTCGCCAAGAAGTACAACGTCTCCAAGCCCAAGGATCTGCTCGAGATGTCCATGGCTCTCGGGGTCAAGTTCTATCCGTGCCAGATGACCATGGACATGTTCGGCCTGCGGCGCGAAGACCTGCTCGATGGCATGGAAGAACCCGTCGGGGCAGCCACGGCGCTCCAGCTCATGACCGAGGCCGACTCCACGCTCTTCATCTAGGCGAGCTTCGACCTGCCCGGGTCCGGTGGGCGTGCCGCCGGGCAACAGGGCGTCGCTCTAGCGCAGCAGGAATATGCTCGCCAGCAGAATCGCCAGCACGACTGCCGTGATCGCGGTGTAGAGGCGGTCGCCCTCGGACGCGAACGCGACCACCGACGCCGCCACTCGCACTACGGGCGTGGCCAGCAGCGTCAGAAGTCCGAGCTGGGCGATGGCGAGCGGCTCCAGGATTCCCAAGCGGGAGGTCAGCCCGCCGAAGTCGGTGGTCGGCGCGCTCGCCGTCGTGGTCACCCCGACAAGCGACCCCTGCCAGCCGACTGCCAGGGCCGCAACGAAGCCCGCGCCGATGAGGGTGGCGCTTACGCCCACGCCCACCGCCAGGACCAGGCTCACCATCAGGCGAAAGCGCTGCGGGCTCATAGTCCGAACCCCAATCCGCGGCCAATGGTCTCGATACCCACGGCCACGAGCACAGGCAGGAAGACCAGCCGAACCGCGCGGTTCGATACCCGGTTGAGCAGCCGAGCCCCAATCAGCGCTCCAGCCAGCACGCCGAGCGCAACCGGCGCCGCGATCTGCGGATCGACGTCGCCGCGCCCCAGGTAGATCCCGGCCGAGGCCGCGGCCGTGACCCCGATCATGAAGTTGCTCGTGGCCGAGCTGACCTTCATCGGCAGACGCATCGCTCCGTCCATGGCGAGTACTTTGAGAACACCCGATCCGATGCCAAGCAGCCCCGACACGACCCCGGCTATCCACATCAGCGCGAAGCCGAGCGGCACGCGCCGAGCGGTGTAGGGAACCTCGCGGCCAAGCCGGTGGTCCGGATAGGACGAGCTCAGTTTCATCGCCGCGGCAATCCGCGACGGCGGTTCTGCCGGCGGCGTCTCCTCGTTCAGCCGTCCTGCGTGCATGGCAGCCGAGCCGAGCAAGACCACACCCAGAAGGACGTACAGGAACGCCGGCGCCACCACGGCGGCCAGCAACGCTCCCGTCACCGCCCCCGTGGTGGTTGCCAGCTCCAGGAACATGCCGATTCTCATATCGGTCATGCGGTCCCGGACGTACGCCGCCGCGGCCCCGGAACTCGTCGCGATCACGGACACGATGCTGGCGCCGACGGCGAGGTGGATGTCCACGCCGAACACGAAGGTCAGGGCGGGGATCACGAGAATCCCTCCCCCAACTCCGGCCAGCGATCCGATCAGGCCGGCGCACACGCTGACGGCGAATATGCCGAAGTCGGCCTGCGGGGTCATCGGCCGGGGGTTCGGATCGACAAGGTCTGGTCCTTATCTGTTACTTGCGCAAGTACGCAATAAGTGTTAGTGTGCCAGGCAAGCGACCTTGCTGGTGAGGCGCGCAAGAGGCACCGATGAAAGATAAGGCGAATCGGGACCCGGAGCGAAACAGGCTCCTTGCCGAGGTATGCAGGGTTCTCACAGATCTCAAGCGGCCGGCGAGAAGCTGGTCGTCCAATCTCGCGCGGCCAGTCGGTGCTGCCGCCGGGTCGAGCCGATCATGACCAATGCTTCCGGCTACACGCTCGGGATTCGACTGGGCGGCCCCGTTTCTGCGGCACGACCGCGGGTAGAGGCTGCCCTCCAGGCCGAGGGCTTTGGGGTCCTGACCGAGATCGACGTCGCAGCGACGATGAAGGCGAAGCTCGGCGTTGACGGGGCGCCCTACCTGATCCTGGGCGCCTGCAATCCTGTTCTGGCGCACCGGGCGCTCGAAGCGGAGCCGTCGGTCGGCGTGCTGCTGCCATGCAACGTAGTCCTGCGTCAGGAAGGCGTGGACACCATCGTCGAGGCCATGGATCCCCTGGCGGTCGTCGGGATCGCCGAATCGATCGAAGTCAAGAATGTGGCCGCGGAGGCTCGAGAGCGTCTCGGCCGGGTAATCGCATCTCTGGAGTCGGACTGATGGGTAGCTACCTCTCGCATAAGGCCACTTCCACGGGCGGGACGCATCGCGTCATCGTCTACTCGTCGCCCACGTGCGTCTGGTGCATGCGCGCCAAGACGTATCTCCGCACCCGTGGGGTTCCGTTCCGCGACGTGGATGTCAGCCGCGACCCGGCGGCCGCGCGAAATCTGGTGCGCCGGACCGGGCAGATGGGCGTGCCGGTCATCGAGGTCGACGGTAGCCCGATCGTGGGTTTCGACCAGGCTCGGATCGACAGCGCGCTCGGCCTGCTCGCCAACTGAGAAGAAGGAAGCACGTAAACCCCGTACGGAGCTAGAGCAGATGGTGCAGTCGTTCTCTCGCCGGGCCACGCCCGAGATAAGCGTCGAAGAGCTCGACGAATTCCTGCGCGACGGCGGAGTTCGCCTGGTGGATGTCCGTGAGGCCTGGGAGTATCGACGGGGTCGCGTCCCCGGCGCGCTCAACGTCCCTCTGAGCCAGTTCGCTCGGCAAGCCGCCGACCTCCCCCGAGACAAGCGAATCCTCATCATCTGCGAGAGCGGCAGTCGGAGCCTTGCCGCGACGGATTTCCTGTTGACGTCGGGATTCGAGGGCGCGGCCTCGGTCCGTGGCGGAACGGATGCCTGGGCTCGAACCAATCGGCCGCTGGAGAGGGAGTAGATCGTGGTAGCCGACGAGCGCCGAATCCAGTGGGACACTCGACACCAGGCGGGCGATTTCGAGGGCGAGGGACCGAATCCGACGCTCGTACTGGGCGCCTCCGGCCTGTCGCGCGGCACCGCTCTCGAGCTGGCCGCCGGAAGCGGCACAAACGCCGTCTGGCTGGCCGCGCAGGGGTGGCGCACAACCGCCGTGGACTGGTCGCCGGTCGGGCTTGCCAACGGACGGGCGAAAGCGGATGCCGCCGGTGTCTCGGTCGAGTGGCTGGAGCGCAACCTGTTCGACTGGACTCCCCCGGCCCGGTCGTTCGACCTCGTAGCCATCGTCTACCTGCACGTGCCGCCGGACGAACGCCGGCCCATCTACGCCGGAGCGGCGGCCGCCGTGGCCCCGGGCGGCCGGCTGCTCGTGATCGGCCATGACCGCCTGAACGCCACGGAAGGTGAGGGTGGACCCGATCCCCAGAGGCTGTTCACCGCGGACGAGATCGCAGCCGACCTCCTGGTAGCCGATCCGTCGCTCGAAGTCGAGCGAGCGGAAGTCGTCCGCCGTGTTCCGCCTCCGGGCCGAGGCCCAATCGACTCGCTTCTGATCGTCCGCCGTCCCGTTTCCAAGGAGAATCCCCAGTGATCGTCAAGTCGTCCGTAGCCCGCTTCGACGGGCCCGGCATGCGCTTCACCGTTCGGACCGGATCCGGCCACGAGATCGTGCTGGACGACGCCGACGGCAACGCCGGCCCGCGCCCCGTGGAGATGCTGCTCGTCGGCCAGGTCGGTTGCACCGGCATGGACGTGATGTCGATCCTCCAGAAGAAGCGGCAAGTCGTGACCCGTTACGAGGTCTCGGTCACAGCGAACCAGCGCGACGACCGCCAGCCGGCCATCTACACGAGCGCAGACGTGATCCACATCGTGGAGGGTCCAGCCATCGACGAGTCCGCGGTACGACGGGCGATCGAGCTCTCGGCCACCAGGTACTGCTCAGTGGCGGCGATGCTCTCGGCGGGCACAGTCGAGATTCATCACCGATTCCGCATCCTCGGCGGCGCGGCTCCGATCGAGGGCGAGGTCGTCGTTACGGGACCTCACGCCGATCCGGATGCCCTGGGACAGCGACAGCCAAACCTTGCGGGCTAGGCGGTGAGGGCGTCGCGGCTCCCGGACCTGGGCAGCCGGGGCCAGGGGTGGTTCCTGATCCAGCTGGTCCTCTTTGCCGGCATCGCCCTTGCCGGGAGAGTAGGTCCCGCCTGGGGCGGGTCGGCGCTCCCAGTCGGAATGACGGCCGGCCTGCTGCTCATCGGCTGTGGGGCCATCCTGGCACTGCGAGGCCTGTTCGACCTCCGGGAGAACCTGACGCCGTTCCCGAGGCCGCTGGCGGGGGCTCGCCTGGTCGAGTCGGGTGCGTACAGTCTGGTTCGCCACCCCATCTACGGCGGCCTGATCCTGGGCGCCGCGGGCTGGGGCCTGTGGACAGCTTCGCCGCTCGCCCTTCTCGGCGCCCTCGTCCTCGCCGCCTTCTTCAACCTAAAGTCGCGGCGTGAGGAGATCTGGCTGACCGACCAGTTCGCTGACTACGACAACTACCGCAGCCACACCAAGCGGCTTCTGCCCTGGGTTTACTGACTTCAGGTCGGCGGTGGTACTCGAGCTTCGAAGCTACAGCCTTTCCGCCGCCACGTGGTCGAGCGCCCGCGCGAGCGCCGCCTCCTGCGCGGGCGTCAAGTTGTCCTCCAGGATGGGGATGTACAGCTCTTCTTCCGAGAGATGCGCCTTGAGCAGAGCGTAGAGCCGCAGGAGGACGCGGCGCAGCGCCAGCACGGCGCCCCGGTCGGCGTGGGCCTGAGGGTGCTCGGCGAACTCGCCGATCGCCCCCACGAGCCGACGAATCTCGACATGCTCGCGGGCCATGGGGGCCGTCGTCTGACGGTCGGCCAGGAGCCGTTCGAGGGTGGGATAGACGGCCGCCTCGACGGCCTCCATGTGCGGAATGAGCATGTTCGTCAGGCCGTCGTGAAGCTCCCGTAGTTCCGGCAGTCCCTCGATGAGCCTGGTCGTGTCCAGGGAGTCGCTGCTCAGGCGGTCGGCGAGCGAGTTCAGCTGGTCGACGTAGAGCAACAGTCGGTCGTGGTGCTCGTGGGACACTCGGGGCAAGTTCTGCATCGTCAACCCTCCTGGACCCCCACGTACACCCCAACGACAGGTGCGTCAAGAGTCCGGGATCCGGCCAACGAATGTCGCCCCGATCATCATGGAGCTGGCCCCGCTCGCCTCGGGTTCCTCGGAGCAGCGCAAGAGCCATTGCGCAAATGCACGATCCGCTACCAAGGAGGTCGGGAGCTGGTGGTCGGATCAGTGGGCCGTGGCGGCCTACTGCGTCTCCGGCGTTTCCACGGGCGTGACGGCGTAGACGGTCGCGTCTTCCCACGCGACGATCCCGGACAATTCGAGGAGCTTGTTCACCACGTGAGCACTGGGCGCGTCGACCAGGGCGAACGTAGTGTGCGCGCCGGTGTTGACCCACGCGCCCTCGAGGCGGGCGTCGTGATCCTTGCCCAGTGCCTGCAGCCGTGTGAACGCGGTTCGCTCGTTCTTCTGGTGCTCCTCGGAGCGGAAGGCCAAGCTCTCAGCGTTATGCCTCATAACCACGATATGTAGCATGACGGCGTCCTCCACCTATTCGGAGCCGCAGGAAGGCCCAACGGCTCGGTCTATGAGACAACGATCAGTGCAGCCGCTCCGCGTGATCGACGATGCGTCCGGTCGCGCATTCGATGGCGGCCTCGTCGACGTCCTGGAGGTCGGTCACGACGGGCCTGATGCCGTTGGCCGCGAGCCTATCGTATGCACCCTTGCCCATCCCGCCGCAGATGACCGCGGAGCAGTCGGCAATGGCCGCCGCCATCTGATCGTGGCGGGCATCCGAGGCAGGGCCCACTCCGTGCGGGCCCGCCTCGCGCTCCTCATGGACCTCAATGCCGGACCCGTGAGGCGAGAACTTGGGACGCATCTCGCGTGCGACCACGGCGCCGTCTTCGACGGTCAGGACTGAGTAGTAGGCGGCCCGTCCGAAGTGGTGGCTGACAGTACGTCCGTCATCGGTAGCGATTGCGATCTTCACGAATGGTGCTCCTCTAGAGATATGGCTGGCTTGAGCGGCTCCTGGTTCCGAGACCGCGTGGCCGCGTGTCAAATGGACAGGTAGAAAGGCTTCGGGCGGCCCTGCGATCACTCTCGAGGCCGGGCTGGAGCCGCCGTCGGCGCTCTACTGGCGGTTCTTCTGGACCAGGGTCCGCCCGGACGCCTGCCAGGCATTCATGCCGCCATCGAGGTTCCAGAGGTTGGTGTAGCCGAGGTTCAGGAGCGTTTGCGCGGCCTGGGCGCTCTCCGCCCCGCTGCGGCAGTAGACCAGGATCTTGGCCGACTTGGTGGAAGGCAGCTCCGAGGCGCGGGCGGTGAGCTGGTCGTACGGGATGTAGAGGTCGGTGCCATCGATCTCGCCGATGTAGGGCGTCTTGACGTTCACCAGCGTGAAGTCCTTGCTTTGAATCATCTGGGCCAGCCGGTCCGGCGTGACGTTGGTCCATTGGCCCCCCTGGCCCTGGACGATCGTCTGGCCGGTGGACAGGCTGGGCGCGGCCTTGGAACCGCCGCCGGCGAGCGCGACGAAAGCGATCGCGAACGCGGCCAGCAAGGCCAAGGCACCGCCGGCGATAGCCAGGTAGAGCCTGTTCCGGTCCGTGGCGGCCGGCGCGGCCCTGCCTCGGCTGACCGGCGCGGCCCTGCCTCGGCTGACCGGCGCGGCCGAACGCGAACCCGGGCCTCCGTTCCTTCGCTTGCTCGCCATGATCAGCCTCCTAGCCCCGCAACCGGATGGCGAAGAGCGCGACCGGACGGTACAGGACGTGCGCGAATTTGCCGAACGGGACCAACAGCACGAGGGCCATCGCTACCGCGACGTGGACCAGGAACATCGGATAACCCCATGACGGCGCGCTGGGAAGATAGAGCCCGAGCTCCAGGATGAAGCCGGTCACGCCGGCGATCCACAGCATCGACAGGAACGTCCAGTCGGACGTTGTCGAGTGTAGGCTCGAACGGTCGCTGCGGCGCAGCCTGCGGACGATGAGGACCGTTGTGCCGTAGATCAGCGCGGCGCCGGCCAGCGTGCCGAGCACTCGGACCGGATACCAGATCGGCACCGGCGTTCCGGTCGCCTTCAGGCCCGCCAACTCCAGCCCGTAGTCGAGCATCGTGGCGCCGAGCAGGCCCAGGAAGCCCCACATCGTGGCGAAGTGGATGAACCAGCGCTGGGAATACCACGGCCGGGTCTCGGTGGCGTCGGCGCAGTCTTGGCGGAAGCGGGTCTGGGCCAACGACTCCACGGCCGCGGCGTTCCAGGCTGCGTCCGCCGTCTTACGAACCGTGGCCTTCGCCGCGCCCGTGGCGGGGCCGCGCAAGACACGCCGGACCATCTCCAGGAGCCCGATCAGGGCGGCCGCTCCCATGATCGCCATGACGGCGATGCCCATGTTGTGGATCGCATCGGAGGGAACGAAGTCGAAGAAGGCCAGCGTCGAGCCGTCGACGGGTTTGTGGACGGAGTACATGAACGCCGCCAGCAACCCGACCAGGGCTGTCACGAAGACGAGGGCGAAGACCTTCGAGGTGGCCAGGTAATGGGCCAGATGGGTCCGGTCGTAGCTGGCTACGGCGTAGCGGCGAGCCGCGGCCATGAACGAGGCCGGGTCGGCCTGGGTCGGGCATGAATCCGTGCACTCTGAGCAGCCGTAGCACGACCACAGTTCGGGGCTGGAGAGGAGCTTCTCTCGCATCCCCAGCTGGGCGTAGCGCGACATCCGCCGCGGGAACGACGCTCCGTCGACGGAAAGAGGGCAGATCGCGGTGCAGACTCCGCAGTTGAAGCAGGCCGAGATGTCTGTGGCGCCGTAGCGCTGCAGTTCGGGGTAGAGGTTTCGGTCGACGCGAGTCGTCATGACCGCTGCTCCCTGGCTACTGCCTGGTATCGAAAGTAGCCATCCACCGCGGCTTCCTTGACTTCACGGACCCAGCCGTAGCGGCGCATCCCCATGACCCAGTACATCGCCTCATTGGCCGGCCGACCGATAGCTTCGGCGATCTCCGGGACTGTGTGGGGCCCTTCGGCGAGGGCTGCAAGGATCCGGCCCCGCATAAACGGCTCCTCGCGGACGATCTCCCTGATCTCCCGTTTGACTGCGGTCATGCGATGGCCTCCTGGAGCAGGCCGTCGATCATCGCCGTGATCTGGGCGTCGGTGTAGCCGCGCAGGTCGATGGCGTTCTCTGGGCACACCGGGACGCATCCGCCGCAGCCCTTGCAGCCGGCCACGCTTATCGTCGCGACCTCGCGGCCGTTGAGCGAAAGCTGCTCGATGGCGCCGTATGGGCACGCGTCGAGACATTTGCCGCACCACGTGCAAGCGTCCGGATCGACCGTGGCGACGAGTGGATCCAGCTCGGCCGAACCCTTCTTGAGTACGGACGCGCTCTGCGTGACCGCAGCCAGACCCGAAGCCACGCTCTCGGCCGAGCTCTTGGGTCCCTGGCATGCCCCGGCGATGAGCACACCGTCGACCATGGTCTCCACCGGCCGCAGCTTCGGGTGGATCTCGTTGAAGAAACCGTCTTTGCCCAGTGGCAGCTTGAGGAGGCCGACGAGGTCCGTGTTCGCCCGAGGCACCATGCCGGTCACCTGGACCACCAAATCGACCGGGATCTCCAGCTCTTCGTCACCGGAGAGCAGGTCTCGGACGGTGACGGTCAGCCCACCGGACTTGTCAGCGGCCACGACCGGCGGCGCGTCGTCGGGGAACTTGACGTAGATCGCCCCGTCTTTGCGCGCCTGGGTATACAGCAGCTCAAATGCACCGTAGGTCCGGATGTCGCGATACAGGTGGTACTGGCGGACATTCGGGTCCAGTTCGGCGACGCGGATCGAGGCATGCGCCGTCGCGGTGCAGCAGAAGCGCGAGCAGTACTCGTTGCCGTCGGGCTGGCGGCTCCCGACGCAGTAGATGTAGGCCAGGCTCCGGACCGGTTTGCCCCGATAGCGCAGGCCCGCTCCCGCGGCGGCATCGATCAACTCCTTGAACTCGGGCAGGGTGGCGACGCCGTCCATGCCGCTGCCGAACTCCCCGTCGGCCGGTCGATACGAGTCGAAGCCGGTGGCGACGATGATCGAGCCGACTTCAATCTGAATCGTCTGGGGCGGTTCGGTCGCGACTCGGACGCCCACCGCGTAGTTGCCGAAGCTGCCGGTCTTGCTGACGATTTCGGCTCCGGTGAAGATCTTGATCGCCGGCCGCTTCCTGGCCTCCTCGATCAGGCTGGAGATCAGCTCGTGGCCATTGCGTTCGTGCGGGTAGATCGGACCGAACCGTCCAACCCAACCACCCAGCTCGGCCTCGCGCTCCACAAGGAATACGCCGAGCCCGATGTCCGCCAGGCCGATGGCTGCTCTCAGACCAGCGACCCCACCGCCGATGATGAGCGCTTTCTGCGTAGTCTCGACGACGAGCGGCTCGAGCGCTTCGGAAAGACGGGTGCGCGCTATGACGCCCCGGACCAGGCCGATGGCCTTGCTCGTGGCACCGGCCGGGTCATCCGTGTGGGTCCAGGAGCATTGCTCGCGGATGTTGGCCTGGTTGTACTCGTAGGGGTTCATGCCGGACCGCTTGGCCACGCCCCGGAACGTCACGACGTGGAGCTTGGGCGAGCACGAGGCCACGACCAGACCGTCCAGATCGTTGGCGGCGATGTCCTCTTCCATCTCCTGCTGGCCCGCATCCGAGCAGGCGAACATGGTGTGTTTCGCCACGACCACGCCGGGCTCGTCTTTCACGGCGTCGACGACGGCTTGCACGTCTACATAGTCGGAGATGTTTCCACCGCAGTGGCAGACGTAGACGCCGAGCCGCCGCTCGCTTGCTGGCTGCTTACTCATGCCGGCACCTTCAGGCTCTCCAGGTGAGCTGCCACTTGAGCTGCGGCCGCTCCGGCGTGCAGGATCGAGTCCGTGATGTCCTTGGCACCTGATGCCGCGCCAGCGACGAAGACGCCCGGGATGCTGGTCCGGCCTGGGTCCATGTCCTCGTTGGGCTCGGCTACGTAGTCGTAGACGTCGAGCGCGAGATCGTCGCCGCTGAACAGGCGGTCGACCTCCCGGTTCGGCTGGACGCCCACTGCCAGGACGACCATGTCGTACTCGGCCTGGACGAGCGCCCCGCCGTGTTCGATGTCCTCGTAGCGCAGGATCAGGTTGCCGTCGTCCTTCTCGGTGATCTTCGCGACGCGGCCCTTGACGTACGTGGCGCCCATCGATTTGGCGCTTTCGTAGAACTCGTCGTAACGCTTGCCCGGCGCCCGGATGTCCATGTAGTGGACCGTGACTTCGGCCAGCGGCAGAGCTCCCATGATCAGCTGGTTCTGCTTGATGGAGTACATGCAGCAGAACCGCGAGCAGAGAGGGTTGCCGACAGTCTCGTCGCGTGAGCCGGTGCAAAGGATGAAGGCAATCCGCTCGGGAACCTTGCCGTCGCCCGGGCGAAGGACCGTGTTGTACGGCCGCGTCGGGGCGAGGAGACGGTCCATCTGCATGCCCGTGATCACGTTCTTGTAGCGGCCGAAGCCGTACTCGGGCTTGGCGTCGGCGGCGAAGAGCTTGTAGCCCGTAGCGACGACCACCGCCCCGACGCTCACTTCTTCGATCTGCTCGCGCATGTCGAGGTGGATCGCATCCGACGGGCATGCCGTAACGCATTCCTGGCACTCGGAGCAGACGCCGCAGTCGAGGCAGTCGCTTGAGCCCGCAAGCGCTTCGGCTTCGGTCATGGGCGCCTCGATCTCGGCGAAGTCCCGCTTGACGGTCGAACCGGACGCGGATTCGGGCGCGGTGCTGTGCGTGTAGCCGACCTGGCGGGTCAGAACCTTCGTCTTGTCCACGACCGGCAGGGCCTCGTCCATCTCGAACCCGGCGAGAGGCTCGCCCCTCAGCCAGCGGTCGATCATGTGCGCGGCCCGACGCCCCTGGCCGACGGCCCGCGTGATGTCCGAGGCGCCTGTCGTGACGTCGCCAGCTGCGAACACGTGAGGGACTCCCGTCTGGAGAGTTGCCGGATCCGCGACGAGGGTGCCGTTTGCGTTCGAGGCGCAGCGCCCGCCGAAGGCGGATCCTTCGGGCGCCATCCCGATCGCGACCAGAACGGTGTCGCAGGGGAGGACGAACTCGCTGCCCTTGATAGGCTCGGGGCGCCTGCGACCCGACGCGTCCGGCTTGCCGAGGGCCATGCGCTGGCACCGCAGTCCCGTGACCTTGCCGGAGCCGTCGTCAACGACCTCGACCGGTGCCATCAGGAACGAGAAACGGACGCCATCGCGCTCTGCGTCGTCGACCTCGGTCTTGTGGGCCGGCATCTCCTGGCGCCCGCGGCGGTAGGCGATCGTGGTCTCCGTGGCGCCCATGCGTACGGCGGTCCGCGCGGCGTCCATGGCGACGTTGCCGCCGCCCACGACCACGACGCGCTTGCCGGTCAGGTCAGCCGCGGAGCCGAGCCTGGTGGCGCGCAGGAATTGCAGACCGCTCACGACGCCGTCGAGCTTCTCGCCCGGGACGTTCAGGCTGGTCGAGAGCGGCGTCCCGGTCGCCACGAGCACAGCATCGAAGCCGTCGCGGCGCAGCGCCTCGAGATCCGTGACAGGCGAGTCCGTTGCGATCTCGACGCCGATACCGGTTACGTTGGAGATGTCCTGATCCACGACCTCGGCCGGCAGACGATACGCGGGAATGGCCAGGCGCAGGAAACCGCCCGCAACCGGGGCGGCCTCGAAGATCTTGACGCGGTAACCCCGGCGGGCGAGCTGCCAGGCGGCGGTCAGGCCGGCCGGCCCGGAACCGACAACGGCAACTCCCTTGCCGTTGGCCGGCGCGACCTCAACGCCGGGCCCATCGATCGCCTGGTAGTGCCGGTCGGCGGCGAAGCGCTTGAGGCGCCGAATCGGGAGTGTCCCCTCTAGCGAGCCGCGCGTGCATTCGCCCTCGCAAGGTGCGTAGCAGGCTCGGCCGAGCGTGCCGACCAGCGGCGTCGCTTCCAGAACGAGCTGGAATGCCTTCTCGTACTCGCCGCTGCGGATGAGCGATACGTAGCCGTGTGCCTTGATCCCGGCAGGACAGGTGTACGTACACGGCGAGGTGCCGGCGCGCTCGAGAACGGCCTTCTTCGGCACGGCCTGCGGGAAGGCGATGTACGCGGCCCGGCGCGCGACCATGTCGGCGTTGAACTGGTCCGGCACGGCGACGGTGCAGGCCGTCTCGCACAGCTGGCAGCCGGTGCAGGCCGCCTCGTCCACGAAGCGCGGCTTCCGGCGGATCGTGGCCTTGAATGTGCCGTCGCCGTCCCGCGAGATGCCGTCGACCTCGGTGTAGGTCAGGGCGGTCACGTTCGGATGGTGAATCGAGGCGGCCATCTTCGGCGTAGAGATGCAGCTGGCGCAGTCCAGGGTGGGGAAGACCTTGCTGAGCAGGATCATCCGACCGCCGACGCTGGCCTCCTTCTCCACGAGCAAGACTTTGTAGCCCATGTCGCCCAACTTGAGGGCGGATTCCATGCCGGCGATGCCGCTGCCGACGACGAGGGCGTCGTAATCGGTCATCAGTTGGCTCCGGGCCTCGGCAGCGCGGCGAGCGCCTCCGAGAATTGCGTCATGTGCTTGGCGAAGTTCTCGGCGCAGACCGAGCAGATGGCCGCCATCTTCAGCCGTTGGCCCTCGAAGCCGTTCGCCTTGAGAAGGGTCTGGGCTTCCGCCACGATGCGCGACGCCCTCTTGGCGCAATCCGGCAGGTAGGCGCATTCGTCTCCGTCGGACGCGATGAAGACCCCATCGAATCCCTGCTGAACGGCATGAAGGATCCACGACGGCCGAATGCCGCTCGTGCAGGGCAGGCTGATGACCCTCACTCCGGGCGAGTAGTGCAGGTGGGCGCTGCCGGCCAGGTCGATGCCCGGATCGGAGATGTTGTTGGTCGAGAAGACGAGAATCCGCGGTGCGGCGGTCCGCGCCTTGGTGTCAACCGGGGCGGCGGCGAGCGCGGTCATCAATCGGGTGCTCCTGCGATGCGTTGCACGGTCGAGCGAGGGTCTCGCTGCCTCGCTCGGCGCCGGTCGCGCTACTTGCCGCGTCGAATGAAGACCCGGTCGTAGCCGTCGTCCTCGATGACGCCGAGGAACTCGTGGCCCACCTTGCCGGCCCACGCGCCGATATCGGACTTCGTCGCCGGATCGCTGGACCAGACCTCGATCACGTCGCCGATTGCGATCTTGCCCATCCCCTTCTTGGCGTCGAGGAGGGGACCGGGGCAGGCCGCTCCCCGGGCGTCGATGATCTCGGCGGCGGTGACGGCTTCGAGCTCGGTTACGTTGAGGGCGCTCATCTCTGATCTCCGATTACTGCAGGTGGCTGATTCGCGAGGGTGTTGTGACCGGGCTCAGCTCGGCGGGAATGCGCTCGTGACAGGGTCTCGCCCGATCGTTCCCACCTGACCTTCTGTCCCTTCGGATCGGCTGGTGTACGCAGCAGCCACATCGCCTAGCCGAGCGATCCGTCGAATCAGAACTTGGCGCATCAGGCTGCAAGCGGCCACGATCTCGGGGTCGGCGAGTCGATAGCGGACTTCTCGCCCGTCGCGAACGGCTTCCACCAGGCCGACGCTGCGCAGCGCGGCGAGATGCTGCGAGATCGCCGGCTGGCGATCGCCGAAATGCTCGGCGATCTTCCTGACCTCAATCGGGCCGGTTTCGCTCAGGAGATGGATCAGTTCGAGGCGGCGGGGGCTGGCCATCGTCTTGAGGAGCGAGGCCTGAAGGCCGTAGATGCCGTCCTCGGGTCGCAACACGGCTCAGCGCTCGCCTGTGGGCGCGGTCGACACGAGCCGGAAGACATGGCTGTGTTCGCGCGAGACCTGGAAGGGGTTCGACATTGGGCGACTCCGGGCTTGGGAGCTATTCGTGGTATATGAATAGATGACCTGCCTGCATATGTCCCCTTCCGCATGTCACGTCGTGCCAGCCCTTTGGCCCTGAGTAGACTGCTTAGATATTCCGGGGCGCCCGGTCCTGGCCCGGTCGTGGAAATGCCGGGAAGGATGGTCCGACGCTACTTCACCCGGCGGGCGACCAGCTCGACCAGGTGGAAGTGGTGCGGCTCCCCGAGCGCGGTCTGAGTCTCCTCTTCGCGATCGACCCAGTGTTCGATCTCGAACGAGGCGAGGCTCGCGCGGATCGTCTGGGGCGACGGGCACGTCATCGTGGGATCCGAGGCCGAGCCGTCGCGGTCTCCGAACAGCATCGCCGCGACTCGCCCGCCGACGGCCAGCGCTGCGAGTACTCGCTCCCATGTCCGCCAGAACGGCTCGGGAGCGAGGAAGGGAAGGCAGAGGCTGGCGTTGACGAGATCGCACGCCGGTACGTCTACAGTGGCAAGGTTGGCCACTCGGGTCTTGAGAGCCAGACGGAGCTGCGGCGATGTGGCGGCCCGGAGCGTCTCGATCGCACCGGCCTCTCGATCTATCGCCAGAACGCTCCAGCCTGCTCGCAGGAGCTCTCGCGCGTCTCGGCCCGCCCCGCAGCCAAGGTCTACGGCGAAACGCTTGCGCGGGTGTTCGGCATCGTCTGCGGCGAATAGCTGGAGCGCCAGCTTCACCGTCTCCCACGCTGGACGGTCGACGGTCACGGCGTAGTAGCGAGACCAGTAGTCGGAGCCCACCATGGTCCGAGCGTAGCAGTTCGGCGCGATCGAAGATCGGACGACGAGGTGCGATCCAGACCGTTGGGGCCGGCTGCCTGAGAGGTTCGGTATCCTTTTCGAGCGCCATCTCGTCCTTGGAGTAGAGCGGCCGATCGTCGGCCGCGAATCAAGGAGAAGACCCCGTGAAACTGCAGATCAACGAGCATCCTATCGACCGCGTCGTCCGGATCGTCCTGGCCGTCGCCCTCTTCGCTCTCGTCGCCACTGGTTCCGTCGCCGCGCCGTGGCTCTATCTTGCGGGGTTCGTCGGAGCGATCCTGCTCGTGACCGGCGTCGTCGGCTTCTGCCCGCTCTACGCGATTCTCCGGGTCTCGACGCTGCCGTCACGCCGATGAGTCGATGACCGATCCACACGCGACGATCGACACTGCGGACCGGGCCGATGAGGGCGACGCTTTCGCGGCCCGGCTCGCGGCCGAGCTCCCATGGCTCGTCCGCCTGGCAACCCGCCTGGTCACCGATTCCGACCAGGCGGAGGACTGTGCCCAGGAGACGATCGTCGGGGCCTGGCGCCGGCGAGATCAGCTCCGGGACTCGTCGGCACTGCCGGCCTGGCTACGGCGCAGTCTCGTCAATCGGATCATCGACCGCTCCCGCCGCCACCACGACGAGCTCGATGTCGAGGCCGTCGAGGAAGACTGGCGGGACGACTCGTACTCGGTTCAGCCGGAGCGAGTGCTCGAGCGGGCCGAGCTGCGAGACGAGCTCCAGGATGCCCTGGCTCGGTTGCCGGTCATCTACCGTGTCCCGGTGATCCTCCACGACGCCATCGGCTGGACTGCCAGCGAGATCGCCGACGCGATGGAGATCGGCCTGCCGGCGGCGAAGCAGCGCCTCCGCCGGGGAAGGATGATGCTCGTGAGTGCCCTCGCATCAGACGATGCCCGCCGGAGAGCCAGCTTGGCTCAGCCGATCCGCTGCTGGCAGGCCCGCCGCCACGTGTCGGCGTACCTGGACGGCGAACTCGACGATCGGACGAAGGGGCTGGTAGAGGGACATCTGGCGGGCTGCCCGACCTGTCCTCCGCTGTACGCGAGCTTGGTCGGGGTGAAAGCCACGATGGGTGAACTGCGCGATCCCGACTCGGTCGTGGAAGATGAGATTGCGGGCAGAATCCGCGAAGAACTCTCGGCCGAACACGCGCCGGCGGTGACTCTCGCGGCTCCCCCTACAATCCGGGCATGAGCGCCACCGAGCCTGCAGGAGCCGGCGGGTCAACCGGACGCGTCTTCCAGAGAGTGCTGGGCCGCGATCTGCCGAGGGCCGTCCGTGCCGAAGGCTGCACCATCTGGGACGCGGACGGCAGGGCCTACCTCGATGCCGCCGGCGGGGCCGTCGTCGTCAACGTGGGTCACGGGCGCCAGTCGATCGTGGATGCCGCCGAGAAGCAGGCGCGCGACTTCACTTACGTGCACGGCACCACTTTCACCAGCGAACCACTCGAGACCTACGTGCGGGCCGTGGGGCGATACCTTCCGCTCGACGACCCGGCAATCTACCCCGTCAGCGGCGGATCCGAAGCCATCGAAAGTGCGCTGAAGATGGCGCGGGCGTATCACCTGGCCCGTCGCGAGCCGGATCGGACGGTCGTGATCGCCCGCCATGGGAGCTACCACGGCAATTCGTTGGGGGCGCTGGACCTCTCCGGACGTGAGCCGCTGCGCCGGCCCTACGAGCCGTGGCTGGGCCGCTTCAGCCACGTCAGCGCCGCGTATCCGTACCGTGCGGGAGAGGCCGCGGCCCACGCCTTGGGCGACGCGGATCAGCTTGCCGCGGAGTTGGAGGCGGCCATCGCCGATGCGGGGCAGGGGAGAGTGGCCGCGTTCGTGGCCGAGCCGATCGTGGGCGCGACGCTGGGTGCCGTGGTCCCGCCGGAAGGCTACTGGCCGGCCGTCGCGGAGGTGTGCCGGCGCCACGGCGTGCTCCTGATCGCCGACGAGGTGATGACTGGCTTCGGGCGCACGGGCCGCTGGTTTGGGCTGGATCACTGGGGCGTCCGGGCCGACGTGATGGCCGCGGCCAAGGGCGTTGCCGGCGGCTACTTCCCGCTGGGGCTCGCCGTCGCCAGCGGTGCGGTCTACGACACGATCGCCGCGGGCGGCGGCCTCGTGCACGGCTTCACGTACAGCCACTCCCCGGTGGGCGCGGCGGTGGCGCTGGAAGTGCTCCGCATTTTGGAGCGGGAGGACCTGGTTGCCGCGAGCAAGACAAAGGGCGAGCGGTTGCTGACGCTGGTGAGCAAGCGCCTGGGCGACCACCCGAACGTTGGCGACGTGCGCGGCCGCGGCTTGCTCGTCGGGATCGAGCTCGTGGCCGACCGCTCCACGCGCCGGCCGTTCCCGCGCCAGGCGCGCCTCGTCGAAGCCGTGATGTCCCATGCCCGCAACGCCGGTCTGCTGCTCTACCACGGCACGGGCAACGCCGACGGCACTAACGGCGACACCATCCTGCTGGGGCCGCCGTTCGTTGTCACGGAGACGGAGATGGCGACGATCGCCGAGACTCTGGGAGAAGCGGTCGAGCGGGCGACGGCCGAGGTAGCCGGCTAGCCGGTCGCGGACGAGGGAGCGCCGGATGGCCTTCCGTGCGTCTGTCGACGAGGGCGCGAGTCAAATTGAGGGAGCGATCGCCCGTGATGGTGATCACGTCCACCGGCTGAAGAGGCCGCCCAGCGTGCCGGCCGTCTGTGCCCTCCGGGCGGTCAGTTGCCCCGTCCGCGGCGGCTTCGTGTGACGATGTAGAAGCCCAGAAGAACGATCAACAGCGGGCCGACGAGCCGGTCCGCGGCGAAGTTCGAGTTCGCCGCCGCCACTTCGCTGCCGCCCCACAAGGCCAGCAATGCGCCCAGTCCGAGGGTCCAGCCCCAGCGCCGACCGGCCGAGGATCGGATCAGGGCGATGGCCATGACGCCGATCCCCAGGAAGAACATCCCCCAGCCCTGGCCGTGGATCAGGCCCGCGCCGCTGAGCAGATCCGAGAGCGCCAGGGCGCTCACGAAGACGCCGGCGTAGAGAGCCAGATCGCTGCGGTCTCGCACGCCGGTAACGATCAGAATCACTCCGACCGCGAGAAAGAAGGCCGACGCACCGATCTGCGCGTCGGGGAAGAGCTGCCCTGCGGCCAGCACAAGGCCCAGGAAGATCAGGAAGATGCCCGCCAGAGGCACTCCGCCGCGGCGGCTGCCCCAGCTGCCCTCGAATCCCCAGCTGTCGACGCGTACCGCCTTGGGCGGCTCATCCGGTCTGCTCATGGCACGGAGAGTACCAGCCGGCCGGTCAACAGGCGACCCCCGACCGCCAGCGGTCAGGAATCCAGCGTCGCCTCCACGCTCAGCTCGACGTTGCCGGCCAGCGCTCGAGAGATCGGGCAGCCGTCCTTGGCCTGCCCGGCAATCGCCCGGAAGCGATCCTCGTCTATCCCCGGGACGCTGCCGTGAACCCTGAGCCGGCTCGAGAGGACGGTCAACTTGCCATCGACTCGGTCGGCCGTGATCTCGGCGGTAACCGACAGGCGATCGGGCGGCGTCCCCGCTTTCGTAAGCTCGCTGGCGAGAGCCATTGAATAGCAGCTGGCATGCGCGGCGGCGAGCAGCTCCTCCGGGCTGGTTCGGCCGTCCGCATCTTCCATACGAGAGGCCCACGTCACCGGCAGCCCTTTGAACGCCTTGCTGGAGACGGCGTCCAGGAGTCCCGAGCCCGAGGCCAGATTGCCCTTCCAGACCACCGCGGCACTACGAACGACAGCCATCGAGGTTCCTCCAGGAGTTTTCTTCACCCGGATCTTCGCACGTCTCTCGGCGGTGAGGGTGCGGCACCCGCGACTCGCCGGCCCGCGGGACACCACTCAGGCGGACGCGGCGGGACGAGTGGCTGAGATGGCGCCGCCTTGCGCTCGCCGGCCGGACGCGTGGCGGACCCGCACCCGACCGGCCAGGGCTCCGAACAGCGAACGGTGAGCGCGATCGGCGGCAGGGGCGAGGGCGTCGGCTCCGGCGAACCCGAGGTATGCGTTCAGCGCCTCGGCGAGGGCCGGCACGAAGCCGGGACTCTCGAGAGGATCAAAGGCGGCCTCCCATCCGAGGCCGAGAATGCGCACTTCCTTTGAGCCGCGGTCGATGCGCGGCTCGATTCGGCCCACGAGCTCGTCGCCAAAGAGGATCGGCAGAACGTAGTAGCCCCAGCGGCGCTTCGCCGCCGGCGTGTAAACCTCCCAGCGGTAGTCGAAGCCATAGAGCGGCGCGAGCGCCTGGCGATCCCACATGATCGGATCGAGCGGTGCGAGGAAGCTGCAGCCCGGGCTTCCGTCGCCGGGGCGAGGCTCCGCGCCGGTGGCCTCCGCGGCGATCTCCCGTTCGGCCTGGGCCAGCAGCGGAAGCTCGTCCGCCACGACGTAGCGTTGCCCCTTGAGCCCCTCGACCGCGACCGGGACGATCTCGCCGCGATCTACCAGCTCGGCCCGGAGATCGCCCCGCACGGCCGCGGGTCCGATGCCCAGCCACAGCTCGCCGCTGCCTGAGGACCCGAGCAGGCCGTGGGCTCGGAATCGCGATAGGAGCTTGTGGCGCAGCTGCTCGCGCTCCGGCACGCGAATCTCCAGGAGATCGGCGGGGAAGAGCCGCTCGGTCAGGTCGTAGTAGCGGCGGTTTCCGTCGCGCCTCGCCAGCCCCAGGCGACCGGAGACCTCCAGTGCCTCGAGCACCGCTCTGACCGCCGACGTGGGACCCCACCACCACGAGATGGCCTCACTGCGCTCGAAGTCGGCCGAGCTCTTGGGACCCTCTGCGGCGATCGCGGTCAGGACCTTCTCCGTCAGTGGGCCTTGTCCGGCCAGCAGCTCGCCAGACCGCCCGGCAGCCGCGGTCTCCCAGGAGATTCGGTAGTAGGGCAGCTCGCGCGTCGGCAGCAGGTTCAGCGACTTGTTGTAGGCCTCGAAGAGGAGGCGCCGTCCGTAGAGCAGCTCGTCGGTGATCTCGCGCCTGTAGCCGGCGATCCGGGCGGCCAGCACGAGGTCGTGGTTACGCCCGGCCACCCCGAGCGGGTCGAACTGGAGTGAGCCTAGCCGGTCGACGACGGCCAGCACGCTCTCCGGGGTAGCGGGCAACGCGCGCGGGGGTGCGAGCAGGTGCCTGATGGCCAGGAACCGGCGAGCCACGGTCTTGTCGATGTGAGGGGGCATGGCGCGATTGTGGGGCAATCCCGTGTCAGGAGCTGGCAGGTATCTCGCCCATGGTGTCGGCCGCCGCCTGGGGGCGCTCCGCCCGGAGCAGGACAAGCGATCGGGGGCCGACTGTGATCGAATCGCCGGCGGCCAGAGGACCGATCGGCGGAGCGTCCGGCGTCTCGCCACGGTCCGGCGCCACGCCAGCGTCCGGCGTCTCGCCAGCGTCCGGCGTCGCGCCACTGCCGGAGGCGGCTCCCCGGGCAGGCCCGCCGGCCGTTCCGGCGAGCGAATCGACCTCTCGCTCCCAGGCACGCGGTCCGTCGACGTCCGGAAGGATGAACGTCAGAGGCTCCCACCAACCATTCAGCACCAGAAGCAGATCGTCGTCGAGGATGGGCCGGCCGTGCTCGTCGAGATCCGGGTCACGGCCGCCGTCGAAGTAGGCCGCGACGCTTCGCGCCTCGTTGCTCTGCCAGTCCGAGTCGGTCATGGCCGATCCGGCCGGCCCGAACCACCGGATGTCGTGCTCCGGCGCGCCGCGGGCGAAGCGGTGGCGGCGCAGCACGGGATGTCGCCGCCGGGCTGTGATCAGTTCGTGGACAAAGGCCAGCATCTCCTGGTCGGCCGCGCCCCAGTCGAACCATGACACCTCGTTGTCCTGGCAGTAGGCGTTGTTGTTGCCGCCCTGCGTCCGGCCGATCTCGTCGCCGCCGAGCATCATCGGAACGCCCAGGCTGAGAAGCAGCGTCCCCAGAAGCGCTCGGGACTGGCTGGCGCGGAGCTGCCGGATCTGCGGATCGTCAGTCGGGCCTTCGACCCCGCAATTCCAGGACCGATTGTCATCGGTTCCGTCGTTGTTCAGCTCGCCGTTGGTCTCGTTGTGCTTGTGGTCGTACGAAACCAGGTCGCGCAGCGTGAAGCCGTCGTGGCAGGTCACGAAATTGATAGAGGCGTTGGGCCGGCGGCGGGACGGCCCGTACAGATCGGCGGAGCCCGTGAGGCGCGTCGCGAGGTCTGCCAACGTTCCGTCATGGCCGCGCCAGAAGTCGCGGACGGTGTCGCGGTATCTGCCGTTCCACTCGCTCCAGAGTGCCGGGAAACGACCCAGGTTATAGCTGTCGGACTGCCCCACGTCCCAAGGCTCGGCGATCAGTTTCACCTTCGATACCACCGGATCCTGCGACACGAGGTCGAAGAAGGCGGAGACTCGATCGAAGCGACCGTGTTTCCGGGCCAGCGCGACGGCCAGATCGAACCGGAAGCCGTCGACGTGCATCTGCGTGATCCAGTAGCGCAGCGAATCCATGATCAGGCGCAGGCACACCGGGTTGTCGGCGTTGAGGGAGTTGCCGGTGCCGGTGGTGTCGCGGTAGAGGCGCAGGTTGTCGGGCATGAGGCGGTAGTAAGCCGCGTTGTCGAAGCCGCGAAACGACAGGGTGGGTCCGAGGTGGTTGCCCTCCGCCGTGTGGTTGAAGACGACATCGAGAATGACCTCCAGGCCCGCGGCATGAAGACCCTTCACCATCGCCTTGAACTCGGCGACCTGGCCCCCCGGCCGGCCGGCTCGGACCTCGGCCGAGTAGGTGGCATGAGGCGCGAGGAACCCGAGCGTGCTGTAGCCCCAGTAGTTGTCGAGCCCCTTGGATCGGAGGAAGGCGTCGTCGGCGTGATGGTGAACCGGCTGCAGCTCCACGGCAGTGATGCCGAGGCTCGTGAGGTGGTCGATGGCAGGCGGGGTGGCGAGGCCGGCGTAGGTCCCCTGCAGATCCGGCGGCACGTCGGGGTGGCGCTGGGTGAAGCCCTTGACGTGCGTCTCGTAGATGATCGTGTCGGAGTAGGGGACTGCCGGCGCGGAGTCGTCGCCCCAATCGAAGTCGCTCGCCACGACGAGGCTGCGCGGCACGAAGGGGGCCGAGTCCAGCTCACTCATGGCCTCGGGGTTGTCGGGCATGTAGCCGGCCACGGCGTCACCCCAGGTCACGTCGCCGTCGATGGCCAGCGCGTAGGGGTCCAGGAGCAGCTTGTGGGGGTTGCACCTAATTCCGCGCCCCGGCTCGTACGGCCCGGAGACGCGGTATCCGTAGCGCTGGCCGGGCCGTACCCCCGGAACGAAGCCGTGCCAGATGCCGTCCTCCTCCTGGAGGGGCAGCTGGATCTCGACGCCGGCCGCATCGAAGAGGCAGAGTGAGACGCCGACGGCGACATCCGAGGAGACGGCGAAACCGGTGCCCTCTGCGTTGGGCGTGGCGCCCAGGGGGAATGGCTGGCCCGGCCATAGCTCGATCTTCAGCTGATCTCCCTCGCCACTAGGGCTGTTGGTTCTTGAACCGGCACGCGCCGACTCGAATTGTGCCCGACCGGCCCGCTAATACCAGCCGTGAGACCGCCAGAAGTTGTAGGCGTTGCAGGCCGATCCGTATCGGCTGTACACGTACCAGATGCCCCACTTGACCTGAGTCAGAGGGCTGTAGCGCCAGTTGGACCCGAAGGCCGCCATCTTGGATCCGGGATAGGCCTGGGGGATGCCGTACGGGCCTGAAGCTGGGTTGCCGGCCTGCGGGTTCCACTTGGATTCCGCGGTCCAGATGGCGCTTACGCAGTCGTATTGCTTCACCCCGATGCGGTTCTGGATATAGATCCGGGCATTCCAGACCGTGTCGCGAGGCGTCGGCGCCGGCGTCGGCTTGGGGGTGGGAGTCCCTGAGGGCCAGGGTTGTCTAGTAGTGGAGGGCGACGGAGTCGGCTGCGTGAAGGTCGCCGCGGGAGACCCCGGCCACGACAGGTCCCAGGTCGGAGCGGCCGTGGGACTGGCCTCGGCGATCTCCGTCGGTAACGGGCTGGCAGTGGCCGGGGCGCTCGGAGATGCCGCGACGGAGGGCGCCGGATCGGCCAGGACAGCCGGAGCGACCACGACGACGCCATCGGCGAGGAGGACGAGACCCGCCACCACCAGCAGGCCGATCGTAGCGGGTGACAATCGAATCAAAGACTTCCTCGGACTGGCGTGACGCTCCGTCTTCGTCGGAGGCTCAGGCTACTTCTTGTGTTGGCCCCTGTCGACGGAAGAAGGGGTGTCAGGGGGCGAGGTCGAGGCGCCGGACGCGCGCCAGACGCGACCACGCGTTGGCGCGACAACGGGCGGGGACCCGCATGGGTCCGGGATTCGAGGGCGGACGCGAAGTCGGAGTTTCTCGATGGCGTCCGGCCACCGGCCGGCCGCAGAATAGCACTCGTCGCGATCCGCGGGATTTGCGCCGTCTGGCCGCCTCAAACCGGACGTTTGACTCGTCGCCACGTAATCCCGATAATAAAGGTCGGAATTGAGAACACTTCTGCGGCGGCGGTCCGGCGTCCCCCTCCGCTCGGACCGCCGACCCATTCAAGGAGCCAGATGGCGACCAGCCCCGAGATCGTCTCCAGCGAGTACAAGTTCGGTTTCCACGACGATGTGGACTACCTCGAGGAGACCAAACACGGCCTGACTCGCGAGACGGTCGAGGAGATCAGCCGGATCAAGGGCGAGCCGGCGTGGATGCTCGAGTTCCGCCTACGGGCGTATGAGCATTTCCTCTCGCGGCCGATGCCCCAGTGGGGCGGCGACCTCAACCAGATCGATCTCGACAAGATCGTCTACTACCGCAAGCCGTCCGAGGGCGAGGAGAAGTCCTGGGACGACGTCCCGGACAAGATCAAGAAGACGTTCGAGCGCCTTGGGATCCCCGAGGCGGAGCGCAAGTTCCTCTCCGGGGTTGGGGCGCAGTACGACTCGGAGGTGGTCTACCACTCCGTTCGTGAGGAGCTGACCAAGATCGGCGTCGTCTTCATGGGCACCGATGAGGGCCTGCGCCAGTATCCGGAGCTCTTCAAGAAGTACTTCGCCACGGTCGTGCCGCCCGAAGACAACAAGTTCGCGGCCCTGAACAGCGCAGTCTGGTCCGGAGGGTCTTTCGTCTACGTCCCCAAGGGCGTGGAGGTCCCGCTGCCGCTGCAGGCCTACTTCCGCATCAACGCCGAGAACACGGGCCAGTTCGAGCGGACGCTGATCATCGTGGACGAGGGCGCCAAGGTCCACTACATCGAGGGCTGCACCGCCCCGATCTACACCACCGACGCGCTCCATGCCGCCGTGGTGGAAGTGATCGCGCTGCCGCACTCCAAGGTCCGCTACACGACGATCCAGAACTGGTCGAACGACGTCTACAACCTGGTCACGAAGCGGGCCCACGCCCATGCCCACTCCACCGTGGAGTGGATCGACGCCAACACCGGCTCCCGGCTGACGATGAAGTACCCGAGCATCTACCTGCGTGGCGAGGGTGCCACCGCCGAGGTGATCTCGGTCGCGGTCGCCGGACGCGGGCAGCACCAGGACACCGGCGCCAAGGCGATCCACCTGGCTCCGAACACGCGCAGCCGGATCATCAGCAAGTCGATCTCAAAGGACGGTGGCCGGACGACATATCGGGGCCAGCTGAAGGTCGCGCCCGGAGCGACGGGAGTCGTGGCCAGCGTCCGGTGCGACGCGCTCATCCTCGACGAAGGCAGCCGCTCCGACACGTACCCATACATCGACATCCAGGAAGACGACACGACGATGACTCACGAGGCCACCGTCGGCAAGATCAGCCAGGACCAGGTCTTCTACCTGATGAGCCGCGGCTTGACCGAGAACGAGGCCACGAACCTGGTCGTCCAGGGGTTCCTGGAGGTCTTCACCAAAGAGCTTCCGATGGAGTACGCGATCGAATTCAACCGCCTCGTGAAGCTCGAGATGGAGGGCTCCCTCGGATGACCGCCGCAGAGGGGGAGAAGGCGGCCGCCGCCCCGACCGCCGGGTCGTCTGTGTCCAGGCCGTCCGCCCGTCAGGCGCCGACGGACCTGACGCTGAGCTTCGTCGACGAGGCCACGGTCCGCGAGCTGGCGGCGTCGCGGGGTGACCCCGAGTGGCTGCTGGCCGACCGTCTGGCGGGGTTGCGCGCCTTCGACGCGCTGCCGATCGAGACCAACCCGCTCTACACCACCTACGTGGATCTTCGGAACGCGCACCTGGCCGGTATCCGGCCGGTCCCGGCGGCGGGCGATTCGATCGCCGCGGCCGCCGCCGGCGCGGACCAGCGACTACTTCCCGAGGGCGCCGCCGCGTTCGCGGAGCTCGGCGAGACCGGCGCCACGGCGCTCGTCGTCTCGCCCGCTGCCAGGGCCGAGGGGATCGTGCTTGAGACTCTCGCCGACTTTGCGGCCCGAGACCCGGAGCAGTTCCGGCGGCTGCTGGACGGTGGCTGCACCCTGCCGGAGAACGACAAGCTGGCTCAGCTCAACCGAGCCCTGTGGTCTGGCGGGGTCTTCCTCTACGTCCCGGACGGAGTGAGACTCGAGCGACCGGTGGTCATCCGCTGGTCGGTGGGCACGCCGGGAGCGGCGCTGCTGTCTCGGACCGTGATCTCGGTCGGCGAGGACGCCGAGGTCTCGATCCTGGAGGAGCAGGTCTCGTCCGAGGGCGGCCCCGAGGAGTCCCTCGGGCAGAGCTTCTTCGCCGGAACCTCGGAAATCCGCCTGGGCGCGGGTTCGAACCTCTCGTTCGCCGGCCTGCAGGATCTTCCGCTTCGCCAGGTGGCATTCCAGCACCGCTCGGCCGTGGTCGGAAAAGGAGCCACGCTTCGCTGGGCGCTTGCCCAGCTCGGCAGCAGGATCGTTCGGAGCCGGATCGACAACCGCCTCGAAGGCGACGGTGCGACCGTGGAGCAGGCCGAGATCGTCTTCGGATCGGCGGACCAGCTGTTCGACCTTACCTCCTACACGCGCCACGTTGGCCGCGACACGACCGGGAATCTGCTCTCGAAGGGCGCTTTGACGGACAGGTCGCGGGCCTACATGAAGGGCCTCGCGACGATCGAGACCTCGGCCCACGGCACTGATAGCTACCTGGGCGAGTTCGCGATGCTCCTCTCAAAGCAGGCTCGTTCGGTGGCCATTCCCAGCCTGGAGATCGACCAGCCCGACTGCCGCCGGGTGGCCCACGCGAGTTCCGTCGGCCCGATCGACGAGACGCAGCTCTTCTACCTGGAGAGCCGAGGACTGGAGCGCGAGGATGCGCGCAAGTTCATCGTCCTGGGTTACTTGGAGCCGGTCGTCGCGCGCGTGCCGCTCGAGGCGGCGCAGGAGAGGTTGCGGGACCTGCTCGAGGCCAAGTGGACTGCTCAGACCGGTTCGCGACCGGCCGCCGCCGTGGCCTGAGCCTGGGATGAGCCGCCGCCTGGACCTGTGTGCCGCCGAGGACGTCCCGCCCGGCACCATGAAGATGTGCGAAGTAGACGACGAGCTGGTCCTGGTGACGAACCTTGGAGGAACCTTCCACGCCACCCAGGGGGTCTGCAGCCACGAGTACTTCGAGCTTGACCGGGGATTCCTGACGGGCGAATCCCTGACCTGCGCGCTCCACCTGTCGCGCTTTTCGCTGGACGACGGCGAGGCCCTGGACCCGCCTGCTGAGCTGCCACTCGCCGTCTACCCGGTCGTGGTTGCCGACGGCCGCATCCTGATCGAGGTCCCGGAGGGTCCGCTCGAGGTCAACCGCTGATCGCCGGCTAGCCGTCGCCGACGAGTAGCTCCAGGTTGCCGGCCTGATCGACGCAGACGACCACCACATGGCTGCCGTTGCCGACGACCGCCAGCACTTCGATCGGCGGAGTCGCTGGAATGCCTGCGACCGCCTGCCAGGTCCGCCCGTCCGGCGACGTCCAGACTCCGAACGATCCCCAGTTCGTTACGCCGGCCATCGTGACCGCAGGTTGCGATCCGCCCCCGACGTATCCGCCCGGACCGGCCGCAAAGACTGTCATCCAACCCGGAGCGGGAACTCGGGTCGAGGGCGTCCAGTTGGTCATATCAGGGCTGGTCCAGAGCAGCAGGTCTCGCGGAGTCGAGGGTTGGCCGGACGCGACGCCGACGTCGCCGAAGGAGACGTAGCCGCCGCCCGGGGCCTTTGCGATCGGGCCCATCGCGGAATACTGGGTTCCCGAGGGCGAAGCGTAGCCCGCTGGCCCGGTGTAGGTCTGCGTCCAGACGCGGCCGTCGGGCGAATGCCACACCGCCGCCCGATCCGACAGGGGGCCCCGGATAACCCACCCGTCGGAGACGCCGTACAGGGCATCTATCGCACCGTCCGCCGGTAGTCCCGACGTGGCGACCGAGCGCCATGTGGCCCCGTCAGTGGAGATCCAGAACTCTGTTCCGGTTGTGGCGTATCCCCAAGCGAGGAAGCCGGCCGGGCCGGCCGCGACCCCAAAGGCGTCAGTTCCGTCGGGAGCGGGCAGCACGGTCGCTTGCCATGTCGTCAGGTCGGACGACGTCCACGCCATCGGGATGCTGTTGGACGCATTGCCCGTCCAGCCGACAGCCACGATCTGGCCGCCCGAGGATGCCACTGAGGTCACCGTGGCGGCGTCGCTCGGCAGGACGGCCCGTTCGGTCCAGGTGATGCCGTCGCCGGACTGGAAGACGCTGGTCTGGAGCTTGATGAGGATGCCTTGCTCCGTCTGGAAGCTAGGGCCTGCCGTGGATGGAACGAAAGCGAGGAAGCCGGCGGAGCTGCCGGTCGTAGCCGCGAAGACGGGCGACTCGGACGGGCTGCGCAGCATCATCTGTGGCAACGCGCCGCTGACCATCCGCCAGCTCGACCCGGGCAGTTGCTCGACCGACGGGGTTGGCCGCGGGGCGGCGGTCTGGGGAATTGGGCTCATCGCGCCCGTCGGGGAGCCGGGTGCGGCACTTGGAGTGGTGGTCGGGGAAGCGGGCGACGACGACCGCAAGCTCAGGGCATATACCCCGGAGCCGACGACCGCGAGGATGGCCAGGGCCGCGGCGACCCGGCCCGCGAAGCGGAGACCATATCCACGACGGGGCCACGGCCTAGCGTGCCCGGCCGGTTCCGACGTGACGTCTTCCAGCGTTTCCCGCAAGGACGCCGGCGCCCGATCAGGAACCGAATCTGACAGCCAGTCGCGAATGGTCTGTTCGGTGTCGAGACGCTGGTCGGTCATCGACGGGCCTCCTCGGATGACTCGATTGCCTCACGGAGCGACTTGAGGGCGTAGTGAAGACGGGACTTCACCGTGCCGGAAGGGATGCCCAGCCGTGCGGCGATCTCGTCCACGGGAAGATCGCGCCAGAATCGGAGGACGACGATGATTCGCTGGTCCGGCGTCAGCTGGGCGAAGGCTGGCTCCAGGACGAGCCTCGCCGCCGTCGCCCCGTGCGAGTCGGCAGCCGCCACCTCGAACGCGTCGTCGAGGCCAACGACGTGGACAGTTCTGGTGTGCCTCATCCGATTGCGGCAGACGTTGACCAGGATCCGATCGAACCAGGCGTCGAAGCGGTCCCTGTCGCGCAACGTCCCCCAGCTCGCCCAGGCCCGTGCGACAGCCTCCTGCGTCGCGTCCTCGGCTTCGTGGCGATCGCGCAGGATGAGCGTGGCGAGCCGGTAGCTTCTGAGGAGCCGAGCGTCGTCGAGAGCGGCGAACGCCTCGAGGCGCCGGCGCCGCCAGGTCTCCGGAGCCGTGGCCGCAAGACGCCTGTCGCCACCCGCGTCGGTGACCGCGAGCGCCGCTTGACGGTCCGGCGATCTGCGGAGTCCCCTCAGCCCTGGCAACTGCGCCTCCCATGCCATTCTGGCGGCCCTCCGGATCGCGCCGCTCGGCGCCTACACGAATGACACCCGAGCCGCCAGAAACGTTCAGCTATGACGGACGCTCCCGCCGGGCTGCGCCGTCTCTCGGCCGAGCGTCAGCGGCGAGGCGCCGGCCGTCACCCTGGGAGCAACCTGCCCAGGCCGAGCTGCTCTGCTCGGGCGAGTACGGCCGCGGCGAAGACCACGTCGGCCAGGCCCACGCCCAGATGCGTCACCAGGACGCGGCCACCCGCTCGAGGCGGTGCCTCTCCCCGCAGGATCTCGCCGAGCGTGGCATCAGGGTCGGGGTAGCCGGCGAAGCCCGAGCCGGAGCGCGTGGCCAGAAACTGATCCCTCTCGTCGACGACGAAGAGCGCCTCCAGGGCCAGCGCCGCCGGGGCCTGCATGTCGTAGTCGACCGCCACGAAGAGCGTGTCGGGGGCAAGCCAGGCCGGATCGAGCGCCTGGTGGTTTGGGCCGAAGGAGACCATCGAGATCACCAGATCGGCCGAATCGACCGCCCGGCTCACGCTCGCGACGGCTTCCATCGAGCCGATCCCCTCGACCGCCGTCGACTCCTCCGCGAACTCGGTGGCGCGCGCGTGATCCACATCGACTACCCGAACCTGCGCGCCGGGGAGGAGATGGCCGACTACGGGGAGGTGGCCGCGAGCCTGGGCGCCCGCGCCGAGGATCGCGACCCGCAAGGCTCCGCCTGCAGCCCCGACCCGCGCCTCCGCCGCAGCGCCCCCGGACAGGAAGTGGCGGATCGCCGTCCCGCTGATCGCGGCGGTCCGCGCGGCCGTGATCGTGCCCGCCTCCATGACCGCCAGCGGCTCGCCGGTGACGGGATCGTTGAGCAGCACCAGGGCGTGGTATGCCGGCAGACCCAGTGACGGGTTCGCCGGGAATCCGGTGATCCACTTGGCGCCGATCAGGTCCAGGGACCCGTCGGCTGCCTCGCCCCGCAGGAGCGCCGGCATCGCGTGCGCCAGCGACCCGGGTTGGCGAGGATGGACTCCGATCTTCGCCGGGAGTTCCGCGTTGCGGCCGAGCGCCCGCATGGTTCGCTCGGCCAGGTCCAGTCGTTCGGGGAGCGGAGGCATGGCCGCGGCGACCTCGGCGGCGCAGAGATGTCGAAGGGGCTTCATCGTCCTCGCCAGCGGCACATTCCCGGCTGATTCGGCGGCACCGCCCGGGTGCATTGCCGCGATCGGTGCGCGCGCCCGGAGTGTAGCGGTACGATGGCAACGTCGGCTCGATGCGTCGCGCCGGGGCATGCTGCATCGTCGAGTCAGCCGGCCCGCCGACGACTCCGGTCGTCATCGCTCGCCGCAGCGCCCCTGCCGCGTTGTCGCGGGACTATTGGCACATACGAGGAGACAGATGCAGCGTATCCGGGGCGTCCTGGCCGGGACCCTCGTCGGAGTCGGGCTCGCCATGTACGTGGCCCTCTGGCTCCACGGCGTTCGAGAGGTGGCGATCCTGATCGGAGCTGGAGTCGGGCTTCCGATCGGACTGGTCGTAGGCACGCGTACCGATGCCCACGACGCTGCCGCGGACGAAGCATGGCGGAGCGCGGCGCCGGATCTGCCTCCGGCCTCGGACCGGATGGCCCTCGAGAGGTTGCAAGCGCAGATGCCCGGACCAGATCTGGATCCAGGGGCGAGTTCGGAGTCCACCGAACAGGACGCCGGCGTGCCGACCGGAACTGTTCCGGCGAGCCTCGCGGCCGACGAGGGGGCGGAGCCTCATTAGGCCCACTCGGTTCGCGCCCCTGTGCCGGGTGACGGCCTTCGCTGTCGATTCCGCGGGGATAGGCTAGGCTGCAATCGACCAAGAGCCGCGAACGGACGGCAGCCGGCACGTCTTTGTGGAGGCTGCGACCGCGGCGGCCACGTCTCGCAGGTCGCTGGATACGCTCGCGAGACGCCAGATCGGATGAACCGGGCGCGTCTAGGCGCTCGGGTCAGGCCCCAGGGACGGGACAGATGGGCGCATTCGAAAGGATCGATCGGACCGACGCCGGAATACTCGATCTGCTTCAGCGCGACGGCAGGGAGCCGTACGCCGAGGTCGGGCAGGCCGTGGGAATGAGCGGGCCTTCCGTCCACGAGCGAGTCAAGAAGCTCGAAGCGCGCGGCGTGATCCGCGGCTACTCCGCAGTGGTCGATCCGACACTGCTCGGCTACGGCGTTCTCGCCTTCATCTTCATCAAGCAGGTGCCGGGGACCATCTCCACCGACATGACCGGCGATTTCGTCGAGATCGACGAGATCGAAGAGTGCCATCACCTCGCCGGTGAGTCCGACTATCTGCTCAAGGTTCGGGCCACGGACACCCGCCATCTCGAGCGCGTCCTGCATGCGATCCAGCAGGTCCCCCACGTATTCACGACGCAGACTCAGATGGTCTTCTCGAGCGCCTTCGAACGCCGGCCCCTGCGGCTCGTGCGTGAGGTCGAGCCACCAGCCAACTCATCCGGGTTGTGAGCCGGGCCGAACCCGGGGCCGGAGCACAACCTTCGAGGGAGCGGCCGGCCCGATCCGGCAACTCCGTGCCCGAGCCCCGGGTCACGACGATGTTCGACTCCATCGCCCCCGTCTACGACCGCATGAACACCCTCATGACCGCCGGCCTGGACGGCCGCTGGAGGCGTGCGGCGGTCCGGATGGCGAAGTTGTCGCGGGGCGACGCCGCGCTCGACGTGGCCTGCGGAACGGGCAAGCTCACCGCCGCGTTGGCGGGGGCGGTGGGTCCGGCCGGCCGAGTCGTGGGTGTGGACCTCTCTTCGGCCATGCTGGTCGAAGCCAGACGCGCCTTCGGCGAGCTGGCGAACGTCGAGTTCAGGATCGGCGACGCCCTGGCATTGCCGGTGGACGAGGGATCCTTCGACGCGGCGACGATCGCGTTCGGCCTGCGCAACCTGGCCAGCTTCGAGGACGGCTTTCGTGAGATGGCCAGGGTCGTCCGGAGCGGTGGTCGCGTGGTCTGTCTGGAACTGTCGGTGCCGCGGCCGCGAGTTGCCGGTCGGATCTATACGGCCGGCTTCCGGGCCACGGCCCCGATCATGGGCACTCTCTTTCGGAGGCGAGCCGCTTACTCGTATCTGCCCCACTCGCTCGATGGGTTCCCGGCGGCCGAAGAGCTCGCCGAGACGATGAAGCGGGCCGGGCTGGTCGACGTTGGGTTCCGGCGCCTCGCCCTGGGGGCCGTCGCGATCCACGTAGGGGTCGTGGCTTAGCGATCGTCAGGCGCCTGCCACCCAGGGCCGCGCTCAGCCTCGGCGCACGCGCACAACCCGGCGGCCTCGTTCGACGGCGCCGCGGCGCTACCCGCCGAGCGTCGTGTCCGCGAGCTACTTTGTCTGCTCCGCTCCAGCAGCGCTCCGATCCGCCGTCACGCGCTCCGGTTCGGTCTCCTGCTGAGCGCCGGCGTCGCTGGTGAGACTGGCGGCCTCATCCGCCTCCTGGGTGGCGCGAATCTTGCCCTCGACGTAGGCCCCGTGAAGCTCGAGCAGCTTCACGACGGTGGCCTCGTCCATCGGCAACCCGTCCGCCTCCATCTCCTCGGCAAGGAGCGACGCTTCGACCGAATCCACGGGCCCGCCGGGCGTTTCGAGGGACTCAAATGGGTGCTCGGCCAGGAAGAACCAGGTGATGAGCCCGCCGGCTACGAGGCCAAGGAGACCGAAGAAGAAGTAGAACGGCATGGTGTCGGCCTTCGGTGTGGGCGGTCTTCGCCGCCGATCGACGCTTGAGACTCCGGCGCCCGTCTTCGGGCGGCCCGGCTGTCCCGGCCAGTATAGGTTGGGCACTCCCGTCGCGAGCCCGAGGTCATGGCCCGGTACACTTGCCCACCATGATCGACTTCACCCCCAACCCGATCGCCCTGGCCCTGGGCCCGCTCGAGATCCGCTGGTACGGAATCGGCTACGTCGCCGCGATCGTGGCCGGCACGTGGCTTGCGACCCGCGAGGCTCGTCGCCGTGGCGAGCGGGAGGACGTGATCATCGATGGCGTCGTCTTTCTGGCGATCGCCGCGCTGATCGGGGGTCGGGCCTATCACATCATCGACCAGTGGGCCTACTACCAGAACCACCTGGCGCAGATCGTCTTGCCGCCCTACACCGGGCTCGGCATCTACGGCGGCCTCTTCACCGGGATGCTGGCGACGATCTGGTTCGCCCGTCGCCGTCACCTGTCGTTCTGGCGCTGGGGCGACATCCTCGCGCCGTGCATCCTGCTGGCACAGGCCATCGGCCGGTGGGGCAACTTCATGAACCAGGAGCTGTACGGGCCTCCAACCAACCTGCCCTGGGGCATCGCGATCCAGTGCCAGTACCGAGTGGCCGAGTTCGCCTGCCCGGCGGAGGGCGGGACGACTCCGGTAGACGCCCATTTCATTCCGCTCTTCTTCTACGAGTCGATGCTCAGCCTCATCGGCGTCTTCGTGATGCTGTACTTGTGGCGGCGATTCACCGCGCAGCGGCGGATCCTGATCGCGGGCGACGTAGGGCTGCTCTACTTCGTCTGGTACGGCATCGAGCGCAGTCTCCTCGAGACGCTTCGGGGCGGCTGGAACTGGACGTGGTTCGGCATTGCGACGGCCCAGCTGGTGGGCCTCGGCGCGGCTGCGGCGGCCATCGTGGCCATCGCGGTCCGCCACTGGTACGTTCGCCGGCATCCTGAAGGAACGGGGAACGCGACCGCTGGAGGCGAACCTGGTGCCGCTGCGGAGCCGCAGGGCTCGGCCGCTGCCTAGTTCGGCTCGTGGTCCTCTTCGCCCAGCCAGAATGAGATGAACGCGTTGGCCTGCCAGGCCGCCTGGCTACCAGCGCTTGCCCGGCCGGCTTCTGGTGCCGGGTGCACGGCGCTCGGCGGCGGGGCGGTCCGGATCGCGCACACCTCCCGCAGCGGGCAGGACGTGATGCGTAAACCCCCCGAGGGGTGGGCGATCCATCTCCAGTTCGGCGAACGTAGCGAGCCCGAGTTCCTCCACGCCGACCGTCCACTCCCGCAGCCCTGCCCGGGCCGGCTCGTATGACTCCATCGCATTGGACCTCCTCCTGCCCGGATGGTATGGGAGCCCGATTGCCTGCCGCTTATCAGCCGCTGATCCGCCGCTTATCTGTGGCTCATCTGTGGCTCATCCGCGGCTCACACGGGTCGCTCGAGCCACCGCGATAGCCCCGCCCGGGACCCCTCCGCCCGTGGGCGCCGCGCGGCGGAGCCGACGCCCGGGTACAATTCCGGCATCCCAAATACGTCGCGACTCTAGACAGAACTCCTGTCTGACCTGCGCGGCACCCAGAGACGGAAACCGCATCCGGGCCCCGCGCGGGCCTGGCGACGTCCCGTTCCAAGCGAGGAGAGATAGTGGCCACCGCCGGCGCCAGGGTTGAAGGGTTTCCACGCGGACTAACAGCGGACAGCGCGATCGTTCGCTGGGTGAACGAGGTGGCGGCCCTGACGACGCCGGACGCCATCTACTGGTGTGATGGCTCCAAGGCCGAATACGACCGTCTCTGCCAGATGCTGGTGGACGCGGGCACCTTCATCCGCCTCAATCCCAAGCTTCGCCCGGACAGCTTTCTCGCCCGATCGGATCCGTCCGACGTCGCCCGCGTCGAGGACCGAACCTTCATCTGCTCCGCGAACGAGGAGGACGCCGGTCCGACCAACAACTGGCGCGACCCGGTCGAGATGCGCAAGACGCTGACCGGGCTCTTCACCGGCTCGATGCGAGGCCGGACGATGTACGTCATCCCGTTCTCGATGGGTCCCGTCGGTTCGCCGATCGGCCGGCTCGGGATCGAGATCACCGACTCGGCCTACGTCGTGGTCAACATGCGAATCATGACCCGCATGGGTACCGCCGCTCTCGATGCGATCCTGGAGACCGGCCAGTTCGTGCCCGCGCTGCACTCCGTAGGCGCTCCGCTCGCCCCGGGCGAGAAGGATGTCGTGTGGCCCTGCGATCCGGACCGGAAGTACATCGTCCACTTCCCCGAGACGCGCGAGATCTGGTCCTACGGCTCCGGCTACGGCGGTAACGCCCTTCTCGGGAAGAAGTGCTACTCGCTGCGCATCGCGTCGGTGATAGCCCGCGACGAGGGCTGGCTGGCCGAGCACATGATGATCATCAGGGTCACTTCGCCGGATGGCCGGGTGAAGCACATGGCCGGGGCTTTTCCTTCGGCTTGCGGCAAGACCAACCTGGCCATGCTCGAGCCGACGATCCCGGGCTGGAAGGTCGAAACGATCGGCGATGACATCTGCTGGATGAAGTTCGACGCAGACGGGCGACTCCACGCCATCAACCCGGAGGCCGGGTTCTTCGGTGTCGAGCCCGGAACGAGCATGTTCACCAACGCCAATGCCATGCGGACGCTCCGCGCGAACTGCATCCATACGAACTGCGGCCTCACCGACGACGGCGATGTGTGGTGGGAGGGCATGACCAAGGAGCCGCCGGCGCACCTGATCGACTGGCAGGGCCAGGACTGGACTCCCGGTTGCGGTCGCCTCGCTGCTCACCCGAACGCCCGGTTCACCGCGCCGGCCACCCAGAATCCGGCGATCGCCCCCGACTGGGAAGACCCGGCCGGCGTACCGATCGACGCGATCATGTTCGGCGGCCGCAGGACGGGGGTCGTGCCGCTCATCCGCGAGGGATTCAACTGGGAGCACGGCGTCTTCCTGGGGTCGATCCAGAGCTCCGAAACCACCGCCGCGGCCATCGGGGCCGTGGGGATGCTGCGTTTCGACCCGTTCGCCATGCTGCCGTTCTGCGGTTACAACATGGCCGACTATTGGGCTCACTGGCTCCGCGTGGGCGCCTCGGCGGACCCCGCCAAGCTGCCGCGTATCTACTACGTCAACTGGTTCCGCAGGGACGCGCAAGGCCGGTTCATGTGGCCCGGTTTCGGCGAGAACAGCCGAGTGATCGAGTGGATCTTCGGGCGCTGCTCCGGCGAAGACGACGCTGTCGAGACGCCGATCGGGCTGCTGCCCGCACCCGGCGCTCTCGACACCCGCGGCCTGGATATCGATGCTTCGGACCTTGCCGCTCTGCTGGCGGTCGACTCGGCCGCCTGGCTGGAGGAGACCGCCGCGATCGAGCAGCACTACGCCAAGTTCGGCTCCAGGTTGCCGGCCCAACTGGCTGCCAGTCTCGCGGAGCTCAAGCGGCAGGTCGCCACGGCCTGAGGGCTCGTGCCGGCCGGTCGTCACACGTCGTCGGGCAAATGAGCAAGGCCGGAGGGAGAGGAACCTGGCCCAGCGTCGGGTTCAGGACGCCGCGAAGCACTGGGCCGTTCGCCTGCGCGGCCGCTGGAGTCGATCCGTGACCGTCGGCGGCGGAGCCGACGCCGCACTTTCGGGCCGTATGTCGCACCTGGTGTAGCGGCGACTGGCTTCGGCAGGGATCAGTCGCCGCGAAAGGCGGTTCCGGGTACCATCCGCGCTGTCCGCGGCGTCAAGATGCGCCGGGCCGTACCGCGAGCCAGTCGCGCCGGCTCCCTCCGCCGGCGTTCCGCACGAGGGAGGTCAGCACATGCCAGTCTGTCGACGCAAGGTAACCGTCATCGGTGCCGGCAACGTTGGCGCCACCGCGGCCCAACGGATCGCCGAAGCGGGCATAGCCGACGTCTATCTGGTGGACGTTGTCGAGGGTCTGCCACAGGGCAAGGCCCTCGACCTGCTCGAAGCCGCGCCCCTTCAGCACCACGATCAGATGATCTACGGCACCAACGACTACGCCGACACGACCGAGTCGGACGTGATCGTCGTGACCGCCGGGATGGCGCGTCAGCCGGGGCAGACCAGAGACGATCTGCTCCTCAAGAACCGGGCCATCGTTCGGGACGTGGTCAAGAAGGCTACTCAGTACTCTCCCGACGCGATCCTGATCCTGGTCACCAACCCCCTCGACGCCATGGTCCACGTCGCCCTGGAAGCGAGCGGTTTCCCGCGTGAGCGCGTCATCGGCATGGCCGGCGTCCTGGACAGCGCCCGCTTCCGCTCGTTCATCGCCCAGGACCTGGGCGTCTCCGCCTCAGACGTCTCGGCTTTCGTGCTGGGCGGCCACGGCGACACCATGGTCCCGCTGCCGCGGTACTCGACTGTCGGTGGGATCCCGCTGCCGGAGTTGATGAAGCCCGATCGCATCGAGACTCTGGTCCAGCGGACCCGCAACGGCGGCGCGGAAGTCGTGGCTCTCCTGAAGGCCGGCAGCGCCTTCTACGCCCCGGCCTCGTCCGTGCTGCACATGGTCGACTCGATCCTGAACGACCGGAAACGGGTCCTGCCTTGTGCCGTGCTGCTGCGCGGCGAGTACAAGATCGACGGCCTCGTCATGGGCGTACCGATCATCCTGGGCGCCGCGGGCGTGGAACGGATCATCGAGGTGTCTCTGACCGATTCCGAGCTAGATGCGTTGCACGCCTCGGCCGGCGCGGTCCAGAGCCTCGTTGACACCCTGGAGGCTACGAAGGGCTAGGACCGGCCCGGTGGACAAGCAGGGCGCCGGAGGCGGTCTCAGAATCGGAAAAGCCCCGGCGGTCCCGTCCGGCCGGGGCTTTCCGCGGCGGATGACTGTTAGGGCGCCGGTCCCGGCCCCCCTGAATTCCGGGGCCGGCGCCATCGCCCGTCCGACCCCCCTCGGGGCGACTCGCGCCGCACATCGGGCGAAACCCCCCGTTGGAGCTCGATCGCGCACCGGTTCTTGGGCCGGTCCGCCATCGATGTTCGAATCAAGCCACGTCGCGCCGCCGCCGCGGAGCGCCCAGGCGACACATTCGGTGTCGGCTGGGCGACATCGGCTCCTCCGACGCCCCAATGCCCGAGAACGACGCCGACGTTGTGGCCCACGCCCGCTCGAGATTCCGGCCCCGCAGGCAGTAAGGTCACGAGCCGGGCGACCGTGAGGCCGCGCGCCCGGTACACTGCGGACCGTGCTTGATTCGATCCGCTTCGACTTCGATCCCACGGTCTCCCCGTTCGGGCTGAGCGTTCGTCTCGAGACGCTGGCCCTGGGCGGAGTCATCCTGCTCGTGCTCGTCCTGGTTGCGCTCCAGGCGGGACGGGCCTCACGGCGGATCGACGCGGAAAGTGACGACGCGGCCGGACCACGTTCCCTCGACTCCGCCGGGCGGTTGCGGCGGGACGATCTGATCCTGATCGCGTTCGGCGTCGTGCCGGGCGCCATCGTCGGCGGTCGGCTGGACTACGGCCTGATTCACCTGGACTACTACCGGGCCAATCCGTCGGCCCTCACCGATCCGAGTCAGGGTGGCCTGGGCCTGACGCTTGCCGTCGTCCTCGGCGCCGTTTCCGGGCTGGCCGTGGCCAGGCTCCTGGCCGCCCCAATCGGACGGTGGCTGGGCGTGGCGGGTATCCCCATCCTGCTGGGGCTCGGACTCGGGAAGCTGGCGACCGTGGCCGGTGGAGAAGGGCAGGGCACCTATTCGGATTCCTCGTGGGCGACGAGTTACGCCGGACCCGGGCCGTGGGGCAGCGTCAATGCGGGCTATCCGGCGTTTCCATCCCAGATCCTGGAGGGCGGGCTCGTCCTCCTTGCCGCGGCCGTCGTCGCCGGCCTGCCGCTCCTCCTGCGGATTCGCGTCAGACGCCGTGGGGGGTTACCTCGACCGGGCTGGTCGCCGCGGCGCGAATGGCCTCTGCTGTCCGGCTGGCGAGGCTTCGTGACGGTCCTCGGTCTGTGGGCCTTGGCACGGTTCGTTGCCGCCTTCACGTGGCGGGACGCGAACGTATTCGGCGCGCTTCGTGTCGAGCAGATCCTCCTCCTCGGGTTGCTGGCCCTGTTGGTCTTGGCCCTCCTCACGCCACCGGTGGCGAGGTGGATTCAGCGAATGTGGGTTTCACGCGTCCCCGACCCGGAATCCGGAGGGTAGATGTCACCGTCGCGGCCCGATGCCAACCCGAATCAGGGTCGCTCCGGATCTCTGCCGGCTGCGAAGCCCGCCGCCTCGAAGGCCGGCCTGGGACCGGCCGCCCGGCCCGCCGTGCCAGCTGCCAACGAGACCGGGCGAAATGCCGCCGCGAAGCCGGCCCCGCCGACGGTGACGCGGACTCGGAGAGTCCACGTCCGCGGCAGGCAGGTCGTCCGCCTGCCTGAGCCGCCGAGGACGCCGCCGGTCCTCGCTCGCCAGGTCCGGGGCGGCGTCGTCGAGAGCCGTCACCGTGGCTCGATCGTGGAAGTGACCGCCGACGGGAGCGTGCGCCGCGTGCTGGGCGATCCGGACACAGTGGTCAACCTCCGTTCGGCCGTGAAGCCGTTCGGGCTGGTGGCGTTGGTCGAGTCCGGAGGGGTCGAGGAGTTCGAGCTCTCGGACGCCGAGCTCGCGACCATGGCCGGGTCGCACTCGGGCGAGGACCTCCACGTCAGGACACTCCAGGCCGTCTTCCGGAGGTCCGGCGTGAGCCAGCAGCTGCTGGGCTGCGGGGCCGAGGGGGCTCCTCTCGATGCCTTGACCGCCGCTCGGCTCGCTCGGGATGGCGAGAAGCCCGGGCCCCTTCGCCACATGTGCTCGGGCCAGCACGCCTCCATGCTCTTGCTTTGCAGGATCGCCGACTGGCCGATGGCCGAGTACTGGCGGCCCGACCATCCGGTCCAGCGTCTCTACGCCGCGACCGTTGCGCGGGTCTTCGACACGATGCCGGAGATGCTGGTCACGTCGGTCGACGCTTGCGGCGTGCCGACTTACGCTTTTCCCCTGTACGAAGTCGCTCGGGCGTTCGCGCTCCTGGCGGAGCCGACAATGGTCCCGGAGTCCGACTCGCGTGCCGGCCTGGCCGGGGCGCTGACCCGCATTCGGGATGCCATGCTGGCCAACCCGGAGATGGTGGCCGGCAACCGCGACCGGCTCGATACCTCGGTAATGAAGGCCGTGCCGGGCCGCGTCGTGAGCAAGGGCGGAGCCGAGGGGCTGCGAGGTTTCGCGATCCTGCCCGGGCCCGGCGGAGGCAAGCCGGCCGGCGTGGCGGTGAAGATCGAGGACGGCGGCGGCTTCGATCGAGCCAGCTCGTCTGTCTCGATCGAGACGCTCGTGCAGCTTGGAGTGCTCGATTCGGCCGCCCTGCGGGCACTGGGCCGCTACCACCGCCCCCTGGCCCTCGATCCGCGAGGCGAGGTCGTGGGGGAGACGGTGGCCGATTTCGAGCTGGCGCCAATGGGAGAGCTGCTCTGAGGTGTGCGGGCGACTCGCAATGCGGTCTCCGCCGGCGTCGGTCGCACGAGCCGCATGGGGCGGCTTCGGCGAGGAAATGACCGCGGCGTCGTAGGGGCAAGCCCCGGCGCGCCGGCGCGGCTACTCGCTCAGCCAGAGGGCGATGTCGCCTGCCGAGGGGATTCGACCGTAGCTCACGACCTTGCCGTCAATGACGAGGCCGGGCGTGCTCATGATGCCGTAGGCCGCGATCGCGCCGTAGTCGGTGACCTTCACGACCTCGGCCTCTACGCCAGCCATCTCCACCGCCTCGCGGGCGACCTTCTCGAGCCGGACGCAGTTGGCGCAGCCGGGACCCAGGACTTCGATCTTCTTCATGGGGTTGATTCCTTTCTTGAGAGTTGCTATCAGGCGATGAGGAAGTTGAACAGGTAACCGACAAACAGGACCCCGATCGTCACCACCGTGGCGAAGACGGCGATCAGCGGCCACTTGATGACGCGGCGCAGGATGATGAACTCGGGCAGGCTGATGGCGGTGATCGCCATCATGAAAGCCAGAGTGGTGCCCATTGGCATGCCCTTTCCCAGGAGGGCCTGGACGATCGGGATCGTGCCCGCCGCGTTCGAGTAGAGCGGCAATGCGATCAACACGACCATCGGCACCGCGAACGGGTTGGAGCGACCGCCGATAGCGGCGACGAGGTCGGTCGGGGCATAGCCGTGGATCAGGGCGCCGATCCCGATACCGATCATCAGATAGGGCAGGATCCGCTTCACCAGATCCTTGGTGTATGCCCAGGCGTCGTGGATGCGGTCTTCCCAGGTCAGCTTGACCTCAACCATGGCGGGGCCCTTGCCCTGGAGCGCCCAGACGTAGTCCTCCACGTAACGCTCCATGCGGAGCCTGCCGATCACGAGACCGCCGATCATCGCGACGGTCAGTCCGGCGGCCATGTAGACAAGCGCAATGCCGGGCCCGAACAGGCCCCAGAGCAGGACCAGGGCGACCTCGTTGACCATCGGTGAGCTGATGAGGAACGCGAAGGTGACACCGAGCGGGATGCCGGCCTCCACGAAGCCGATGAACAGCGGCACGGCCGAGCAGGAGCAGAACGGCGTGACGATGCCGAACGAGGCAGCCGCGACGGAGCCCGCCACATTGCCCCGGCCGGCGAGCGCCGCCCGAACCTTCTCCGGCGGGAAGAAGCCGCGGATCAGGGTCACCACTGTGATGATGCCCAGCAGGAGCAGTAGCACCTTGGGCACGTCCAGCAGGAAGAAAGCGATCGCGTCGCCGAAATGCGAGCCGCGCTCCAGCCCGAAGACGGAGAACGTCAGCCAATCCGACAGCGGCGCCTCAAGGAACCAGGCGATCAGCCATGCGACGACCGAAACGGCGACGGTGAGCTTGAGCGGGAGATGGAAGCGGCGGACGGCGCGCAGGCTCAGGGTGGTCATCGAGTGGGCTCCAGAAGCGTTCTGAGCTGCGCCAGAGCGGCGGTGCAAGCGGCCTCGTCGCGCTCGTAGTAGACGCGGCGCGTATCGAGCGCCATGCGGGAAGCCCGAACAAGGCCGGCGTCGCGAAGACGGGCCAGGTGGTTACTGACGTTGTTCGAGCGTTCGTCGAGGGCAGCGGCCAGCTCGCAGACGCAATGAGGCCCGTCTCGCAGGATCGCCAGGATGCCCGCCCGATTGCGGTCCGCGAGCAGAAGGGCCGCGGCGAGTGGGGTCTCAATGTCGGGCGGCGCGAGGTCGAGGCGGATCTCGGGAAGGGTCGAAGAATCAGCTGGCATCTGGCACCTCCGCGGTCATGCCGTTGGCGGTTACGGCTCGCGAGGTCATGAGAGGGGGGATCCCGAACAGAAGGCGGGCGAGCACCAGTAACATATCACTGAGTAGTGTGTCACCCGCGGCTGAGATATATGAGGGACTGCCGGCCCGTCTCCATGGGCCGAAGGTCATCAGCCCTCGTCGCGCGGGCTGGTCCGCATTCCGGCTGCCCCTCTCCGTGAGGCTCGCGGCCGCTGCTCGTACACTTGGGGCATGACCGAAGTCCGCGTTCGCATCGCGCCGAGCCCTACCGGGCCGCTCCACCTGGGCACGGCCCGGACCGCGCTCTTCAACTTCCTCTTCGCACGGCACGCCGGCGGCACCTTCATCTTGCGCCTGGAGGATACGGACCAGGCCCGCTCCACCGAGGCGTTCGAGCGTGACATCATCGACGGCCTGCACTGGCTGGGGATGACGTGGGACGAAGGACCGGCTGTGGGCGATGAGCCGGAGTGCGGCACCTACGGCCCATATCGCCAGATGCAGCGCTTGCCGCGATACCGGGAGGCGGTAGATCGACTCCTGGCGGAGGACAAGGCCTACTACTGCTACTGCTCGCCCCATGAGCTGGATGCCGAGCGCAAGCGCCAGGAGGCCGCCCGCGAGTCCCCACGCTACAACGGCCGCTGCGCCCATCTGACCGCCGGGCAACGCGTCGCATTCGAGGCCGAGGGGCGCGAGCCCGTGGTTCGCTTCCGCATCCCACCGGATCGCAGGATTGTCTTCGATGACATGGTTCGCGGGCGCGTGGAGATCGACACGAGCGTCCTCGGCGGCGACCTGGTCATCGTGCGCTCGGACGGGACGCCTCTCTACCACTTCACGGTGGCCGTGGACGACGCCGCCATGGCGATCACGCATGTCATCCGCGGCGAGGATCATCTCTCCAATACCCCCAAGCACATCCTCCTCTTCGAGGCGCTCGGGTCGACGGTCCCTCAGTTCGGCCACCTGCCGCTCATCCTGAATGCCGACCGGACCAAGATGAGCAAGCGCAAGAGCGTGACCGCGGTAGCCGACTACAGGGCCGAAGGCTTCATCCCGGAGGCCTTCGTCAACTACCTGGCTCTGCTGGGCTGGTCGACCGGAACGGAGGAGGAGGTCCTGTCGCTCTCCGAGCTGACCGACCGATTCGATCTCGCGAGCGTCAACAAGGCCGGTTCCATCTTCGACCGTGAACGGCTCGAATGGCTGAACGGCCAGTGGATCCGCCGTCTCTCGGCCGACGATCTGATAGACCGCCTGCGGCCCTTCCTGGAGGCCGACCTGGCCGCTGGCCGCATCGACTGGCTGCCGACCGACGGCGAGCTGCGGGCTCTGCTGCCCGTGGTCCAGGAGCGCCTGCCGACCCTGGCCGTGGTGGGGGACCTCATCGGTTTCCTGCTCGTGAAGGATCTCGAGCCGGAACCGGCGCTAATGATCCCCAAGCGCTGGGACGCGGCCAGGACTGCCATCGCGCTCCGCGCCGCCCGCCACACGATCGCGGAGGTTGGGCGAGTGAGCTGGGAGGCGGACGAGATCGAGCCACCGCTGCGGCGCCTGGTGGAAGAGGGCGGCTGGAAAGTCGGAGATCTGTTCATGGCGATTCGTGTCGCGATCACCGGACGGACGGTCTCCCCGCCACTGTTCGACACCATGGTGGCTCTCGGATACGAGCGAACGCTGGCCCGGCTGGATCGTGCCATCGAAACGCTCGAGGCGCAGCCGCCCGGCACGCTGTAGGAGGGAACTCGGTGGCTCGGACGATCCTGGTCGTCGACGACGAACGCACCCTGCGCGAAACCCTGGCCGAAAGCCTGGAGACGGAGGGCTTCGTCGTGGTCCAGGCGGCAGACGGGCGGGAGGCCGTGGAGATGTTCCGGCGCCACCATCCGGACCTGATCCTTCTGGATCTGATGCTGCCCGAGATCAGCGGCACCGAGGTATGCCGGATCATCAGGTCCGAGTCGGGCGTGCCGATCCTGATGCTGACGGCCAAGAGTGCCGAGGTGGACAAGGTCGTGGGCCTTGAGCTTGGAGCGGACGACTACGTGACCAAGCCGTTCAGCTTCCGCGAGCTGCTGGCCCGAATCCACGCCCTCCTGCGCCGAACCGAGCAGCAGGCCATGTTATCGGAGCCCGAGACGGTCGATCTCGGCCGGGTCAAGGTGGACACGGCAGGGCGTCGGCTCCTACGCGGGGGAGAAGTCCTGCCGGTCAAGCCCAAGGTCTTCGAGCTGCTGCTCTTCCTGCTGCGGAACGCCGGTCACGTCTTCACCCGCGACCAGCTCCTGGAGCAGGTCTGGGGCTACGACTACGCCGGAGAGACGCGGACGGTGGACGTCCACATCCACTGGCTGCGGGCCCAGATAGAGGCCGACCCCGCCAACCCGGTGTACCTGGAGACCGTCCGAGGTGTGGGCTATGTCCTGCGCCGGACCGAGGGGGAGTAGGTGTTCGAGCGGGCCCGAAGGTCCGCACTCGCGATTGAGCTAAACGCCGAAGACGTGAAGCACCGCCGCGACCGGGCCGGAGGCCAGATGCAGCCCCAAGTATGAGACCGCGGCGATGGCGGCGGCGCACGGGATGGTCAGGATCCAGGCCGTGACGATGCTACGAGCTACTGCCCAATGGACAGCGTGGATTCGGTCGCTCGCGCCCACACCCATGATCGCGCTCGAGATCACGTGCGTGGTCGAAACCGGCATTCCGAAATGCGAAGCGCCCAGGATGATCGAGGCTGCCGTCGTCTCTGCCGCGAAGCCGTGGACCGGATCGAGCTTGACGACCCTCTGGCCCATCGTCTTCATGATCCGCCAGCCTCCCGCAGCGGTGCCGAGAGACATCGCCGTGGCGGCCAGGAGAATGACCCACACGGGGACGGTCTTGTCGTGGATCGCGCCGGCGCTGAAGAGGGCCAGGGTCATGATTCCCATCGTCTTCTGGGCATCATTGGAGCCATGGCTGAGGGCCATGTAGGTGGCAGACAGGATCTGGAGGCGTCGGAATCGATCGTTGATGCGTTTGGGGCTGGTGCCGATCACCGGCGCAGACTCCGCCGGCTCCTCGCCGCCAGGGGCTGCCGTGGAGTCCGTCCCGGCCGCCGAGGGTCGCCGGCGTCGGTAGGCCGCCGCCGCGTGGCGCGGGTTCATCCAGCCGATGGCATTCAGAAGCACCACCATCGCCATCAGGGCGATGGCAAAGCCAAGCACCGGCGAGCTGATGAGCGGAACCAGAACCTTCACGGCAAAGTTGCCCCACTGAACTGCGTCGGCGCCGGCCGAGGCCCACGCTGCGCCGATCAGGCCGCCGACGAGGGCGTGGCTGCTGGAGCTGGGGATCGCCAGAACCCACGTGATCAGGTTCCAGGCGATCGCGCCCATGAGCGCCGCACCAAGGACCATGGATCCGTTGGCCAGGATGTGGCTGTCCTGAACGATGCCGCTGCCGATGGTGCCTGCGACGGCCGTTCCGAAGAGAAGAGCGCCGACGAAGTTGGCGGTGGCCGAAAGCAGGATCGCGTGCTCGGGTTTGAGCGCCCGGGTGGAGACAGAGGTGGCGATCGCGTTGGCCGTGTCGTGGAAGCCGTTGATGTAGTCGAACGTCACCGACAGCGCGAAGATCGCGATCAGGCCAAGTGTTGTTGCCTCGGACAAGCCTGCACGCCCTCGTGGTGGGGAGTGGAGTTGCGGCAGGGGCCACCGCCACGGAGAGGCTATCAGGTCGCGAGCGGCCTTGCTCCCACCCCGCCCGCGAGCCGGGATCGTCGGATCCATCGGTACGGGACCGGCATCCACGCCGCTCAGCGCTCCAGGGTCGGCGCCGATGGTGCAACCGTGCGGCTACGGTCCGGGCAGGGGTCAGTCCTCCGGCTTCGTCCTCAAGATTCCGTCAGCTTTCCGGTTGATACGATCGAACTCGTCCTTCGTGAGGTTGCCTTTCTCACGCTGCATGCGCGAGAGCCGCTTGGCGCTGATCGCGTGGCCTTCGTCTGGCATCGGGTAGTTTCCTGTCTCCTTCTTCGCCTCCGCGGAGCGCGCCTTTTCAGGGAGACCAAAGTCCTTTGCTGGAAGCTTGGCACGCTCATTCGCCTTGAGTTTCGCCACGGGGTACCTTCCTTTTCAGGAAGCGATTGTGAACCTTCTCCTCCGCCAGATCGAGCCGCCGCCGATCGGGCCGCTTGCCGTACGATCAAACGAACGTCACGCGCCGTGCGGCGTCGAGACGACGCAAATAGAACAGGTGTCATGGCTGGCCCGACAGGAGTAGCGCCGACCAGATCCCGCCGCCTGGCCTCTCGTTTCGCGGAGGATTGGCCTAGGGGTTCAGGTCCTCGACCTCGCCGGTCGCGAGGAAGACCACGTCCTCGGCGATGTTGGTGACGCGGTCGCCGATGCGCTCGAGGTAGTGGGCGGCGAACAGTATCCGCGTGCCCGGGTCCACCTTAGCCGGATCGGTTCGCATCTCCGCCAGGACGTCGTCGAAGACCTGGTGGTAGAGGCGGTCGATCTCGTCGTCGCGGGTTGCGACTTCTCGGGCCTTGTTCTCGTCGATGTCGATGAGGGCCAGCACGACGTCCCTGACCTGTTGCGCGGCCAGAGTGGCCATCGGCGTTAGCTCGTCGTAGGTGACCATGGTCGTGACCCCCGCGAGCTTGCGGGCCTGCTTCGCGACGGACCCGGCGTGGTCGCCGATGCGCTCGAGCTCGTACGTGACCCGATCCAGGGCGAGCAGGAAGCGAAGGTCTCGCGCCACAGGGGCCTGGGTCGCGATGGTCAGGGCTACCACTCCGGTAACGTCCCTCTGGACATCGTTGATCCGTCCGTCCGAGGCGATGACCGCCGCCGCCAGCACTGCATCCCGGTTCATGATCGCGTCGTGCGCGGCCAGGATCTGCTCCTCTACGAGGCTGCCCATGCGCAAGACGCCATCCTTGACGTCTCGCATCTCGGCATCGAGGCTCTCCCGGATGTGCGTCGAATGGCGCTGGGCCTCGGCCTCAGCTTCGGAGACCGCGTCGGATCCGGCGGTGGTCGGTTCGACGGCCGGTGTGCCGGTGGCTTCGTCCAGGGACTGCATCGTCGACTCCTCGCCTTGGTGCGCGCTCATCCGAACCGCCCTGAGATGTAGTCCTCTGTCAGTCGCTCATTGGGCCGCGTGAAGATCTGCCCCGTGGGTCCGACCTCGACCAGGTAGCCGGCTCGGTCTTCCGCCATGGTGAAGAAGGCCGTGACGTCGCTCACTCGAGCCGCCTGCTGCATGTTGTGTGTGACGATGACGATGGTGTAGGCCTCTCTCAGCTCCCGCATCAGCTCTTCGATGCGGAGGGTGGAGACAGGGTCCAGCGCCGACGCGGGCTCGTCCATCAGGATGACCTCCGGCTCGGTGGCCAGGACGCGAGCAATGCACAAGCGTTGCTGCTGGCCGCCGGAGAGAGCCAGGCCGGACTTGCGTCGAAGGTCGTCCTTGACCTCGTCCCAGAGGGCCGCTCGTTTCAGGCTCGTCTCGACGAGCTCCTCGAGCTTTCCGCGATCGTTCAGTCCCCGTCGCCTCGGCCCGTAGGCGACGTTCTCGTAGATCGACATCGGAAAAGGATTCGGGCGTTGGAAGACCATGCCCACCCTGCGTCGAAGCTCCACGACGCTGACATCGGGATCGGTCACGTTCTCGCCGTCCAGCGACACCTCGCCCTCGACGCGAGCACCTGGAATGAGGTCGTTCATGCGGTTGAAGCAGCGCAGGAACGTGCTCTTGCCGCTGCCCGAAGGCCCGATCAAGGCCATGATCGAACGATCCTGGATCTGCAACGACACGTCTCGAACGGCGACCTTCTCGCCGTAGGAGATCGAGACATGACTCGTCGCGATCTTGATCTCGCGCTCCACGGTCGTGGCTGCCTCGGCCGCGAGAGAGGCGCTCACCTCGACGCGCCGGATCAAGGGTTCCTGATACGTGGTAGAGGCAACTAACATCTCGTCTCCGGTGTTCATGCGGCAGTCAGCTTGCGGGTGAGAAGGCGGCCGACGAGCCGCGCTCCGAGGTTGAAGACCAGGACCATGGAAATCAGGATCGCGGCCGAGCCATCGACGATCTGGTTCTTGAACGCCCCGAGCCCCTCGGACTGGAGCTTCCAGATGTAGACCGACAGGGTCGTGGCCGGCCGGAACGGGCTCCACGGCGACGCGGGATTGGTCAGGTCCAGGTTCGCGAAGTCGTAGTGCGCTGGGGTCCCGATACCGGACGTGAAGAGCAGCACTGCCGCCTCTCCGAAGACGCGGCCGGCCGTCAGGATCACCCCGGTCACCAGGCCCGGGATCGCGAGGGGCAGCACCACGTGGCGGATCGTCTGCCACTTGGTCGCTCCCAGAGCCAGGCTGGCGCTGCGCTCATCTTGCGGAACCGCCCGGAGAGCCTGCTCGGAGAGGCGGGTCATCAGGGGCAGGTTGAAGAGCGTCAGGGCCAGGGCACCACCGAGGGCCGTGAAGCCCATGTGGAAGTTGTCGACGAAGAGGATCAGTCCGAAGAGGCCGACTACGATCGACGGGACAGAGCTGATCGCCTCTTCGGCGAACCGGATGGCGCTCGTGACGGCGTTGTCGCCGGCGTATTCCGACATGTAGATGCCGCCCAGGATGCCGACGGGAACGGCGATCAACATCGTCAGCGCGAGCATGTAGACCGAGTTCCACAGCACCGGCATGATGCCGCCGAGAGCCGCGTCGCTCGGATCGTCCAGAACGAAGCTCAGCGAGACGACCCCCCAGGCCGCCATGGCGAAGTGCAGGATGATGGCCCCGAGGAGCAGCAGGACGAAGACTCCCGTTCCCCACAGGACGACGGTGGCGGCACGGTCGGCCAGGATGCTGCCGCCGGATGGGCGGTGCCGAAGGCTGGGCGCGGGTCCGCGCGAGCCGCTGCCGGCAGACGTGGCAGTCGCGGTCACGAGGCCATCCTCCTCTTGTTGATGACCCTCACCAGTACGACCGAGGCGACCGAGATGATCAGGAGGACCAGGCTCATGGTCCAGAGGGCGTCCTGCCAGGGCTCACCGAAGACCGTGTTGCCCATGTCGAGAGTGATCTGGGACGTCAGCGTCGTGACGGGCTGGCTGATCGCCTGTGGCATCACGGGGGTGTTGCCGATGACCATCTGAACCGCCAGGGCCTCTCCGGCGGCTCGGGTCATGCCGAGCACCACGGCCGTGAGGACGCCTGGCAGAGCGGCCGGGATCAGGATGTGCCGGATCGTCTGCCAGCGCGTGGTTCCCAGGGCCAGCGAGCCGGTCCGGAGCTCCTGCGGAATGGCCCGGAAGGCATCGAACGAGACGCTCGTGATCGTTGGCAGGACCATGATTGACAGGACGAGGGAGCCGGCCAGCCAGGAGAAGCCGGTGAGGAAGCCCGGAGCGCGGAACACCTCGCCCACGACCGGAAGAGACAGGGCGAGGTCGTGGTGGAAGGTGTCGCTCAGGAAGGGGACCAGGATCGTGATGCCGAGCCAGCCCCAGACGACGCTCGGGATGCCGACGAAGATCTCGAGGGCTGGCTGGACGATGGCTCTGGCCCAGCGCGGCGCCACCTCGGACAGGAAAAGGGCAAGACCCACCGAGAGTGGCGTGGAGATCAGCAACGCCACCGCCGTGACGAAGACTGTGCCGGCGATGAAGGGCAGAAGGCCGAAGGTGACGTCCGGGCTGGTCGAGTCGGGCTGCCACGTGGACGATAGAACCTGTGTGACCGGCACGCCGTCTTTGAGGAAGAGCTGAAGTCCCTGCCAGGTGATGAAGCCCAGCAGCAAAACAACGATCCCGATCATCGACGCCGCGGCAAGGAAGACCACCCGCCTGGGGAGATCGATCCGTTCGCCGAAACTGGGCGCGGCTCGCAAACTGGCCATCCGGTTGGCAGTTGTCAGTTGTGCCATCGGCGCTGCCTCGGCTTCACAGCCAGCTGAACACAGGAATGCTCCGAGCCTCGCCCGTCACGACGAGGCTCGGAGCCGGTTACAGGTCTACTTGACGACCGGAGCGTAGGAGAGGCTCGGGATCAGGGTGCCCTGGACATCCGGGCCCATCATGTAGGCCAGGAAGGCCGCGGCCAGTCCGGAGGGCTGGCCCTTCGTGTACATGTGGCCGTCGGCCGCGAGCTTGTAGGTGCCGCCGGCCATGTTGGCGACGGTGGCATCGATGCCGTCGAGCTGCAGACCATTGAGGAGGGGCTTGTTCGCCGGGTCGTTGTAGTAGGCGAAGCCGATGACGCTGACCGCTCCGTCCGTCTTGGTGACCGCCGTGGTGACGGCACCGTTCGAGTCCTCGGTCAGGGTCTGGCCGCCGGTCGCCTCAGTGGCGCCGCCGAGGACCAGCTTCTTGAAGGTGGAACGGGTGCCGGACGAGGCCGGACGGAAGATCAGGACGATCGGCAGGTCGGGACCGCCGACGTCTTTCCAGTTCTTGACCTTGCCTGTCCAGATGTCGATGTTCTGCTGAGTGGTCAGGTTGGTGACTGTCACGTCCTTGTTCGTGACTACGATCCAGCCCTGGCGGGCGACGATGTGGTCGACGAGGGCGGCCGCGTCCGGGGTGGCGAGCTTGCTCTCGGCCGTCACGTCGGAGTCGCCGATCTGGACGGCGCCCTGGGCCACCTGGCTCAGGCCCGTGCCGGAGCCACCGCCGTTGACCGTGACCGTGGCGCCGGCGCACGCCTTCGCGTACTGCTTGGCGGCCGCGTCGACGAGGGGCTGCAGGGCGGTGGAGCCGGAGGCGGTGATACTGCCGGTCACGCAGTTGACGGTTGGCGCCGGTGTGGGCGCGGGCGTGGCCGGGGCCGCCGACGAAGTGTCCACGGCCGCAGGCGTGGCCGCGGGAGTGGCCGGCGCCGGGGTGGCGGCCGGCGCCGGGGTGGGCGTTGGCGACGCGCCGGCCGACGAACATGCCGACGCGAACAATGCGCCTGCGATAGCCAGTGCGCCGAAGCGACGCGTTCCGTTCAGCAACTCAGTGTCTCCTCTTGGCTGGGCAACTGGATGAGTCCAACCTGCTCCCAGGTTCCGGTCGGATGATCGAAGTCGACGCTTAACGCTGTGTTGGCGGTTCGTTAACGTTGGGCGTTCCTGGTGGCCGGCCGCCTGGCGTCGCGTCGTAACCGGCCAGGTCCACGGCAGGCGTCCTGGGTGGGTCGAACAGGTAGCCCGAGCCGCGTACCGTCACGAGGTGGACCGGACCAGCCGGATCGCGTTCGATCTTGGAGCGGAGCCAGAAGACGTAGACGTCGACCATGCGCCCGTGGCTTACCTCGTCGTGCCAGACGTGCTTGAGCAGTTCCCCTCGAGTGAACGCCCGCCCGGGGTGCACCGCCAGGAACTCGAGCAAGGCCAGTTCCTTGGGCCGGAGCGATATGAGGTGCCCGTCGCGGCGGATCGCGTGGGCGCGACGGTCCAGCTCTACGCCCTCGCCCACCGGAATCCTGTCGTCGGAGAGATGCCCCCGTCCCGGTCCACGGCGCCCTGCGATCGAGAGCCGGCCTACGACTTCCATGGGGTCCGAGGAGAGGTCCACGGCATCGTCGAAGCCCAATTCGAGCGCGTGCAGCCGAGCCGCCACTGACAGGTGCGGGCTCAGAAGGACCGCCCGCGACTCGTCGTGCCCTCCCAGCCAGCTTGCGACACGCTGGAGGTCACCCGGTCCTGCCGGTGGCGCGATGAGCACCACTAGGCGCGGCTCGATTACCGACAACGCCTCGGAGAAGGCCGCCGAACTGGTCTCGACCAGGACGTCGACACCGGGAAAGAGGCGCACCAGATCGATTGGGCCGTCCGGGTCGGCGAGAACGAGCCAGCCGGGGAAGCCCTCAGTCGGAGGCGAGAAGGCGAAGCTGCCGGGCTGGTGATCGGCGCCCGCGGCTTGGGAGACGTGGTCGTGCGCCTGTGCCATCACTCGAATGTCGCGGCGCCACGTTAACGGCGTGTTCGGGCGGGGTAAACGTTGAGTTCAGCGGGCGGCCGTTGATCTCCGGCCTGGGATTGCGCTCGCGGCCTCAGGCGTGCTTGACGACGATCCGCTCGATCATCTGGGCCACGTCTTCGCACTTGTCGATGGTGTCCTCCAGAAGGCTGTAAATGTCCTTCCACTTGAGGACTTCCATCGCCTTGGCGCCATCGTCGAAGAGACTGGCAATGGCCGAGCGGGCGAGTCGGTCGCCCTCGTTCTCCAGGCGATGGACTTCGATGACGAATTTGTCGAGATCCTTGAAGCCGCGCAGATTGCTGAGCGCTTCATGGAGCGTCTCGCAGCACTGGACGATGAGTGCGGCCTGCTTGATCGAGGTCTTGGTAGGAGCATCGATGTGGTACAGGACGAACGTGTCGGCCACTTCCTCGATCAGGTCCAGGACGTCGTCGAGGCCGCTTATGAGGGCGTGGATCTCCTCGCGGTCGAAGGGCGTGACGAAACTCTGCTCCAGGCGCCGGCCGATGTCGTGGCTGATTTCGTCGCCTTTGTGCTCGGTTTCGCGGATCCTCTTGGCGGCCTTGTCCGGGTTATCGAAGGTGCGCAGCATCGTCTCCAGCTGGCGGGCGCCGTCAACGACGTTGGCGGCATCTTCGACGAACAGGTCGAAGAAGCGTTCCTCGCGCGGGATCAGGCGGAATGACGGCACCGGTACCTCCGTGGCTGGACTCGCTTAGGTTAGCGGCAGCCGGCGCCGGCTGCCACCTGCGCCGAGGCTGCCAGCCGCCCCGAGGTCGCCAGCCGCCCGAGGCTCCCAGCCGCCCCGAGGCTCCCAGCCGCCCCGAGGCTGCCGAACTCCTGCCAGTGTGCCATGCTCGACCCGTGGACGCGATCTCGGTCCTTTTCATCGTCGGTCTGGCTGTCCTATTCGCCTGGGCTCTCGCGATCGCGCTAACTCGCGGCCGGGTGATCGAGCGTCTGCGAGACGCGACCGGGGCGGGCGACGCCGACGACGTCGAGCGACGTGTCCGTGGCGCCCTCGAATCGGCGGAGGCTGCCCGTTGGGAAGCCGAGCAGGTTATCCACGACACCGGATATCTCTCGGAACTGCTTACGGCAGGCGTGGTCCGGCTTCGGGACGATCTGACGGTCGAGTCCGCGAACAGCGCCGCACACGTGATGCTGGAACGTCGGCCCGGGACGATGGTCGGACGCTCCGCCCTCGAGGCCTTCGTCGACGCCAGGATCGAGGCGGTGGCCCGCACCGCCATGGAGCTCGGGTCGGCAAGCGGCGAGCTGACGGTGCGGTCCGGCGCGGCCGCGACGGTCACGGTCCGTGCTCGGCGCTCGCCGGTATCGGGAGTGTGGCTCGTCCTCGAGGACGTCTCCGAGCTCCGTCGGCTGCAGCGCATCCGGGCGGAGTTCATCGACAACCTGTCGCACGAGCTGCGAACACCGCTCACGACGATCAGCCTGCTGGCCGAGACGGCCGGACGCGACGCCGAGTCGGCTTCGCCGCGTCTCCGCGAGCGCATCGCCAAGATAGAGGTGGAGACCGGCCACCTCACACAGATGGTGAACGAACTTCTGGACCTTTCCAAGATCGAGAGTGGGACGGTGCCGCTTCTCCTGGACGATGTGGACCTGGTGCGCGTTGCCCGGTCCAACACCGAGCGACTGCGGCCGTTTGCCGAGCGCCAGGGATTGCGCCTTGCCCTGGAGCTGCCCGACCACGTCGATCCGGTCCGCGGCGACGAGGATCGCCTGGGCCAGGTCGTGATCAATCTGCTGCACAACGCCGTGAAGTTCAGCCCGAACGGCGGCGAGATCGTGGTGGGCGTTCGGGAGGACGGCGGCGAAGTCGTGGTCTGGGTTCGGGATCCCGGAATCGGCGTTCCACGGGCCGACCTGGCCCGCATCTTCGAACGTTTCTACAAGGTGGACCGGGCCAGGGTTCGCGGTCGTGGCGGCACGGGCCTGGGCCTCTCGATCAGCCGCCACGTGGTCGAGATGCATGGCGGCCGGATCTGGGTCGAGTCGGAGGAGGGCAAGGGGTCGATCTTCTCCTTCGCCATCCCGGTCGCCGCCGCGGGAGCCTTGGCCGGTTCAGCGTCGGAGGAGGCCGGCGAGGCGACCGAATCCGCCACGAGGGATGATTCCGCGGCGCCCGCGTGACCGACCGCCTCAGCGTCCGAGCAGGCGGAACGGTGATCTCCTTCAGGCGGACCGGGGCCTGATTCTCAGGGCTCGGTGGGCGATCCCGGAGGGGTAGCCGGAGCGGCCTTGGCCGGAGTCTTGGCCGAAGTCCCGGCCCGCACCCCTTTGGCCGGCGCCGCCTTTGCGGGCGCCTTGGCCGGAGGCTTGGGTGGCGCAGCCTTGACAGGGGAGGCCTTGTGCCCCGGGTCGCCGGTCGGACTCTCAGGCGGAGCCTTAGGGGCCTTGACCGAGGCGGGAGTGGCGAGCGACGCGGCCAGCCGGGCCGTCTCGATCTCGGCCTCTATCCGCTGGCGCCGGACGTGCGCCTTCTCGAGCTTTCGAACGCGCCGGCGCTCCTTCGCCGCCGCAACGGCGAGCATCTGCTCCAGCCGGCGAAGGCGTCGCCTCAGCCCTCGAGCGGCCGCGGCCGCCTCGTCCTTGCCGGAATTTGCACCGCGCTTTCGGTCGCGTTTCTTGGCCATCGGTCTCCCTTCCGCGATCCCGTCGCGGCGGCGACGCGCCCTAGGATCCCGGCGCGTATGGGACGACGGCGAAGCATAGCGCGCCCCCGCCGCGCGTCAATCGGTGCGATCGCGGATGGCGAGCAGGTCGGGAGGAACGAACCACCGGAGTACGCCGGCTCCGGGCCGGATCGGCCGGTCGAGGTCTATTCGCACCAGCGTCCCCTTGCGCATCGCCAGGTCCGCCATGCCAACGAGCTCGGCCGCAAGGACGCTGAAATCCGGGTCGTGGCCCACCAGCAAGGGCCGGACCGGATTGCCCGAAGCGACGAGCAGCTCCTCGAGCGCGTCGAGGTTCAGCGGGCCGGCCAGCGCATCGACGACCAGGGTCGGCAGTCCAAGTGGCGTCGCGACCAGCCGGGCCGTATCCAGCGCCCGGATCTTCGGTGAGCTGAGGATTACGTCCGGCTCGAAGCCGGTCTCCGCCAGAAAGAGGCCGAGCCGTTCCGCCTGGCCGCGACCCTTCTCGGATAGCGGGCGGAGGTCGTCTGGGCCGGTCCACTTGAGAGGATCGCCCGCATGGGCGTGCCGGAGTAGGTGCAGCTGGATCGATGGGTGCGTTGTCACACGTCGATCATCGCACGCCGCCGGCTCCGGGCGAGCCGGACCGCGCCATGAGGTCAGGGGTTGAGGTCGACCACCTCGCCGGTCGACAGCAGAACCACTTCCTCGGCGATGTTCGTGGCGCGGTCGCCGATGCGCTCCAGGTCCTTTGCGGCGAAGAGCAGATGCGCCCCGATCTCCACCCAGGCAGGGTCGGTCCTCATGCGCTCGAGCGCGCGCTCGAAGTAGGAGTGGTAGAGGCGGTCGATCTCGTCGTCCCGGCCGGCCATGGCTCGAGCCTCCCTGGCATCCAGATCGACCAGCGATCGGAGGATTCCATGGAGCATGCTGCCGGTCAGCTCTCCAATCGTGACGAGGCTCGAATCCGCGGAGGAGGCCATCGGCCCGATCCTGGCGACCCGCTTCGCCACGCCGGCGGCGTGATCTCCGATCCGCTCGAGCTCGTAGGCGATGTGAGCCAGGGCTATCAGGAATCGAAGGTCCGTGGCGACGGGGGATTGCGTGGCGATCGTGGTCACTATCAGGGTCGTAAGTTCGGCGTGAGCCTCGTTGACGGCTCGGTCCCCGGCAACGACCTCCGCGGCTCCCCGGGTGTCGCGGGCCGCCAGGGCGGCGACGGCGGAGTCGATCGCGGTTTCGACCAGTACGCCCATGCGCACAACGCCTTCCCTGACCAGGAGCAGTTCCCGGTCGAAGACGTCGCGATGAACGTGAGCGCCGAATCGGTCGCTTGCTTGCACTCTGCACCCTGGCCGGAGATCGTGCGCCGTCCATGCCGTGGCGAGTCGCGCAGCCCGCCGCATCCGCCGATGCGCGCGGGTATCGGCACGAGGCCAGTGGAGAGGAACGCGGCGACAGGTACCTCTTGGCTGGCAAGCATACAGGCACCGGAGAGCGTTCCACTCCGTGGCGAGTGGGGTCGGTCCCGCTAGTCCCGGGCAGGGCTCTTCTTGCCCCCTTCCTGGGGCGCGCCCAGGAGGGCCAGGATGGACTCTCGGGGGAGGATCGTGCGCTGCGAGATCAGCGCGGCGACCCGGCGCGGATCGCGCCGGACCCGGCTCAGGCGCATGGGCTCGAGGCGCGGCCAGAGTGCCAGAGCTCGGAAGTAGTAGTCCGGCCTTGTGTCGGACCGAGGGGCGCGGGTCCCTGCCGGATGCGCGGGCTTGGGGTTATCCATCCACCTGCTCGAAGGAGGTGTCGAACTGGAGTCCTGCGATCGGGGAGTCGGACTCGAGCTCGAGCCAGCGCATCGCGTACGCCTGGTCGAGCACTTCGAGAGCGGAGCCGGGGGCTTGGGCTGGACCGGCGAGCCGGCACAGCGACTCGCGGCGATACGAATCCAGCAGCGCACTACGGCTTCGGATGGGAGCCAGCTGCGCTCGAACCAGGGCGATCCTTTCCGCGAGGGCCGGCGGCGTGACGTATTGCGGGTCGAGTGCGGACATCTTCGATAGCTCTCCTCCTCCCTCGTTTGCGGGCAGCCCGTGGGTAGGTCCGAGCGCGGCCCGAACTCTCCTTGGGTGAGCCGGCGGCTGGGGGAGATGCTGCCGGCGCGCCCTGGACCGCCTCGTGATCCTGTCTGGAATGGGAGCGAACGCCGACATGGTCAGAAGGTTGCCGGGGCGACGTCATCGGCCCGTGAACCCAGTGTTAACGGCCGTGATCGGTCGCCGGCGGTCCGCTCCGGCGAGGGAGGCGGCGTTACGGTCGGGCTACAAAGCCGCCGCGGCTCGACCCAGGGCCCGCCTGAAAGGGGCCCCGTTGACCGCGCGCCAGACCGGGCCGAGCGAACGCCGGCGCCTTACCAGTTCTCGCTCGCGGGAGTGGAGGTAGGCGCCGATCGCATCGGTCTCCGTTCGGGACAGCTCGCCGGCCCGGGCCACGAGCACGTCTCGGGCTAGCTTGGCGGCGACGTCGGCGTCGTGGAGATCGCCCAGGAAGTCCTGCAGGGCGGCGACGCGACCCAGGAGGCGCGGGCCGTCCGGGCCCAGCGTCTCGCCGAAGAACTCCAGCGTGTACCGGAGCCACTTGGTGGCGATTCGGAGCTGATGGATTGTCTCGATGTCGGCCCAGGGCAGGACCAGCTCATAGGCCCGGACCGTCTCGTAGGCCGCCCAGATCTGGGACGGTGCCCTGTCCCTGACTCGGTGGGGGATCGTGGGAGTGGGCACGGAGGCGGCCGCGTTCGAGCCCGCAGATAGGAATTCCTCCATCTCGCGGACGAAGGCGGAGTAGCCCCCCGAGTCGAGCTCCTCGATGAGCTGTCTGCGGGCAGACGTTCGTTGCCGGGCCCACAGCGACAGCAGTGGGTCCAGGCCCGGCTGCTGCTCGGGATCGAGGCCCAGGCGGTAGGCCTCCAGACCTTGCGTCAGCACGTCCAGGTCCCTTACCGTGCCGAGCTTGTCGGATAGGCTCTCCAGACGTCGCCTCAGGCGCTTGGTGCGGCTCGACTTGAAGGCGTCGTCGAAGACCCGCCAGGCCGCACGCATCCGCCGGACCGCGACCCTCATGTCGTGCAGATCCTCCACGTCGTCGCCGTCGCGGGTCCCGGCTTCGCGGTTCTGCATTCTGGCGAAATGGAACCGGAGGACCTTCCGGGCGGCTTCCGGCAGGCTGTCGTCTGCCACGATCCCTAGGGTGCGAGGTCCGGGGCGACGCGCGGGGGTGTGGATCTGGAGCGCGGGCTCGGACTGGGATTCGGTCGGCTCCGACTCCGGCCCGCCCGGCACCGAGGCCGCGGGTCCCTCGCCGGCCTGGACTGTGGCCGGGACCGTTTCGGACGTGGCGCCGTCTCTCGGGGTCCGGGTGGCGTCTCCCGGAAGCCCGGTGGCGCCGCCTGTCGTGGTGCCGCCGGTCGCAGATCCCTCGGTCGTGGTTCGGCCTCTGGGTCTGGCGGTTCTCGGCTTGCCGCCGAGCAGCTCCGGCGGAGCCGACTGCCAGCGCACGCGTACCGACTCGGGCATGGTTGGCAACGCCGCCCTCATCGCCACGACCGCTCGATCCAGCTTGGATCCCGAGACGGCGCGGAGGGCATCGTCCCGGTCGAACAGGTCCGCGAGGGCCTCGAGGGGCTCCTCGCTGCCCTTCTTGAGCTCCACCTCCAGCTCATCGAAACGTTCGAGCAGCGTGTCGTTGCCGATGACCTCGACCTCGTCCAGGCTCAGCTCGGCCCTGGAGTCGCCTGTCTCGAGGCGGCGGACTCTGCGCAGCTGTCGGATCTTGAGAAGCTCGATCAGCGGCTCGTCTCCGCACAGCTCGAGGATGACCGTTCGGGCCTGCGAGTCCGGCCAGTCTCTCGGGGCCCCGGTCGCGTCGGCCGGGCCCTCGATCTCCTCGCGCCGATGCAGCCGCGCCCCGGACGTGGCGTGCGCCTTGACGCTGATCAGGGTTCCCCCCGAAGTCCGGCGCAGGCGAGCCGCGAAGCCGGCCTTCGCCAGTCCCCAGTCGGCCGAATCGACGTAGCCGTCCTCGAGCCGGACCGATCGAACCTGGCCGATGGACCTGAAAGGGCCGATCTCGGGCGCGACCAGGTAGCGATCGGCGCCGCCGGGGGACATGACCTGGTACTTGAGCTCGACCTCTATCTTGCGCTCCGTGGCCATCGACGCCCTCCGGCCGTAGCCGCTATGCCGTCGGATCGAGCGATCCGATACCCGCATGCGGCCGTCGCGGCGCCGCGGCCACCGCCGTCGACGACGCGATGGCTCGCTCCTGCAGCATCGCGAAGACGTCGATGGTACCCGGAACGCCGGTCAGTTCCTCGGTCCGGCGGTACGCGCCGTCAGGCCCCAGCTGCCACGAGTGCCTGTCGTCGGCGAGCAGGACTTCTATTACGGCCTGAATGCTGCGTTGCGCCTCAGGATCCTCGATCGGCACCAGGGCCTCGACGCGCCTGTCGAGGTTCCGCTCCATGAGATCGGCCGAGCCGATGTACCACTCCGGGTGACCGTCGTTGGCGAAGTGGAAGACGCGCGAGTGCTCCAGGTACTGGCCCACGACGGAGCGCACCCGGATGCCTTCGCTGACGCCCGGCACGCCGGGCCAAAGCGAGCAGATGCCACGGATGATCAGGTCTATCTCCACGCCGGCCTGTCGGGCGGCGTAGAGGGCGGCAACGCACGCCGGATCGACCAGAGAGTTCAGCTTGAGGATGATGCGGGCCGGCCGGCCCGCCCTGGCGTGATCGGCCTCTCGCTGGATCATCTCGAGAATCCAGCGCCGCAGGTTCATCGGGGCCACGATCAGGCGCCTGAAGTCGCGCTGCCGTGACAGACCGGTCAGGACGTTGAAGAGATCGCTGACGTCGGCCCCCAGCTCGGGCCGGCAGGTCAGCAGGCCGAAGTCCGTGTACAAGCGAGCCGTTCCGGAGTTGTAGTTGCCCGTACCGATGTGGACGTAGAGACGCAGCGTCGAGGCTTCGCGGCGGACGACGAGCACGGTTTTGGAGTGCGTCTTGAGGCCGACCAGACCGTAGACGACGTGCGCGCCGGCCTGTTCGAGCTTGCGGGCCCAGCTGATGTTCGCCTCTTCGTCGAAGCGGGCCTTGATCTCGACCAGGACGACGACCTCCGTGCCTCGCTCGGCGGCCGAGATGAGATCCCGCACGATGGGCGAGTCCCCGCTGGTGCGATACAGGGTCATCTTGATCGAGAGAACGTCGGGGTCGCCGGCGGCCTGGGCGATGAACCTTTGAGTCGAGGCCGCGAAGCTCTCGTACGGGTGGTGGACCAGAATGTCGCCCGCGCGGATCGCGGCGAAGACGTCGGCCGGCTCGTCCTCGTCCGGCGGAACAAGACGCGGTGGCACGACGGGCGAGTAGGGGGGCAGCCGGAGGTCGGGCCGGTCCTGCGCGGCGATTTGCCACAGCCCGGTGTGGTCCAGCATGCCGGAGATCTCGTAGCAGTCTTCGGGGTCGACGCCCACGCCACGCTCCAGGATGCGGCGCATCGAAGCCGGCATGGCCTGGTCCACCTCGAGCCGGACGGCCTCGCCGAACCGCCTGCGCCGGAGCTCCTCCTCGATCGCCATCATCAGATCGTCGGCCTCGTCTTCCTCGAG
>Ga0182021_10000094_pt1 | contig 77225 bp, 66 predicted proteins | sample 612E3MmetaG_FD_120493 | JGI IMG/M metagenome (GOLD analysis project Ga0182021, IMG submission 120493) | Permafrost microbial communities from Stordalen Mire, Sweden - 612E3M metaG (Illumina Assembly) | ecosystem: Environmental > Terrestrial > Soil > Wetlands > Permafrost | place: Sweden...
ACCTGCTCGTCCGTGACCATTCCCTTGGCGCCGCGAGAGCGCGATTCTCGATGGTCACACTAGTTGTCGTCGAGCGGGAGTTTTAATTGTCGTCAGGCCGGAGTTCTAATTGTCGCCGAACAACCGCCAGTACATTCCGACCTTCGAGCCAAAGGGAGGCGATCCCGGGAAGTTCCATGCACTCCGGGTCGAGGTGAGAAACCGGCCGGAGCTTCAAGCCAAGACGCGCGAGGGATACTGGGCCTTGGACTGACGGCGGCGGCCGTTCAACCGGCCACCGCCGTCGAGAGCTCCCGGGTTACCGCCGCTTTAGAGTAATAACCGTCACCGAGAGCTTGGGAAACACGTACTTGATCTCGTTCCCGGATACGGCCAGGGTCGAAGTCACCGGTTTGATCGCATCCGGTTTGTCACCGGTATTCTCGGCCAGCGGCGACTCGGCGGTCAGCGTGTCCACCTGCGCCTGGGCGGCGGGGGAGAATCCCTGGAGCCGCAGCGTGGCCGGAGTACTGCTCTTCCAATCGCGGTTGGCAACGAACAACGCCAGATCGCCGTTGGTCGAGTTACTGGTCGCCAGCACGTCCAGATACGGAACATTCGGTATCTCGGGCATGCTGGTCATCCCGTCGTGAACGTCATAGTGGCGAACCTCGGTTTGGGTGGCCACCACCTTGTCCCCGGCGCGATGCGAGTAAAGCCAGAACGCCCAGCACTGCGGAGTGGCCCAGACCATCTCTTGCGACTTGCGCAGGCCGCCGCCACCCATCAGCCCCGACATGCTGGATATCGGCAAAAAATCGGCCTGGGACAGCATCATGTTCATCCAGCCCGCGCCCATCACCGCCCCGCCGATATTGGTCGAGGAAAGCCCGCTGCCTCCCCAGTTCCATTCCGTGTAGGCCAGCCCCACCCGGCCCTTGGTGGCGGGATTCGCGTCCACCTGCGTCCGAATAGGCTTTATGAGGTTGGCCATCCCGACGGGGAGGGCCAGTGGAATGGCGGAGAGTGTATCGGCATCCGGCGCCTTGTTCACGATCCCATTGAGACGGACCACGTAGTGGATGCTGAGATGGCTCAGATCCTTGCCGGCCTGCTTGATGAGCGCCCCGTTCCAGGAGGGGTCGAAATCCGCACCGGCGCCAATGGCCACCAGGGTCGCGCCAGGGCCAGCTTGCTTGCGCAGCACCGGGTAGAATTCCAGATACCGGGCGGCATTGCTGGTAGGCGTCTGCCATCCCATTTGGTCGTCCCCCCAGAGCTCGTTGCCCAGCTCCCAGATGGTCGCCGGATACGGATCGCGATGCCCGTTGGCCGCGCGGCGTGCGCCCTCGGGCGTGTTGGGCGCTCCGCTGACGTACTCCACCCATTTCCGGGCTTCTTCTTTGGTGCCGCTTCCCAGGTTCAGGCAGATCATCGGCTGCGTCCCGGTGAGGCGGCAGAAAGACATGAATTCATCGGTTCCGAACTCGTTCGGCTCCATGGTGCCCCAAGCCCGGTTGAGCATCGTGCGGCGCTTGTCCAGCGGTCCTACGCCGTCCACCCAATGATAGGTGCTCATGAAGTTGCCGCCCCAGCGCACCAGGGAGAAGTTCATTTCCCTGGTGGCCTTCAGCACCTCCGGATCGAAGTACTCTTCCACTGCGTCGGCCGGATAGAGCCGGATCATATCGAGAGAGAATCGCTGCGGGCCGGTGATCGACACCGCGAAATCCACCAGCTCATGCGATTTCACGGCCCCGGCTGGGAGCCGCAAGCGGAACGGGAGTTTGGTCCATTTCCCGCCGTCCGGCACCGTGACCTCGGTGGAAACCAGAATCTTGTCGGGATTGTTGCGGGTCCGGAAGCTCACCATCAACTTCACCGGCCCATCCACCGACGAGGCGAACAGGGATCCCATATACTCCAGTTCCCGATGAACCGGCAGGTAGACGCCCTGGCGGATTCCGAGTTCCTCGGTGGTGACCGTGGGCCGCCCCTTGATTCCCTTGGGCTCCGGCTTCGGCAGGCCGATCATGTAAATATAACGATCGGAATTGGCCGCCCCGCCGCCGAAAATGGACTCATACCGCTTCCCGACATCTCTCAAGGTCTGCCAGGGCAATGGCAATCCCTCGGTCATGGACTCGGCGTAGGCCCGATCTGAAAACCGCGTACTCATCACTTGGATGCTGGCGTGGTAGTCCTCCAGACTGGGGTTCTCGAGAATTTGGGCCGCCAAGCCCCCATAGATCTCGTTGCCGACGTTTTCCGTGTAGATCCCGTACACCGTTCGAGGAATCTTGAACGAACTCTGCTGCCCGGCACGGATGTCGATGACAGCTTCGGGTTTGTCGGTACGGACGTAGCTCGATAACGATTGCGCGGCAAGACCTCCCACGAGGAGGAAGAATTCGACCGACGCCACTCCTAACAGCCTGATGCTCGTTTTCATTCGCATTACTCCTGATTCTCTGGCTCGTTTGACCGGTTGCGGCAGAGTTGCCATCCTGGCCAGCATCGATTGTACACCCACAGCGACTGAATTGGAGCCGTTTGTCGCATTATTCTGCAAAGCGCTTTCAGGCGGCTCGCAGGGCGACCCTATTGCAGCTTGTCTTCCAGTTCGGCCCAGCGGGCGTAGAGCGCTTGCACGCGCGCTTCGGCGGACTGCAACTGGTCGTAGCAGACCCGCAACCGCGGGCCGTCTGCCGGGGAAATCGCTTTTCGCCGCCACTTCTTGCTTGTGGCTTCTTCTGTATGCTGGTACTGAGCCATGTACCAGGTGGTCGTCGACACCAACGTGCTTGTGGCTGCGCTGCTCTCCAACCGCGGAGCCTCGCATCGACTGCTGCGGCTGGTGTGCGATGATCGCTGGCGGATGAACCTTTCGGTACCGCTGGTTTTCGAGTACGAGCAGACGCTCAAGCGCGTCTGCGCCGGGGCGACTTTGACCGGCAGCGATATCGATGACATTCTGCAATTCCTGTGCGCCAATTCGAATCTGCGTCCCATCTTTTTCCTCTGGCGGCCACTACTGCCGGACCCGAAGGACGACTTCGTCCTGGAGTTGGCAGTGGAGAGCCGGGCCGATTTTCTGCTCACCTTCAACGCCAAGGACTTCGCGGGCGCCGAGCGCTTCGGAATACGAGTGATCGCGCCGCGAGAATTCCTTGCGATAATAGGGGAGGCGCCATGACTCTCAACGTGACAGTTTCGGACGCCGTGTATCGGCAGATGGCCGAATTGGCGGCGCGGCAGCAGGTTTCCGTGGAACGGATCGTGGCCGCGGCGTTGGCCGAGCAGCTATCCGGCTGGTCCCGCGTGGAGCAAATGGCCGAGCAGGCCAGCCGCGAACGCTTCCTGGCCGCGCTGGACAAGGTTCCGGCGGGCGAACCGGCCCCGGAGGATCGGCTGTAGGCCCGTTTCACGTGCTGGCCGCGCCTCCCGACATCCGTTGTCGGAGTTTCGCAGCCTCCCGTCCACAGCCGATTCCGTCGTGCCGGCCGGCGTGGCTGTGCCGGCAAAAGTGACACCCCGGGACGAGTCGTGAGGAAAGGGCCTTGACTCTGCCGCCCGATCCGGCGGAAATGATCATATGCCGCTGGTGAGACTCATCGACTTGACTTGCTCGCCAGGGCAGGAAGGTGGCTGGATCTCGTCACGACGGCTGTGCTCCGCCACGTTCTCAGGTTGGGCGGCCAAACCGAACTCTGCTCCCGGGATATGGAACGCTTTGATGCCCCGTAGAACCCCAGCACCCCACCTTCCCTACCCCTGCTTGTCTTCCAGTTCGGCCCAGCGGGCGTAGAGCGCTTGCACGCGCGCTTCGGCGGACTGCAACTGGTCGTAGCAGACCCGCAGCCGCGGGCCGTCCGACACCACCTCGGGCGAGTGCATTTCGGCTTGGATGGCTTCGAGCTCGCGCTCGGCTTCGAGGATGAGCGTCTCCATTCCCTCCCACTCGCGGGCTTCCAGGTACGAGAGTTTCTTCCTGGCGGGGGCGGATGCCGAAGCCGCCCTTGGCGGGGCGTCCCGTTTCTCGGGCTTGGGTAAGGCACGGCCCTGGCCCGCCTCCTCCCATTGCCAGTAGTCGGCGTAGAGTTGGGCGCCGCCCTGGCCGTCGAGGCCCAGCACGCCGGTGGCGACGCGGTCCAGCAGGTAGCGGTCGTGCGTGACCAGCACCAGCGCGCCGGGGAAGTCGGTGAGGCTGTCTTCCAGCACCTCGAGCGTGGGGATGTCGAGATCGTTGGTGGGCTCGTCGAGCAGCAGCAGGTCGGCGGGCTGCAGCATGAGGCGGGCGATCAGGACGCGCGCCTGCTCGCCGCCCGAGAGGCTCGCTATGGGCCGGTCGAGCTGGCCGCCGTCGAACAGGAAGCGCTTGGCCCAGCCGGCCACGTGAATCGGGCGGTCGCGAAAGATCACCGTGTCGCCGTGCGCGCCCAGCCCCTGGCGCAGCGTCTGGGTGGGGTCGAGCCGCTCGCGCGCCTGGTCGAAGTAAACGATGCGCAGCGCGGCGGCGCGCTCGATGCGGCCGGCGTCGGGCTGGATCTCGCCGGCCAGCAGGCGCAGAAGCGTGGTCTTGCCAACGCCATTGCGGCCCAGCAGGCCCAGGCGCGCGCCGGGCGTGAGGGTGAAGCTCAGGTCGCCAAAGAGCGCGCGGCCACCCAGTTCCTTGGCGACATTCTCGACCGACACCAGGCGCTTGGTGCGACGGTCCGTGGCGGTGAAATCGATCTGTGCCACGCCCTTCACCGAGCGCGATTCCAAGTCGGACAATTCGCGCATCAGGCGGCCGGCTTCATCGATGCGGGCGCGCGACTTGCCGGTGCGCGCCTTGGGGCCGCGGCGCAGCCACTCCACTTCCCTGCGGACGACATTGGCCAGCGATTCCTGGCGGCTGGATTGCGCCAGCAGAAAGGCTTCCTTGGTTTCGAGGAAGTGGCTGTAGCCGCCCTCCACGCGCAGGATGCCTTCCGGATACACGCGGTCGATCTCCGCCATGTCGTTGACCACGTTGTCCAGGAAGTAGCGGTCGTGGCTCACTATCACGCTGGCGAAGGGCGCCGTGGCGAGCAGCTTTTCCAGCCACAGGATGCCCTCCAGATCGAGGTGGTTGGTGGGTTCGTCCAGAAACAGCAGGTCGGGCTGGAGCGCCAGCTCGCGGGCGATGGCCAGACGCCGCATCCAGCCGCCCGAAAGCGATTCGGTGCGGACGCTCCCGTCCGTGAAGCCGGCGCGGCCCAGGGTGATGTTGATGCGCGCCGCGCGCTCCGAATCGTCCAGGCGCTCATTGGCGATGGCCTCGCCCACGATGTCGGCCGCCGTCCGTCCGCCGGGAAAGAAGGCCTGCTGCGGCACGTAGCCGATGCGCGTGTTGCGCCGCATGGAGATGGAGCCGGAGTCCGGCTCGAGTTGGCCGGAGAGAATCCGCAGCAGCGTGGATTTCCCGGCGCCGTTGGGGCCGATCAGGCCCAGCCGTTCCCCTTCGGAAATGCCCAGCGAGATGTTCTCGAACAATAGCCGCGAGCCGAAGCTCTTGGAGAGGGAGGTGCAGCTTTCGAGCAGCGCCATCTATTCGTATCTCAGCGACTCGACCGGATCGAGCCGCGCCGCTTTCATGGCCGGCCATACGCCGAAGAAGACGCCGATGGCCACCGAGACCGTGAACCCTGCGACCAGCGCCCATACGGGCACCGCGGACGGCAGCGAAGGCACCAGCGCGCCTACCAGCATGGTGATGAGTATGGCGATGGCGATGCCCAGCACCCCGCCTACGCCGGTGAGCGTCATGGCCTCCACCAGGAACTGGCCCACGATGTCCCGCCGGCGCGCACCCATCGCCTTGCGCACGCCGATCTCCCGCGTGCGCTCCGTCACGCTCACCAGCATGATGTTCATGACCCCGATGCCGCCCACCAGCAGACCCAGCCCCGAGATCGCGATGGCCACCAGGCCGATAAGACTGGTGATGTTGTCGAACTGCTGGATGATCTGGTCGGGCGTGGAGATGGCGAAATCGTCTTCCACACCGGTGGGCAGACGGCGTATACGGCGCATGACGCCTTCCACTTCCTGGTAAGCGCCCTCGCGCATCCCCGGCCGGGCCTTGGCGGTGATCATGAAACGGTCCACCTGCGGGTAGCGGCTTTCGGCCGTGCGCAGCGGGATGACGATGGCGTTATCCATGCCGTTCTCACCGAAAAACCCGCCCTTGGCCTTGGCGTAGACACCCACGATGGTGAACTCGGCGCCATCCATCATGAAGGTGCGATCCACCGCCTTCCCGCTCGGAAAAAGCGCCTCGGCCGCGCTCGCTCCGATCACCGCCACGTGGGCGCCGCGCTGGTCTTCTTCGGGCGTGAAGAAGCGCCCCGCGTCGAAATCGCGCGGCGAGATCTCCGCCATGTTGGGAGACAGGCCCGAGACGTTGATGGTGTCGGACTCGTAGCCCGGCACGCGCGCCGTGATGGGTTTCCCGTCCACCGTTGGCGGGATGTAGAGCACCAGGCCGACATCCAACACGGAACTGCACCAGCGCTTGATGTACTCGGCGTACTCGGGCTTCATGGCGCGGCGCTTGCGCTCCTTGAGAGGCGGTTCCATGCCCGGGTCGCCGGAGGTTTTGAAGACGAAGATATTGTCGGGGCCGAGCTCCTGGAAGAAGGTCACCACTCCCTGGCGCAAACCGGTGAGCAGCGATGCCACCGTCACCACCGTGGTGATGCCGATGACGATGCCCAGAATGGTGAGCAGCGACCGGAAGCGGTGGGTCCACACCGCGCCCAGGGCCATGTGCATGTTCTCCGCTACGCTGATGTTCACGGTTCACTCCGCACGTAGGGCCACCACCGGATCCATCCTGGCCGCGCGCGCCGCCGGATACCACCCGGAAGCGATGCCCACAATGCTGGAGACCGCCAGCGACATGGCCACATAGCCCAGCGTGATGTGCAGCGAAAGGTCGAAGATGCGGCCCAGCAGCATGGTGGCCAGCGCGCCCAAACCTACCCCGCAGGCGCCGCCTAAGATCGCCGGCACCACGGCCTCGATGAGGATCTGCATCATGACGTCGCTCCGGCGCGCGCCCACGGCCTTGCGGATGCCGATCTCCCTGGTCCGCTCCGTCACGCTCACCAGCATGATGTTCATGATGACGATGCCGCCCACCACCAGCGAAATGCAGGTGACCGGCACCACTACCGCGGCCACCATGCCCAGTAACTGGTCGATGAAGCCGCGGATGGCGTCGGGCGTGAGCGTGTCGAAATTGTCCTCCTGGCCGGGACGCGCGTGGAAGCGCGTGCGCAGCGCCACCCGCGTTTCATCCAGGGCGCCGTTCAGAGTCAGTCCGCTCGATGGCCTGGGGCGGCCGAACAGCGCGAAACCGTTGCCCGGGCCGTACATGCGATTGAAGGCGGTGATGGGAATGTAGATCGACTTGTCCTGGTCGCGCCCGAACGCCGAGCCCAGCCGTTCCTGGACGCCGATGACCGTGAATTCGATGCCTTCGATGCGCACAATCTGGTTAAGCGGCGAGGCATCCCCGGGAAACAGCGTGGTCCGGACGGTATCGCCGATCACCGCCACGAAAGTCCGGGAACGCTCCTCCTGTTCGGTGAAGAAGCGCCCGTCCACCACGCCGACATCGCGGATGCTGGCCATGTCGGCGGCCACCCCGAGCATAGTGGTGTCTTCGCAGATCAGGTTTTCGCGCTTGACGTCGGAGGTGTGGTTCCGGTAGGGGCTGTAGAGCACCCTGTCCCCATTGAGGGCCTGGACGAAGCGGTAATCCTCCGTGCGAATGGGTTTGTTGCGTTTGATCTTGTCGAAGAAATCGCGCCGGCTCAAGCGGCCGGTGGCGGCAATTTGAGCCACCAGAAAGGATTCCGAGCCGAAAGCCTTGGCCGTGCTCTGGTCGGCGTACACGCCCAGCCCTGCGATGGCGGCGCCCACCATGATGACGCTCGCCACCCCGATAATCACGCCCAGCAGCGTGAGAAAGCTCCGCAGTTTGTGCGCGCGGATCGAATCCATCGCCAGGCTGAATGCGTTTTGGAATTGTTGCCAGGAGCGGGAAAACCCCGGGCCGGGTTGGGACATCTGTATTTAGGATAACGTATGATGAAGGCTCGGCACCACCAATGTCCATCCTGCGCCTGGCCTACACTACTCAATTTCTAATCGCGCTGATCGCCGTCTTCCTGTTGTGGAGCGAGGTAGGCGGGCAGGGCCACCTCGACCTGATGCCCTGGTTCCTCAAGCTGGCTCTCGGGGCCGGGGCCGCCTTCGCCGTGGTGAAGGCCACCTCGGCGGCGGTTTCGCACGAGCACGCGTGGAACGGCCGTACGCTCAAGTGGCTGGGGATCATGGTGGCCTTGCTGGTGGGCTGCGGCCTGGCCAGCTACTACTGCCACATGTACCTCGAAACCGACGAGGGAGACGACCAGCAGGATGGCGCCCGCAACATCTCCGCCCTGCCCAAACCAGAAGTACTAGTACACTCCAACATGGTACTAGGGAATATTCCCCTTGCGCATCCCCACAGATGGGGCTAACCTTTCCCACTAGGGAGTACCATATGAAAAGGTCTGTATTTCTTTTACTGGCCTCGGTCCTGGCGTTGTTCCTACCCGTATCCGCGTCCGGCGGACCCCCAACCTGGCAGATTGTCGTCGATGTGCACTATACGCTTATCAGCGGAACCCCGGAGCCCGGGGGGATTATCCTCTTGTTGTCGGGCCTGGGTCTTCTGGGGATCATGGCCTTGCGCCGCAAGTAGACGCTCGACCGGCCGCTGGCATCCGGCAAACCTGCGGCCGTTGCGGGCCGTGTTACGCTGGCGTTCATGCGGAAACTCGCTGTAATTACCCTGGTTGCGGGCTGCCTGCCAACCTTTGCCTGGGGACCCGAGGGGCATAGCCTGGTCGCCCGCATCGCCGACGCCCAGCTCACCCCCGCGGCCCGCGCGCGGGTGGCCGCCATCCTGGGCTCCGACAGCTCCATGGCCTCGATTGCCAGTTGGGCGGACCAGGTTCGCCCGTCGCGCGCCGCCACCGCGCCGTGGCACTACGTCGACATCCCCATCGATCAGCCGCACCTCGATATGGCGCGCGATTGTCCCAAGGGCGATTGCGTCCTCGCCAAGATCGAGGAGTTCCGGAAAGCGCTGAACGACCCCGCCATCGTCCCGGCCGAGCGCCGCGAGGATCTCATGTTCCTGATTCACTTCGTCGGCGACATGCACCAGCCGCTGCACTGCTCGGACAACCAGGACAAGGGCGGCAACGATGTGAAGGTGGAGTTCCACGGGAAGCCGACCAACCTGCACAGCTTGTGGGACAGCGGTTTGCTCAGCCGCATGGGAACCGAAGACCAGTTATTCAGCCCGCTCTCGAGGGAGTCCGCGCGGCGCGCCGGAAAGTGGTCGAAGGGCACGGTGGACGATTGGGCGGAAGGGGCGCATAAGGCGGCACAGAAGACGGTCTACGGCCGGCTGCCGAAAGTGGCGGCGGGCACGCCGGTCCCGATCGACGCGGCGTATGAGAAAAAGGCCGACCCGCTGATCCGCGAGCAGATCGAGAAAGCCGGCGCGCGCCTGGCGGCGGTGTTGAACACGGCGCTGCGGTAGGGGGAGAACGACGACGACGTAGCGAAGCCGATGTTATACTTTAGTTCAACTGGAGGCAAGCGATGGCGACGGTGACTCTTCGCAACCTGGGCGGGTCGGTGGTCGTGGCGGTTCCCAAGAAAATCCTCAGTCTGGTAGACCTCAAGGCCGGGTCGCAAGTGCGGATTGGTGTCGAGCACGGCCGGGTCGTCTTCGAACCCCAGACCAAGCCCCGCTATACCCTGGCGGAATTGCTTGCGAAGTCCTCTCGGAAATCGCTCAAGCCTTCCCGCGAAGATCGTGAGTGGCTCAACGGCGGGCCGGTGGGAAAAGAGGCAATTTGAAGCGCGGCATTCCCGATCGGGGAGACGTTCTAAACCTCGACCTTGACCCAGTTAAGGGCCACGAACAGCGCGGGAAACGCCCGGTTCTCGTCCTCTCCGTGTCCGAGTTCAACCGATTCGGACTGATACTGGTTTGCCCCATCACCCAGGGCGGCGAATTCGCCAGAGAGCACGGCTTCGCCGTTCCGTTGAGCGGCGCGGGGACGCGCACACAAGGAGTCGTTCTGTGCAATCAAGTACGCACGGTCGATTACAAGGAGCGAGGCAGCGGGTTCTCGGAATCGTTCCCTGGGAGTCTGGTCGAAGAAGTGCTTGCGCGGGCACGAACGTTGCTCGACTGAAGACGGTCTACGGCCGGAGCCGAAAGTGGCGGCGAGAATCGTCGTGCGACCTTCCTTGGAAAGGACGCGATAAAGACGCCTCGGCCGAGCCCCGGTTGTGCCCAGCGGCCGGTCAAAACTGAGTGCGTCTGGGTGTCCGTCCTTAGCCCCTGATAGGTGCACTCAATCTTCTCTCCCTGATTGGTGCATTTGTCCACGCCGCTGTACCATCCGGTCGCGCTACGCCTGGAGTGAGACCGGTTGCCGATCGTTCAGGTCCGGGTCGCGCTCCCAGTCGAATCTGATTTCGGCATCCGTGATGACGTAGTCCGTTATGCGGGGCTCGTCCAGCCATATCTCGCCTTCGCATCCAGCTTGCTCGGCCAGTCCAAGATCATCGAACGTCCAGTACATCGTTGGGCGCCACGTCCCCATAGTAGCTTATAGGCTACCCGGTGCCAACCGCGAATTGCGCCTACGGCTTGGCAGATTCCTCCACCTTCAACTTGGCCAGCGTGCCGCTTACGCGCAGTTCCTTGGTGCCGTTGGTGAGCACAATCGCCAGGCGGCCGTCGTCCTGGGTGGCGCCGCGGCCGGTGTAGGTTTCGTCCCCGGTGCGCAGATTCAGGCCGGTGAGGCGAAGGCGCGGAGCCGTCGGCAGAAACACCAGGTTGTAGCTGCCCGAAATGCTGCGCCATGGGTCGAGCGTGCCGAAATCCAGAGCGGCGCCGGAGAAGGTTCCTTCCGACTTCAGGTTGGCCAGCAACTGGCTGCCGGTACCCGAAGTCTCCAGCGTCCCATCGGCATCCAGCTTGCCCGCTTGCCACTCCAGACCTTTCACTCTAGCCGTCAGCTTGTAGGACGGCCGCGCGGTGCGCAGGTTGACCGTCAGTTTGCCGGTTATGGCGGCGCGGTCGAGTTTGGCCTGGATGCTTTCGAATTCCACCCGCGCCACATCCCATAGCAGACGCGCGCGGACGTTCTGCAAGTGGCAGCCGGCCAGCAGCAGATCGTCGACTTGCAGCATGCCATCGACGGCGCGCTCCGCCAGCCAAGCGGGCACCTGGGCGCGCCCCAGCGCGCGCGAGATCAGACTCGTGCTGCGGCTCAGCGTGGGCGTAAACTCCGCTTCGAGATCGGCGGCGTCCACCTCTTCGGCGCGCAACCGCAGCCGATGCGGCCGCGCCACACCAGGCTCGTAGCGGTACTCCCCGGTGAAGGCCACTTTGCCGGCCTGCGCATCGAGGCGGTCGAGCACGATGCGGGCGCCATCGATCTGCGCGCGCGCGGACGCGATTTCGATCGGATCGGCCAGGCCCGGCACGGCAATCCGAGCGTCGCCGATCTGGAGACGGCCCGTCCAGCCGGCCTTGGCGGCCGCCATCCGGTAATTCAACTGGCCGCTCCACTGGCCGGATTCGACCTGCTCGAGCCAGGGCACGGCCGCCAGGGCCACCTGCGCGCGCAAGGACGCCACCTTCATCGCCTCGGAGGAGATGGAAAGATCCAGGGTCTCCTCATCCATAGCGTAGTCGGCTTCGATCTGCGCCTGCTCCTGTTCGGCGGTGTGCACCACGGCCGGCGAGAGACGCACGTGGCCGTGGTCCACCACCATCCGGGCCTGGTCGAAGCGCACGGGCGGCGAATCCGGAATGGTAACCGCCGTGTCGTGGAACGCCAACTCACCCTGGAAGCTGCCCTGCCCGGAATAGCCGATGGCGCCATCCATGCTTCCGCTCAGCTTCAGCTTGGGCGGGAACTGCGCGCCCATATGCCGCGCCAACTCCAACAGCGGCGCCACCGGAAACTGGTTCCAGTTCACGGTCACCGCCCAGCGCGGCCGCGAGAGGTAATCGTTGGCCCGGAACCGTATCCACAGCGGCAACGGCGCGTTGCCGGCGGAGTTGGACTGTAATTCGAACTGCTGCGCGATCAGGTTCAGGCGGCCGCGGATATCGAGCGGCCACCCCTGGCCTTTCGGCGGCAGCAGGTCCCAGCGGTGCACGTCTTCGATGTCGAGCCGTCCCAGAATGCCGATATTGTCGATAGGGCCGCCCAGGTGCACCCGCGCGGAGAGGGTGCCGTGCACGCTGCCGGTCTGCCCGCGCATCAGCGCCGTGATTTCGCCCAGGCCCGTGCGGTCGAGATCCACATCCAGATCGACGCGTTCCGGTGCCACGTACCAGCGCCCCTTCAGGGCGAAGGAACCGAGACCCTGCGCGGTACGGTCCGTGCGAGCCAACTTGGCGGAGCCGGAGACCCTCCAAGCGCTCCCGCCCGAACCCGCGGGCGAGACATCAAGGTCCGTCTGCGTCAGGTAGAACACCGACTTCAGGTCGCCGAACTTGAAGTTGATGCGGCTGTCGCGGAGGCTGCTGTTGCGAATGTGGATGGCGGGGGCGGCCCTCAACACGCCAGGGTTCACCAGCGACGCGAAGTTCCAGCGGCCCCACTCGGAGGCGGCGCCGGATTTGGCGAGGTTGATGCTAGCGCCCTCCAGCCGGATGGAAGCAATCACGAACTTGCCGCCGAAAAGCGCCCAGAAGCCCGGCGTCACATCCATCCGGTCCATGTAGGCCATGGGTTCGATGCCAATCGAGGGGTCCTCGTGAATCACCACGTTTTCCACCGAGAACCCGGGACCTTTGAACAGACTGAATCGCACCGGGCCGAGAAACTCCACGCGGCGCCCCAAGGCGCGCTCGAGCGATCCGTGGAGGCGCTGGCCGTACCGGTCGGCGCCCAGGTAGGGCGCCACCATCCCCACCACCAGCAGCAGTGCCAGGGCCGCGCCGGCGAGCTTCAGAACCGTGCCCAGCCGGATCTTCATGCGCCCCCGCCCGTCAGTCCGCGGTAGGCTTCCGGATCGTCGATATCGGCCACGATGCCGGGGTCTTCCACGTCCACAAACTCGGTATCGGCGGCGTGCCCGCGCACCACGTCGCGCGCCGCGCCGTCTTCCGGGAGCGCCAAGAATTCGGAAACGATCTCGCGGGAAAACCAGATAGGATGCCCGCGGCGCCCGTGGTAGCGCGGCACGCGCAGCAGCGTGGCGGGCGGTCCGGCCAGCAGAGCATCGATGGTGGCGGGCTCGACGGCCGGGTGGTCCACCAGCGTAAAGAGCACTCCGTCGGCCCCCGGTGGAACGGCGCGCAACCCGCACTGCATCGAGGTGGTCTGCCCGCGCGCCCATACCGGGTTCACCACGAAGTTAGCTGCGGGGCGCACGCCGGCGCGAATCCGCTCCGCCTCCGCGCCCAGCACCACAATCACCGGAGAGCAGCGCGCGGCGAAGAGACCCGCCAGCCGGTCGAGAAACGTTTCTTCGCGGTATCGCAGCAAAGCTTTCGGAGAACCCATGCGCCGCGACTCGCCGGCCGCCAAAATAAGGCCCGCGCTCACTTGGCCAGCACGGCCCGCAACGATTCGTCGGCGAACACCGACATCGACAGCGAGCGCCAGTTGGAAGCCGCCCCGCGGCGCACCGCGATCATTTCCGCGGCCACCGAAATGGCGATCTCCTCGGGAGAAACCGCCCCGATATTCAGGCCCATGGGAGCGTGAATGCGCTCGAAAGCGGCGCGCGGAATCCCTTCCTTCTCCAGTTCACGGATGACGTTCAGCACTTTGCGCTTGCTGCCGATCATGGCGATATAGCGCGCCGTCGTGGCGATGGCCAGCTTGAGCACGCGCATATCGTCGCGGTGGCCGCGCGTGACTATGATGATGTAACTGGTCTCGTTGATCGGGAGATTGGGGAAGACCGCCTCGTACTCCGCGGCGTGCACGTCGGCGGCTTCGGGGAAGCGTTCGCGGTTGGCGAAAGTGTCGCGGTCGTCCACCACCACGGTGGCGAAACCCGCCAGCGTGGCCACCTTCGAGAGGCTCTTGGAGATATGGCCGGCCCCGAAAATGAAGGCGCGCGGCACCGGCAGCACCGGCTCGACGAAGACATCGAGCTGTCCGCCGCAGATGAGGCCGTTGTCATAGGCCGCATCCTGGCCCAGGTTGAAGGTAAGGTGCTTGGGCTTTTCCGTTTGCATGACCTCCCGCGCGGCGGTCCACACCTCGGCCTCGACGCACCCGCCGCCAATGGTGCCGGCCATGGACCCGTCCTCGCGCACCAGGAGCTTGGCGGTCTCATAGCTGGGGATGGACCCGCGCACCTCGACGATGGTCGCGAGCGCGCACTTCTGCCCCAGGTTGCGGAGCCGCACCAGTTCCTCGTAAACGTCCATTCGTTGACGATTATAGCGTGGGAAGGGAGGGGGCATGCCGGCAAACCTTGTCAGCCCTGCGAGAAACGTCTGATAATAAGCAGGGATAATGCCACGGTTCGAGATTGACTTCCTATCGGAGTACACCGACGAGGCGCTGCTAGGCGAACTTCGGAGAATTGCCGCCCTGCTGCCAGACAGTGCTTCGAGAATATCGCAGAGGTTTGGACACACCACGGGCGTCCACCGCGATACCGCGAGATGTCCGTGGAACCATCGAGGATCCAAGCCAAGACCTACGTGATCAGATGGGGAACGTGGCGAAAAACGCTCCAGGCCCTTGTAGATTGGGCCAATGCAGACGATCAGCCGCAAGAGTCGAACGAGCCGGAACCCGACAAGAGTGTTCTTCATGAACCGACCATTCGGGCAAGTCGGACCGCGGCTGATTGCCGTGAAGTTCGCCCGGGGCTTCAATTCAAGGTGTTCATGCGGGACCATTTCCGTTGCGTTACCTGCGGCCGGAGCCCTGCCACACACCTGAACGTTGAGCTTCATGCCGATCACATTCTCGCGGTCGCCAACGGGGGCAAGACCACTCTGGAGAACATTCAGACTCTTTGTCGCCAATGCAATCTGGGCAAGGGTCGAACCGTGGTCTCATGAGCTGCGTGCGACAAGCACGTCATTGCCCAAGTCAGGCCGCGATGGTGTAGTCCGCAGTCGTCGTTGGCGCGGGAATCGGTAGCCCATCCTCCCGCAGTCCCTCCAGGTGGAATTCGATAGCCTCCTTCATGAGGCGCTCGGTCTCCTCCAACGTGGGACCAGTGGTGATGCAGCCAGGGAGATCCGGCGCATAGGCGCTGTAACCGGTCGCGGTACTTTCATAGATCACGAGATACTTCATTTCAACCCCGCTTGTTTCAGGATACTCTGCGAAGTGCCGGGCGCAACCTCGTCTCGCGGATGACCGGGCACGGTAACCCGCCCGGCTTGCTTGGATGCTTGTACTGGCGGTGGCTGCCTTTCGTCGCTATGTGACACCAGCCGTCGGCCTCCACCATCGTGATGAGATCCCGAATCTTCACGGCCGCCGATTCTATTGGAACTCCGCGGAAATCATCTCGAAAACGCGGGCCAGTTCGGCGAGCGCCTCTTGCCGGGTCGGCATGAGCGCGTAGCAACCCTCAATCGCGGGCACTTCGGCTACCCAACCCGACGGCTGATTCCGGTAGAGCACTACTTTGTAATCATCCAGCGTCATGCCTATTCCAATTTTATCCATTTCCAGGGCATCTGCGTCCAGCGGCGCTACCGCTCATACGCCGTCAATCTCGGCGGCCGGAAGTCCGGCTCCAGCAGCCAGACGGCGCGGTCGGGATAGTAACTACGCAGTTTCTGGTCTTCGGCCTCGCCCAGGTCGCGAGCCCAGACTACGCGCGCGCCGTCGATATCGGCGGCGTTGTAGACCCACTCGTCCTGGAAGATGTGCTGCGGGTAGTAACGAACGAACACCAGCAGCTTGCCTGGTATTCCGGCAAGCTGTTGGTTGATGTAGATCCGCCGTTCCGGATTCCCGTGGTTGATGGCATCCCAGGTCTCGTAAGGTCGCATCGCCGTCGAGACTTCCGAGTTCTCGAATGCGTGAAGTCCATACCAGAACAGGAAGTGCGCGACGCAAAGGAAGACGATGAGCCGGGCCGCCGCGCCGCCCGCGCTCAACCGGCCGAGCCGCTCCAGCCCCGTCACGCTCATCAGCACGAAAAGGCACGTCACCGCGGCGATGTAATGCAGTTGAAAGGCCGGGAAGAAATTGACTCCCAGGCTGAATAGCAGTAGAGTCGCTGCCACCCAGACAAACCGGAACTCCCGCATGGTTACCAGAAAGACAACCAGCGCCAGATAAAGCGGCGCCAGAAAGAAGAAGCGGTAGTAGCGCACGCGGTATTCGAGACGCTCCAGGTAGCTGGTGATCGTCTCGGGACCGGTGTGAAACGAAAGCTGCATCTTGTAATCCAGCGCTTGTTCCCTGTTCAGCGGGCGGTGGGGCACTGGGTTCGCTTCGAAGGTGAGCGCCGCCGGTACGCCGTACTGATATTGGCTGAGCATTTCGGGAAGCGTCGTCCAACTGCCCGTGACCGCCTTGTTCTGAAACAGGATGATGGCCACGGGCGCGATCAGAACCAGCAACACATCCGGCGCTACTCGTGCCAGTTTCCGTAGCTCGTCCCGCTTTCGCAGCACCGGGAGGAAGAACAGCGCCACACCGAGGAACAGATAGATAGATTCATACGGGCGCGTGAGCAGGTGCATCCCCAGTCCAACGCCCAAGAGAACCGCGTCCCGCGTACGCGGCCCGTTGCGCAGCCGGGGCAGCGCTCCAAACACCAGGCACCCCGCGGCGGCCGCGAATGCCCCGCCCCAATAGTTGTTCATCCACTGGTTCAACGGGCCGAATTCGATTACCGCAAGCACCCCGCCCGCGAGCGCCCACCCCGCGGTGGTCCAGGCCCGCAGCATCCAGTAGCACAGCGCGCAGAAGGCCCCCACCGAAAGCACCACGCCGGCCCACGGCAGCCCAAACACGGCCCAGCCGAGCGCCAGCGCCAAGCCTTGCCCCACCGGGTAGATCGAGCTGTAGGCCGGCTCTTGCAGCACAAAGAACGTCTCGAAGAACTGGGGCAGCGGATGCGGCGGATTCGCGAGCCGGAAGTGCCGCAGCGTGTCCGCCTCCAGCAGGTGGCCGAACTCGTCGTAAACGTCCGGCGAGGGGACCGGATGGTGCGCCAGCAGCGCCAGTCGCAGCACCACCGGCAGCAGCGCCAGCATCAGCATGCACCAGCCGGTCTTCTCCGCCAGCTTGAGAGCGTAGGGCTGAATCCACGGACGCCACACCAGCACCATCAAGACCAGCATCGCCGCCAGCGCCAGCTCGATGAAGTCGGCGGCGCCGAAGCCGATGGGATTATGAAGCGGCAGAAAAGATCGAAAGACGTCGAACAGGAACATGCGAAGTCTCTATGGTAGCGCCGGCGCTACAATACCGAAGGGGCGCGTGCACCGTTCGGCTTACACGCTCGAAGATCAGGAGCGCATGTCCAGGGCGAAGAACTACTTCGCCTGGCAGAGCCGCCTCGTCACGCGGGAATTGGGGCGGCGGGTGGTCGAGGTTGGCTGCGGCCTCGGGAATTTCACGGGAATGCTGCTTCACCGCGAGGCTGTCATCGCCGTTGACAGCCAGCCCGATTGCATCGAGCGGCTCAAGCAACGCTACCCGGACCGCCACAACCTGCACGCCTTCGCCTGCGACGCCGCCAGCCCCGCGTTCCGCGATCTGGCCCGCTTCCACCCGGACACCTGCGTCTGCCTGAACGCACTGGAGCACATTGAGGACGACCGCCGGGCCCTCCACGGCATGGCGTCCATCCTCGCGCCTGGCGGAGTCATAGTGCTGCTCGTCCCCGCCTTTCCGATGCTCTATGGCCCTATCGACGCCAACCTGGGCCATTACCGGCGGTACAGCCGCCGATCCATCGCCCACCTGGCCGACTCCGCCGGCCTGCGCATACGCAAAGTCCACTACATGAACGCCCTGGGCTTCTTCGGCTGGTGGGTGAACTCCCACATCCTCAAGCGCCGCGCCCAGTCGGAAATGCAGATCGCGATCTTCGACCGCTACCTGGTCCCGCTCCTCGCGCGCCTGGAGGGCCTCACTCCGCCTCCCTTCGGCCAGTCGCTATTCGTGGTCCTACAGAAGCCATGAAGATCTCCGTCATCATTCCCGTATATAACGAATTCCGTACTTTCAACCAGGTCCTGGAACGTGTCCGCCGGGCGCCCCTGCCCCAGGGCTGCTCCAAAGAAATTGTGGTGGTGGACGATGGATCGACCGACGGAACCACCGAGATGCTCGGCCAGCATGCGCGGGAAGGCTTGGTGGTGGGCCACTACTCCACGCGCAACTACGGAAAGGGCGCCGCCATCCGCGCCGGCATCCTGCTGGCATCCGGCGAGATCGTGCTGATTCAGGATGGCGACCTGGAATACGATCCCGCCGATTACGCGCGCATCCTCGAACCCATCGTCAACGGCCAGGCGGACATCGTCTACGGCTCCCGCTTTCTGGGCCAGCCAACCGGCATGGCCCTGAAGAACCGCATCGCCAATCGCATCCTCACGGCCGCCGCGAACCTGCTCTATGGCGCGCGGCTGACCGACGAGGCCACCGCCTACAAGGCATTCCGCGCGTCCATCCTTCGAGGCATGCATCTCGAATGCCGCCGCTTCGAGTTCTGCCCGGAAGTCACCGCCAAAGCGCGCCGTCTGGGCTATCGCATCCGCGAAGTGCCCATCTCCTACAACGCGCGCGGTATTGCGCAAGGCAAGAAGATCCGCGCCCGCGACGGTTTCGAGGCCCTCTGGACGCTGCTCCGCTACCGGTTCGCGCCACGGCGAACGCTGGTGCGAAAGGGACCGGCGGCGACCGCTCCCTAAGGGGACCGGGAAGGGGCGCGCCGCGCAGGCGGTTCCGTCTGGGGCGGCGACCCTCAGGGAGCGGTTGCCGGGAGAGTCGGCTTACACTGGGTGTTCACCCGTGAACTCGAAGAAGGTTGTCATCATCGGCGGCGGCATAGTTGGATTGGCCACCGCTTACCGGCTGGGCGAGCGGTTTCCCGGCGCCCAAATCTCGGTGCTCGAAAAGGAAAGTGCGGTCGGCCAACACCAGACCGGACACAACAGCGGCGTGCTCCACAGCGGCCTCTACTATAAACCTGGATCGCTACGGGCACGCCTCGCGGTTTCCGGCATCCGCCAGATGGTGGCGTTCTGCCAGGAAAACGGAATCGCCCACGAGATCTGCGGAAAGCTGGTGGTGGCGGCCGACGCGTCCGAAGTGCCGCGCTTGCACGACCTCCAACGGCGCGGAGCCGCCAACGGCCTCGAAGGGTTGCGCTGGCTCCCTCGCGATGAGATGCGCGAGATCGAGCCGCATGTGGGCGGCGTAGCGGCCTTGCTGGTCCCCCAGGAAGGCATCGTGGATTACCCGCGGTCTGCGATGCGCTGGCCGCCAAGCTCTCCGAGCGCGGCGCGCGCGTCGCGACCGGCGCCCGCGTGAAGCGGTTACGCCGGCAAGGCGCAGCCTGGGTCGCGGAAACCGCCGCCGGCGAGTTCGAGGCCGATTTCCTGATCAATTGCGCCGGCCTCTACTGCGACCGCGTCGCCCAACTGGCGGGCGAGCGCCGCGACATGCGCATCGTGCCCTTCCGCGGCGAGTATTACAAGCTGCGCCCCGAGCGCCAGCACCTCGTGCACCACCTCATCTACCCGGTGCCCGACCCCCGCTTTCCTTTCCTCGGCGTGCATTTCACGCGGCTGATCCATGGCGGCGTCGAAGCCGGGCCCAACGCCGTGCTGGCCTTCGCCCGGGAAGGCTACCGCAAGACCGACTTCAACGCCCGCGACCTTGCCGACGCGCTCACTTATGTTGGCTTCCTGCGCTTCCTGCGCCGCTATCCCTCCATGTGCTGGTACGAGCTGCGGCGTTCCTTCAGCCGCCCATTATTCTGCCGTTCGCTCCAACGCCTGGTACCCGAACTCCAGCCCGCCGATCTCGATACCGGCGGCTCCGGCGTGCGCGCACAGGCCATCGCGCCGGAAGGCGAACTGGTCCAGGACTTTCGCCTGATCGCGCGGCCCAACGCGCTCCACGTGCTCAACGCGCCTAGCCCCGCCGCCACGGCGTCGCTGGCCTTCGGCGCGGAGATCGCCGCCATGGCGGCGCAGGCCGCCGCTGGGTAGCCGCTATCCCCTATCTGCCCCCCGGCCTGTTCCCCGATTTGGGAGCGCTCACCGTGAGCGATGCCACATTCGAGGCCTGGCCGTTGGGGTTCACCACCTGCACGCTGCACGTGCGGGCCGTGGTTCCCACGTTGATCGATGCCTGAATCGACGTGTTCGTCACCGAAGAGATTGTTCCTGAGGCGCCCGTACACCCACCCAACACCACTCTCAGCCCCGCCTGGAACCCGCTGCCGTTGATGCTCAGCGTCTGGTTCGCAGTGGACCCCGTCATGGGGTTCGGGCTCAGCGATGCGATCACCGGTGGCAGTGGTGGAGCAGTCACCTGAAGCGAGGCCGTATTGGAGGCCTGGCCGTTGGGGTTCACCACCTGCACGCTGCACATGCGGGCCGTGGTCCCTACATTGACGGATATCTGAATTGCGGTCGCGCTCACCGAACCGAATGTTCCAACCGTCGCGCTTACGCACCCCAGTACCACTCTGAGCCCCGCCTGGAAACCGCTGCCGCCAATAGTCAGCGTCTGGTTCGCGTTCGACCCCGTCATGGGGTTCGGGCTCAGCGATGCGATTACAGGCGCCACCGGCGGAGCAATCACCTGAAGCGATACCGTATTAGACGCCTGGCCGCTGGGATTCACCACCTGCACACTGCACATGCGGGCCGTGGTCCCTATGTTGACGGATATCTGAATTGCGGTCGCGCTCACCGAACCGAATGTTCCAACCGTCGCGCTTGTGCACCCCAACACCACTCTCAGCCCCGACTGGAAACCGCTGCCGCCAATAGTCAGCGTCTGGCTCGTGTTGGACCCCGTCATGGGGTTCGGGCTCAGCGATGCGATCACCGGCGCCACCGACGGAGCAGTCACCTGAAGCGACACCGTATTAGACGCCTGGCCGTTGGAGTTGACCACCTGCACGGTGCAGGTGCGCGCCGTGGTCCCTACGTTGACGGATATCTGAATTGCGGTCGCGCTCAGCGAAGCGATTGTCCCAACCGTCGCGCTTGTGCATCCCAACACCACTCTCAGCCCCGCCTGGAACCCGCTACCGTTGATGGTGAGCGTCTGGTTCGCGGTGGACCCCGTCATGGGGTTCGGGCTCAACGATGCGATCACCGGCGCCACCGACGGAGCAGTCACCTGAAGCGATACCGTATTAGACGCCTGCCCGTTGGAGTTGACCACCTGCACGGTGCAGGCGCGCGCCGTGGTCCCCACGTTGACGGGCACCTGGATTGCAGTGGCGCTCAGCGAAGCGATTGTCCCGACCGTGGCGCCCGCGCAACCACCCAGCACCACCGTCAGGCCCGCCTGGAACCCGCTGCCGTTGATGGTCAGCGTCTGGTTCGCGCTCGACGCCGTCATGGGATTCGGGCTCAGCGAGAGAATCCCCGGCGGCGGGGTCACGTTCGACCAGTAGTTGGCCAGGTTGAAGGCATCCACCGAACCCAGCCCGGTGGCCAGATCATAGCCAGGGCCGGCGCTGTAGCCATTCATGAGGCCGATGTTGGTGCTGGGCGCCTTGGCCGAGCAGCCGGGCGATCCTCCCGCGCACGGCACGGCGATGGTTCCCGACGTGACATCGTGGAACACCGCGGGGGCCTGCGCCGCCAGCGCATAGAAGCGCGCATTCGGATTGCCGGCACGTGTCCCCGTGTGCTGATTGATAATGGCCATGATCCCGGCGAAAGCCGGGCTGGAAGCCGATGTGCCGCCCACCAGGTACAAGGCGCCTTCCTGCTCGATAATGTACGCATCGTGCCCGGCCGCGGAGAGAGAGACGTCCGGCAGATAGCGGTGATGCTGGCCGGCGGCCAAAGGGTCGGCCGAGGGAACGCCGGGGCCGGTCTGCCAGGCCGGGTTGGCATAGACGCCGCTGACGCCGCCCGATCCGGCATAGAGATTGTTGCCGCTAGCCCCCGGCGTGGTGTAACTGCTCTCTTGCCAGACCACCTCCGGGATGTAGCCGCTCGCCGAGGCGCGGTGCGCGTCCATCGCGCTATTCCAGTAGCTGCCCGCCGCTTCGTTGAACTCGGTGCCGCCAACGGCTACGTTGTACGGAGTGGAGGCCAGTCCGTTGACGGCCAGCCCGCCGCTGGCCGGCTGGGTGATATTCTTCCCCTTGCCGTCCAGCGCCAGCGGAACGTCGCAGCCCGCCGAACCGGTGTCTCCGGAGGAGACGAAGACGGAGATGCCCTGCGCCGCCGCCTGCGCCCAAAGGCTGCTGTAGAACGCATTTCCCGCCACGCCGAGCTGCGCCTCGCAAGCCCCGAAACTGAGGCTTATGGCCGAAGCCGCGTTGTGGTCCACGATGTACACGTTGGAGAGGTCCACACCGTCGGTCGTGCGGGTGCTCTTCGAAACCACGAACTGGACGGTGGCGCCCCTGGCGACCGCGCCGGACCACTCCACGTCCAGATCGGCCTCGGTTTCCTCGTCCGCGCCGATGATCCCCGGATCGGCCCCATTCACAACGATCTGCGGGTTGTTGGCCGGCAGGCCGAAGTAGCTACGAAAGGTGGTGACATCGCTCAGCTTGATGTTGGTGTGGCCGGAGATGGCGATGGTCTGGCCGGTGCCGTCGTAGTTCAGGTTCCACAACGCGGCGACGTTGTAGATCGCCGCAAAGTCATAGGGTCCGATAGCGTGGACGCTGGAGGAGATGTTGAATGCCGGGGCGCGACGATACAGCGGATGCACCGGGAAGTCGTGCAGCGACCGGATGCCGCCCACCACCGGCGCCAGGGCCTCGGGAATGGCGATGTCCGTGGCATTGGCCGAGTGCCTTTCGCCGTTCACGTCGTACTGGTGGATCTCGGTTTGAAAGGCCTCTTCCACCTGCCGGGCGGTCCCGCTGAACTCTAAGGTGCGACGGCCTTCGGCCACGCCGTTCACCCGGAAACCACGCTCCTGAAGCCAGTTGGCGAGCACATCCAAGTCCCCCTGGCTAGCGCCGAATCGCTCCCCAAACTGCCGCGGAGTCAGCCACTCGCGGTAGTGCGGCGAAGCCGGATCCTGTTGTTCCGCCAGGAGTTGTTCCAGCGCGGCCTCCTGCTCAGGGCTGCTCTTGAGCACCAGCAGCATGCGGTCCATCGCCACTCCGCCCGCTACGCGGCCGCGGTCGTTGACCCGCGTGGCCAGCGGGTGCGTCGTGCCAGGCAGGCGCATCAGCTTGCGGTTATCCACCCGCTGCGCGATCCGCTGCCGCGCTTGCGCCAATGCGGTACCGGCCGATGCACACACCATCAGCCCCGTCACGGCCAACCCGGCCAATCGATAAGCGGATCTTTTTGGACTCATATTGCCCTCGCAGATTCGAGTCTGCCACAGATACCCCAAGATTCCATACGAATTATGTACTGAATCGCCCTATCCTTTGTTATGAGCTTGTGCTTCCGCGCCCAAAAGGTACTACGGGTACCGCCCTGCCCGGACGATACAATCGATGGCATGCCGGAAACTCGCCACTCCGTGTGCGCACTCGACTGCCCGGACTGCTGCTCCCTGCTGGTCGCGGTCGAAAACGGACGCGGCACCAAACTGCGCGGCGACCCCGCGCATCCCGTAACCCGCGGCTTCCTGTGCGGCAAGGTGGCCCAGTACCTGGAGCGCGAATATTCGCCCCAGCGCTTGCTCTACCCGCAGCGCCGCGTGGGCGCCGGGGGCGAAGGCCGTTTCGAGCGGACCACCTGGGAGGAAGCCCTGGATGCCATCGCCCTCCGCCTCAAGTCCGTCGCCGCGGAGTTCGGGCCGGAAGCCATTCTGCCCTACAGCTACTGCGGAACCATGGGCCTGCTCAACGGCGCGGGCATGGACCGGCGCTTCTTTCACCGGCTGGGCGCCTCGCGGCTCGACCGCACCATCTGCTCCTCGACGACAGCATGAATTCCACCTTTGGCCATCGCGACGCCGTGGACCTCCAGACCGCCGCCCTGCACCTCAACGCCACCGATGCCGCCCGGCGGGGTATCCGGACCTCCGACCCGGTGCGCCTGTTCAACGACCGCGGTTCCTGCCGGCTGCTGGCAAGCGTGGACGATACCGTGCCGCCGGGCGTGGTTTCGGCGCCCTCCGTGCGCTGGGCCAAGCGCTCGCCCGAACAGCGCAACGTAAACGCGCTCACCTCCGAGCGCCTCACCGATGCCGGCGGCGGCCCTACGTTCTACAGTTGCATGGTCCAGGTGGAGAGCATCGCGGCCTCGCCGAGTTGTTGACAAAACGCACATCCGACGACACAATGGAAACTTCCGGACAACCGCTTGACCTTACCCTCCGCACCGGACCGTCAAGGCGCCCGTGGACGACTGGTGCGCGAGTCCCCTGGTGAACCCGTGAGAGATCGCGCGACACAGGCGCCGTCGAAACGCAAGTCCGGCGCGCGCTCGCTTCTGGCGGCTTGCCGTCCCCGGCAATGGATCAAAAATCTGCTGGTGTTCGTTCCCCTGATCTCCTCCGTCACGTTCCGGGATCCCGACGCCATCCGCCGCAGCGCGCTCGCGGCGCTGGCATTCGTCCTCATGGCTTGCGCGGTTTACCTGCTGAACGACATCGCGGACCGCGAGTACGACCGCGCCCATCCCTCCAAGAAACTGCGGCCCATCGCCTCGGGCGCCCTCACGGTGGGCCGCGCGAGTTCCGCCGGCCTGGTGTTCGCGGCGGCGGGCATGGCGCTCGGAATCGCCCTGGGCGGGAAGGTGGCGCTGGTGCTGGCGCTCTACGCCGCGTGTCAGATCGCCTACTCGGCCGGATTGCGCAAGGAACCCATGCTGGATGTTCTGCTGGTCTCTTCCGGGTTCGTCATGCGCCCGCTGGCCGGCGCGTATGCCATTCGTGTGCCGGTATCTCCGTGGTTGTTCGTGGTGTCGCTGCTGCTCTCGCTTTCGCTCGCGCTGCTCAAGCGGCGCACGGAACTGGCAACCCTGGACTCCGCTCACAGCCATCGTCCCGCGCTGGAAGGCTACAGCGTGCGGTTTCTGGACCAACTGGTCGCCATGGTCACCGGCGCCGGCATCATCGGCTATGCGCTTTACAGCTTCCAGTCGGAACACGGTGAAGCGCTGGTGATGACGCTGCCGGTCTTCCTGTACGGCATTTTTCGATATCTCTACCTGGTCTATGAACGCGGGGCGGGCGCCAATCCCGAAGAAGTCTTTCTGCGGGACCGCCGGCTGCAAATCGCTTCCATCCTCTACCTGGTCGCGGTGATGGCGATCCTGGCGTCGAACCACTGACCATGGACGCAGCCACGATTCTCTGGTCCATCCTGAAATTCGCCTGCTGGGAGGCTGCGCTTTTCGCGGCCAGTATCCGGCTGGCGCGCGCCGTGGGCCGGCGCCGCAGCCGCGCGGAAGAGCAGTGGCTGCTCGTGCTGGCCTTCCAACTCACTCTGGAATCCTCCTTCGCCGGGCTGCTTTCCTTCACCCGCTCGAACTCCCCCGCCGCCTATTGGATTGCCGCCGCCGTCTGCGCCGTGGCCGCCATCGCCGTGCCCGGCGGCAGGAAGGCATTCTCGCGCGCCGCCGCGGCCATCGGGCGGCTGGAGATTTTCGAGTATCCCAAAAGCGCCGCGCTCATGGCTGCGCTGTCGGTACCGCTGGTGCTGCTCGCCTTCCATCCGGTGGAGGAAATCGATTCCATCAATTACCTGCACTATCTTCTCGAGTGGATGGCCAACCGCGCGACTCCATACGTGTTCGCCTCCGGCTACGTGGCGTTCTGGGAACTCTCCTTCCTGCCGTCCTGGACCATCGCCGGCGTGGACCTGTTCTTTCCGCTGCTGGCGTTGAAAGGCGTGGTGCTGGTGGCCTTGGCCGCGTGCCTGGCGGGGCGCGAACTGGGGCTTCGCCGGGGATTGCTTCTTTGGACGGTCTTCGGAAGCATCCTCATGCGCCATTTCTGGTACACCTACTCCGGGGTCCCGACTCTCAAGAACGACGCCCTGCACGGGGCCGGCTTCCTGCTGCTGACGCTGGTGGCGCTGCGCGCCCTGCGCCGCCCGCTGGCATCCGCCGATCTGGTGCTGTTGGCCTTGGGCGCCGCCTTCGCCCTGGTGAAGTATTCCGGGGCCTTTCTGCTGGTAGCGGCCCTGGGAGCGGTCCTGCTGGGCCAGCGCCGCGCCCTGCGGCGGAATCCGCGCCGTGCCGCGGCTCTGGCATTGGCGATCGCAGCCTTCGTCCTGCTCACCAGCGGGCACTACTACCTGCGCACGCTGGTCTTGTACGGCAGCCCCTTCTACCCCTACCAGATCAACCTTGGCTTGCTGCATCTGCCGGGCATCGGCGACCTCTCCAATACCTCTATTTTCTACAGCCTGCACGACCCGCGGCTGTGGCGCTTACTGTTTCTGCCCGCTTCCGGCGTTTCCCCCGCGGGCCTGCTCTTCCCCGCCGTTCTGGCGGCCACCCTGCTGCTGGGAGCATGGCGATCCATCCGCGCCGGCGCCAGATGGCTGCGGTATCGCACTGCCCCGGCGGTTCTCGACTGGACGGCCATCGCCCTCCTTGGCGGGTGGATCGTCTTCGGCCGTTCGGTCTACAGTGCCAGTGCTTCGCCCGGAGACCTCGGGTTTCTCCTGAACAGCCTGAACACCATTCGCTATGTGGATGGGGTGCTGGCCATGAGCGAGTTGTGGCTGGTGGCCCTGATGGCGCCCTTCGGCTGGCTGGCGCCCGCGTTGGTGGCAGTCAACCTGGCCAGCCGGCTGCTCATGCTCTATGCCAGGCTTCCGCTCGATTTGTTTCCGGCGGCGGAGGTGGTTTCCGCGGCGGTGCTGGCGTTCCTGGCCTTCTCCGCTCTGGGGAGGCTCGGCAAGCAGCGCTGGGGTTGGCCGGCAACGCTCGCCGCGCTGGCGTGTCTGGTGACGCTGGGGCCGTTCGTGGTGGAGCGAAATCGAAAGCACTGGACTACCTACTGGAACGATTTGAAGCCCGCTCTGGCGCTGGCCCGCGGTCCCGACCTGGTGCAACTGGAAGATCCCGACGGTGGGTTCTTCGCCGGCCAGATGGTGGCGGCGGGGAGCCCCGTCCGGTCCGCGGTGCGCGCCTTGGCGGCCGAAGAGATGGATGCGATTCCGGCCGGGGTGCGTCCCCGCTATCTGGCATTGTTGATGACGCCGGGGCCGGCCGCCGACGCCTGGCGGACACGTCACGGCGCCGAACTGGCGCGCTGGGGCTATTCGCCGCTGGTGGAAGGGCCGAATGGCGGGCTTTTCGAGCGTGAGGCTGGGCCCATCCGGCCCGCCCCCGGCGCCCTCCTGAACGCCTGGTTTGTACCCCGGAACGTAGCGGCCATACCGGGGCAGATGGTTCCCGGCGGTCGCGTTCTTCAGTTGGGCGATGTGGTCGCCTTGTTCTCGGGAGACCTGGTGCGGCTGGCGCCCGAAGGCCGCCAGTCGCTCGAGCGGACGGATGGCTTGAGCATCCGGCTGCTGAACTGCGGTCCGCTGGATTCCGGAGGGAAGCCCAAGGGTGCGGCTTACCAGTGGGAATCCGGGAAATGGCTTTTGCGGGACGCCGCCTCTGGCAACCCGCCATCCGGGTCTTTGCGGCCCGCCATCGCCGCGGGCGCCTACCGGGAGGAGAGCCTGGGGGAGGCTGGCGACCCGTTCCTGCGGCTATCCGCCAAAAACGACGCCGCTTTTCTGGCCTATATCGGGCGCTATCCGGCCTCCTTGCCCGACAACGCTCCGGTCGCCATCCGCGCGCTGGTGCGTTGTCCCAAGGGGTGCGTTTTGGCGGCGGTCGGCCGCGCCCATAGTAAGGAAATAGCCGTTCCCGCCGGCGGCTGGAGCGAGGTGAGCCTCGATGTTGTGTTTCGCCAGGCCGAGAATCCGCAGCACTACTCCCTGGGGCTCAACCATTGCCGGCAGGGCGACTGGTTGGACGTGCGCCGGCTCGAAGCGGCCCCGGGCTTCTTTCCGTTCTAGGCTTCATTTCTCCGCCGCCAAGCGGCCCCCTCGTTTTCGTCCCGTTGCGCAGCGCCTGGTTTTCTGGCGCACTCGAAAATGCGGGCTAGAATGAGAGTGAGCATTCAATGACGAACTCATTTTCCCGGGAGCGACGCCTCGTCCTGCGCTGGAGTTGCTCCGTGCTATTGGCGATGCTGGCGTTTGCGCCGCCGGGCTGCAAGCGCAAGCAGGCCATCGTCCAACCGGCCGGCCAAGAGGCGTCGCGCATGGCCTCGACCATTCACATGGGAGACCCCCAGACCGCCACCCAGCTCGTCGGCGGCTTCTACGGAATCGAGCAGAATGCCTGGCGCTGGACCGCGCGGCGCTTCAGCGTGGCACTGCACCCGCCGTTCGGCGCCGGCCAGAAAGGCGCCACTCTGCAATTGCGGCTGTCGGTGCCGCCCGTGGTTATCGAAAAGCTGAAGACGATCGCGCTTTCCGCCACCATCGGCGGCAGCGCGCTTCCGCCCGAGACCTACGCCCAGGCCGGAGACTTTACGTACACGCGCGAGGTGCCCCCGGCGCTGCTGGCGGGCGAATCCGTGCGCGTGGATTTCGAGCTCGACAAATCCATACCGCCCACCGGCGCCGACCTGCGCGACCTCGGCGTGGTGGTCCTGAGCGCCGGCCTGGAGCTGAAGTGATGCGTGAAGAAATCGGTTGGCAGGCGAAAGCGCCCAATGCCACATACTTTTCCCAGAACCTGGAATCCGGCAAGAACTGTGGGGCAGGTTGGCAGGGGTACCCTTTGGGTCCGGCGGGTTGGCAACCCGCCCGGAACCGCCCGTACACAGGCGCCCAGCGCGCGCCGGTTGAAAACCGGTTCTTAGGCTGCAAGCCTGCCCCACATAGCGCCCCGGAGATTCGTCGCGGCACGCGAAGATGATGACGAATCGTAGTACCTTCGGTGCAGGAAGGAGGATCTTGGGCTCATGAATCGATTTCAGAGTACCCGCCGCGATTTCCTTTCGGGCGTCGCGATGGGGTCGGGGCTTCTGCTGGCGGGGTGCCATCGCGGCGGCGAAATGGGCGAGGCCGCCGCCCCGGGCGGTCCCGCGGATGTCACGCTGCGCATCGGGCCGGCGCTGGCGGATATCGCCAAAGACCATACCATCGGCACCATCGGATACAACGGCCAAGTCCCTGGGCCGGTGATCCGGTTGCGGGAGGGCATCGCGGCGACGGTCGACTTGTTCAACGACACCGACTCGCCGGAGCTGGTGCACTGGCACGGGCTGATCGTTCCCGCGGATGTGGACGGCGCCGAAGAGGAGAAGAGCCTGACGGTCCAGGCCCATGGCCACCTGCGCTACCAGCTCACACCCCGGCCATCCGGCGCGCGATTCGTACATACACACGTAATGCCCATGTCCGACCTGAGCCGGGGCACTTACTCCGGACAGTTCGGGTTCGAGTATATCGAACCGAAAGACAATCCGGGGCGGTACGACCAGGAACTTTTTCTGGCCACACATGAATGGGAGCCCTACTTTACGACCGCGGAAGACGAGGAGGAAGATCCGGACGCAAAGCCGAGGGAGCCACAGAAAGACGAGAAGCCGAACGGGTGGGAAATCGGCTATCAGCGCTTCACTATTAATGGGAAGTGCCTGGGTTATGGCGAGCCGGTGCGCGTCAAAGAGGGGCAACGCGTGTTGTTCCACTTCCTGAATGCCAGCGCCACCGAGAACATCCAGCTTGCGCTCCCCGGCCACCAATTCCAGGTTGTGGCCCTGGACGGCAACGCCGTACCGCATCCCCGACTGGTCGATGTGCTGGAACTCGGAACGGCGGAGCGCGTCGAGGCGGTGGTGGAAATGAAGAACCCGGGAATCTGGATTCTAGGGACGCCCAAGGATGACGACCGCAGGAACGGCATGGGCATCGTAGTGGAATACGCCGACAAGAGGGGCGCGCCGCGCTGGATCAAGCCGGCGAAGAAGGCGTGGGACTACACCATGTTCGGCGAGAGCCGCGAGGCGCCGAAACCCGACGAGACGATCCCCATGGTGTTTGGGAAGATCAACGGCGGCACGGGCGGTTTCAACCGCTGGACCATCAACGGGAAAAGCTACGGCATGAAGAACGAGCCGCGGAAGCTCTACCGGGGTAAGCGGTACCGCCTGGTTTTCGATAACCAGACCGACGATGCCCACCCGATTCACCTGCATCGGAACAGTTTTGAGCTGACCAATGTTCACGGGAGGGCGACGGCGGGGGTGATGAAGGACGTGGTGCTGGTGAAGGGCTACCGGAAGATCGAAGTGGGTTTCACGCCGGCGATGGAGGGGCTGACGTTGTTCCATTGTCATCAGCAACTCCACATGGACTACGGGTTCAAGATGCTGTTCGAGGCGGCGTAGACGCAGGCCGCCCTGGGACTTCAGCCCGCTCGACAGAGTGTGAGGAAGAGCACAAATCGAGCCGGAAAGGGCACCGGCGGCAACGGCCTCCGGGCTACCGCGAGTAACGAGTCCGAAAATCGGGTTATACTGGAGGGGTTCGGTCACAATGGACCAATAGGAGGTTGCTTGCCGATGTCAGTGTCACGCAGATCTTTCTTCGCCCGCGCCGGGGCGATTGCCGCAGCCCAAGGGCTGGTCATGAAGGCGCAGCAGAAGCCGGCCGTGCCCGTGGATCCCGGGGCGACGCCGCAGGACCCTCGCATGGGCGTTGCCAATGCCGAGAAACTGTTCAAGTATTCCACCCAACGCGCCAAGGTTTCCATCATCAAGGGTGAGAACCGGCGCAAGAACGTTTTCGATGCGCTGGTCGCAATCGACGACCAGATCCTGCCCGGTCTGAAGAAAAAGAAGTACGTACTCATCAAACCCAACGGCAGCGACCCATCGCGGGCGCTGATTTCCACGCAAGCCGACACGGTACACGGAATCATGGACTACCTGGCTCCCCGCTTCAAGGGTCAGGTGGTGGTGGCGGAATGCTGCGGCACGGCGGCCAAGACGGCCACCAGCCAGTTCGGCTGGGACAAGATCTTCGCCGAGCACAAGGCGTTCAACATGATCTTCGACGTTCCCAACGAGCTGGCGAACCGCTACGAGCTCCTGTATGGCATCGACTACGACATGCATCCGGTCCCCATCCGTATGGGCGCTCGGTTTGTGGACCCCGATGCTTTCGTGATTTCGTCGGCGGTGCTGAAGACGCACAACATGGTGGTGGCCACCATGACGATCAAGAACATGGTGCTGGGCGCGGCCATGACTCCGCCTCCCGGAGTGAAGGCGAATTGGGGGGACAGCGACAAGCGCAAGTTCCACGTGGGCATACGGGCGGGCAACATCAACATGTACCTGGGCGCCCAGATGATGAAGCGTAACTGGGGAGTGGGTCTCATCGACGGGTTCGAGGGCATGGAAGGGAACGGTCCGGTTTCGGGCACCCCGGTGCCGCATCGCATCGCGCTGGCCTCGACGGACTTCCTGGCGGCGGATCGCGTGGGCCTGGAATGCATGGGAATCGATGCCGGCTGGCCGGGCTATCTGAACTACGCCTACGAGGGCGGCCTGGGCCAATACGATCTGGCCAAGATCGACGTGGTGGGCGCCAAGATCGACGACGTGAAGAGGAAGTACCGGCTGCACGCCGACGTGGACCGGATGATCGAGTGGCGAGGCCCGATGCTGGATCTGCCGTCGAACCTGGGCCGCAACCGGCATCCGCACGAAGAAGAAGATCTCTCCTCCTATTACGCCTGAAGAATTGTGGCTACGGAAGGGCAGGCGGCACCGCCTGCCCGACCGCGCGAATCCGAGTACCTAATTCATAAACCAGCCGCCGTTGACGTTGATCGTTTGTCCGGTCATGTAGCCGTTTCTCGCGAGCATCACGGCCACTTGCGCAACCTCTTCGACCGAGCCGAAGCGGCCAACGGGAATGTGCGACGGTTGGGCATTCGGATTGGATGTCACCATCTCGGTCTCAATCAGCGCCGGGGCGATGGCATTCACCCGGATGCCCTCTTTGGCCAGATGCCTGGCATAGTAGCGGGTTAGGCCCAGCACGCCGGCTTTCGATGCGGCGTAGTGCGGGCCGACCACTCCGCCAACCTGCGCCGCCACCGATGAGAGGTTCACGATGCGGCCCCACTGGCGCGCCCGCATGCCCGGCAGGACGGCCTGGGTCACCAGGAAGACGGATTTCAAGTTCACGTCGATCAAGTCGTCCCAATCCCGCTCGGTGATGGCCTCGATGGGCTGTGGACGGGAGATGCCGGCGTTGTTTACGAGGATGTCGATGGGGCCGGCGGCTGAGACCAGGCGATCGACGTCGCCGCCGACGGAGACATCGGCCTGGATGGCGACACACCGTTTGCCCAACCGGGTGATTTGCGACTCGACCTCTTGCGCTTCGCGCGAGCGGGACAGGTAGTTGACCACGACATCGGCGCCGGCCTCGGCCAGAGCCAATGCGATGGCGCGGCCAATCCCGCGGCTGGCGCCGGTGACCAGGGCCACTTTTCCGGTGAGGTCGTCCATACGCAGAGTGTAGCGTACAGGGGGTATAGTGGTTCCAACGCTATGTTCATGAAACTCATTCCAGTGGCATTTTGCGCCTTGCTCGCGGCTGCTCCAGGGCAGGCGGCGGACGCGGTGGCGCTCCAGATCAAAGCCGACCAGGTGGCGGCGCATGTCAGCCCGATGTTTTACGGGTTGATGACGGAAGAGATCAATTTTTCCTACGATGGCGGACTATACGCGGAGCTGGTTCGCAATCGCAGCTTCAAGGAAGATGCCAAAGAGCCGGTGCATTGGCAGCTTGTCCAGGAACAGGGCGGGACGGGCGCGATGTCGCTCGACCCCAGCCAGCCGCTCAATGACGCCATTGCCACCAGCCTGAAACTGACGGTCGCCAAGGCAGGTCGGGTGGGGATCGCCAACGAAGGATTCTGGGGCATTCCGGTCAAACCGAACACGCGCTACCGGGCCTCGTTCTACGCCAAAGCCGGCGCGGGATTCGCCGGGCCTCTCAGAATTGCCCTGGTGAGCAACGATGGCGCGACGGTCTTCGCCAGCGCGCAGGTGGCGCGAGTCACGGGGAGTTGGAAGAAGTATGAGGCGATTCTGACCACGCGCGCAGCCAAGCCATCGGCGGAAAACCGCCTGGTCCTTTCAACCGGCAGCGCCGGCACGGTGTGGTTCAGCATGGTTTCGCTGTTTCCGCCGACATGGAACAATCGTCCCAACGGCAACCGGAAGGACATTATGCAGCTCCTGGCCGACATGAAGCCGGCCTTCCTGCGATTTCCGGGCGGCAATTACGTGGAAGGCCGCACCATCGCCACGCGCTTCGACTGGAAGAAGACCATCGGCGACAGCTCGCAGCGGCCGGGACACATGAACGACGCCTGGCGGTACTGGTCGTCGGACGGCATGGGGTTGCTGGAGTTCCTGGAATGGTGCGAAGACCTGCACATGGACCCCGTGCTGGCGGTCTATGCGGGCTACTCGCTGGCGGGGGAGCGGGTGGCGCCGGGGAAAGATCTGGAGCCCTTCGTCCAGGACGCGTTGGACGAAATCGAATACGTGACGGGCGGCACCAGCACCACGTGGGGCGCGCGACGGGCCAAGGACGGACATCCGGCGCCCTTCAAGCTGGAATATGTCGAGGTAGGCAACGAGGACAATTTCGACCGGCAGACGGGGAGTTATGAAGGCCGGTTCGGACAATTCTACGACGCCATCAAGGCGAAGTATCCCAAGCTGAGTGTGGTGACCACCGCGCAAGTGAGCCGCAAGACGGAGGTCCTCGACGAACACTACTACCGCCGCTCGGAAGACGAGATGGCATCGCACGCGCACGACTACGACACGCGCGACCGCGGCGGGCAGAAAGTCTTCGTGGGGGAGTGGGCCACGCGCGTGGGCGCGCCGACACCCACCATGAGCGGTGCGCTGGGCGACGCGGCCTGGATGACGGGCATGGAACGAAACGCGGACCTGGTGATCATGGAGTCCTATGCTCCGCTGTTTGTGAACGTGAACAAAGGCGGGATGCAGTGGCCCACGGATTTGATCGGTTTCGACGCAATGGCCAGCTACGGCTCGCCGGCGTATTGGGCCCAGCAGATGTTCAGCGTGCACCATGGCGATTTGGTTCTTCCGACGACCGCGAAGGGCATTCCCACGCGGGAATGGCAGCCGCCCGCCCCAGGTGGACGCCGCGGCGCACCGGGTACGCCCACGCCTCCGCCGCAGCCACCGCCGCCACCACAGCAGGTGCCGATGGTGTTCTGCGAGGCGACGCGCGACAGCAAGACGGGAACCCTCTTTCTGAAGGTGGTGAACCGGGCCGGCACACCGCAGCCGGTGCAGGTGGAAATCAGCGGACTGGCCGCCGTCGAGTCCAAGGGGCAAATTATCACGCTGAGCGCGAAGGCTCCGGATGAGACGAATTCGATCGCGGAACCGACCAAGATCGTGCCCGTCACCATGAACGTGGACGGGCTGGGCGCCAACTTCACGCACACCTTCCCGCCGTACTCCATCACGGTATTGCAGATGAAGGGGAAGTAGCGCAAAACCCGGTGACAGACGGAACGTTTCCCGATTCTTGCGCAGGACAAACCGGGAAACGTTCCGTCTGTCACCGGGTTTCATATATAGTACTTGACAATACTGCGCTCATATTTTATTATTGTAATTGAATGAGGTCTGGATGAGGCCTCTAAACTAAGCTCTAGGAGGAGTTCAAATACCATGTCTCTCAGTCATTTCGATCCGTTAGCCAATCTGCGCCTGTTCGAGGACGCCTTCACGCGCATGCTCTCCGAGCCACAGACCAACCGCCCGTGGGCCCCGGCCGTCGATATTTACGAAACCGAAAACGAACTGGTTCTGAAAGCCGATTTGCCGGACGTCGAGCTGAAGGACATCGACGTCCGCGTGGAGAACCAGACGCTCACCATCTCCGGCGAGCGCAAGTTCGAGAAGAAGGACACCACCAAGGGCTATCACCGCATCGAGCGCAGCTACGGCACCTTTGTCCGCAGCTTCTCCCTGCCCAATTCCTTCGACACCGAGACCATCGGCGCCGAATACAAGAACGGCGTGCTGAGCGTGACTCTCCCCAAGAAGGAAACCGCCAAGCCACGGCAGGTCAAAGTAGAAGTCAAGAACTGATTGATCGAGTGTCTTCGGGCCGGGATGCCTTCAGGGGCGCCCGGCCCTATATTTGTCTATAGGGGGCCACCATGTTTCGTTTGGACAAGCTGACGCAGAAAGCCCAGGAGGCCGTGCAGCAGGCGCAGGGAATCGCCGAGCAGAACCAGAGCCAGGTGATCTTCCCGCTGCACCTGCTGGCCGCCCTGGCGGAGGAGAAGGAAGGAATCGTGCGGCCGGTACTGGCCAAGTGCAACGTACAGCCCGATGCGATTGTAGCGGAAGGCCGGAGGCTCCTTGCCAACCTGCCCAAGACCTCCGGTATGCAGCCCGGCCTCTACCTGTCGCAGCCGCTGAACGAGGTTTTGGAGCGCGCCTTCGACGAAGCCGGGCGTTTCAAAGACGAGTTCGTGTCCACGGAACACCTGCTGCTCTCGATTGCCGAGCAGCGGGGCGACCCGGCGGCCCAATTGCTGGACCGCGCCGGCGCCACCCACGACGCCATCCTGAAAGCCCTGGTTTCGGTGCGCGGCAGCCAGCGGGTGACCGATCAGAATCCCGAATCCAAGTACCAGGCCCTGGATCGGTATGCGCACGACCTGACGGAATCCGCCCGCCAGGGCAAACTCGACCCGGTAATTGGCCGGGAAGACGAAATTCGCCGGGTGATGCAGGTGCTGAGCCGGCGCACCAAGAACAACCCGGTGCTGATCGGCGAGCCCGGCGTGGGCAAGACGGCCATCGTCGAGGGGCTGGCGCAACGCATTGTCCGCGGCGACGTCCCCGACCAGCTCAAGAACAAGAAGCTGGTGGCCATCGACCTGGGCTCGATGATCGCGGGCACCAAGTTCCGCGGTGAGTTCGAAGACCGTTTGAAGGCCGTGGTGAAGGAAATCATCGATTCGAACGGCGAGATCATCTGCTTCATCGACGAGCTGCACACGCTGGTGGGCGCCGGTTCGGCCGAGGGCGCCATAGACGCCGCCAACCTGTTGAAGCCGGCCCTGGCGCGCGGCGATCTGCGCTGCATCGGGGCCACCACCCTCAACGAGTACAAGAAGTACGTCGAGAAGGACGCCGCCCTGGCCCGCCGCTTCCGCACGGTGATGGTCGGCGAACCAACGGTCGACGACACCATCGCCATCCTGCGCGGCCTGAAGGAGAAGTTCGAGATCCACCACGGCGTGCGCATCAAAGACGCCGCCATTATCGCCGCGGCGGTGCTCTCGCACCGTTACATCGCCGACCGTTTTCTGCCCGACAAGGCCATCGATCTGATCGACGAAGCCGGCTCGGCCCTGCGGCTGCAAATCGGCTCGATGCCCATCGAAATCGACGATCTGGACCGGCGCATCTCACACCTGGAGATCGAGCGCCAGGCGCTCGGCAAGGAACGCGACCCTGCTTCGCGCGACCGCCTGCGCCAGGACGAAAACGAGCTCGAGCGCCTGCGCGGCGAAGCGGCCGGTTTGAAGGAGCGCTGGAACCGCGAGAAGGGCGCCATCACGCGCGTGCGCCAGCTCAAAGAGGAGCAGGACACGCTGCGGCAGGAAGTGGAAAAGGCCAGCCGCGCGGGGGATTGGGGAAAGGCCGCGGAACTGCGCTACGGCCGCCTCTCGCAGATTGAGGCCGACATCCAGACCGCCGAGCAGGAGATGGAGGCCGTCAAGGAGAACGCGCTGCTCAAAGAGGAGATCGGCGAAGACGATATCGCCCGCATCGTGGCCAAGTGGACGGGCATACCGGTGGCGCGCATGATGGAAGGCGAAATCCAGAAACTGGTTCACATGCCCGAGAGGCTAAAGGACCGGGTGGTGGGCCAGGATGAAGCCGTGCGCCTAGTGGCGAATGCCATCCTGCGCAACCGGGCCGGCATGGGCGACCCCCACCGGCCGATTGGCAGCTTCATCTTTCTGGGCCCTACCGGCGTCGGCAAGACCGAGCTGGTGCGCGCCCTGGCGGAAGACCTGTTCGACGACGAAAAGGCCATGATCCGCGTCGATATGTCCGAGTACATGGAGAAGCACGCGGTGGCCCGGATGGTGGGAGCGCCCCCGGGATACGTGGGTTTCGAGGAGGGGGGACAACTTACCGAGCAGGTCCGCCGCCGGCCCTACTCGGTGGTGCTGCTGGATGAAATCGAAAAGGCCCATCCGGACGTCTTCAACATGTTGCTGCAGATTCTGGACGACGGACGTTTGACGGACGGCCAGGGCCGCACGGTGAGCTTCAAGAACGCGGTGATTGTGATGACCTCCAACGTGGGCACCGGAATGATGCAGAAGAATGTGCTCGGTTTTTCGGTGCATGGAAAGGATAGCCGGACCGACGATACGCGCCGCCGCCTGCTCGAAGAGCTGCGCAAGCAGTTCCGCCCCGAATTCCTGAACCGCGTGGACGATATCATCGTATTTAACTCGTTGACGCGCGAAAACCTCAGGCAGATTGTGGACATCCAGTTGCAAAACGTAGGCAAGCTGTTGAAGGACCGCAAGATCAAACTGGAGGTTACGGACGCGGCCAAAGATCTGCTGATTGCGGACGGCTACGATGCGCAATACGGAGCGCGCCCCATGAAGCGGGCCATCCAGAGGCTGATCCAGGACCCGCTGTCGCTCAAGCTCATCAACGGTGAATTCGTCGAAGGCGACACCGTGAAGGCGGACGTTGCCACCGGGGGAAGCGAGCTCGAATTCGCCAAACTCGCCCCGGTGGAGGTGTGACCCGATATGACTACCAACACTCTCAAAACCGCGGCGCTACTGGGCCTGCTGAGCGCCGTCCTGCTGGTCGCCGGGGAGGCGCTGTACGGACGCCAGGGCCTCTTTATCGGCCTGTTCTTCGCCTTCGCGATGAACTTCGCAGGCTATTTCTTCTCCGACAAAATTGCGCTGGCGTCGTATTCCGCGCAGCCGGTGAGTGAAACGGAAAACCCCGATGTATACGCCCGGGTGGCCCCCATCGTGAGGAATCTGTGCCAGCGCACGGGCCTCCCCATGCCCAAACTGTGGCTCATCCCGGACGATTCCCCGAACGCTTTCGCCACCGGCCGCAACCCGGCGCACGCCTCGGTGGCCGTCACGGCCGGCATCCTGCGGCTCATGAGCGACTCGGAAATCGAGGGCGTGGTGGCGCACGAGCTGGGCCACGTGCTGCACCGCGACATTCTCATCAGCTCGGTGGCCGGCATGCTGGCGGCGGCCATCACCATGTTGGCGCGCATGGCGTTCTGGTTCGGCGGTTCGCGGGATGACGACAATCGCGGCGGCATGGTTGGCGCGCTCCTCATGATGATTCTCGCGCCCATCGCCGCCATGCTGATACAGATGGCCATCTCGCGCTCGCGGGAATACGACGCCGATGCCGCTTCCGCCAAGTACGTCGGTTCTCCCTACCCGCTGATCGGGGGCTTACAGAAGCTCGAGATCTGGTCCAAGCGCATCCCCATGGACGCCTCCCCCGCCACGGCCCACATGTTCATCATCCAGCCGTTCACGGGCCAGAGCATGATGCGGCTGTTTTCGACCCACCCCTCGACCGCGGACCGCATCGCCCGATTGCAGGCCATTCGATGAACGAAGTCCGCGTCAACCGGAAGGCGACCGGCCGCGTGGCCTCCGGGCATCCGTGGATCTTTTCGAGCGACGTCGCCGATCGCGATGGCGCCCAGCCCGGTGAAGCCGTAAAGGTCGCGGACTTCCGCGGACGCCCGCTGGGCACGGCCCATTACAGCGCGGCGTCGCAGATCGCGCTCCGCATGTTGTCACCGCACGTTGAAGAGATCGGGCGCGATTTCTATTTGCGCCGCCTGCGCGCGGCCGAGGAACACCGCCGCACGGTGGTCCGCCACACCGACGCCTACCGCGTGGTGCACGGCGAAGCCGATGGGCTGCCCGCCCTCATCGTGGATCGCTATGGCGATTACCTGGTGATGCAGACGCTCGATCAGGGGATGGACGCAGCCAAGAGCGAAATCGCGTCCTGCCTGGAGGAGATCTTCCAGCCCCGCGGCGTCGTAGCCCGCAACGACGTGCCCGTGCGCACCAAGGAACAGTTGCCGCTCGAAACCGCCGTGCTGGCGGGCGAGGTGCCGGAATCGGTGGCCATCCACATGAACGGCTTCAACCTGCGCGCCGACCTGCTGGGCGGGCAGAAGACCGGCATCTTTCTGGATCAGCGCGAGAACTACTTCGCCGCCGCCCGCTACGCTGGGCCCAGAGGGCGCCCCGGCAAGGCCCTGGATTGTTTCACCTGCACCGGCGGCTTCGCTTTGCACCTGGCCGGCAAGTGCGAAAGCGTCGAGGCCGTGGACAGCTCCGGCCCCGCTTTGGCGACAGCGCGCCAGAACGCCGAATCGAACGGCATCGCCAACATCCATTTTCAGGAAGCCGATGTCTTCGAACTGCTGGCCGGTTACGCCGCCGCGCGCCGCCAGTATTCCTTCGTGGTGCTGGACCCGCCGGCCTTCGCCAAGTCCCGCCACAACCTGGAAGCGGCGGTGACGGGCTATCGGGAGATCAACCTGCGCGCCTTGCGCTTGCTGGGGCCGGGCGGAATCCTGGTCACGTGTTCCTGCTCGCACCATCTAGGCGAGGCCATGTTCCTGGAGCTGATCGCGCAAGCCTCGCTCGACGCGGGGCGGACCCTGCGCGTTCTAGAGCGCCGCACGCAAGCGCAGGACCACCCGATTCTGCTCACGGTGCCCGAGACGCACTATTTGAAGTGTCTGATCCTGGAAGTGGTGTGACTTAGGGGGCGGGCGACGAAAACGGGAAGTACATGCGTGCCGACGATTTATGACGTCGTTGTGCCGCCGCTCAGCGCGGGCTGCCGCCTGGCGCAGGCCCGTACCGGCCCCTGACAGCAGGCGGGGATCAGTACGGCAACCTGACCGGCAGCTTTTCCTGGCAACTCAACGGGCCACCCTGTATCAACCTTCCGACCCCGCACCTTCAGCTCGTGATAACCTACACCAGTGGCTGAGGGACGGGCAATGCGAACCATGGGTAGGCTACTCATCTTGATTGCATTTGTATTGGCACTCGCTGCCCCAGTGTACTTCGTAGGCTACGCCGCTCGGCAACCGAGGCCCCCCAGGTGGTGGCTGTACCCATGGCTGGCCATCCCTAGCACGATCACCGGGTTAACGCTTTGGCGGGTGTTGGGCCGCACAAGAAGAGCGAAGGGCATCATCGCGGCCGCGTTAGTTGCCTACGTCTTCTGCCCCCTTTCCCTGTCGATAAGGTTGCTATACGTGCCCACAACCCTCGTCATGACAATTGCGGCTATCCTGAAAACGGATTAAGCGCTCCGGGGTGCCCCGAGCCCCGAGTCCGATGGGGCCGGGCCCCCCCATTCCCGCGGCTTCCGTTCCGCACGGATCACCGTCCAGGTTGACATGCCGTCTTAAGACGGGCATGCCCGCCGCAGAGGAGATGGGTGGCCCCGGCGCCCCTGTTTCCGCCGCGTGGGCGGATTGTCGCGCTCGTGGCGACGGCTGGCGTGGCCGCTGCTGGCTCGATCCAGGAGCCGAGATATGCCGTCGCCAAGGATTTGCCGATCCCCGGCAATCCAGCAGCGATGTCCCGCAGAGCGCTTATTTTGACGCCTATGCCTTGTCCCGCGACCGCCCACCCTTGGTCGGCCGGCTGTGGGACCGGCCATCGCGTGGCGTGGTCTGTCAGTTCTCCAGCCGGAACCCATCCAGATCCACAGACTGCCCTGCCGAACCAGGACTGTTCTGGCCCAGCACCGGGATCACCACCACGTGCTTGCCCGGTCCCGGATGTAGGGGCCGGGCATGCCCGGCCACTATCGATTTGTGATAATTGTAGTCGCCGGAAATGACGCAACAAGAATCGGCGCGCGTGCAGGTCGAGGAAGTGGTCCGGCGCATTGTCGCCGGCTTTTCTCCCGATAGGATCGTTGTGTTTGGGTCGCACGCGCGAGGGGAACAGACACGGGAGAGTGACCTGGATTTGCTGGTGGTCATGCCCATCACCGGCTCGCGGCGCAAGCAGGCAGCGGCGATCGAGATGGCGCTGGTGGGCGTCGATATGCCCACGGATGTAATCGTGGCTACTCCGGATGAAGTTTCACGCCTGCAAGGGGTGCCCGGATCGATCATCAAGCCAGCCCTTGAGGAAGGGCGCATAGTGTACGAGCGGCCCGCCTGACCTCGCGAGCCCGATGGCTCAGTGGCTCTCCAAGGCCAACCACGATTTCCGGAAATGCGGAATACACTGCGACGCTCCAAGAGGACTGCCCTTTCGACACCGTTTGCTTTCACGCCCAGCAGTGCGCCGAAAAGTATCTGAAGGTGCTGCTCTTGCAGGCTGGCGGCGAACCGCCCAGAACTCACGATCTTCGGCTTCTGCTTCAGCGGCTGCCGGCGGATCTGGCCGTTTTGTTTCGGATGGAGGACATGGTCGAACTGAACCGCTACTCTATCGAGGCGCGCTATCCGGGCGAGTGGGAAGAGATATCGCGCGCCGAAGCCGAGCGGGCCGTAATGCTGGCTCGGGGCGTTTGCATAGCGGCGCGGCGGCTCTTGGCCGGATAGGACCTCGGCGACATCAGCGGGTTCCCACCGACACCCAGCGTGCGAAATTGGCAGCACAAGGTTGTCAGAGCCCGGCGGCCGCAGCATACGATCCTGCCCCGCATAGCGGCAAGCCGCAACGAGTGGTGGCGGTTCTCCGCGGTCGTGGCGGGCGCATCCAAGGGCGGCAGGCGGATTAAAAATCCGCCGCAGGTTAAAAACCTGCCCCACAATTCATCGCGGCGCGAGAAGAATCTGATGGATAGTAGTACAACGTTACCCGAAAAGCTGCTGCGCCCGATGCAAGCGCGCGGCCACCTGCACGCCGTTGGGGCACTCGACGGTACAGTCGGCGCACGAGGCGCAACGGACCGCGGCCAGCTCCGCCGGCAGGGTCTTGAAGTGCTCGCGGCCCAGGGCAAACTGGCCGTAGCCCTCGGCGTACATCAGGAAGCGCAACACATCCGCCACCGGCAACCCCTGCGCACACTGGCCCTCGCAATGGCCGCACATTCGGCAGTAGAGCGGTCTGATTTCTTCCAGCCGGCGGGCCAGCAGCTTGCCGTCGGCGGCGCTGAAGGGGGCGCCCATGGCCGAGATATTCTCATCGAGCTGGTCGTTATCGACGATGCTGGGAATCACGGTGTCGATATGGGGGTTCTTGATGACCCACTTGAGGGCCGCCAGGGGCGCGCCTTCGCGCGTCAGGCGTTGCAGCTTGTCGGGGTCCACCTTGTAGGATTGCACCGTGGGATGCACGCCGCCGGCCAGCGCCTTGATCGCCACCAACCCCACGTTGGCCTTGCGAGCCATGGCCAGCAGCGGCTCGATGGCGGGATCCATGGTGTAGTTGTAGCTCAACATGATCGCATCGAAATGATTCAACTTGAGCATGGCCGGAATCATCTCGGCGTGCCCGCCGTGGAAGCTCACGCCGGAGAAGCGGACCTTCCCGGCCCGCGTAGCCGTCCGCTGGGCCTCGAGCAGATCGTCGTTGACCATGTCCGGGGTGCTCCGGCTGTGCAGGAACCAAATGTCCAGATGGTCGGTCTGCAACTCCCGCAAACTGGTATCCAGGTCCGCCAGGGCCGACTGCCGGTCCTTTCCCTGAGTCTTGCTGCTGATGAAGACCCGGTTGCGATACTTCTTGAGGGCCGCACCCACCATGCGTTCGTTGTTGCCGCCCTGATAGGAGCGGGCGGTATCGAAGTAGTTGATACCCATATCGGCCGCGCGCTCCACCACGCTCTGATCCGAGCAGGTGTAGCAGCCGAAGGAAAGCCGCGTGACCTTCATGCCCGTTTTGCCGAGGGTTCCATACGTGAACTTGGGCGCGGACTGCGGCGCGCGGACCTGCGCGGCGGGCGCCTGAGCGGTTTCCGAAGGCACGGAGGCCAGTGCCGGAAGCGCGAGGCTGGTTCCTAAAAAGCTGCGGCGCGACGATGAGTTCACCGATTTTGCCCCCCGCCTCAGTATACCCTTGAAAAGCCGGCTCCCGTGTGCAATAAAAGGGGGCGATGGGCATGCTCAATAGCGGGCACGAAAGTATGAAAAGACGCGATGCCTGGACGGCGGGACAAGTCGATGAGCTGTTCGAGGGGCTTGGATCCAAGACGGCTCGCGTGCGATACGGTGCGGCCAAGGGCTTGCGAACGGTGAGCGAACAAGCACCGGACTTGCTGTATCCGCGATGGGATTCCCTGGTGCGCATGCTCGATGACGACAACGCCTTCATGCGGTGGGGCGCGCAGCAGATCCTCGGCAACCTCGCGGCGGCGGATCGGGAAAACCGGTTCGAACCGGTGTTCGACCGGTTCTTCGCTCCCATATCGGGGCGAGAGATGATTGGCGCGGCCAACGCGATTGTCGCGGGTGCCGGTATCGCCCTGGCCAAGCCGCACCTGGCGGATCGCATCGTAAAAGAGCTCCTCAAGGTGGAACGGGCATCCTACTGCACGCCGGAGTGCCGCAACGTGGCGATCGGGCATGCCATAAAGTCCTTCGACAGGTTGTTGGACTACGTCAGGAAGAAGCGTTCCGTGCGTGCGTTTGTCATACGGCAACTGGACAATCCGCGGCCAGCCACGCACAAGAAGGCCGAGAGGTTGGTGAAGCGGTGGGGCGCGAAATAGGCGATTGGCAGGCGACGAAAGGCGATCGTCTGCCCCACATGGCGCCCGGAAATTCGTCGCGGCGCGCGAAGCGCTTACTTCAGCCAGATCGTGAGGTGGGGCGCCACGGCACTGCCTACGGCTAGTTCCACCACCACCGGGCCGGTGGGGATGAAGCCTGCCGGGACACGCGCGTTCACTTGAAGCAATCCGACCGCACCGGGGGCGGCGCCGGCATATAGGATTTCGGCGGGGAAGCCGGCCACGGTCAGGGTCACCGGCAACCTGGCGCTCGGATAGGGGGGCACAGCGGCCTGGCCCGACACGTTGGGACCATCGGAAAGCCCGTCACCAGTCGCGTAGAAGGTCAGAATCGATCCCAGGGCGGTGGGAGCGATGGCGGAATTGAATAAGCCGTCCGGGTTCACCACCACCGGGAACACGGCGGGGGCGGCATCCACTACGGCCAGGTCCAGCGAGCCGGACGTAGCGCCTTGGTAGAGGGTCTGCATGTGGGTGACGGGGTTGCCCGCAACCGTGTAAGGCACCTGCACGTTGAGCTGACCGAACTGGGTGTAGAACATGGGCGCGGGGACGCCGTCGAAGCGGACCTCGGCGCCGCTCAGCAGGTTCGCGAGCATGCCAGCCGGATCAAGCGCGCCGGCCACTCCCGACTCGGGGCCGAGGCCGGCGCCGAAAACGACAATGATTTCACCGGGAGCGACGGGGCCGGCGAGAAGGCTGGCGGCGCTGACCGCCGAAAGAGGCGGCACGACCAGCGGCTCGGGCGGCGGCGCGGCCTGGGGAACCAGGCGGCGGACGCGGTTGTTGCCGGTATCGGCGAAGTAGAGGTCGCCCGCGCCATCGAGGAGCAGGCCGCCGGGAGAATCGATGCGCGCGGAGACCGCCAGCCCTCCGTCTCCGTAGAAGCCAGCCGCATCCTGGCCGGCGATGGTATGGATCAGGCCGTCGGGCGTGACCTGGCGAATGCGGTGGTTGCCGGTATCGGCAATGAAGACGTTGCCGGTATCGTCCACCGCCACGCCGCGCGGAGCGCTGATGCTGGCGGCGATGGCGGGGCCTACGTCGCCGGAGAAGCCAGCCGTGCCCGTGCCCGCCACCGTGGAAATGGTGCCGGAGGTATCCACTTTGCGGATGCGGTGGCTCAAGGTATCGGCGATGAAGAGGTTGCCGGCGGAATCGAGGGCGCAGGCGCCAGGCTGATGAAGTTGCGCCAGGCGCGCCGGTCCGCCATCGCCGGCATCGCCCGGGGCGCCGTTGCCCGCGGCGGTTACCACCAGGGGTTGAGGCGCGGCTTGGAGCACCCTGTTATTTCCCGTGTCGACCACGAACAATGTGCCCCCGCGGCCGGTGCAGACGCCGCGGGTGGCGTTGAGCTGGGTTTGCGCGGGCGGCAGGCCCTCCGCCCCGACGCCTCCCGCAGCGGTGCCTACCAGGTTGTGTATGCGGCCATCGGCGCCCACCTCACGGATGCGATAGTTGCCAGTATCCGCGATGAGAATATCGCCGGCGGCGTCCAGCGCGACCCCCGCGGGTGACTCGAACGTGGCGGTGGAGGCAACCACGTTGTCGGCAGCGGGGCCGGGGACGCCGGTCCCCGCCAGCGTCTGAATCACACCGGTGGGCAGCACCTGGCGCACGCGCTGGGTGCCGGTGTCGGCGATATAGAGGCTGCCCGCGCTGTTCAGAGCGATGGCGGAAGGCTGAAACAGCAGGGCGTCCGTGGCCAGGCCGCCATCGCCGATGGCGTGCAGATAGCCGTCGCCCGCCACCGTCTGAATCTGGCCGGACGCCATCCTGCGGACGTGCACGCCCACGGAGATGTAGAGGACCCCGTTCAGGTCCACCGCCAGATCGTTCGCGCCGCCCCACAGCAGGTTGGTCCACGCTCCGGCCGCGGTGTAGGAACGAAGGAAGCCTGGGTCGGCGACATAGAGCGTGCCGGCGACATCCACGGCAACGGCCACGGGGGTCCAGATCGCGGTGATGGGGGAACCGCCCACGACGGTGGAGATGACGCCCCCGGCGAGGATCTTGCGCACCCGGTTGTTTTGCGAATCGGCGACGTACAGGGCGCCGAGGCGGTCCACGGCGAGGCCGGCGGGGAAGGCGAACTGCGCGTTGACAGCCTGGCCGCCGTCGCCGCGGAACCCAGCCACGCCGGTGCCCGCGACGGTGGAGATTTTGCCGTCGGGGGTCACTTTGCGCACGCGATGGCCCTCGAATTCCGAGAAATAGAGATTGCCGGCGGCGTCCACCACCACGTTGCGGGGGGTGAGCAGTTGGGCACCGGTGGCCGCTCCACCATCGCCGGACGAGCCTCGGATGCCGTTGCCGGCGACGGTTGTAATGACGCCATCGGGGCCGATGCGGCGAACGCGGTCGTTGCCCAGATCGGCTACGTAGACATATCCGGCCAGATCGGCCGCCAGCCCGTAAGGCAGGTTGAGTTGGGCGGCGGCGGCCGGGCCGCCATCGCCGGAGAAGCCAGCCACACCGGTACCGGCCAGGGTACCGATGACGCCGCTGGGCGAGATCTTGCGAACGCGGTGGTTGTCGGTGTCGGCGAGGTAGAGGTTGCCCCAGCGGTCCACGGCGATGCCCTGGATGTTGGAGATCTGGGCGGCGGTGGCGGGACCGCCATCGCCTATGCGGGCGCTTCCGGCCACGGTTTCGATGCGGTAGACCACGCTGGGCGCGGCGGCGCCTCGGGCGGCCGGGGTCCAGGCCAACGCCAGCAGCAGATACAAATGACGTTTCATCGCGGGCTTCATGGAATTGGTGGCGGCGGGGTTCAAGAATTCTCAAATTGTGTCGAGAAGAAGGTTGTAGACCAAAGTGTAAGTGAAGGACCTCCGGGCCAAATCGTAACAAAAGGAGCTTGAGATGCGATTTTTACGCGCTGCCGTAGACGAATGATCCGCGCCGCCCTCATGGCGTGCCTGCTGGTGGGGCATTTGGCATGGGCGCAAGGTGCCATACGATTGAGAACAAGGACCATAGATACCGCGCAAGTGGCGAGCCGGGGACGAGCGATGGGACGCCCTCTACTCGCTGGACGACACTATCTGCTGCAATTTCCCTCCTATCCCGGGCCGGAGGTTCGAGCGCAACTGGCCGAACGCGGCGTTCGTGTGCTGCAATACGTCCCGGACAACACCCTGATGGTCCTGGCCGGACGAGGGTTGAATCTGGAAGGCCTGGGGGCGAACTGGGCCGGCGAGTTGGAGGCCGACGACAAAATCAGTCCGGTACTGGCGACCCATGCATCCAATGCCTTCCTGGTGATCTTCCACGCCGATGTGGACATGGCGATAGCGCGCACCGCGGCGGAGTTGGAAGGCTTCGAGGTTCTGGAGAACCCCGACCTGCTGCCCGGCCAACTGCTGGTGATCGGAGCATACAGCGCCATTCGGGGGCTGGCCGCGTGGGACGAAGTGTCCTATATTATGCCCGCATCCACGGACCTGTTGGCGGGTAACCCCGTGATGGGGTGCCCGGGACCTCTGGCCGAAGCCGGACCCATCGGAGATTACGTGGAAGTGGGGAACGGCTGGTCCAAAAACGCCGGCGGGAGCGTGGCGCTGAAGTACTTCTTTGGGACCCTCACCGACAAAATGGATCAGAACACGGTGCGGGGTGAGGTGGAGCGGGCGTATCGGATGTGGGCGAGCTATGCCAACGTCGCCTTCTCGGCGGGAGAGACGCAGGGGGCAGTTCGCTCGATCGACATCCTGTTCGCCAGTCGCGGACACGGCGATGCCTATCCCTTCGACGGGCCGGGCGGAGTTCTGGCGCACACCTTTTATCCGGCTCCGCTGAACGGGGAACCGATCGCCGGAGACATGCACTTCGATGCGGACGAGAACTGGCAGGCCGGAACCAGTGTGGATCTGTTCTCGGTGGCCTTGCATGAAGCCGGTCACGCCCTGGGGTTGGGACATTCGAGTAACCCGGGAGCGGTGATGTATCCGTACTACCGGATGCAGACGGGGCTAACCAGCGACGACATCGCGGGCATTCAAGCGCTGTACGGCGCGATCGGGGCACCACCGGCAGTGCCTCCGCCAACCCCGCCCGTTCAGCCTCCGGTGCAGCCGCCCGTCCAACCGCCGGTGCAACCACCGGTGCAGCCACCGGTGCAGCCACCCACCAGCCGGGATACCACGCCGCCATCGCTGAACATTGTTTCACCGGGGTTGACGATCATGGCCACGTCCTCGGCTTCGATCGCGGTCAGCGGCACGGCCGGCGACAATGTGGGCGTGGCGACGGTGAAATGGAGCAGCTCGACCGGGTACTCGGGCATCGCTTCCGGCACTACCAAGTGGTCCGCCATTGTGCCGCTCCTGGTAGGGAGCAACGCAGTGACGATCCGCGCTTTCGACGCCGCCGGCAATTCTTCCTGGCGGGCCATCACGGTGGTTCGGCACTAGGGAAGCCGGATTCTTCACCTAGTACCCTACTGGTTTCCAACGTTGCGCCGATATAGGCAATAACACAATGGATGCTGAAAACAATCGGCGGCAGGTTTCACACCGGAAAATGCGGACGCTGGGTAAGCCGGTTATGGTTTGTGCCGAGGAACCCTGGCGCGACCTGCTGAGACCGGAGCGGGAACGCCAAGCCGAGCTGGATGCGGCGCACGACGGCGGACTTTCCATCGACGAGACCGAAGGGCTGCTGTTCGCACTGGCGCAGGCGGTGGACCAGCGCGACCACTTCATGACCGGGCATTGCGAGCGGCTGGCGTTCATGAGCGTGGCGATGGGAGTGGTGATGCGGCTGGAACGCACCAGCCTGCTGGCGCTCTATCGCGGCGGCTATCTGCACGACGTCGGCAAGCTGGGGATTCCGGATTCGATTCTGTTCAAACGGGGACCCCTGACGCCGCCGGAATGGGCGATCATGCGCACGCACCCGGCGCGAGGCGAAGAGATCTGCCGCCACCTGAACTCACTGCGCCCGGTGCTGCCCATCATCCGCCATCACCACGAGCGTTTGGACGGTTCCGGGTATCCCGACGGCCTGCGGGGCACCGAGATTCCTCTGCTGGCGCGGGTGCTGCAGGTTGCCGACATCTACGATGCGCTCACCAGCCAGCGGGCCTACAAGCGGGCCTACTCTCCGGCCGAAGCGCTACGGACGATTCGGGAAGAGACCGAGCGAGGCTGGCGCGATCCCCAGATTGTGGAAATCTTCTTCCGGCTGCACGAGCAGGTCATCTCAAAGGAGATCGGCCACGCCGCCGACATCGGCCGCAGCCTGGAAGCCTTGCGGACATCACTGGCCACCCTGCAAGAGTTCCCGATGGATTGGGTGGCATAGGGGAGCACGCAGCCCCGCGCCGCTCGCCGCAAGCCCCTTCCGGCCCGGGGAAATCCTTCACCATCGCCCCAACAACTTCGACGCCCGGTCACAACCGCGACCCGGGTCGAGCCGTCCGTCAACCCGGCGCTACACAAACGCAGGCGTCTGGTAGCCGAATTTGTTCAGGTTGGGAAAGACGTAGTCTAGGTCCGCTTGCGCCAGGCCGAACCATTTTGCGAGGGCGCCGCCGTATTGGTCGGTGGAGGTGCTGGGGATCCAGGTGCCGCGGCTGCCGGAATCGTCGGGGCCGGATAGCGTGAGGGTGGGGAACGCGCCGAACAGGTTGCCGCCGTTCACGGCGCCGCCCAGGACCAGGGCGTGGCTGCCCCATCCGTGGTCGGTGCCGGCGTTCCCGTTGGGCTGGAAGGTGCGGCTGAAATCGGACTCGGTGAACGCGGTGACGTTGTCCTCGACGGAGAGCTGGCCCATGGCCTGGTCGAAAGCCGCCAGCGCGGCGGCCAGGTTGGTATAGAGCGTCACCTGCGACGGCAGTTGGTTGGAGTGGGTGTCGTAGCCGCCCTGGCTGCAGAAGAAGATCTGGCGGGTGGCGCCGAGCGCGGCGCGCACCTGGATCAGCTTGGCCACCTGGGCCAGTTGCGTGCCAATATCGGTGTTGGGAAATGTGACGCCGACGCTGCCGCTGCCGGCCACCGCGGCGTTCACCGCCTGAGCCACGGCGATGGCATCCTTGAGCGACTTCTGGGCCGCCTGAACGAGCGTCACGCCGCTCGAAAGGCCGATCAGGTTCTGCAAGGCGGTGGATCCGGGATCGGTGGCGGCGGCCACCAGTCCGAAATTGCTGGTATTCACGGTGGAGGGCTGGGTGGTCTGACCGATCAACTGAAGCGCGTTGCCACCGATGCTGATGGCGGGCGGCACCAGGCTGCCGGAAGTGCCGGCCAGCTTATCGGCCAGCCGGCCGGACCAGCCGGTGGTGGCGCCACCCTGCGGCACGGCGTTCTGCCACTCGTTCTGCTGGTCGGAATGCGAATAGAGGTTAACCGGCAGCGGCACGGAGTTGAGCTGTGGCATGCCATTCGATCCCCGCGGCACGGCTTGGACCAGCGTGCCCACGTTGGCCACGATGGCCAGGCGCTTGGTGACGTTGAAGAGCGCGGCGACGGGCGCGAAACTGGGGTGCAAGCCATAGGCGGTGCTGGTAGGAGAGTCGTGAATGGCGATCAGCGAACCCTGCGGGAGGGCCAGGTTCTGGCGGATCTTCTGGTAGCTGGCGTAGGTGGCGGTCTCATTGGGGACCAGCAGGTTGTTGGCATCGTTGCCGCCGAACAGGAAGATACACACCAATGCCTTATAGTCGCTGGAGGATTGCGCCCGCGCGGTCATCAGGCCGGCCTGTCCGAAAGCGGCGGCCGCGCCGACGGTGGAAAGCGTGCGGCAGCCGAGGCGAAGAAAATCGCGGCGCGATCGAATCTGTTGGAAGGTCATGGCAGTGGTTCCTCTCTCACCGTTCGACTTCGAATTGCGGCGCGGCCGCCGCGGCATAGAGCGCGCTGCGCACGCGCGACGCGGCGCTGGTGGATGTGCTGGCGGCGGTGGTCAAGATGCCGCGCACATCGGTATCCATTTCACCCCGGAAAAGCGCCTGGTTGAGGGCCTCCACCAAGTCGGGTGGATTGGTGGCAAGATCCAGGAAATTGGTCAGGTCGACCTTGATGCCGCTGGAGATGCCGTTGGTGGCCACCAGGTAGGCGAAATTGGCGCGGGCCAGGGCGGTGGCGGCGTTGATCGCCTGGAATTCGGGCGCCACCGGCGGCGGAGTCGGACCGGGAACGCGATAGAAGGGCGAGAAGTAGCTGAAGACGCTGCCGGGCGAGAGCGGCGTCTGGCCCATGAGGGTGGCCTGGTTGGTGAGGGCATCGGGAGCGGTGACGGTGGCATTGAGCGCGCGCAGCAGGCCGGTGTCATAGAGGACGGGCTCCGCCAGCTTTCCGGAGCCTTCGGACTGCGCTTCGGGATCGGTGAGGAGGGCCGTAATCACGGTCTGCAAGTTGCCCTGCGAAGACTGGAATGCGCTCGCCACGCGACCCACATAGGCCGGCGAAGGGTCGCTCATCGCGAAGCGCTGAATCAGCCGGTAGGAGACGAAGGGGGGCAGGTTGGACTGCCGGCAGATACAATCGAGCGCCGCCGCGAGGTCGCTCTCCGCCGTCCCGCCGGAGGATATGACGCAAGGAATCGGCAGGTTGATGTTCTTCTGAGTGGTGTCGTGAAAAGTCTGGAACGCCACCATGGGTGCGAAGTAGTACGGCATGTTGGTCCAGATGGACGCGAAACCGGGCGTTTCACCATAGGTCCAGCCGGTCATCGCCTTGGCCAGCTCCGAGACGGTGGACTGGTCGTATTCGGGAACCGTGGAGCCGCCGGCGGTGATGGGAACGCCCTGGGAATCGAGTTGCACCAGGCCCAGGGTGAAGAGTTGCATCAACTCGCGCGCGTAATTCTCGTTGGCTGCGGTGCCGGTAGCGGGGTTGGCCTTGGCGTTATTCACCATGTCGAGGAAGTAACCCATGGAAGGGCTCAGGGTGGCGGCGGCCAGCAGGTCGCGGTAGGTTCCGAAAGAGTAGTCCGCCATAAACCGCTGATACGACACCATCTGCTCGAACAGCGTGTCTTTGACGGCTGAGACCACCAGAATCTGCGCCAGGGCGAACGAGGCACGCTGGCGGAGCTGATCGCCGCCATTCAGGGCGATGTTGAAGAAGGCGGTCTGCAGGCGGGCGATGCCTTCGGTGGTGTTGTTGGGGTCGGGCCACACGCTGGCTGGCTTGGCAAACTGCGCGGCAAGCCAGGCATCCCGCCCCATGGTCTGGAGGTCCACAACGCTCTGCGGCGTGGGCCCGAAGGTGGTCATTTCGAGGAAGCGGACCGCGTCGCCGTAAGGCATTTTCTCGCTGGCCACGCGGACGGGCACGGCGATGGGGGGGGAGGTGGCCGCACCGGGATTCGGATTGGCGACCTTGACCGCCGCCAGACGCCCGGCCGGCATGGCGATGGTGCCCGTGGCCGTCAGCGCGGTGTCGGATACGAAAGTGGTAGGCAGCGCGATGCCGGCAAAATAGATGGCAGATCCTTTGGCGAAGCCGGTTCCTTTGACGGTGATAGTCGCGTTGCCGGGATTCAGCGGGTTGGGAGTCAGCGACGCGACCACGGGCAGGGCGTTCTGGAGAGTCACGGTCACGCTGGCCTTGGCAGCGGGGTCGGCGTGGCTGACGGCGGTCAGGGTGACCGACGCGGGGCTGGGCAGAACGGCGGGCGCGGTGTAGGCGCCAGTGGCCGAGACGGTCCCGACGGTGGAGTTGCCGCCCACTTGTCCGTTGACCTGCCAGGTCACGGCCGAATCCGTGGTGTTGGCCACCTTGGCGGTGACAGACAGAGTGGCCCCGCAGCGGATAGTGCCGCTGGCGGGCGCGAGCGTCACCGTGACGGGCGGGCCGGCCGGGTTCAAGACTGGAATTGAGACCCCGGTCTGGGAACTCGCGCCGGCGATGGTTGCCAGAAGCGGCTGATCGCCGTTGGGCACTGCCGGGACGACCACATTGATCTGGTACTCACCGGCGGCCACAATGCCGGCGAACTGCACGGCGGCGGCGACGCCGCCGATAGTCACGCGTAGTTGCGTGAGATCCGACAGGGGCGCGGCCTTGCCGACCAGTTGGCTGGCCGGCACGGCGGGCGTGGTGGGGCCAAAGCCGGTGGCGTAGATCTGAAGCGATTCGCCGGGCTGGGCCGGCCGCGAGGTGGCCGCGCTGAAACTGCCGGCCGGCGCGACGTAGACGCCATCGGCATTGTGAACGGCGGCGGCATATTTCGTCAGAAAAGTGAAGAACGCCGGCGCATAGTTTTGAAGAGTTGCCGTGCCGGTGGCGGTGCCGGCGGAGTTGGTCACCTGCACCTGGACCGGTCCGGTGGTGGTGTCGGCAGGCGCCTGAACGTTGAGTTGTCCCGGGCTGACGTAGGAGATGGCGGCCTTCTTGGAGTTGATCTGGACGCTGACGCCATCGAGCGTGGTGGGGAGGTTGCTTCCGATGAGGTCGGACGTCTGCCAGGATCGAGTGGTTGCGGAGAGACCGGTGCCGTAGATGGAGACCCACGACCCGCTCTGGATGGCAGGCGCGCCGCTGGCGTTGTTCGAGACACCGGTAATCTGCGGGGTCTGGCCGAACAGGGCAGGCCCAAATACAAGAAAGAGCAATGCGCACAGATAGTCTCGTTTCATCGCACCTCTCCAAGCTGAGTGTTATAACACGAGGCAGACAGCCGAGTTTCGGCGAGCAGTCTTGCCAATGGTCTTGTATTTATCTTATGCTATGAAACAAATTGGTCGGAGGACCTTGGAACTTCCTGGCGCGTAGAGAGGGGTGTCTGGGATTCTCCGCCAGCAGCAGGGCTTGTTTGCTAAGCGCCCGCTGGATTTCCGCCGGCGCCTTGCTGTGATTTCGCAAAAAGTGCGGAGTTCGAAGTCCGGAAGCATGTTCGGCAGCGGCGTTGCCAACGCCGCGCAGGATGCCATCCTGCCCCACAACGGAAAAGCTATGCGGCAGTCACACATCGCGATCATCGGGGCGCCGCTCGACCTGGGGCAAGGGCGGCGCGGGGTGGACATGGGGCCATCGGCGATGCGGGTGGCCAACCTCAACGCGCGTATAGCGTCGCTGGGTTATACCGTGGAAGACCTGGGCAACGTGCCGGTGGAGCAGGCCGAAGCGATGCTCGCAGGCGATGCGAAGGCCAAGTACCTTCCACAAATTGCAGCGGCTTGCGGGCGGCTGGCGGGGCTGGTGGAGCAGGCGCTCGAGCGCGGCAGCGTGCCGCTGGTGCTGGGCGGCGACCACTCGGTAGCCGTGGGCACCGCCAGCGGGGTGTCGCACTATTTTCGCGGAAAGGATCAATCCGCCGGCCTCATCTGGCTGGACGCCCATGCCGACATGAACACGCCCGGCAGCAGCCCTAGCGGCAACGTGCACGGCATGCCGTTGGCGTGCATTCTGGGAATGGGCCCGCCGGAGCTGACCGGCCTCGCGGGCTACCAGCCCAAGATCGCCGCGCGCAACGCGGTGGTGGTAGGGCTGCGGGACGTGGACCAACTGGAGAAGCCGCACGTGCGCGAATCCGGAGTCAAGGCCTTCACCATGCGCGACATCGACGAGCACGGCCTGCGCTGGGTGATGGAAGAGGCCATTCGCCTGGCCTCGGACGGCACAGCGGGCTTCCATCTTTCGCTGGACATGGATTTCGTGGACCCGCAGCATGCCCCGGGCGTGGGCACGCCCGTACGGGGCGGGGCCACCTACCGCGAGGCGCATTTGGCAATGGAAATGATCTGCGATTCGGGGAAAATGGTCTCGCTCGAGGTGGTGGAGGTAAACCCGGCGATCGATGAAGTGAACCGCACGGCCGACCTCGCCGTCGAGTTGGTCATGTCGGCATTGGGAAAACGAATTCTATGAAACTACGAGTAGCCGTCATTTACGGCGGCCGCACCGGCGAACACGAAGTGTCCGTCAATTCGGCGAAAGCCATCATGCAGCGGATGGACCCCGCTAAGTACGAGACAATCGAGTACTTTATCGACAAAGAGGGCAAGTGGAAGCCACGGCCCATCCTGCCCGAGCCGGGCGCGCAGCCGGAAATCGACGTAGTCTTTCCGGTGCTGCACGGCACCTTCGGCGAGGATGGCACCATGCAGGGCCTGCTGGAACTGGCCGATCTGCCCTATGTGGGCGCCGGTGTGCTGGCATCCTCCGTCTCCATGGACAAGGAGATGATGAAACGTGTCTGTACGGAACGGATGTTGCCGGTTGTAGACTACGTGACGGTGACGCGCGAGAACCCGGACGTCACCGCTGCCTGCGCGCGGCTGCCGTTCCCGATGTTCGTCAAGCCGGCCAACCTGGGCTCGTCGGTAGGGATTTCCAAAGCGCGCAATTTGAAGGAACTGGAGGCCGCTGTGGCGCTGGCGGCGCAGTACGACCGCAAGGTCGTCGTGGAGCGCGGCATCGCGGGCCGTGAGCTGGAGTGCTCGGTATTGGGAAACGAGGCGCCCGAGGCTTCCCTGCCCTGCGAGATTCTGCCCTCGCGCGAATTCTACGACTACGAGGACAAGTACCTGCTGGACAGCGCCCGAATCGAAGTTCCCGCGGACCTGCCGCCGGACAAGACCGAAGAAGTGCGCCGGCTGGCGGTGGAATGCTACCGGGCGGTGGAATGCGAGGGCATGGCTCGCGTCGATTTCCTGCTCGAAGCCGCCACCGGCCGGATCTATATCAACGAGATCAACACCATCCCGGGGTTCACGTCGATTAGCATGTATCCCAAGATGTGGGAGCACAGCGGCATCTCGTTTTCGGCGCTGATCGACCGGCTGATCGAGCTGGCACTCGACCGGCACCGGCGCAAGAAGGCCACGCGGTTCGCGCGATAGAATAGAGAGCAGCGGGGGCCGCCATGGCAAGCTTACCCAATCCGCAAACGGTCACGTACGAAGAGTGGCTTCGCATGCCGGAGGTGACGGACGCCATCGAGGAAGTGGTGGACGGAGAGGTGCTCATTATGCCACCAGCAAAGTGGAAGCACGCGTTGATTGTAGCGAACTTGCACGATGCTCTCAGTGAGCAATTGGATCGCCGTGAGTTTCACGTGGTGGACAGCAGTTTCGGCCTGGTGATCCGCAAAGCGCCGCTGACCTCCCGCGTTCCGGATCTGGCCGTCTTTCAAAAGAGCACGATCATAGAGCAGGACGGCTACATTCATTCCGCGCCGCAGCTTGTGGTGGAAGTGTTATCGCCGGGCAACACGCGGCGCGAGCGCGAACGGAAACTGGCCGATTACGCCAGCCTGGGCGTGCCGGAAATGTGGGTGGTCTCGCCGGAAGCGCGCACGGTTGAGGTGTTGTATCTGGAAAACGGATTCTTGCGCAGCGCGCAGGCCCCGACTCAGGGCGTGCTGGAACCAAGGCAATTCCCCGGCGTCCGAATTCAGATCGCCGAGATCTGGCCGGATTGACGGCTCGATCCGCTCGACCGCGCGATAGAATAGGAATCATCGGGAACCGCCATGGCAAGCTTACCCAATCCGCAGACGGTCACGTACGAAGAGTGGCTTCGCATGCCGGAGGTGACGGACGTTATCGAGGAAGTGGTGGACGGAGAGATTCTGATCATGCCGCCAAACAAGTTGCCGCACGCGTTGATCGCGCAGCACATATGCAACGCGTTCTGTGCCCAGACGGACTCACGTAGGGTCCTGGTGTTGGCTACCGTTTTCGGCCTGGTGATCCGCAAGGCGCCGCTGACCTCCCGCGTTCCCGATATGGCCGTCTTCCTAAAGAGCACTATCGTCGAACAGGACGGTTACATTCACTCCGCGCCGCAGCTCGTGGTGGAAGTGCTTTCGCCGGGCAACACGCGGCGCGAGCGCGAACGGAAGCTGGCCGATTACGCCAGCCTGGGCGTGCCGGAAATGTGGGTGGTCTCGCCGGAAGCGCGCACGGTTGAGGTGTTGTATCTGGAGAACGGATTCTTCCGCAGCGCGCAGGCCCTGACTGAGGGCGTGCTGGAACCAAGGCAATTCCCCGGCGTCCAAGTTCAGATCGCCGAGATCTGGCCGGATTGATGTTTCGCCTCACCGCCGCCGTGCTGTGCGCCGCCGCCACCCTGCTGGGGGCGGACGACGACCTCGATTCGCAGATGAAAAGCGTCATCGACGCGTACGCCATCGTGCAGCAGAACGCCGCCGACGCGGCGACCTCCGAGCAGGTTTTCTATCAGGGGGCTATCCCGGGACTCTTGCGCCGACTCGATCCGCACTCGGTGTTCTTCGATCCGGGGCAATTCGAGCAGCTCAAGAGGATGGAGCGGGCCACGCAAAAGGGCTTTGGCAGCGTGGTCTCGCTGCTGCCCGGGCGGGTGATCGTGCTGCAAACTCTGCCCGGCACTCCGTCCGCCAAGGCCGGGCTGGCGCCGGGCGACGAGATCGTAGCGGTCAACGGATACATCATCAACCGGCTGGATCTGGAGCAGCTCACCGAGTTGCTCACGGAGTCGCGCCAGCAGCAGGCGCAGTTGGAGGTGAGGTCGCCCGGCTCCTCCGGCATCAAGCACCTGGTTCTCACGCCGGAGGAGATGCAGGCCGCCAGCGTGGAGCGGGCTTTCTTCATCGGGGCCGGCATCGGTTACATCCGGGTGGCGAGCTTCGACGAGAAGACCAGCGGGCAGCTCAAGGAGGCCATCGAAAAACTGGGGGGCGACCGGATGGCGGGGCTGGTGCTCGATCTGCGCAATAATCCCGGCGGGCTGTTAACCGCGGCGCTCGAAACCTGCTCGCTGATCCTACAGCCCGGATCCAAGATCGTCACGGTGCGCGGCCGCAACGTGCCGGAGAAATCCGAAGTTGTGCCCTCGATCGCCACGCCCTACGGATTCAAGCTGGCCATTCTGATCAACGAAAAGACCGCCAGCGCTTCGGAGATTGTGTCGGGCGCGGCGCAGGACCACGACCGCGCCGCCATCATCGGCCAGCCCAGCTTCGGAAAAGGGCTGGTGCAGAGCGTCTTTCCGCTGAGCGACGGCACGGGTCTGGCATTGACCACCGCGCTATACTACACGCCCAGCGGCCGATCCATCCAGAAACCGCTGGACGCCGCCAAGTTCGAGCTCGGCGCCGCCACGGCACACCCCAACACGCAGCGGGAATTCCGCACGGACAAGGGGCGCGTCGTTACGGGAGGCGGCGGCATTCAGCCGGACGTGGTGGTCTATCCGCCAGCCACCAATCGCCTGCGCGCGGTGCTCGATGCCAGCGGCTCTTTCACCAACTTCGCCACCGAGTATCTTCGCAAGAACAAAGTCACCGCCGATTTCGAGGTTACGCCCCAGACGATCGACGAATTCCGCGTGTTCTTGTCGGAACGGGATATTCAGCCGGGCATGGCCGAGTGGAGTGTGGAGCGGGAATTCATCGACAATCGCCTGAAAACCGAAATCTTCAACCAGGCGTTCGGCGTGGAAAAGGGCGATGAGGTGGAAGCGCAGCGCGACCCCGTGATTCTGAAGGCGCTGGAAGTGCTGGGAGAGCAGTAGCGCCGGCGGCGGAACACCCGATGCGGGTCTTGCCGCCGGTGGGTTCGTCCGGCCTTACAATTGAGTCGGGAGTTCGATTGCCATGGCCACTAAACAGCAGCTCCACGACCTCATTGAGCGCCTCCCCGAAAACGAGATCGCCACGGTTTACAGGCTCCTGGCCGGTCTGTTGGCCGAATTGCGAGCGTCACCGCGCTAGACGACAACGAGCCCTACACGCCCGGCCAGCAGGCCGGCGACGCCGAAGCTCAAGCCGCCATCGACCGGGGCGAGGGAATCTCCCATGCGCAGATGCTCACGGAATTCGGCTTGAAGTGAAAACCACCTGGACGTGGTCGCCGCAACGTGTGGGGGCTGGACGACTATTGGCTCCCATGGCCGATACCGTCATATGCCGTCGCCTTCCTGGTCTGTGTCAGCGGCCGTGCTGTGCGAAAGGTTCTCCTGGCAAAGGGGTTCGAGAAGATGCCTCGCTAGGCCCGCATCACTGGATCTTCAGCCCGACCACGTTGGAGGCCACTCCGTCCGCCACCACGTACACCCGCACATCGCCCGTGCCGGCGAGACTTTTCGGGATCGAGATGTTTACCTGGTCCAGGCCCACATACGCCGCCACCGGGCCGGCGTAGAGAACCGGCACGCTTTGGCCGGCGACGAAGCATTGGACGGAAGCGGCGCCGCGGATTCCCGTGCCATAGAGCTCGATATATAGCGTATCGGTGGATCCGCCCAGGCTCAGCGGCGCCGCCAGACAGCTCCTTGCCGCGGGCGGATTGCAGGTGGCGACCGTCTGGTTCACCCTCTGATTGGATGCCGTAACCAGGTAAGCATTGGCCGCCGCTGGGCCCGCTCCGTCGGCGTTGGCGCTGTAGAGGCCCGGCGCGGAGGGCGCGATGGTCACGGACCCGGTCAGCGCCGGCGTCGAGCCGTGCAGCACGGTGACACTCGCCGGACCTGCCGCGAGGCCCGTCGGCACCAGCACGTTGGCCTGCCCCGTGGTGACCGCGAACAGGAACGCCGGTTGGTTGTTGATTTGAACCGAAGTTCCTCCGAGAGTGGTGGGTAGCGGCAGTGAAGCGATGGCTGTCTGCGAGGCCATGCCGGGTCCGAACAGAGACACGATTTCCTGCGGCGCCACCGGACCCGCGGCATAGCTGGCGCTGCCGACCACGGCCGCCACCGCGGGGGAATCGAGATCTACCCTCACCACACTGTAAGCGGGCACGGTGACGGGATTGGCCGAGGTCGAGGACTGGACCGAAACGGCAGGGGCCGTGGCCGTGTTGACGGCAGCCGGATCGGAACCCGCGATGAACTGGAGCGGCAGCGTTCCCGAAACCGGCACTCCGTTCAGACGGAGAGTCACTGGCTGCGGCGTCGCGCTCTTGTTCGCGACGACGACGCTGTGCTGGCCGGTGGCGCTGGTATACGCCTGCGCGTAGAGTGCGGGAATCGGACTGAGGCCCGTGGCGGGCACGGTGGCGCCGCCGGTCACGGCCGTCGAGTCTACCTGCGTCGCGTTCCGCAAAACGCCGTTGAGGACCGCCAGGCCGAGCGGCTGCGCCTCGGTGAAAAAGCCGAAGTTCAGCGTGAGCGTGTCGATCGCGGTCCCCTGGTGATAAGCGTTCTGCACGTCGATGTAATGGGAACTGGCGGCGTTGACACCGCGGGTACCGGTGAGCGCGTGCATTCCCGCGTACAGCATGGATGGCGCCCCCGACATCCGCATGACGTACTCGGCCGCGTAGATGGCGCCGTAGAGCGTGCCGTCGGTCACCGAAGTGCCCGTACCCAGCCCGTCGTTCGAGGGCAGGAACTCGGAGATGAGGAACTTCGTTCCAGGCGGATTCAGCGGCGCGAGATAGCCGGTGACATACGCCGACGACTTTGACGCCAGCACGGCGTTCTCGTCGGCCATCCACTGGCTGAAGTCACCGGTGCTCTGCGGAGGATAGTGATGGTAGACCACCGCATCCCAGTATTTGCCGGAGTAACCGGTGATCGACCGGTCCCAGGCTGGATTCGGAGTAGTGTCGCCGGCGTCCATGAAATAGATGGCAACCACGGCGTTGGGGTCGGCCGCCTTGATGGCATCGCGATACGGCTTTACTCTGGCGACGTAGTCGGCGCCCGACTGGAAGAAACCGGTGTAGAAATAAGGCTCGTTAGCCAGCTCCCACACGGCGACCGGGATACGATTGGCCTTGGCGAACGCAGCCATTTGCCCGGCCGATTGGGGCGTATCCGTGAAAGCGTTGACCGAGACGATCAGCTTGGCATTCAGAAAGTTGGCCCGGTTCGCTGCGTCGACAAAAGAGCCGCCTCCTTTTCCGTTCACCCAGGGGACCGCCTCGGCGAGCAGCGAACCGATATTGGTGCCCTGAAACTGGGCCGCCCAGAAGGGGACCATCAAGCCGGTCTGCCAGTTGAAGGCATCGCTGAAGCTGCCGCTGGGATACCTCACCCACCCCGGTGAGAGTAGCGCGGCCAGGTTGTTCAACCGGTAATCGAAGTACTCCGCAGGAAAGACAACCTCGTCGTTAAAACCGCTGAAACCGGGGTTGAGCGGCGTAGTGTGGGTGGTGTCGATATCGATGGTGGCGGTGACCTGTGCCGACGCGCTGAAACAAAGCAGGAGCCAGACGGCAAGTATCCGCATACTCTCCCATACGAAACCCTCGGTCTTGCGCGAAGTTGCAAACCGCAACTACTGCTTGCGTCGCGGTTTTATCCATCGTGATGCAGCCGAATCGGTTTCTGCGCGCCGGCCTGGCCCTGTTGCCGGTGATGCTGGCGGCGCTGCTGGTCACCGACCGCGCACCCACTCAAACCGCCCCGCCGCCCGCCGCTCCGCCGGGCCTCGAGAAGATCCAGCATTTCGTCTTCATCATGCAGGAGAACCGCAGCTTCGATCACTACTTCGGGACGTATCCCGGCGCCGAAGGCCTGCCTCCCGGGGTTTGCGTTCCGAATCCGGCCGGCGGGCCGTGCATCGCGCCCTCCCACGATGCCGCACTGGTCAACCAGGGCGGAGGGCACAATTGGGCCAACGCGCTCAACTGCATCAATGGCGGGCTGATGGACGGATTCATCGCCGGGTCGACCGAGAAGCCTGGGGATGTGATGGGCTGGCACGATGCTCGCGAGATCCCCAACTACTGGAACTACGCGCACTTGTATGTGCTGCAGGACCGGCTGTTTGAATCCATCGCTTCCTACAGCCTGCCGGCCCACCTGTATATGCTGGCGGCGCAGAGCGGCGGATACATCGGCACCGGCCAGACCAAGCCGGAGTCATTCGCGTTTGCCGAAATCACGGAGCTTCTGACCAGCGGCAAGGTCGATTGGAGATACTACGTGAACCGCGGCAAGACCGCGGGCGCCGCCGATGGCGGGGCGGCCGACGTGGATTCGGACGAAACCACCTATACCTTCTGGAATCCCCTTCCCGCATTTCCAGCGGTCAAGAACGACCCCGCCCAGTTCAGCCGCCTCACCGACGCCACCCAGTTCTACACCGACGCGCAGAACGGCACCCTGCCGCAGGTGAGCTGGGTCATCCCCAACAGCACCTTGAGCGAACACCCGCCGGCCAGCGTGGCCACGGGAATGGACTACGTCACCGGCCTGGTGAATGCGGTCATGAATTCCCCGCAGTGGAACTCCACCGCGATCTTTATTGCGTGGGACGATTGGGGTGGATTCTACGATCACGTGGACCCACCCAAGGTGGATCAGTATGGGCTGGGCATTCGGGTTCCCGGCCTGGTCGTCAGCCCCTACGCCCGCCAGGGATATGTGGATCACAAGACTTATTCCTTTGAATCCTGGCTCAGGATTATCGAGGAGCGATTCGGCCAGAATCCCATGACGGGCCGCGACAACACGGCCAACGACATGACGGATGCCTTCGATTTCACCGAGCAGCCGCGCTCGCCGGTGTTGATGAATCCCAAAGGCTCGCCCTATCCGCTCACTCTTCAGAGTGTGGCGCACCTCACGGGAGTAGTGGCCGCCACGAATTCCGCGTACGGCACTTACTCGCTGGCGCCGGAAGCCATCGCATCGCTCTATGGTTCCAATCTGGCGGCGGCGCCGCAGTGGGCACAGTCGCAACCGCTGCCTGCAAGTCTCGGAGGGGTCACGGTCACGCTGAAAGACGCCAATGGCGGGGTGTTTCCGGCGGCGCTGTTTTACGTCTCGCCGAGCCAGGTGAACTGGCTGGTCCCCAAGGGCGTAGCCAGCGGGGTAGCGACCATCACGCTGGCCAACGGAGGCGCGACATTCTCAGGCACGGCCACCATCACACCCGCGGCGCCGGGCCTATATACCGCGACACAGACCGGACAGGGGCCGGCCGCGGCCCAAGCGACTAACGGCCAAACCTACACCAACACCTCGCAGTGCACCGCCGCCGGCAATTGTACCCTGGTTCCGATCAACGTGACAGCGCAGCCTTACCTGATTCTCTATGGGACCGGAATCCGCGGCGCTGTCCAGTCAAGCGTAAGCGTCAAGATCGGAAACGTCGATGCCCCGGTGACGTATGCCGGTGCGCAGGGCACCTACGCCGGCCTCGACCAGGTGAATGTGACACTGCCCAGCACCCTCAAGGGCCGCGGCCAGCTTGTGGTCACCGTCACGGTGAATGGCCAGGCCACCAATATGGCGCAGCTGGCGTTTCAGTGAGCGCAGGCCCGGCCTTACAATGTAGTCAGGAGTCGAATTACCATGGCCACCAAACAGCAACTCCACGATCTCATTGAGAGCCTCCCCGAAAACGAGATCGGCGGCGTCTGCAGACTCCTGGCCGGTCTCCTGGCGGATCCGCTCTGGGTTGCGAGCGTGACCGCGCCCGACGACGACGAGCCTTATACGCCCGAGCAGCAAGCGGACGACGCCGAAGCTCAAGCCGCCATTGACCGGGCGGAGGGCATTCCCCATGCGCAGATGCTCAGGGAATTCGGCCTCAAGTGAAAACCGCCTGGACGTGGTCGCCGCAAGCTCGCGCGCAACTGCGCGGCATCGATCCCGAGAACGCCATGCGGATACTGGTGGCATTGACCAGACTTGCAGGAGGCGACGCCGGCAAGGTCAAGGCGCTGCACGGGCCGCTGGCGGGCGTGATGCGCCTGCGCGTCGGGCCTTAGCGCGTGCGTTACCGGTATATGGAACCGGGCCGCGCACTGGTGCTCGCGGTTGAGAAGCGCGGCGATGCGTACCGCAACTGAGCTTGTGCCACAGTTCCCGCCTGAAGCACCGGCGAGGAGCGTGGTTCCCGAATTGGGGACGTATGATCAGGGACCGCAGGTTGCCTTCCGGTAAGCCATTGGCGGAAAGGACGAGGCCTTCCTGTTCCGTAGGGTCTTCAGTAGTGCAGCGTGCTTCCGTACTCGATGCGCGGCGCCGCCTTCAGCCGCACACCCTTCAGGACTGTGCGCCTGACCATGACGCGAACCGCTTGGGGCAGGCCCTTTATTGAAAGGGGGCAAGTCGGAATGGCAACGCAGAAGTAAGCGGTCATCGGCTGGACGTACGTCTCGATGTGGTACGAGTAGAGGCCTCTGTCCGCCATATCGACGAAGCTCGTTGGATACCTGGCCTCTCCGTTACGGCCGTGAGCGCCATCCCAAAAAGAAAACCTTCAGGAGACCTTGACAATTTCACTAGGCATAGTGATAATATGCCTATCATGCTTATGCGTAAATCTGGTATGCCTCACGGCGCACTGCCGATGTTGGTTCTGCGTGTGTTGCACTCAAACCCGTTGCACGGATATGCCATTGCCCAGAAGATCCATGTGCTCTCGAGTGAGGCACTTGCGGTCGAAGAGGGACAGCTTTATCCCGCCTTGCAGAAGATGCTGGTCAAGGGCTGGGTGACGGCGGAGTGGGGCATCTCCGAAACGAATCGCAAGGTTCGCTTCTATAGCCTCACGCCCGAAGGCCGCAAGCAGTTGGAATCTGAACTCGCTGGCTATGAGCGTGTTACCCAAGGCATTCAAGATATCTTGCGCACCGCGTAAATAGAGCGTTATCTCGACAGGAGAGCCACAATGGGCGAACTGCTTCGCCGTTTTCACTATCTGCTCCATCGCCGCCGCTTGGATGCGGAACTGGAGAGCGAGATGGAGTTGCATCGCGAGATGGCGAGGCGCCAAGGCCGCCTCGACTTTGGTAACACGCTGCGCTTGCGCGAGCAGGCGCAAGAGGCGTGGGGATGGACGGGATTCGATCACTTCCTGCAGGACATGCGCTGGGCAGTCCGAGGGTTGAGGCGAGCGCCGGGTTCCGCCCTGGCGATGGTTGGATTGCTGGCTCTGGGAATGGGCGGAGTGACCGCGCTCTTTGGCCCGCTGTACTCGCTGGTGTTGCGCCCGCTGCCGTTCCCCCACCCCGACCGGCTGGTGCGGATTGGCGGCGACGGATTACAGATGGACCTGTAAGCCAATCACACGTTTTTCAAGAACAGGCGCTCGTTCGATCCGATCCTTTCGGATCTCATGGCATATTCGGTCGGCAAGGGCACTTTGTCCGGCGCCGGCCCGACCGAACAAATTGACGTCGCCACCGTGACACAGGAGTTCTTCTCCACGCTCGGCGTCGAGCCGCGGCTGGGACCTGGATTTCCAGTTGATCCCAAACTTTCCTATTCCTACGATCCAAGCGATATTCCCGGCGTGATCGTCGCCGACGAATTCTGGAGATCGCGCTTAGAGAGCACGCGCGATCCGAGTAAGTGTTTGATCACTCTCGATGGCGGCCGTTTTGCCGTGATCGGTGTGATGCCGCCAAGTTATGACTTCCCTGCTGGCGTTCAGGTTTGGATAGCCGGGCACCTTTCTCCTGTAGACATGATCCAAGTCGGCCGCCTGCGGCCAGGGTCATCCATGGTGCAAGCCCAGGCGGGCTTGAGGGCCGTGGAAAGCAAAGAAGCTCTGGGCGCTGGCGGGTCCAAGCTGACAGTGGAGTCTCTGCATGACGTTCTGTTGGGTGACCGGAAGCCGCTGTTGTGGATTCTGAGCGTGGTGTCGCTGTTGTTCCTGGCGCTGGCTTGCGCCGGCGTGGCCAATCTGCTGCTGGCGCGCGGCGTTCGCCGCCGAGCAGAAATGGTGGTGCGCGTGGTTCTCGGAGCTGGGCGACGCAGGCTGGTCCGCCAGCTTCTGACCGAGACGCTGCTGTTGGCTGCGGCGGGCGGTTTGCTCGGACTGGCCTTCTCCGTGCTGGCGCGATATGGGCTGCAGTCGCTCATTCCTGAGATTCTGAAGGACGCCGCCTCCTTCTCGCCGGCAACGATTGCGCTGGTGATTGCCCTGACTCTGGTGGTGACCATTCTCTGCGGCGTTGCGCCGGCATTCCACGCCACCGGCGCTGACCTGAATTCTTCGCTCAAAGCTGGAGACAGCGTATCGAGTGGCTCCCTGGTCCGCCGCCATCGATTTTCCGTTCATGAACTTTTTGCGGGCGGACAGCTCATTCTCGCCATGGTCCTTCTGATCTCAACCGGGCTGCTGCTGCACAGCATGGCGGCCCGTCTGGACTATCCTCTGGGCTTCGAACCGAAGGACCTTGCCGTGGTCCATGTCGCTCTTCCCCGTCCGGCCGCCGCGCGAACGGCACTTGACCACTACTGGAAGCAGCACCCGAAAAGCCCTCGCACCCATGTTGAAGAGGAGGCGTTTCGACCGGCTACCGAGTCCGCGTCGGAAGCGGTTGTGGCGCAACAAGAGCTCTTCTATGAGGAGGCCACCCGGCGCCTGACAGAACTGCCGGGAGTCGTTTCCGTTGCGGTCATGGACATTCCGCCGTTCACCAAGGGCACCTACGACTTCAGGATACGCCTGGGGCAGGCTGATCGCCCCGCAAGCGGCGAGAATCGTCCGAGAGAAGTGGCCTGGGGACTTTACCGCGAAGTAAGCGTCGGCGCTTTCCCTGTCCTGGGCATCCACTTACTGGCGGGGCGCGCCTTCTTGCCAGGCGATATCCCTCTTCCGGATGACTGGAAGCAGATTACTTATCATTATTACGACAACGCACCCAGATCTAACAGGGCAGTGATTGTCAATCAGACATTCGCCCATAGCGTTTGGCCGAACCAGAATCCGCTCGGCAAGACGTTCATTGAGTGGAAGGGACACCCGGCGAGAGTGGTGGGCGTGGTCGCGGACATTCACGAGAGTAGAGACAATCCCACAATCCTTCCGACACTCTACGAACCTTATACGGCAAGTACTACGTTTGTGCAGTCCGTCACCTTCATCGTCAAGCTGCGTCCCGGCGCGGACCTTCGAGACTTGAAGAAGGCTCTCCCCCCCGTTGATGCGGATGCAGCCCCACCAACGGCATTGCGTCTCCAAGAGTCCCTGGGCAACCTGCCGGTCGCTCTGGCTTTGCTGAGTTGCTTCTCCGCGCTGGGCATCGTTGTGGCCGGACTGGGCGTGTACGCGACGGCGACGCTGATGTCCGCGGCCCGCACACGAGAGACAGGCATTCGTCTTGCCATCGGGGCGAGCGCGGAGCAGGTTGGCGGGCTGACGGTGTGGCGCAGTCTGCGGCTTGCGCTGTTGGCTGTGCCAGTGGGAGCCTTTGGCGCGTGGCTGCTCGGCCGAAACCTCTCGCACTGGCTCTTTCAGGTGGGTGCGACCGATCCGCTGAGTTACCTGACCAGCGCCGCCGTTCTGCTGGTCGTCGCACTGGCAGCGGCTCTATGGCCCGCGCTCAGAGCAGCCACTACGGACCCCTCGACCGCGCTGCGCTATGACGGCTAGGCTTCAGTGGCCGGGTGATGGCAAAGGTCGCAACATGATCGGGAATAAGGGGAGCGAACGACGCCATGGATACCAGTCGAAATCGGTCGCTTCCCGTTCAACGTCGTCGATGCACACGCCTCTTTTCTCTCGGTGCTCGAATCAAACAGCATTGTAGCGGCCTGGGCTACTTGGTGCAAGCCGCCTCACCGATGCCACCCAGTTCTACACCGACGCGCAGAACGGCACGCTGCCGCAGGTGAGCTGGATCATTCCCAACAGCACCTTGAGCGAACACCCGCCCGCCAGCGTCGCCGCGGGCATGAACTACGTCACCGGCCTGGTGAATGTGGGGCTGCCCGCCACCCTCAAGGGGCGCGGCCAGCAGGTGGTGACCGTCACCGTGAATGGGCAGGCGACCAATATGGCGCAGTTGCTGTTTCAGTAGGGGAATCCTGTGTCCCGCCTCTGGCATAATGTTACCGGAGGCATGAACAGTGGCCACGCAAACCCTGTCGGTTCCCATTTCTCTCGAGAATGAGAAGAATCCCTGGATCGCCGCCGCGGCGCGGTTCGACGAGGCCGCCACGCGGCTCAGGCTGGACGACGGCATGCGCAAAGTGTTGCGCTCGCCGACCAAGGAACTCACCGTTCACATCCCGGTGCTGCTCGACGACGGACGCATCGAGGTCTTCACCGGCTATCGCGTGCAGCATTCCCTGGCGCGCGGGCCGGCCAAAGGGGGCATCCGCTTCGCCCCCGACGTGACCCTGGACGAGGTCCGCGCGCTGGCCTCCTGGATGACGTGGAAATGCGCCGTCGTGAACATTCCGTTTGGCGGGGGAAAGGGCGGCATCATCTGCGATCCCCGTGTGATGTCCGACGCCGAACTGGAGAAGCTGACGCGCCGCTACACCGCCGAGATCATCGACTTCATCGGACCGGAGCGCGACGTTCCGGCGCCGGACGTCAACACCAACGAAAAGGTGATGGCGTGGATCATGGACACCTACTCGATGCACGCGCGGCACACGGTGACGGCCGTGGTGACCGGCAAGCCGATGGCGCTGGGCGGGTCGCGCGGCCGGCCGGAAGCCACCGGGCGCGGCTGCATGATCGTCACCCTGAAGGCGCTCCAACTGCTCGGCCTGAAGCCGGAAGATTCGCGGGTGGTGATTCAGGGCTTCGGCAACGTGGGAGGCATGGCGGCAAAGCTCATGCGGGCCATCGGATTCAAGATCGTGTGCGTCGTCGAATACGATGGGGCGGTGTATAATCCCAAGGGTCTGGACATCGCCGCGCTTCAGGAGCACCGTCGGGAAACCGGCTCCATTACCGGCTTTGCGGGCGGCCAGGACATGGACAAGGACGAAGCCCTGTTTCTGGAGTGCGAGGTGCTGATCCCGGCCGCCACGGAGAACGTGATCCATTCGGGAAACGCCCACAGAATCCGGTGCAAGATCCTGTGCGAGGGCGCCAACGGCCCCACCACACCGCTGGCCGACGAGGTTCTGGCCGGCAACAACGTCTTCGTCATCCCCGACATTCTGGCCAATGCGGGCGGCGTGACGGTCTCCTATTTCGAATGGGTGCAGGACCGCCAGGGCTTCTTCTGGAACGAGCAGCTTGTCAACGAACGGCTCGAGGAGATCATGACGGAGAGTTTCGACGCGGTGGTGGAATACGCCCGAACGCACCAGGTGAACAACCGCATCGCCGCGTATATGCTGGCTCTCGACCGCGTGGCTCAGGCCATCAAGCTGCGGGGGATTTACGCGTGATGTGGCTGAGACACTCCTCGGTGGGGCGGACCCCCTGGTCCGCGGCCGACGCCCCCGTCGGCCTCTTCGCTCGCGGGAAAAAGGCCGGCCAGGGGGCCGGCCGCGGACCAGGGGGTCCGCCCCACTAAGATGTCTTCCGACGCCTCCACGCCGCTGATGCGGCAGTACAACAGCATCAAGCAGCAGGTTCCCAACACCCTGCTGATGTTCCGGCTGGGCGATTTCTACGAGCTGTTCTTCGAAGACGCCGTGGTGGCCGCGCGCGAGCTCGAAATCACTCTCACCTCGCGCAACAAGGAAAAGGGCGCGGCCATTCCCATGTGCGGCGTGCCCTACCACGCGGCCGACGGATACATCGCGCGACTGATTCGGAAGGGTTATCGCGTGGCCATCTGCGACCAGGTGGAAAACCCCAAGTTCGCCAAAACTCTGGTCAAGCGCGAGATCACGCGCGTGGTGACGCCGGGCACGGCGATGGATGCCAACCTGGTGGGCTCGCGCGAAAATAACTACCTGGCGGCGGTGGCCCGCGGGGCGCCTTCCGGGCCCCCGCGCTCGGCAGTGGCGCACGTGGATCTTTCCACTGGCGAATTCCGCGTTACGGAAATGGAGCCGGCCGAAGTCGCCGGCGTTCTGGATCACCTCGGCGCGAGGGAAGTCCTGTTCCCAGCCGACCTTCCCTTGCTCACCGGCGAAGGCCAACCCGCGCCGCGCTTCGTGCGCACCGAACTCGAGGAATGGGTTTTCAGCCACGACTACGCCGGCCGCACGCTGCGCGACCATTTCAAGCTGCTCTCGCTCGATGGCTGCGGACTGGCCAACCATCCAGCGGCGGTGGGCGCGGCGGGCGCCATCCTGCACTACCTGCGCGATACGCAGCGGGCGGCGCTGGACCACCTGGACAGGCCCACTTACTACGACCGCGCCGATTCCATGGTGCTCGACGCCGTGACCGTGCGCAATCTCGAATTGGTGGAGCCGCTGTTCGCCGCCGACGCCGGGGGCGAGGCCCAGGCCACCCTGCTGGGCGTCCTCGACCGGACCGCGACTGGCATGGGCGGCCGGCTGCTTCGCCAGCGTCTGCTGCGGCCTTCGATGGACCGGGTTGAAATCGAGCAGCGCCTGGAGGCGGTGGGCGAACTGCTCCAGCAGACCATCCTACGCGCGGAGCTTCGCAAGCAACTCGAAGGCATTCTGGATCTGGAGCGCCTGCTGGCCAAGGTAACGCTGGGTTCCGCGGGCCCCCGCGATTTGCTGGCGCTGGGCCGCTCGCTCGACAAGATTCCCGCGCTCAAACGCTCGTTCGATACCGAGCAGGCGGCGCGCTTGCGGTCCATTCACGAGCGCCTGGACGAGCTGCCCGATGTGGCCAACCTGATTCTGGAGGCCATTGCCGACGAGCCGCCGTTCTCCATCGCCGAGGGCGGCACCATCCGCTCCGGCTTCAACGCCGAGCTCGACGAGTTGCGCGACCTCAGCCGGAACGGCCGCCAGTACATCGCGCAGATCGAAGCGCGCGAGCGGCAGCGCACGGGCATCGGGTCGCTCAAGGTGCGGTTCAACAACGTCTTCGGCTACTACATCGAGATCACGCGCGCCAACCTGCACCTGGCACCCGCGGATTACGAGCGCAAGCAGACGCTGGCCAACGCGGAGCGCTTCACCACGCCCGAGCTGAAGGACTACGAGCGCAAGGTGCTGGACGCCGAAGAGAAGATCCTGACGCTCGAAAAGGAGCTTTTCACGGGCGTGCGCTATCGCGTGGCCGCACACGCGCAGCGCATACGCGGCACGGCGACAGCGGTGGCGGAACTGGACACGACCGCCTCGCTGGCACAGGTGGCGGCGGAGAACCGCTACCAACGGCCCACATTTTCGGAGAGCGGCGAGATGCGGATCATGGCCGGCCGCCACCCGGTGATCGAGCGAATCGCGGAACAGGAGGCCGGCCGCTTCATCCCCAACGACCTGTACCTCAACGACCACGCGGACCTCGTCGCCATCATCACCGGGCCCAACATGGGCGGCAAGTCCACCTACCTCCGCCAAGCCGCTCTAATCGCGATCCTGGCGCAGATGGGATCGTTTGTGCCGGCCGATTCCGCCAGGCTACCCATCATCGACCGCATTTTCACGCGCATTGGGGCCTCCGACAATCTGGCGCGCGGGCGCTCCACTTTCATGGTGGAGATGACCGAGACGGCCGTGATTCTGAACACCGCCACGGCGCGCAGCTTCATTGTGCTGGACGAGATCGGCCGCGGCACGGCCACCTACGACGGCCTGGCGCTGGCCTGGGCGGTGGTGGAGCACATCCACGCCCGCACGCGCGCCAAGACGCTGTTTGCGACGCACTATCACGAGCTGACCGAGCTGGCCGAATTGCTGGAAGGCGTGCGCAACCTGAGCGTCTCGGTGAAGGAAGCCGGCGACCACATCATTTTCCTGAGGAAAGTAGAGCCGGGCAAGGCCGACCGCAGCTATGGGATTGAAGTCGCGCGGCTGGCCGGGCTGCCGCTGAGCGTGATCGAGCGCGCGCGCGGAGTGTTGAAGCTGCACGAGCGGACCGAGCACGTGGTCACCGAAGAGCTCGCCAAAGTCGAGGAGGGGCCGGTGCAGATCCAGCTTTTCGAGCCCGTGGGTTACGGCATGGCCGAGCGCATACGGAGCCTGAAGTTGGACGAGCTGCGGCCCATTGAAGCGCTGCAATTGTTGAGCGAGTTGCAAGAGGAGCTGAAGCGCTCATGAGAGTCGCGGGGGTGATGAGCGGGACGTCGCTCGACGGCATCGACGTGGCTGTGGTCGATATCGGCGGCCGGCGGGTTGAGACCATCGGGTTTATCTGCACGCCGTACTCGGAGACGGTTAGAACCGCGATTCTCGGGGTTGACAGGCCAAAGGGCCTGTCCCACTTGAATTTTCGGCTGGGGGAGTTGTACGCGCGCGCGGTCTTGCGGGCCGTCCGGCGGTACGGGCCGGTGGAGTTGATCGGCTGCCACGGCCAGACCATCTACCATGAAGGCGGCGCTCACACGCTGCAGATCGGTGAGGCCGCGGTGGTGGCCGAGCGCACGGGCGTGCCGGTGGTATCGAATTTTCGCGCGCGCGACATCGCCGCCGGAGGCGAGGGCGCGCCACTGGTTCCGTACGTCGATTACCTGCTGTTCCGCCATCCGAAGCGGGCGCGCATCGCGCTCAATATCGGCGGCATCGCCAACATCACGGCGATCCCACCCGGCGCGGCGCCCGGAGATGTGGTGGCGTTCGATACCGGCCCTGGCAACATGGCGATCGACGCCCTGGCCCGTGAGATGGGATTGCCGTGCGACCGTGGAGGGAAGATCGCCGCTTCGGGGCAGGTGGATCGGGCGCTGCTCGATGAACTGCTGGCCGACCCCTACTACCAGCGCCGGCCGCCCAAGAGCGCGGGCCGGGAGCAGTACGGCGCCGAATTCATCGCGCGGATGAAGAAGACCGGGTTGTCGACGCGGGACCTCATCGCTACAGCGACGGTGCTAACGGCGGCGACGGTGGCGATGGGCGTGGGCACTGGTGGGAAAAGTGGCACGGACCTGATTGTGTCGGGCGGCGGGGTTCACAATCCTCAGATCATGGCGCATCTCGCGGGCTTCCTGCCCGGCATCGCGATCTCCACCTCGACCGAACATGGCATCGACGCGGACGCCAAAGAAGCTATCGCCTTCGCCGTGCTGGCGCACCAGACATGGCGCAAGCGGCCGTCGAACCTGCCTTCCGCGACGGGAGCCAGGCACGCCGTCGTGCTGGGCAGTATTACGTTTTAACGGAAGCTCGGCTGCGCTTCCGCCGCACGCGCGCGCGCCGCAACCGGCTCGCCGATCCGCATATTCGTCCAGTTGTAAGCGAACTCCGTGCCGCAGTCCAGACACACGACATAGGTTCGCGAAACGCCGCTGCTTCTCCCGGGCGTCAACGGAAACGTGGTTCGTCGGTGAGAGCATCTAAACAGCGCGTTGAAGATCGACTGAAGCATGGCCCATCACCTCCATTTGAATCTGATCCTTCAAATGGGCCGGGAGTTTCAACAGGCCGACAGCTTGGAGGCAATCGACTGTGCGATCAAGCACCCATGCAAACGGCCGTTTTCAATGAAGATTTCGTTGGTATGCATTCCGGCGACGATCACACCCGCCAGGTAGATGCCGGCGCGGTCGCTTTCCAGCGTGTCCGGATTGGTGTGCGGCTTCTGTGTGTCCGGCTCGAGCGCGATCCCCGTGGCATTGAGAAACGCGAGATCCGGCCGGTATCCGATCAGCGCAAAAACGAAATCATTCTTCAGAGAAACTTCGCCATCCGGCGTCGCCACCCGAATGGAGTCCTGCCCGATTTCCACCACGTGCGAATGAAAGTAGGCGCGAATCTCGCCGTTCTGAATGCGGTTTTCGATATTGGGTTTGATCCAATACTTCACCCCGTCCGAAATGCCCGCCCCGCGATGGATCAGCGTCACGCGCGCGCCGGTCCACAACAGTTCCAGGGCCGCGATGGCCGCCGAATTCTTGGCCCCGATCACCGCCACATCGTGGTTGTAATAGGGATGCGCCTCCTTGTAGTAGTGCAGGACCTTGTCGAGTTCCTCACCCGGCACGCCCAGCATGTTGGGCGCGTCGTAATAGCCCGTGGCCAGCACGATCTTGCGCGCCTGGTAAGCGTGGCCGCAGCCCAGACGGTCGGTGGTAAACACCTGGAATGCGCCATCTTCGCCCGCGACCCGGTCCACGCGCTCGTACTGGCGGATCTCGAGTTGAAAATGCTCCGCCACTTTCCGGTAGTACTTCAGCGCTTCGATCCGGTTGGGCTTGTCGTTGAGGCTGGTCATCGGGACGTTGCCGATTTCGAGCAGCTCCGGCGTGGTAAAGAAGGTCATGTTGGTGGGGTAGTGATAGATGGAATTGACCACGCAGCCCTTCTCCACCAGCACGGTTTTCAGGCCGCGCCGCTGTGTCTCGATACCGCAGGCAAGGCCCGTCGGTCCCGCACCCACCACCACGACGTCGAAGGAATCGGTCACAATTTGCTTTCTATGTCGCGGTAGACCGCCTCAATGGCGGCATCGAGCGCCGCGGCATCTTTCCCGCCGCCTTCCGCCATGTCCGGCCGGCCGCCGCCCTTGCCGCCCACCGCCTGCGCCAACAAGCCCGCCAGCTTACCGGCGTGGACCTTGGAGGTGAGATCCTTGGTGACCGCCGTGACTATGGCGACGTTGCCCTCTTCGGCCGAGGCCAGCACCACCACGGCGCTCTTCCATTTATTGCGGAGGGAATCCGCCAGCGACCGCATCTGCTGGCGGTCCATGCCATCGATGCGCGCCGCCAGAACTTTAGCGCCCGCTATTGTGCGCGCCTGCGCCTCAAGGCCCGCCGCCGCAGCTTGCGCCAGCTTGTCCTTCAACTGGCCGACCTGCTTTTCGAGGGCCCGCTCCGAGGCCAGCAACTTCTCCACGTGATCGATCAGCTCCGGTTCCGACGCCTTCACCAAATCGGCGATCCGCCGAACGGCGCCGGTGGATTCCTGGTACTGCCGCAAAGCCGCTTCTCCGGTGATGGCCTCCATGCGCCGCACGCCCGCCGAGATGCTGCCTTCGTACACGATTTTGCAGACACCGATGTCGCCGGTGCGGCCAACGTGGGTTCCGCCGCACAATTCCCGGCTGAACCCCGGCACGGAAACCACCCGCACCTCTTCGCCGTACTTCTCGCCGAACAGCGCCATGGCGCCGGTGGCGATGGCTTCATCGAGCGCCATGATGCGGGTCTCCACCGGCGTGTTCCTGAGGATCTGCTCATTGGCGATGCGCTCGACTTCCTCGATTTCGGCGCGGTCCATGGCGGCGTAGTGGGTGAAGTCGAAGCGCAGCCGGCCGGGCTCAACGACGCTGCCCGCCTGCTTGACGTGGGTCCCCAGCACCTGGCGCAACGCTGCGTGCAGCAGGTGCGTGGCGGTATGGTTGCGCCGCGTGGGCTCGCGCGAGGTGACCCGCGCGGTGACGGAATCGCCAACGGCAATGGGGGCGCAGGCGACGATGCGATGGACGATCAGCCCCGGAACGCCATAAGACACCGACTCCACATCGGCCACTTTGTTTATCGGAATCGCATAGATCTCACCCTGGTCGCCGACCTGCCCGCCCGATTCGGCGTAGAACGGCGTCTCAGCCAGCACCAGCTCCGCGGTGGCACCGGCAGGCACCCGCTCCACCAGGTTCTGGTCCACGATGAGGGCGATGACCGTGGAATCCGCTTGCGTGGTCTCGTAGCCCAGGAATTTGGTGCGCCCGCGCGCCAGCAGTTGCTGGTAGGCCGGAACCACGGCACCCTTCTCCGCGCCCTTCCAACTCGCCCGCGCACGCTCGCGCTGCTGCTCCATCTCGCGCTCGAAACCGGCACGATCGAGATCTAAACCATGCTCGCGCGCCATCTCTTCCTGCTCGTCGGGAGCCAGCCCATAGGTGTCGTACAGCTTGAAGGAAACCGCGCCGGGAATGGTGCGCCCATCGAGGGACTTGATAGCCTCGCCGAAGACCCTCTCGGCTACCAGGAACGTGGTAGCGTAGCGGTGCTCTTCGTCTTTCACCACGCGCGCCACGCGCGGCACGCTTTCGAGCAGCTCCGGGTAGGCGGATTGCATCAACCCCGCCACGAAGCCGGTGAGCTGGTAGAGGAACGGCTCCTGGACGCCGGCCATGCGCGCGTTCCGCATGGCCCGCCGCATGATCTTGCGCAGCACGTAACCGCGCCCTTCGTTCGAGGGCAGCACCCCATCGTGGATCAGGAACGTGGCCGCGCGCGCGTGGTCCGCCACAATGCGCAAGGCGGTATCGACGCGCGACTCCGCGCCGTAGGAGACATGGAACAGGCTGGAGGCTTTGTCGATGATCGGCCGGATGAGATCCGTCTCATAATTCGAGAGCTTCCCCTGCATCACCGCCGCGACGCGTTCCAGGCCCATGCCGGTGTCGATGGAGGGCCGGGGCAGCGGCGTAAGCACGCCGCCGGCGTCGCGATTGTACTGCATGAACACCAGGTTCCAGATCTCCACAAAGCGGCCGCCCGCGTCGCTGGGAAACTGCTCGTTCTCGCGCCCCGGTTCGGCCGCTTCCACCCCCAGATCGTAGTGGATTTCCGAGCACGGCCCGCATGGCCCGGTCTCGCCCATCTGCCAGAAGTTGTCCTTCTCATCCAACCGGAAAATGCGGTTCTTGGGGACGCCGGCCACCTTCTGCCACAATTGCTCGGCGTCGTCGTCCTCGCGGAACACCGTCACGTAGAGCTTGTCTTTGGGCAGGCCGTAGTCCTTGGTGATCAGGTCCCAGGCGAACTCGATGGCCTCGGCCTTGAAGTAGTCGCCGAACGAGAAGTTGCCCAGCATCTCGAAGAACGTATGGTGCCGCGCCGTGTACCCGACGTTCTCGAGATCGTTGTGCTTGCCGCCCGCGCGCACGCACTTCTGGGAGCTGGTGGCGCGGGTGTAATCGCGCTTCTCGTGCCCGAGGAAAACGTCCTTGAACTGGTTCATGCCGGCGTTGGTGAACAACAGGGTCGGGTCGTTGGCGGGCACCAGCGACCCGCTGCGCACCACGCGGTGTCCCCGTTGGGCAAAGAAGTCGAGAAAACGCTGTCTGATTTGGTCGCCTGTCACGAAAATTCCTTGTGGATGTGGACTAACTTCAATTGTAGCGGAGCGCGAGTATCGCCTCTACGCCGGTTGGTCCACTCCGCCGAGTGGCAGGACCGCAAACGGGCCGGCGCAACGCTTGAAGTCCGCCGTGTTTTCAGTCACGAGCCGCGTGACACCATGGGAGAGCATGGTGGCTACGATGTTGGCGTCGTGGACTTGCCTTCCGCCGACCGGCGTCCGCTCAAGCAAGTCGAGCAGTCGTGCGGTCACGGTCGCGTTTTCCTCGCCGATTCGAAAAAGAGTTTCGAACTGCCGCACCCTGGCTGTGATCGTGCCGATTGGTCGCGGCTTCAGGAAGACCTGCGGACGCGTGAGAACAGCCAGGAATTCCCTGAGAACCTGGCGGCTGATCCAAATCTGGCTCTATAGCAGAATCTATGGGTGTCGCGGCAAAGTGATAATGTCCTATTTGGGCAAAGTAGAAATGTCCTATTGACAGGGTCCAGGCTGGAGGGTGGACAAAGGACAACTACTGATGACCCAAGCCGAGCGAGACCGGCTG
>Ga0182021_10000095_pt1 | contig 76958 bp, 69 predicted proteins | sample 612E3MmetaG_FD_120493 | JGI IMG/M metagenome (GOLD analysis project Ga0182021, IMG submission 120493) | Permafrost microbial communities from Stordalen Mire, Sweden - 612E3M metaG (Illumina Assembly) | ecosystem: Environmental > Terrestrial > Soil > Wetlands > Permafrost | place: Sweden...
GCTTGCTCAGCACCGTCAACACCGCTCCGGGCCGGCCTTTCTTCATCTGTACTGGCACGCTGAACACGTCCAGCGCGCCCGCTGCCAGCAGTTGTTCCATGGTATAGGCCAGCACCTGCGGGCTGAGGTCGTCGAGGTTTGCCTCCAGCACGGTGATCGTTTCTTGCGAGGTGCCTGCCGCAGTTTTAGCCGCCGACTGACCAATCGTCAACCGAACCACATTCGGATGCCCCGGAAAGTCGCGCGTGCCGGCGCCGTACCCAGACTGCTCAATCTTCATCGTTGGGAACTGGGAAAACCGCGAGGCCAGCGTCTTCACAATCGCTGCTCCGGTCGGCGTCACCAGTTCAACCTGCGGCCCCGATGAGTACACCGGCGCTTCTTTCAATAGTTCCAATGTCGCGGGTGCGGGGACGGGCAAAGTTCCGTGCGCGCATTTCACCGTTCCTCCGCCAACATTCAGCGGCGAGCATACCCATTCGTCGACGCCGAGTGCCTCCGCTCCGACCGCCGCACAAACGATATCCACCATCGCATCAACCGCTCCCACCTCATGGAAGTGGACCTTCTCAATCGAGGTGCTGTGAATCTTCGCCTCGGCCGCTCCCAGCGCCTCGAAGATGCGAATCGAAGTTGCCTTCGCAGTCTCGCTGATCGAAGCCTTGCCAATGATCTGCCGAATCTCGTTCAGCCCGCGGCCGTGCTCGTGTGGCGCGGGCACTCCTGCCCGCGAAGACTGTTCACTCGATTCGTGCTGTCGAGCGTCAGCCTCACGCTGCCCGTGCGAGTGCGTGTGACCATGTGAGTGTCCATGCTCATGGTCGTGGGAGTGATCGTGCGAATGACTGTGTCCCCCCTGCTCCCAGAACACCTCCCGCGGCAGATCCTTCTCCCCATGCGAGTACATATCCACCTTGGTGGCCGAAATCCCGCTCCGCACCACCCGCGAAATTTCCAGCCGCGCACCGATGTCCAGCGCCGCAACCGTGTCCTCGAGCAGCTTCGGAGACACTCCCGCCTCCACCAGCGCGCCCAGAAACATGTCGCCGCTGATCCCAGAAAAGCAGTCTAGATAAGCGATGCGCATACAATTCAAAATCGTGAACCACGGAGGACACAGAGAATCACGGAGAAAAACCAGAGGAAAACGCCCCGTGCACCTCTGTGTCCTCCCTAGTCAAAGATTTTCGTCGAGGCCGCGAGGAACTTTCATGATAGGGAACGCTCCGCCTCTGCGTCAAACCAGCACCGCCTTTGCCCTCTGGTAGAATCACTCTTTTCTTCAACCACTTAGAGGATATTCTTGTATCAGCACCTGGAACGCCGCCTTGCCCAATCCGTGCGCGACTTTCTGCGCCGCACCTACCAGCTTGAAATCGCGAGCATTGTCATTGAGCAGCCGCCGAAAATCGAGTTCGGAGAATACGCACTCCCCATCGCCTTCGAGCTTGCCCGCAAGCTGCGTAAGGCGCCGCGCAAGATCGCAGAGGAGATCGTCGCAGGGATTGGCGTGGTTCCCGGGTTTGAGAAGTTTGAGGTTGCCGGAGCCGGCTACATCAACGTTCGCGTGAACCGCGGGGAAGTGGCGGCCACCCTCGCGGCCGATCAGACGCCGCCCGCCGAAGTTCCCGCCGGTAAAGTTCTAGTCGAACACTCCAGCATCAATCCCAACAAGGCCGCCCACATCGGTCACCTTCGCAATGCGATCCTCGGCGACACGTTCGTCCGCCTGCTGCGTTTTGCGGGCAGGGAAGTGGACATTCAGAACTACATCGACAACACTGGCGTCCAGGTCGCGGACGTGGTGATCGGATTCCTGCACATCGAGAACAAGTCGCGCGCCCAGATCGAAGCCCTGACCGCCGCTCCGCAATTCGATTTCTACTGCTGGGACCTTTACGCTCGCGTTTCGCAGTGGTACGCCCAGGACAAGCAGAACCTGCAAGTCCGCTCTGCGACGCTGCACGCCATCGAGGAAGGGAACAACGAAACCGCGCAGATCGCCGACCTCATCTCGACCGCGATCATCAGGCGCCATCTCGAGACCATGGACCGCCTCGACATCGAATACGACTTCCTTCCCCGCGAGAGTGAAATCCTCCGCCTCCATTTCTGGGACGCCGCTTTCACCAAGCTGAAAGAATCCGGCGTTCTCACCCACGAGGAGGATGGCAAGAACGAAGGCTGCTGGGTGATGCGCAGGGCGGGAACTTCAAAAACCTTAACCACGGAGGACACGGAGGACACAGAGGACACAGAGGAAGGCAAGATCTCAGAGGAGGATCAAAAAGTCATCGTCCGCTCCAACGGCACCGTCGGCTATGTCGGCAAGGACATCGCCTACCACATGTGGAAGTTCGGTCTGCTCGGCCGCGACTTCGGCTATCGCAAGTTTTACCGCTATCCCAATGGCCGCGACTGCTGGATCTCGGCTGAGAACGGCGAGAAAGATCATCCCCACTTCGGCGACGTCGCGGAAATTTACAACGTGATCGACGCGCGCCAGTCCGAGGCGCAGAACACCGTCATCGAAGCACTCCGCGGCCTTGGTCACGGCGAAGCGGCCGACCGCTACACGCATTTTTCCTACGAGATGGTCGCGCTCACGCCCCGCTGCGCCGCCGAACTCGGATACGAATTGAGCGAGGAAGAAAAGGCCCGCCCCTGGATCGAAGTCTCCGGCCGCAAAGGCTTCGGCGTAAAGGCCGACGACCTGCTCGATGTCCTGATCAAGTCCGCCCGCCAAGAAGTCGATTCCCGCCATCCCGAACTGAGCGAGGAGGAACGGAAAACGATCGCCACGCAGGTTGCCATCGGTGCGCTGCGGTACTTCATGCTGAAGTACACCAAGCCTTCGGTGATCGCGTTCGACTTCAATGATGCCCTCAGCTTCGAAGGCGAAACCGGCCCCTACGTGCAGTATGCGGTGGTGCGTGCCGCCAACATCTTCCGCAAGGGCGGATTCGATGCGGACGCATTTTCAATCGCTGGAACAGACTTCGCACGTTACCTCGGCGGCGAATCCAACAATGACATCTGGGAACTCTGGCTTGCCGCCGCGAAAACTTCCTACATCATTGACCAGTGCCTTGCCACTACCGAACCGGCATATCTTGCCAAGCACGCGTTCCAGTTGGCGCAACTCTTCAACACTTTCTATCATCGCTATCCGATTCTTTCCGAAGCCGACGAGGGCCGGAAACAGTTCCTGCTGGCTACGGCGGCTGTCGTGCGTCGCGAATTAATTCGCATTCTGACGGCGATGGGCATCACCGTCCCGCCGGTCATGTAAGTACCCGGCGACAACTCCCCGCTTCCGCCGCGCATCTATTTCTGTAGCCACCTTTTGGAGCCACGAACATGAAAAAGCGAATTGTCGCTCTCGGAGTGTTGTGTCTGATCCTAGTCGGCGCGGCTGCCGCATCAAAGAAGAGCACGCCGCCCATTCCCCGTACTCTGGCCAACTCCCGTTACGTTTACGTGACCGCTTACGACGGGGACCAGTTCAACCAGAATCTCTTGCCCGACGATCGTGCAGCCATCGCACGCGTACAGGACGCGATCCAAAAATGGGGCAAACTCATCGTGGTGTACCGTCCAGAGGATGCCGATGTGATTCTGGCGATCGAGTCGCGTCCCTCGGAAGATGTACTGGCGGTGTACGACGCGAAATCGCCGGGACAAACCTATCTGTGGCGAACCATGGGCCGAGGCGGTCTGCAGAAAGGCGAGACGCCGCTCTTCACGGAATTCGAAAAGGCCTGGAAGCAAATGACGGACTGATCCGTTGCGCCGCCTCCGGACTCAATGGAGTTTGGGGGCGGCGCCACTGGTTGCACATCCTTGCATCCATATAAAAATTCCTCGATCCTGCCCAGCATTTCCTCGCTTTTTCTCCACTGCAAAACTTGGTCTCTTTGCAACTCGATGGTATACAATGACTTACCCATCTAGAGCCAGGGCTGCGATTGGCATCACCCGTGCTTAATCCAGAGTGGGCACAACAGAGATCCTGACCCAGGATCCAAAGTTTGAAGGTTTTTTCAGGAAAAGGAGCCCTGATACGATGAATCGTCTTTCACTGACCCTGATGCTGGCCGCGACCCTTGCCGCATCCATTGGCTGCTCGAGCAAGAATTATGTCCGCCAGCAGACCACTCCGCTTATTAACAAGACTAATGAACTCGACGACCTGACCGCGAAGAATTCGAAAGACATCAAAGACGTGGATCAGCGCGCGCAAGCCGGTATCCAGGCGGTGCAAGCCAAGGCGACTGAGGTCGACGAGAAGGCGCTCGCCGCCGGAAAATCGGCCGACCAGGCGCAGTTGATGGCCAGCAGCGCAGCACAGCGCGTCGATACCCTGACCAACACCGTCGTCAACCTTGACAACTACAAGCCGGTGGCAGAGACCTCCGTCCTGTTTGGTTTCAATAGGGACAATCTGACCAAGCAGGCGAAGGAAGCGCTCGATCAGCTCTCCACCAACGTGGCCAGCACCAAGGGCTACATCATCACGGTGGAAGGCGGGACCGATTCGGTGGGCAGCTCGGCGTACAACTACGATCTGAGCCAGCGCCGCGCCAACTCTGTCATCCAGTATCTGGCGGCGGAAAAGAATGTTCCGGCCCACAAGATCTACCTGATCGGCCTGGGCAAGGACAAGCCAGTCGAGTCCAACAAGACCTCCGACGGCCGCGCCAAAAACCGCCGCGTAGATGTCCATCTGATGACCAACACCGGCGCAGGCACGACTCCGGCGCCCGCACAGAGCCCGGCCCCGACGGCGAGCACGAATCCGCCGTCCTCAATGTAAGTTTTCTCCTCCTCCCCGGAGGACTTCGCCAAAGCAGGCCGCCCAAAATTGCGGGCGGCCTGTTTTTTTTGGCATCGGCCTTGGGTGTCAGGCTTGGGATCTGGGCGCTTTTGCTCGCCTTCCGAGGCGTGAAAGACAAGTGCCGATCGCGCGTCCGAAGCGATACAATTCTGGTGTGCCCTTCCGAGCCGTAGCTGTATGCGCTTTCGTGTTCGTGGCGGCGTTTTCGCTTGCCCAGGATGCCTCCGACAAGACATCGGATCGTAACCGCGAGGCTGCCGAAAGCTCCAGCCACGACACCCGCATTGACATCAGCGCGCCCAAGGACGACGCCAAGAACCATCCAGACAGCAAGTCCGCCATTGCTGACATGGAAGCCGCCGACTCGCCGGAGACGTCCGACGTTCAGGAGTTTCATCCCTGGAATCCGATGAAGGCGCTGAAGGACGTCGAGGTGGGGGACTACTACTTCAAGCACAAGAACTACCGCGCCGCGCTCGACCGCTATAAGGAAGCTCTTTACTGGAAAGAGAACGACGCCATTGCCAGCTTTCGGCTTGCCCAGTGTCAGGAAAAACTCGGCAATAAAGAGGCAGCCAGAAAGTACTATGAGCAGTATCTGAAAATCCTGCCGGAGGGTCCTTTCGCAAAGGACGCTCACACCTCTCTCGACCGGCTAACTGCTCAAAAATAGCGGAACTGACGCTTCGTCAAATCTGCACATCGCAACGACCGCCGAGACGTTTCAGATATCTCCATCGCGGCATCAGGCAGCACTCCACTGCAAACAGCACGCCACCGCCAGAAGCCTTTTGCATCTCGGCGATGAACACGTGCCGCCGGTGCTGCAGGGTCTTGTCGAAGTAGAAGCCCTCGAGCCAGCGCGGATCCGCGGTGGGCCCTGACATCTTGCAAGTCACGACTCGCTCGAACTCCAGTCCGCGCTCCTTGCGCCGGCTCTCCATGGAACTTAGCGTGGCTTCCGAGGGTTGATCGGACGTGAGTTGGCAATTCCCCGGCAGCGGGGGATCCATTTCGCTCGAATCCAGAACGTCCTCCAATGCGGACTGTGCGCAAGTCCAAGAGGGAACCACCAACACCACGGCGAGGACGGCCAGGACTACTCCACTCACCCAAGCCAACGGCACGCGCCTTGGGGCGGGCTCGAAGACCCTGACATGCTTGCTTTTCAGCGCGGGATGCTGAATCGCAGTGTCGAGAAACTCCGCCAGCCCGAACGCATACGTTTGCAGCCTCTTCAACAGATCGGTCAGATCGGGGAGATCGCGAGCTGCTTCCGGACCTGCGGCCGTGCCAGAGAGCGCATGCACAGAGTCTTCCGCCTGTGTTTTCCGGTACCAATGCATCTCCTCCCGCAGGGCGAGCGCGATTTCCTGGAGCGGTGCGGGTAGAATTTCTCGCTGGCAAAGTGCTGCATGAGTCCCCAGAACCTCGCTCCCGAGCAGAAATCCCACGCACTCGGCCGTGTGGTCGAGAAACATGCCCGCAAAGTGGTAGAAGGAAGGGATGTCAACATCCAGTTGCACATGTCGCTGCCGAAGTTCAACCACCTCGGACGACACGGATGCGGAGCTCGTGTCCTGGCGTTCCGGCGCAGGGTTGGTGCTGCTCCAGCGGCCCCAGATGACGTACAAGGAGTCGAAATCCTTTTGCCACACCTGCACCCGGCGGCGCAATCCGCCCGCTTTTTCCCGGCGAGGGTCCCTTGTCGAAAAATCCTTTTCGTACGTGAGAAGCTTCCCCTCGAAGGCGGAGAGTTTCTTCTCCAGGTCCGCCGCGTTTGTCTCATCAAGATGCCAAGTCGGCATGCTTCTCCTCCGCGCCGGTCCGAGCGGAGGAAGTCCAGCCACCGCATCCACGAACCCGGCCAGGGAACCCGGTCCTTACTTCTCCACCCGCACGAAATCTCCAGTGGACGCGTTTACCGCCACCCGCAGCTTGACGTTGTCGCGGTCCGGACCGTACACCACGTGCCAGACCAGCATGTTCGTACTCCGATCCCAATCGACCACGTAGAAGATCGGCGTATCGGGAGCTTTTTCCAGCAGCTTATCTCCGCCGTGCTCCTGGGCCGCTTTCAGCGCCTGATCGGAATCAACCTTGAGAAACGCGATATCAAACACCTGGGTGCTGGTGTTGGTTGAGCTGTAGGTATCCTCGGTGCCGGGGGAAACCTCGCCGTTCGACCAGATGAAGGGTTTGGCGCCATGCTGTAAGGAAGAGCCAAATGAGGCGCGCCACGTTCCCGCCTTGCCGTCGCGGCCGTTGAACTCGGGGGTGACTTCCGATTCCAGGCGGTAAAGCTGCGCATCGCGCACCCAGCCGCGGGCCGCGATAAAGCACTTCTGGAATGCGGCCCGTCCGGTCAGTGCCTCAGGCGCCTTGGGTTTCGGTTTTTCCGCCGGAGCGGGCTGGTTGGAAGAACACCCCGCCATCGTTAATGCGAGAATAGCAACGACCAGTTTTTTCATGGCCATTTCCTGATCTAGTTTGGATAGCGGATCGCGAAGTCATTGTAACTGAACCTTCATCATGAACTCTCATCTCGAAAGGTTACGGAAGGAATTGGAAGGCGCGATGGCTGGCGCCACTCCCGCTGAACTCGCGAGCGGTCCGGAAGGGAAGTGGAGCCCGGTCCAGGTTCTGGAACACTTGTGGCTGACCTACAAGAACACCAGCAGGGGACTCAGCAAGTGCCTGGAGAAAGGCGCGCCGCTGGCTACACGGGCCACTTTCATCCATCGGGTGAAGACTCTCGTGGTGGTGAGGCTGAAGTATCTGCCGGGAGGCGCCAAGGCTCCGGAACGCGCCACTCCCCGCGGAACGGCTTCCGACGAGGTGCTGCGCTCAATCTTCCTTGAGATTCAACAAATGGACTCCGGACTGGCGGAATGCGAGCGCAAGTTCGGCGCCAATACCAAAATCATGGACCATCCGGTCCTGGGGCCATTGACGGTCCATCAGTGGCGAACCTTTCATTGGGTGCACGGCCGTCACCACGCGCGGCAGATTCGCGAACGGCTGGGAAGAGCCTGACCGTCAACTGGAAATAGCGAGCGACAAAATAGAAAGGCGCGGCCTTCGCCGCGCCTCTTTGGGCAGCCACCAAAAATTACTCGCGCATTTTCGATGGAACCCCGGCCTTCCGGGCCTGTTCCATCAAGTCGTCGAGTCCTTGCTTGGCGGCGTCCACCGCTTTCTGTTTGTCCTCGATCTGTTGTTTGTAGTCCCGGTCCTCTTTGTCCCACTGCGCGGAGTTCCGCATGCGATTGCCGGCGTCGGAATACATGGCCACCGCCTTCAGGCGGTATTCCCGCTGGGTGAGTTCAAGTTCGTGGCTCAACGCCGCGATTTTTGCTTTCTGGTCGTCGAGTTTTTTCTGCCATTCCTCGTTGACCCTGTCGCGCTCGGCTTGTTCCGCCTTTGTATCTTTCGCGGGCTTCGCGTCCGCCGGCACGGGGCTCGCGTTGGACTGATCCGCCGCCTGACTGTTGGCGCCGGTAGCCTGTCCGTTCGCGTCGCTCCCCTGTCCCACGACGCTCAGGTGGTCGTTCTTGGGAAGGTTGTCGTTGTCGAAGTAGTGGGTGGACGAAGCCGATGTCTGCTGCAGTTTCCCCTTGCGGTTCGACCTGGCTACGTCTCCCAGAGACTGTGCGGCTGCTCCGCCTACGCCCAGCAGCAGCGCCGCCCCGATTGCAATCCATGCCATGTGTTTCATCAGTGTCACCCTTCCCAGGCCCGCGATTCGTCGCGGCCTGTCATCGTTTTGTACTAGGAACCTGCTGCTGCGGCCTTGCTTCCCGCGAGGAAGCTCCCAATGGTCCGGTCCAGCCTCGCCGCTTCATTTGCAACATCGTCTGCCAACTGCCGTGCCAGTTCGGGGTCGCGGCTGCTCGCCAGTTGCTGCGCATATCCCGCGATCGTGGTCAGCGAATTCCTTAACCCCGGCGCCATTTCCGCGGAAACTTCCCGCCGCATCTCCTGGTCCTGCCGGATGCGGGCAATTTCAGTCTTGTCCGTGAGCACGCAAGTCGAGCCCATCAGGCTGGTATCTTCCCCGAGCACCGGGGATACCGTCAGCTCGAAGACTCGCTTTTGGCCGTCTGGAGTGACATAGTCCAGCCCCAGCGCGCGGATCACGACTTCTCCGCTCAGGGCAGGGGCGAGGGCCTCCTCCACGCTGTACTTGCCATAGGCATGGGCATCCTCCGGCCGGATGCTCGAAGTGCGGAACAAGTCCGCCGCCCGCATGCCCACGGGTGAGGCGAACCCGAGAAGCTTGCGGGCTGCCAGGTTCGCCTGCCGCACCAGGCCGCTGGTATTGAAAAACAGCACGCCGCAGGAGAGGTTGGCCAGCACGGTCGCGCTCAACGTGTCCGACGCTTTTGCCTTCCTGCGGTCTGCCAACTGCTGGGTCGTGAGTTCATGTTTCTGCTGCTTCAATTGCTGGATGACCGCATGATAGGTGTGCACCGGCATCCCGTCGGTGGCCATCGGCGCCTCAGACAGGGATTCTGTTTCTTCGGCCAGGCTCTTCCGCATCCGCCGGATGACAAACGCGCCCAACGCGAATGCAGACATGGCGACCACCGCCACCAGGGCCATTTGCAGAACCACCGGATTGAGCAAAAGCTTCACAGCCGCCCCCAATACCAGTGCAGCAACTGGTTTCCGAACAGGAACGACAGCAGCGCCATGCCTCCCAGAAACACTCCGAAAGGCATCTCGTAAAAGCGCAGAGCCAGGCGCGCGGATTGCCAGGCGCGCCGGCGTGCTTCGAGCGACGAAGTGCCCCGCGCCAGAATGCGCCGCGTGCGCTTGATCCAGACCGCCAGCACCGTGCTCACTCCAAACAGCGAACCCGCCAGCGAAGCCGCGAAAATCGTCAGCACCGTGAGCTTGGTGCCCAGGAACGCGCCGATCATGGCCATCAGCTTCACATCGCCGAATCCCATGCCCTCCACGCCCCGCGCCCGCAGATAGATGGCCGCCGCGCCGTACAGAAACGAAGCTCCCACCACCGCTCCGACCAGCGAATCCAGGACCGACCACAGCCGCCAGGAAACGTCGCTACTCAAGGGAAGCCGGACCAGCCCCGGCATGATCTGGGTAGCCAGATCGTTGACCGGAACCAGCAAGCTGAAAACAATTCCCAACGCCAGCCCGGGTAGCGTCAACGCGTCGGGCAGCAGTTTGGTTTCGGCGTCCGTGAATATCAACCCGAGCAACAGGTACCCCAGCACCACGCTCTTCAACATCGCCAGGTTCAGGCCGAAGTGCGCGTAGCAACTGAGAAACAGGACTCCGGTGAGCACCTCGACCACGAGATAGCGCACCGAGATCGGTTCTCTGCAGTTGCGGCATTTTCCCAAGAGAACCAGCCAGCTCAGCACCGGCAAATTGTCATACAGCGGAATCTGATGGCCGCAGTGGGGACACGCCGACCGTGGCGCGACCACCGACTTCCCCAGGGGGAGGCGGTAGATACACACATTCAGGAAGCTGCCGAAGGCAAGCCCCAGGGCGAAGATCGCGGCTGCAAAAAGAGGGTCCAAGTGAGCTAAATGCCCAGATTTTCTGGATTTGGCCGATTATAGCCCGATACGGTAGGAGACTTTAAGGTACGAAGGTCATTGTACTTCCGTCGTCTTTCCAAGCACTTGCAAGGAAAGCAGAAACCAGCGTCAGGCAACCCGGCTGGCCGTCTGTTCGTAGGGCAGGAATACCGAAAACACTGTCCCGCTGCGATCTCCGTTCACCCGGCTGCGGACGCGAATGGACCCTCCGTGCTTCTGGACGATGCCACGCGAGACCCACAATCCCATTCCCGTACCGCCGTCCTTCTTGGTGGTGTAGAACGGCTCAAAAATCCGGCCGAGACTCTCGGAGGGAATACCTGTGCCGCTGTCCGCTACCGTGATGCGAACTCCCTCGCGCCCGTCCGACCAATCTCGTCCCGCTTCCACCCGCACCTGTAACGACCCGCCGCGGTCCATCGCATCCACGGCGTTGACGAGCAAGTTCATCAGCAACTGCCGCAACTCCCCCGAGTACCCGTCGATTTCGCAACTGGTGCGGTAGCGCCGGGAAATGAGAATCCGTTTGCTCTCCAGCTTGCTGGAATACAGCAAAAGGATTTCGTCCATGATCTTGGCGGGATTCAGTCGGCTGGGACCTTTCGTGTCCCTGACAAACCCCAGCGTCTGCTGCGCCAGGCGGGCGACCCGGTTCACCTCATCTTCCGCCATGGAAAGATATTGCTCGGCCCGGCCCGGATCGTTACGAGCCAGATACAGCAGGTTGAGCACCGCTTCCAGCGGGTTGTTAATCTCATGCGCCACGGAGGCGGCGAGACGTCCGGCCGTGGCCAGTTTCTCGCTCCGGCGGATCGCTTCCTCCGACTGCTTCAGGGCCGAGATGTCGCGCGCTATCGCCGATGCACCGACAATCCCTCCCTTCGCATTCCGCAGCGGCGAAACCGTCAGCACGATTGGCACCAGGGTTCCGTCCTTGCGCATCCGCTCGGTCTGGTGAGATTCCACGTGCCCACCTTGACTCAGGACGACGATGTTGCGCCCCGACTCCGCGCGTCTCTCCGGCGGCGATAACAACAACACCGGAGAACCCACCGCTTCCTCGGCGCTATAACCGTACAAACGCTCCGCGCCGCGGTTCCAACTGGTAATCACCCCTTCTCGGTCGGTACTGAAAATCGCGTCGTCGGAGCACTCCACGATCGCGGCCATCTCGCGCACGGTACGTTCCGCGCGTGACTCGGCCTGCGTTTTCTGCCGGGCCAGGCTACTCACCAGGACGGCCATCGCGAGAAACACAAACAGCTTCTCCAGATCGGCGCCGCTCAACGAAAAGGCAAACCTGGGAGGCAATACGATGAAATCCAAGCAAGCCGCGGACAGAAATGAGCAGAGTAGCGCTGGTCCAAAACCGAAGAAACGCGCGGCGATTACCACGGCAGCCAGAAAAAAGGCGAAAGGCTCGCGGTGCAACACGGGAGAGAGGATCCAAATGCTCAACGCCAACCACACCGCGAGCACCGCGCCCGCGTAGGGGAGGAAATTCGGATGGCGCAGGGCCGCAATCCACCGCATCGGATTGGGCTGGTCGTTCGACATAATGAAGGTCGCAGGGCGACGACTGGCGTCGCATCGCTAAACGAAGGGGTAATGCTGACTGCCAATGACTGAGAGAACTCTAGCAGCAGGACGAGCCCGCGACAACTTGCGGAACGGGGTCTGCAGAATCCCGGGCGAACCGGGAATGCGTCCGCTGGGTCGCACTCCCGGTTCCTCCGGTACTACTTCTGCTGCAACGACTCGATGTACTTGGTCAGATTGGCAACTCGCTGTTGCACTTCTGAAGAATGGCCTCCGCTCATCTGCCAGAACAGGTTGCCCCACATCGGCATATCCTTTGACCCGTGCGCCGGCAGGACGGCTTCTCCGCGAATCACGGCGGTGACTTTCATCCCCGGATATTTGCCCCCGTTCTTTTGCGCGAGCGTGGTCAGGTCCGGTGGCGGGACCTTCAGCGCCGACGCCGCAGGACCATCACCCTTGCCGCTGGTGCCGTGGCATACCGCGCAATACCCTTTGTACATCTCCTGGCCCGACGCGGCCGAGGTCGGCTTGATCGGAACGTGTTTCACTTCCTTTTGCATTTCTTGCCCGAACGAAATCGTCGCCAATGCGATGACCACGATCAGAACAGCCCACTGGTTTCTGCGCATGTTTTCCTCCTCGGGAAGGCACCACTCCCGATTCCATCCATTCTCGACCACCCGACATTCTAACCCCATGCCGAACCCTTGGCCGTGAAACACGTCACAACGAGATGTGAGGACGGTACGGATCGAAGGACAGGCGGGTCCACGTAGTCGAAACCCACAATAACAAAGGGCGTCCGCTCTGGACGCCCTGGGTAGGGACTCGCATACCAGTTACTGGGGAGTATCTAACTTGTGACGGCCGGCGTCCGGACCCGCGGCCGGCGTCACAGTCAGTGGTGACTGCAAGCTGAAATTCAGCACGGTCTCGGTGGGCAACTTAATCTGCTGGCCCTTGGTGGCCGCCTGCACGCCGCCTCCCAGTCCGCCTCCGGCCGCTGCTCCGATGCCCGCACCTTTTCCGCCGCCCGCAATTCCGCCGATGATTGCGCCAATCGCCGCTCCTGCTCCGACCTTCTCCGCGGTATTTTTGCCCCGCGAACTGCCTTCCCGGCGATACTGATCGGTCTGGATGCTATAGGACCTGCCACCCACCACGATCCGGTCCAATTGCAGTACCAGTTCAGATTTTCCGGCAAACTTCCCGGCACTCTTCACATCCACAATGTGGCCCTGCACGTCGTAGCCCGAGGGAAGCACGATGTCTCCCTCCACCGACAGCGGCGAATCGAGCGTTGCCCGAAAAGTCTGCCCCGGCTGCGATGTCTCCGTGTCGATGGCATCGACCAGTCGAATGGCCATCGTCGTCCCCGAAGGAATGGTCACCTTCTTCGGAGCAGGCGGAGGCGGGGGAGTCGTGGGCGCAGTTGAGGCTTCCGGCGGAGCCTGGTGGTCCGTCATCGCACCCAGGGCCGCCGCGGGAGCGACTGCCGCCACCGGGGCGGGGTTCATCGCCGGCCTGGGCCGCAGTCGACTCGCCTTCGGTTTGGGTGCCACTCTCTCGGGCACCTCGGCCGGCCGAGCCTGCGCCACCGGCTCAACTGGCGAAGCCAACGGGGCGTTACGCGCAACCTCGAGATTGTTTACGACCTGTTTAATGCCTGGGACCGCTGACGCATAGCGCGCGGCGGCCGTCCGTTGCGCGTCATTCTCCACCACGCCTGAGAGTGTGACCACTCCCTCCGCGGTCTGCACCGTAATCGCCTTGCCCTGCAAGCCGGAATCGGCGCTCAGCTTCTCCTGCACCTGGCTGGTCACCTGGCTGTCATTCGGCGTCTTGGCGCAACCCGCGCCCATCGCCACCACCGCCAGCAATAGAACCAACCCTGCATAAACTCTTGCCCTGGATCTCATAAACACCTCAGAAATTGGAAGACGAGATTCTCTGTAGTTTAGATGCTGGCAAGCAGCCTGGGCACACCAAAATTTCAGGCTGGGTTGGCTAGACTCGTGCGTTGGAGGCTGGTGTTGGGCGCAGGTCCGTATTCCCGAATCGCCGCTCAGCCCTGGTGCAGGAACCGATAGTCCAGAATGGATGCAGCCAGTCCGAAAGTGTCCTCGGAGGCGTGCGACTCTTTCGCGCGAATCAGGCGGCCCTGGCAGAGGACGCTGCTGTTTTTCTGTCCCGAAATTTCTTCCGGCATTTCGAACACCATCTCCACCAGTGCGTTGGCCGGCAGTTGTTGCGATCCGAAGAACATGACGCCCGACTGGCTGATGTTCTGGATGTTGCCCTCGTACCAACTGGCCAGATTTTTTACCCGGTAACGAATCGGCAGGCTCAACTTCAAACGACGCGCGCGCGGCACCCAGGTCGGCTGTTTTTGCCCCGACCGCCGCCGTGCCGCCGTGGTTTCCGGGACCGGGTGCTCGACCCGCGTTCCCCGCCGCATCGTCTTCCAGTCGTACTGGTAGGCGACGGCGCACAACAGGCAAACCTGGTAGTACTCTCCGTTGGCGGATCGCCGAGGCCAGGAAAACTCGTGCGAACAGCGACCTAACATGAGAACATCCATGAGCTTTTGCGGCATGATGATGGCGCCCGGAAGCTTGCGCTCTTCCATCTTCCAATGAGTGCCGCGGAAGCGATAGGTTACTTTCGTGTACTGTGGCACAGGCCCTATGCTTTTCTGTAGGGCGGTTACTGACTTCGCTGAAACTCCTTCTCGATGGAACAGAGACTTTCTCGCGCAGCCTTCATACTCACCGGCGGGCGCAGTTCCCGGATGGGGGCCGAAAAGGGCTTTCTCAAGTTCGGCGCGCAAACGCTGGTCGAGCGGGCCCTCACCGTCGTGGCTGCCGTCTGTCCCCAGGTCGCCATCGTCGGGGACCCTGCGAAGTTCTCCAGATTCGGAACGGTCCTCGAAGATGTCTATCGGGATGCGGGACCTTTAGCGGGCATTCACGCCGCGTTGCGCCAGTCGTCCGCTGAACTGAACTTGATGCTGGCCGTGGACATGCCCTTCGTCTCCCCGGACCTGCTCACATTTCTGTTTGCATCCGCGGCCAGCACCGGCGATCTAGTCACTGTTCCGCGTACCGGTCGCGGATTTCAGCCGCTCTGTGCTGTCTATCGCACCGGCTTCGCCCTTCCTGCGGAGCATGCCTTGAGGGCAGGGAAGAACAAGGTTGACGCAGTGTTTTCCGGCCTCCCGATCCGCATTGTCGAAGAAAGCGAACTGGAAGCTGCGGGCTTTTCCGAGAAGGTCTTTCTAAACGTCAATACCCCGGAGGATCTGCGAACCGCCCAAACCGGTTCCCTTTAGGGTTGAGCCTTGCCACCCTCTCGTGCCATCCTGATGTCCATGGCCGACGCACCCCTTTCGCCTTACATCGAGTTCAAGCACGTCTCCAAGGCCTTTGGGGACAACCACGTACTGCGCGATGTCAGCTTCGACGTGCTGCCTGCGGAGATGGTCTGCATCCTCGGCCGCAGCGGTGTCGGTAAATCCGTTGCGCTCCATCAGATCATGGGGTTTCTGAAGCCGGACTCAGGCCGCGTCATCGTCGCCGGCGAGGACGTCACCGACTACAACGAATTGCAAATGGAAGCGATCCGCAAGAAGGTCACCATGGTTTTCCAGAACGGCGCGCTCTTCGATTCGCTGAGCGTGGCCGAGAACGTTGCTTTCCCGTTGCGCGAAAGAGGCGAGCTTTCCGAGGAGCAGATCTTTCAGGTGGTGGACGGCCTGCTCGAAATGGTTGGCGTCAAGGAGATGCGGGAACTGCTGCCCTCCGAGCTCTCCACCGGAATGAGGCGTTCGGTGGCAATCGCGCGCGCACTATCGGCCCAGCCGGAGTGTGTCCTCTACGACGAGCCCACCACCATGGTCGACCCGCTCATGGCGCAACTGCTGGGCGATCTGATCGCCCGCCTTCAACTCCAGTTGCATCTGACCAGCGTGGTCGTCACTCACGACATGCGCCTCGCCAAGAAGCTCGCTGACCGCATTGTCTTTCTGCACGAAGGGCGCGTCATTTTTTTCGGGCCCTACAAGGAAATGGAAAAATCCGAAGAGCCGATCCTGCGGGAATTCCTGGAACTGGACGAGTTGAAGCTGGAAGCGTGAAAAAGTGGCGAGTGCCGAGCGCGAAAGGCGAGTCGAGTTGTTGCTCCTACTCGCGACACGCCACTCGCGACTATTCAGAACCCTTTGCTCACCAACTCCTCCACCGTAATCGAACTCTCCGCAGCCGGCGCCGCCATCATCTTCTCCACATACTTGGCGATCAGGTCCGCCTCGAGATTGACCGGATCGCCCGGTTTCAACGAATTGAGATTCGTCATCTCGACCGTATGCGGGATGATGGCAATGGTGCAGCGGTTCTTTTCCAGCTTTGCGACCGTGAGGCTGATGCCCTCAATCGAGATCGAGCCCTTGAACACGGTGTACTTTTCGACGTCGCGCGGCATTTCAATGTGCAGCCACCAGTTCTCGGAATCCGCGATGCGCTCCAGTCCGATCAGTTTCCCCACGCCGTCCACGTGGCCCTGAACGATATGTCCGCCAAAGCGCCCGTCGGCCTTCATCGGCAATTCGAGATTCACGAGCGCTCCCTGGCGAATCCGCGAAAATGAGGTGCGGCTCCATGTTTCCGGCGCCAGATCGGCGCAGAACGATTTCGGCTTGATGTCGAGTGCCGTCAGGCAGACCCCGCTCACCGCGACACTGTGTCCGGTGCCCAGTTCTTTCGGTGTATTCACGGCCTCGACTGTGATTCGCCGATTTTCGCCGCGCTGCTCGATCTTCACGACCTTGCCCACTTCTTCGACAATTCCGGTAAACATGAGCCCTCCAAATGCAATCTCAGTCCTTGTACGGGTCCTTCAAATAGCCTTCAACCGCGAAATCCTCGCCGAAATAGTGCAGTTTGACCTGCTTCAGGTTTTTCGCCTTTCCGCCGATTCCCTCGCCGCCGGTGAAAGGCACTGCTTCCTCTCCGAGAATCCTGGGCGAAAAGTAGAGAAACACCTTGTCCACCGCGTCTGACGCCAGGGCCTTCCCGTTCACCTGTGCGCCACCTTCGATCACCAGGCTTGTGATCTCGAGTTTTCCCAACCGCTCAATCACGGTTGCGAAGCTGGGCCTTCCGTCCGCGTCTGCTGGCGCAATCTGTTCCACTCGGATGCCCTTTGCTTCCAATGCTTGCCTGGCATGTTCTTCGGCCGTGGAGTAAAAGACGAGCACATCGTGATTGGCGGTCTGGACCAGGCGAGACGCAATCGGAGTGCGGAGGTAGGAATCCAAAATCACACGCAGCAGCTTGCCTCGGCGCGGAAGGCCACTGCGATCGGTGAGCAGCGGATCATCTGTCATGACAGTGCCGACCCCTACCAGCAACGCGTCCTGTTGATGGCGAAGCCGCTGCACATGGGCTCGCGCGACTTCCCCCGTAATCCATTGCGTGCGCTGCGCGCCCTTCTGCTCGGCGGTCGTGATGTGGGCCGGCGGCGCAATCTTTCCGTCCAACGTCATTGCTGACTTCAGCGTGACCAGCGGGAGGCCCGTTCGGATGTACCTGGCGAAGCTCTCGTTCAGCTTTTTGGCTTCCGCCTCGCCTAGGCCGATGTCCACCTGGATTCCGGCAGCCCGCAGCCTGGCGAACCCGCGGCCCGCCACCTGTGGATTCGGATCCACCATCGAGCAGACCACCCTCCGAATTCCCGCCGCAATTACAACGTCAGCACAGGGTCCGGTGCGCCCCTGGTGGGAGCAGGGTTCCAGATTGAGGTAGAGAGTCCCGCCGCGAGCGCGTTCGCCTGCCTGCTCCAGGGCGAGCACTTCTGAGTGCTTCACGCCGTCATAGGTGTGCGTTCCGGCTCCGGCTTCCTTACCAGACGAATCCAGCACGACCGCGCCCACAGCCGGATTTGGCGACACCAGCCCAATCCCACCGCGTGCCAGTTCGAGCGCGCGCCGAATATGGAGTTCGTCATGAGTCATCAAAGGGCCACTTCACCACGGAGGCACAGAAGCACGGAGAAAAACCTCTTCACAAGTTGCGCGGTGGGAAGCTGCTATTCTCGTCTTCCTCATCGGGCTCTGCCAATGCTACTGCGCCAGATCGATTTTGCGGACCGCGTCTTTTGGGCGATGGTACGCCTGCCAGAGGATCTTCAACCGATTCGGAGGGCTCTCGGGGACGAAATAGGGTCCGGATGAAGCGGACAACCAACCACAGTACCGCCAGGGCAATTGCTAGTTGCCACCAGACATCCATAAAGTTATCTTCCTCCGTGCCCCCGTGGTGAATTATCAGGAGAACAACGAATCCACAAACTCCTTCGCGTCAAACGGCAGCAAATCTCCCACTTTCTCGCCCACGCCCACAAATCGCACCGGCAATCCCAGTTCCCGCGAGATCGCGACCACCACTCCGCCCTTGGCAGTTCCGTCAAGCTTGGTCAGCACGATCCCAGTCACAGCGGCCGATTGCGTGAACAGCCGTGCCTGCTGCAACCCGTTCTGGCCCGTCGTCGCGTCCATCACCAGCAGGGTTTCATGCGGAGCCCCGGGCACGATGCGTTCTGCCGTGCGCTTCATCTTCTCGAGTTCCATCATCAGGTTCTGCTTGGTGTGCAGTCGCCCCGCGGTATCCACGATCACGTAGTCCGTTTTCCGGGAAGTTGCCGATTGCAGGGCGTCGAACAGCACGGCCGACGGGTCGCCCCCGGATTTCGTTTTGATCACTTCGGTGCCGGTGCGCTGCCCCCAGATTTCCAGTTGCTCGATCGCCGCCGCCCGGAACGTATCGGCGGCGCACAGCAGCACGGTTTTGCCCTGGGCTCGAAACAGTTGCGCCAGCTTGCCGATCGTGGTTGTCTTCCCCGTGCCGTTGACTCCCACCACCAGGATGACCTCTGGCGTGCCGTCCACTCTGGTCACAGGGCGCGCGGCAGTCGAGTTCAAGATCGCGAGCAGCTCTTCCTTCAGCAGCCTCTTCAACTCGTTCACATCTTTGATCTGTTTGCGATCGGCCTTGTCCCGCAGTTTCTCCAGCACTTCATGGGTCGTGGTCGTGCCCAGGTCGGCGCCGATCAGGGTTGCTTCCAGGTCATCCAGCGTCGCGCGGTCGATCTCCTTGCCCATCGACACAACATCTTCGATGCGTTCGGCCAGGTTCTCGCGGGTGCGCGAGACCGCCTCCTTCATGCGCTCAAGAAAACTCGGTTTCTGTTCTTCGTCCAGGCTGCCAAAAAGGGTCTGAATCATGACGTATCAGCCGATTATATAGGCGGGAAGGGAAGAGGGCTTCGTGGTCTGACGCCGCCGGGCGAAAGTGAGATTTCCGGCGATGTAGTGATTTTGGCGTTGCTCGGAGCCGAGAGCCAATAGCTAACGGCCAAACGCTAAGAGGCTCGCTCGCAGCAGCTAGGTGCGTCCGGTAGCGATAGTAAGCGGATCGGCGGGAGCGTCGGGCGGTACCACCGGCATAACTGGTTCCACCACCGGCGCCAGAGTCAGATGTTTCTGAATGCGGATTTCACCGCGCTGGTAAACCGCCATCAGGGCATTGACCGCGGTTGGGTCCAGGCGCTTCCCGGACAAATCACGGATGATTTTCAAGGCGTCCAGCGGATCGTGCGCCTTCTGATAGGGACGGCTGGTGGTCAGGGCGTCGAATGTGTCTGCCACCGCGATCACGCGCGGCAGTAGCGGGATTTCCGCATCCTTCAGACCGTAGGGATAGCCGCGTCCGTTGATCGCCTCGTGATGCAATTCGATTCCCGGCAGCATCTCGCGCAACTGTGGGACCGGCCGCAGGATGTTCGCGCCCTTGGTGGTATGGGTCTTCATGATCTCGAATTCTTCGGTAGTCAGGGCGCCGGGTTTCTTCAGAATCCGGTCTTCAATACCGATCTTGCCCACGTCGTGAAGTTGGGCCGACACGCGCAGGATTTCCAGGAACCCGGGGTCCAGCTTCATCTCACGGGCGATCATCAACGAGTACTTCGTGACCCGGTCCGAGTGGCCGCGTGTGTAGGGGTCTTTTTCGTCGACTGCGCCGGCCAGCATCTGGATCGATCCCATGAACAGCGCTTTGTTCTCTTCAGCGGCGCGTTTCAAGTCCTCGACGAACTGCTCCAGTTCTTCCGACATAGTGTTGAAAGTAGCTGCCAGCTCTCCGATCTCGGTCCGCGTTGACAGGTGGACGCGCTGGGTGAAGTCGCCACGTGCAATGGCCCGGCTGGATTGGGCCAGCACTTCCAGTGGGCTGGTGATCTTCCGCGCCGAAAAAATGCTTAGCCCCACGCTCAGGAAGACTGCCAGCAGCGCCAGCAGGCGGCCGGTACGCTGCATTTCAAAAATGCTGCGATAGGCCTCGTCCTGCGGCTTCTGCACCACCACCGCCCAGTCCAGCGCGGACACTGGACTGTAGGTGCCCAGCATCTGCGTTTTTTTCTTGCCGTCGCGAACAGCAAACTCGCGAGTCGCAGCCAACTGGGCCTTGGCGCCCTCGCCCACAAAGCTGCGCACGATGTCGAAGTTGTTCATGTCCTGCCCGGTGGCATATTCGGGCGCCGCTGCTGCCACCAGTCGTCCCTGGCTGTCTACCACGTACGGCATCAGGCCCGAGTGGCTCACTTCCTGCAGGCGCCGGATCAGGAATTGCTGATCCACCACCGACCCGATCATCCCCAGGAACCGTCCGCCATACATGATGGGCACGCTGACCAGCATCACGGTACGGGCGGCCTTTCCGCCCCCCACTACCAGGGGTTGCCCGCTGTAGCCCCGTCCCTCATGGGCGGCGGCATAGGCGCGTTCCAGTTCCCGTTGCAGGAAAGCGTCGGGTTCAATGCGACCCGCCGAAATCCCTTTGGCATCGGCGTTCAGCACCGTGGCGTAGGCAATGTCGTTGGAGGAGGAAACGAAATTCTCCAGCAGCGCCCGCAGTTCCGGCGCTTCAATATTCTGCGACCCGATATCATTTCCGCTGGTGACCTGAATCGAAGACGACAGGTTGGCCAGCATCATGCGCAGCGTTTCCTGGTGCTGCGAGATATCGTCCGCCAGCGAGCGCGTCACCGTATTCTGCAGAAGCATCTCGTCGGTCTTCAGCCGTCCCCGGTTCAGTTCTTCCATCTGCGCCGAGTAGAAATACATGGGCACCACACTGATCGCCAGCAACACGCCCAGGATGACGTAGATCAGCGGGACCCGCGACGGGATGGGCAGTTTCAGTGGCAATGGATAGTCCGGCGACCCGGGCGCAGCGGGGGCTACGCGCGGTTCGGCTTGCTCCCATTCTAAGTTTCGCGCCCGCAGAAACCTTAGGTGCTTTCAGTACAACTACCGTTACCGAAGTACTCAATCGCCGATCACCATCGTCCCGGTGCCCGGCATCCGGGCGGTCACTCTTGTGATTCCTCGACCGGCGCTACGTGCCCAAGATCACGCCAATCCCGGTTTCCGCCGTGATACAAACTCTGCATGATCAGAAAGCCTGTCCCGCCTCCGTCGCCAAGCTTTATCGCCCACGCTCCCTGCCGGGCGGACCTGGCCGGGGGCACAATCGACCTCTGGCCCCTCTACCTGTTTCACCCTGGCGCTTTGACCCTGAACTTTGCCCTGGAGATCCTGACTACCTGCCGCATCACGCCCTTGCCCGACCAGCGAATTGAACTCTGTTCGCTCGATACCAAGAAGCAGGACACGTATGCGAATCTCGATGAACTGATGGCCGCCAAGAGCCATCGCCATGCCCTGGCCGCTTATCTGGTCCGGTTCTTTGCGCCCGAGCGCGGATTCCGCCTCGAAACCAAATCGCAGTCCCCGGTCGGCGCGGGCATTTCGGGCTCCTCGGCTCTCATGATCGCCACCACCGCCGCCCTCGCTCGCTTCACGGGCCGCGATCTGGAACTGGAAAGAATGCGGATCATCGCCCAGAACATCGAAGCCCAGATCATCAGCGTGCCGACCGGTTGCCAGGACTACTACCCCGCCCTCTACGGTGGTGTCAGCGCCGTCCACCTGGAACCCGATGGGATCGTCCGCGCTCCCGTGCCCGTTGCTCCCGAAGAGATCGAGATGCGTTTTGTTCTTGCTTACACGGGTGCGCCGCGGCAGTCCGGCATCAACAACTGGGAGGTTTTCAAGTCCCACATTGACGGCGACAAGCGTGTTTTCCGCAATTTTGAGAAGATCGCCGCCATCGCTCGCGACATGCACCAAGCTCTCCTGCGTCACGATTGGGAGGATGTGGCCCGCCTGCTGCGCGAGGAATGGAAGTTGCGCCGCACCAACGCGCCTGGGATCACCACTCCACTGATCGACAAGCTGATCGCCGTTTCCGCCAAGACGGGTGGCCGCGCCGCCAAAGTCTGCGGCGCCGGAGGTGGTGGCTGCGTCTTATTCATGGTGGAAGAAGGCGCGAAGGAGTCCGTGGCCCATGCCCTGGCCGAAGCCGGAGGCCGCATCCTGCCTTTGCGAGTGGCACGGGAAGGCCTCAGATTCTCCGAAGAGCCGTGACTTGTCAGAATCAGGATTGTCTTGTCCTGATTTTCGAGCAACCGCTTCGCTTCCGGCCGGAGCTATAATGAGCTCATACCGGCCCGGGGTGTTTTATGTCGTTGCGCCGCGTTTTTCTGCTGTTTGTCCCGCTCTTGATCGGCTCAGTGCTGGCGCCTGGCGAGAACACTCCACCGCCACGCATCACCCGGCAAACTCGCCAGGAAATCGTCCGCGCCTTTAACTCCGAATTGGTTTACATTCGCTCGCCCTTCCCCATGGGGAAAACAGGGCTGAAGCTCAAGAACGGAGTCATCACTCCCAGCGGCCCCGAGTTGCAGCAAAAAATGGCTCTCTGGGGCCCTGCCGCGAAGCCCGGAGATCAGGCCCGCATCACCGACATCGTCATCAAAGACGACCACATTCACTTCGAGTTCAACGGCGGTCCCGTCAAGAAACAGAAGTGGTACCAGCACATCCAGGTGGGCGGCAGCGGAGGATCGACTCCGATTGCTCCCTCCGACTCGAACGCCAACGCCCGCGGTTCGTTCGTGGACCTCTGCTTCGACAAGTACGTTCCCGAGATGACCGGGCCCGAACTGAAGCAACTGCTTCGCCCCGTATTCGATTTTGATTCCAAGTCGCCCGTGGATGCGTATCTTGAGACCGTTCCACCCAAAATCCGCGACGCCATCAAAGCTCATCAAGTGCTGGTGGGGATGAACCGCGACATGGTGCTCTATTCCAAAGGACGTCCGCCGAAGAAGATCCGCGAGCGCGCCGACGAAGTTGAGTTTGAAGAGTGGATCTACGGCGATCCCCCGAAAGACGTGGATTTCGTTCGCCTCGTGGGCGATGAGGTGGTGCGGGTCGAGACCATGAAAGTGAACGGCCAGAAGGTCATCCGCACCGAGAAAGAAGTCGATCTTGGGGAAGCCGCCCTCGCGCAGAAACAGCAGGAACGCCCCATCAATGCACCCACACTGCGCCGACCCGGAGAAGAGATGCCGGATGGCCACCCCGCAGGTGGGATCAACGGAAACGGCCCAGTCACGGGACCCCAGCAGACGGACCCCAAAGGCAATCCGGTGCCGAACTTGGTGTGAACTTGAAGAGCAAGGAGACAGAGAGCTATGAAACGACTCTTCGCTTTGTGTTTGCTCACTACGGCATTTACCTTTGCAGAAGAGCCACCGGAACTCTCGGTTCGATCAATGGACATTCCGAGGTATCCGCCCCTGGCTTATCAGGCGAGAATTCAAGGTACAGTTGAGTTGAGGGTTGCGGTCAACCCGGACGGTCAAGTGACCAAGGCGACCGTTACCTCTGGTCCCACTCTGCTGCAAGGGTTAACCGCCGAGAACATCAAGACGTGGCATTTTGCTCCTTCGGCGGGAGGCAAGTCTTCAGAACTTGTCATTAGATACGAGTACAAAATCGAAGGGAAAGAAATCCCTTACCTGTTACCGGATAAGCAGAGCTTTCGCGTCAAACTCGAACTTCCGACGAGCGTGGAAATATCCGCGCCTCCGATGAAGATTGACACTATTGTTACCGATTCGAACTAGGGAACCGTACGACTCGTCGGTGACATTGGCATCTCAACCCGTTCCCCCTAAACTAGTGCTGTGAAGATTGCCCTCGGTCAGATCAACCCCACCGTCGGGGACTTCTCGGGCAACGCCGCCAAGATAGTCCAGTTCTCGTTGCGGGCGCGCGACGCCGGCGCCGGTCTGATCCTTTTCCCTGAACTATCGGTGTGCGGGTATCCACCCCGAGACCTGGTGGAGCGGCCTTCATTTGTCACGCGCAACCGCGAGTCCGTTGAGAAGATCGCTGCGGAGACCATGGGCATCGCCGTCATCTGCGGCCTGGTTACTCCCGCCCACGCCGAGACCGGCAAGTCGGTGATGAACTCCGCCGCTCTGCTGCGCGACGGCCGGGTGGATTTCATCCAGTCGAAAATGCTGCTTCCCACCTACGACGTCTTCGACGAGGCGCGCAATTTCGCTCCCGCCAGGAGCCAGCAACTTTTTCCCTTCTGCGGGAGCCAGATGGCCTTAACGATCTGCGAGGATGCGTGGAACGACAAGCATTTCTGGGACCGCCGCCTCTACGGAGTTGACCCGGTCGAAGAATTAGTCCGCGCCGGGGGGGATTTCGTGCTGAATATCTCCGCCTCGCCCTTCTGGCTGGGGAAGCGCGAACTCCGCCGCGACATGCTCACCGCCATCGCCAAGAACGACAAGGTCCCGGTCGCCATGGTGAATCTGGTGGGAGGCAACGACAGCCTGGTCTTTGATGGATCGAGCCTGGTAATCGCGCCCGACGGCAAAATTGTCGCACAGGGCAAGTCGTTCGCGGAAGACCTGATCTATTTCGATTCCCGGACCCTGACCGGCGAGATCCACGATCAGATCGCGGGCGAGGACGCCAGTGCCTACGAAGCGCTCGTGCTGGGCACGCGTGACTACGTCCGCAAATGCGGGTTCCATAAAGTGATCATCGGCCTCAGCGGAGGCATCGATTCCGCGCTCACGGCCGCGATCGCGGTCGATGCCCTCGGTCCCGAGAACGTAATCGGCGTCGGCATGCCCGGGCCCTATTCCTCCGAGGGTTCGATTGACGACGCTCGCCAATTGGCCACGAACCTCGGCATTCGCTTCGAACTGCTCTCGATTAGCGAGATCTACGAAGCCGCTCGCTGCACCCTCAATCCCGTCTTCGCCGGTCTCCCCGAGGACGCCACCGAGGAAAACATCCAGTCTCGCGCCCGTGGCATGCTCCTGATGTCCCTGTCCAACAAGTTCGGAGCTCTAGTGCTTTCCACCGGCAACAAGAGCGAACTGGGCGTAGGCTACTGCACTCTCTACGGCGACATGGTCGGCGGACTCGCGGTGATCTCTGACGTCCCCAAGACAATGATCTACCGCCTCAGCGCCTACGTGAATTCCCGCCGTCCAGTGATCCCCCAGGCCACCATCGACAAGCCTCCGTCGGCGGAATTGCGCCCCGATCAGAAGGACTCCGACTCCCTGCCGCCCTACGACGTCCTCGACGCGATCCTCGAGGACTACGTCGAGGAATCGCGCTCCGCCGAACAGATCGCCCGCTCCCACAATTTCGATCTGGATCTTGTGAAACGCGTCATCCGCATGGTCGAACGCGCCGAATACAAGCGTCAGCAAGCCGCACCCGGAATCAAGATCTCCGCCAAGGCCTTCGGCTACGGCCGCCGGTTTCCCATCGCCGCCAAGTCGGAGCTCTGACGGTTTCGGAAGGGTTGCCGGACTCGCACACAATTGCGATAACATGAAAAGATCAGTGGGATTTCACGAGGTGCCTATGCGATTTGCCGCGACTTTGATCGCCGTGTCTCTTCTTGGCGCTAGTCTGGCTTGGTGCGACGAAGGCCATCAGCACGCGCTCACCGAGAAAGAAGTTGGTTCCGTGCACTTTGCGACCTCCTGCTCGAAGGCTGTCGAAACCAGCTTCCAGCGCGCCGTAGCCTTGCTGCACTCCTTCCAGTACGAGCAGACCAGGGCCGCGTTCACTGACATCTCCAAGCAGGACCCACAATGTGCAATGGCCCAGTGGGGTGTCGCCATGTCGCACTATCACGGCCTCTGGCATAACGGTGATACCGCTGCCGGACGTGTAGCTTCCCGTAGAGCGCAGGAAATCGCCGCCGGGAATGCCGCGACCACTGCCCGCGAACGTGCCTACATTGATGCGCTCGCCGAAGTCTACAAAGAAGACGGCAAAGACGAATACACGCACGCTCAGGCTTTCGAACAAAAGATGGGAGCAGTGCAGGCCGCCTATCCCGACGACACCGAGGCCGCGATTTTCCATGCGCTGCTGCTCGACGTCACCGCTCCCAAGACCGACAAGACCTTTACCAACCAGCGCAAGTGCGGCGAAATCCTGGAGCCAATCTTCGCCAAGCAGCCCAATCATCCGGGCGTCGCTCACTACATCATTCATTGCTACGACAATCCTCTTCTAGCCGAAAAAGGATTGTCCGCCGCGCGTAAGTACGCGACCATCGCGCCCGCCTCCGCTCACGCCAACCACATGCCGTCGCATCTGTTCACACGTGTGGGATCATGGGAAGAATCCGTCCATTCCAACCGTCGGTCCGCCGAGCTGGCCACCCAGGCGGAAGGCACCTCTTCCAACGGAGAAGCCCGCGATCAGCGCCTGCACGCCATGGACTACCTCGAGTACGCCTACTTGCAGGAGGGGCGCGTCTCAGAGGCCCGGGCGGTTCTGGACGAAATGAATTCACTGAAGCCGGTCCCCGGACTGACACTAACCGGAGGCTACGCGCTGGCGGCGATTCCGGCACGTTTCACAATCGAACTCGGCAAGTGGGAAGATGCTGCTCGTCTTGAACCCCGTGCCGAAAGCGTTCCTTGGGCACAGTCCATCACGTGGATGGCGGTCGGCTTGGGCGCGGCTCACTCGAAAGATATTACTCGCGCAGCCGAGGCAGAACGGAACCTTGGACGTCTGCGAGATGCCGCTGCCAGCAATCAATATTGGTCGAACCAGATCGAGGTACAGCGCCGCGAAGTGGCTGCCTCGATCGCGCAGGCATCCGGAAAGCCCGATGACGCCGTCGCGGGCATGCGCTCCGCAGCGGAACTCGAAGAAAGCATGGACAAAGACGCGGTCACGCCCGGTGCAATCGTCCCGGCACGCGAGTTGCTCGCCCAACTACTGCAAGCACAGAACCGGCCGAAAGACGCTTTTGCGGAGTACGAAACCGTTCTGAAGCCTGCCCCGAACCGCTTCAACGCCCTCTGGGGCGCAGCTTCAGCTGCGGAAGCGGCGGGCGATACCCAGGCAGCTTCGAAGTATTTCCAGAAGTTGGCCGAGATCGGTGTGGGTACCGAGCGCCCGGAACTGGAAACTGCCCGCAAAAAAGCGGCAATGATCGCTAAGAACTGAAAGCAAATAAATCCTCTTGGAAGGGATCCAATGCTGAAGAAGTTAATCTTGTCTTTTTTTCTGGTCGCGCTAGCTGCCGCCCAAACTAAACCTGCACCCGCTCCTCAACTCACGACCAGGCCCGCCCCGGCACCAGCCCAAACCGTCCTGCCCACGGAAGAGACCGTAAACTCTTTCCTACAGCAAATGTTCGGGTATGACCCCACGTTGAGCTGGAATGTGGCCGAGATTCGCCCCTCCCCCATGCCAGGTCTCGCCGAAGTGCTGGTGGTCATCACGGGCCCGCAGGGTTCCAACGCCAACCGCCTTTTGGTTTCCTCGGACGGCAAGCATGCCATCTCCGGGGAGGTCATCCCGTTCGGGGCCAAGCCTTTCGAGGATGCACGGGCCAAGCTGGAAAAGGGCGTGAATGGCCCGGCCAAGGGGCCAACCCCAGCCCCTGTAACGATCGTTGAGTTTAGTGACATGCAGTGCCCGCACTGCAAAGAGGCTGCTCCGAACATCGAGCAACTTGTCGCCCTGGAACCCGGCGCGCGTTTCATCTTTCAGAATTTTCCCATTTCTGGACACAACTGGGCCGAGAAAGCCGCTGGCTACGTCGATTGCATTGGCCGCTCCGCCAACGATTCCGTGTGGAAATTCATCCAGAAGACGTTTGAGCAGCAGACCAACATCACCGAGTCCAATGCGGACGAGAAGTTGAAGGCGCTCGCCACCGAATCCGGCGTAAATGGCGACGAGATCGCTGCCTGCGCGGAAAAATCAGACACCAAGGCGCGAATAGAGACATCGGTAGCGCTCGGGAAATCCGTCGGCGTTACCGGCACCCCAGCTTTGTTCATCAATGGACGCATGCTGGGCGGAGGCGTGCCCGTGGATGCGATGAAGAAGATCGTGGATTTCCAGGCAGGCGATGCTGGCGCCTCGCCAGCAAGACAGTAACGCCGGCCACACTACTTTCCCAGCCAAATCTCCGGCGTTTCGCCACGGTCCCGGTCGCGCACCACATAGGGGGTGATCACGATCAGAAGCTCGCTGTCTTCCTCTTGCTTTGAGTTCTCCGCGGTCAGCAGCCGCAGCCCCGGAATCCGGGAGAACGCCGGTAGCCCGCTCAGGCTCTTCTGGTCGTCTCTCGTGACCATCCCCGCCACCACTGCGGGTTCGCCTTCCTTCAACGCGATGCCGCCCTTGTATTCGCGATTTGAGATCACCGGCACTCCGTTCAGGCTGGCGGTACCCAGAGTGCGAAACTGCAGCTCCAACTGCAAGGTGATATCCGATGTGCCGTGAATCGCCGGTTTGGCTTTCACTGTCAGCCCCAGATCCTCGTAATTGATGGAAGGGAATGGAGCCGTGAAGGAATTGTTCTGGAGCACCTGGGAGATTGCTTTGCTGTTGAAGATTGGCGCAAAGCTGGCATTCAGGATCGGATAGCGCGAGCCGATTTTCAGCGTGGCCTCTTTGTCCTGCGACGCCCGCAGCGTAATGTGATCGAGCGTCCTCACCGAACTCTCATTCAGGGAGAGACTTGCCCGCAACTGGTCGAGGGAGAGTCCCATCAAGGTGATCCCGCCGCCGAACGTGGCCACCGGCTGGCTGAAGATCGATCCCTGCTGGCTCTGCAGTTGCGCCAGCAGCGCGGCGATGGCCTCGTTCCCCGCCTGGTTGATGCCGCCCGACGATACCAGTTGGTTGATCAGGTCCTGGATGCTCAGTCCGCCCAGCGCCGCCAATGCTCCGGCCGGAATGTTAAAGAGTTTGAACTCGCTCGGAATGTGCAGGCCGATATTGCGGGCATACGAGTGACCCACCTCAAACACCTGTATGTCGAGCATGACTTCAGCGCGCGACGAATCCAGGGTCTCCAGGAACTTCGTCGCCGCCTCCAGCGTGCCCTGGGTGCCGCGCACGGTGATCGTGCTCGAGGCCGCGTTCAGGCTCACGAAGCGCAACTCAAACAGCGACCGCAGGGCGTTCAAGATTTCGTTCAGCTCCTGCGGCGTGCTGCCTCCGGGAATGTAGAACGAGCGCAGCCCCATGCGATCGTACTGGCGATGGTTCTCCGGAGTGTCGAGCGTGGCGAACAGTGTTTTTTCGTCGAGGGCAACCGTGAAGCTCTTCGTGACTGCCTCAGCCGTCTGCATCGCCGTGGGGAAATCCACGTCTTCCAGATCGAAGCGCACCCGGCGGCTGGGAAACATGTCGTCGAAGATCGACGTCAGGCCGTAGCTGGAGGCCACAGCGGTGATCAGGCCGCGCGAATCTCCGCGATAGTGAAAATCGTGATGCCCGGCCTGTGGCTGGGGTGCGACCGCATCAGCACTGGCGACCAGTTGCGGCGACCCGGAGGTATGGATCAGCCCCGGTCCCAAGGCGTCCCGCAGTCGCTGTTGCGCGAACTCATTCTGCGGATCCATGCTCAACGCGATCCGGAACTCCGCCAGGGCCTCCGCCTGCCGCCCATCCTGCAGGTTGTTGTTGCCGCGCTCCATGTGCAGCGCGACCACTTGTTGCCGGACTATTTCGCGGGCGGTCAGGTATTCCACGTTTTGAGGAATCAGGCGCGCCGCCGCGTCAAATTCAACGAAGGCCTCGTCCGGGTTCTTGGCTTGCTCCAGTTTCAGCCCACGCGAGAAAGACTGCTGGGCCGCCTTCAGGTCTTTGGCGGGAGCCTTGCAGCGGGGCGTACCGGCCGCGTCGGAGCAGAGCGACGGCGCAACCGGGGAGGGGGCATCCGCGGCCACGCACACGCTTCCCAGCAGCAACAGAAGTCCGGTTAGAAGCCAACGCATAGGGATCTGCTTCCTACTATAGAATGCGCCGGCACCGATGTCTTGCAAGGGAAATCCGGAGGCGGGAACTACGGTCGTAACGGGATGGACACGGTTGGACAACGGAGGACGGACCTGTGAAGATCGTAAACCAGTCGCTTCTACTCAGCACTCGCTACTCGTCACTCATTTCAGCATCAGCCGTTCCATCCGCGTAGCCCGCCCGGTCTTGTCATCGCATTGCACGACAACCGCACACAGCCGGACATCTCCCGTCGCCGCCTCGAATCGCGCCGGCATCCCTTTCAGGAATTTTTCTACCACCAATTCCTTCTTGACCCCAATCACGCTGTCATACGGCCCGGTCATCCCGACATCGGTGATGTACGCGGTGCCTTTCGGCAGCACGATTTCATCCGCCGTCGGAATATGGGTGTGTGTGCCGACCACCGCCGTCACCCGGCCATCCAGATACCATCCAAACGCGATCTTTTCCGACGTTGCCTCGGCATGAAAGTCCACAAACACGATCTTGGCCGTGACCTTTGCGAGTAACTGGTCAACCACGCGAAAAGGATCGTCACTTGATCCCATGAACACCCGGCCCTGCAAATCAAGCACGGCGTAACCGACGCCGTTCTTACTGCCTTCATACACCCCCCAGCCGGGCAGACTGGCGGGAAAATTTGCCGGACGCAGCAGCCGCCGTGCCGGACTGTGCGGGTTGTCGTCGGCCATCTGGAAGTATTCGATGATCTCGCGCTTGTCCCAGACGTGATTCCCCGTGGTCATCACGTCAATGCCAAGATCAAACAGCTCTTCGGCGAGGGCAGGCGTAATCCCGAACCCCGCCGCGGAGTTCTCGCCATTCGCGATCACCAGGTCGATGGAATGCTTCTTGACAATCTCCGGCAACCGCTCCTTGACGATGATCCGCCCCGGCCGCCCAAAAATGTCACCAATAAAAAGAATGTTCAAGTGCGGTGTCCAGTAGTCAGAAGTCAGTAACCAGTAATTGGAAGTTGAGCTTCCGGAAAAGCCTCAGCATTTTTGCAACGATTCGCCTGAGCTTTTGATGGTATCACGCAGATTTTGGGCTGCTGGCTACTGCCTGCCAGCTACTGACTGCTGATTTCCGCCATCTTCAGAAAATTGTAATTCCCCGAAGGATTCAGAGTGATCCTCCGCACGCGCTTCGTATGCACCAGCACATTGTCGAAGTACCAAAGATTCACGTACGGCACATCCTGCGCCAACCGTTCCTGCAACTCGGCATAGAGCCGCTTGCGGACGTTCTGGTCGCTCTCCCGGCGCGCCTGGTCAATCAGAATGTCCACGCGCGGATTGGAATAGAAACCGCGATTGCGCCCTTTCGGAGGAATGTTGATCGAGTGAAACACAGTATCGAAGATGTCGGGATCCTCGTTCCCTCCGATCCACCGCAGCGAATAGAACTGAAACGCGCCACTGGTGACATCCGCCAGGAAAGTCGCCGACTCAAACGTCCGAATGTCGAGCGCAATCCCTACCTCGCGCAGTTGCTGCTGTAGCACTGCCGCCAGCAGTCGCGTCGACTCCTCCGTAGAAGTCTTCATTGTCATCCGAAATCGAATTCCATCAACCGCACGGTATCCAGCCGCATCCAGCATCTGGCGCGCTTTTCCTGGATCGTGAGGATACCTTGTCACGTCCCCGTCATATGCCCAGCTTTGCGGTGGCAGAATGCTCGCGGCCGGTTGCGCAAACCCGCGCCAGATGTATTCAATTAACGGTTGGCGGTCCACTGCATAGGTAATCGCCTGGCGCACGCGCACGTCCTTTAGGATCGGATCTCGCAGGTTGAACGCCGCGTACGAGAGGATGGTTCCTGGTCCATGCTCGACCGCAAGCGTTGGTTCTTTCTCGAGAGCCAGTACCACGTCAGACGTCAGTGCATTGATGGCAACGTCGGCGCTCCCCTTGCGCAACTCCAGCGCCCGCGTCGTCGTGTCGGGAACAACCGCAAAACGAACCCGAGCCAGCCGAGCTTTCGCCCCCCAGTAGTTATCGTTGCGCTCCAGGATCACTTCGTTGTCGAGTGCAGCGCTGACGAATTTGAAGGGCCCAGAGCCGATCGGTTTCGCTGCGACCTCGTCGAGCGAACCGTAGGGCACAACGCCGATCGCGCCTTCGGAGAGATTCCAAAGCAGCGTCGCGCTGGGCTCCTTCAAATGAAAGGTGACCGTGAAGTCGTCCGGCGCATCGATCCGGTCCACGTAACGGTACGTAGCCGACTTCGTGCTCCGAATCTTTCCCCCCAGCAGGGAATCGAACGTCCACTTGACGTCGCGCGAAGTCAGCGGACGCCCATCATGAAAAGTAACTCCGTGATGCAAATGGAATACGTATGTCAGCGGATCGGGAGTCTCCCATCGTTCCGCCAGTCCCGGCTGCACGTTCAGGTGCTCGTCGCGAGTCAGCAGTGCGTCGTAAATCAATTCGTCAATCCGCTCCGACTGCGCATCCAGCCCCACCCGCGGGTCCAGATTCGTCGGACTGCTCTCAATGATCATCACCAGCGTGTCGGGATCGGGACGAGCGGAGCAAGAAATAAGCGAGATCAGCAGAACCGCCGCCACCAACCCAACAAGAATCCTTCCAGGAATTGCCATCCTGACCCTGACGTTGCCGAAGGGGAAGGACCTGCTTTTGGCGCGTCGGTACACTCTCGGCTCACGCATACGAGATCTTCCCCAGAATCACCGTCTTCTTCGCCCCCGTCGCCGACGGTACATTCGACGGCCTCCGATGCCACGTCTCGTACGCCAACACCGCAAATGCCAACGCCTCCTTGGCCTCCGACGGCACTCCAAACTCATCGGAGAACCTCAATGCAATCCCCAACGGCGCAATCTCATTGCGCAACATTGCCATGAGCGCGGGATTTTTCGCCCCGCCCCCGGATACGATCATCTCGCGATACCGCCCCCGCCCTCGCGCCACGAATCGCCCAAGCGCATCCGTAATCGCCCGTGCCGTCAGCGCCGTTGCCGTCGCCACCACGTCTTCCTTGTTCGCTCTTCGGCACAACCGGAGAAACCGTTCCGCATATTCCTGTCCAAATTCCTCGCGCCCCGCCGCGCGAGGCGGCTTCTGCCGAAAGAACGGCGCCCGCATCAATTTCGCGATTACGCCATCCAACACTCGCCCCGAGGCCGCAATCCTGCCATCGCGGTCATAGCGCCGCCCAAACAACTTCTCGGTAACGGCGTCGATCACCATGTTCCCCGGCCCCGTGTCGAATGCAACAACCTGTCGCAGCGTCGCCCCGGCAGGAATCGCCGTCAGATTCGCAATCCCCCCAATATTCTGTGCAATCCGCCCAACGCCCTCGTCGCAATACGTTAGGTAGTCAAAGTAAGGCACGAGCGGAGCGCCCTTTCCACCCGCCGCCATATCTGCCGGACGAAAATCCGAAACCACCGGAACGCCCAGCCGCGCAGCAATCACCGCTCCCTCGCCGGTCTGCCAAGTCACCGCCACCTTGCTTCCAAGAAATGACGCCGCCGTTCCCTGGTGATACAGCGTCTGTCCATGACAGCCGGCGAGGTCGAGCTTCACACGGTGCTTGCGCACCGTCTTCGCCACCGCTTCGGCATATAACTCACCAAGCAGAAAGTTGAGCCGCGCCAGATCCGCCACGCTGGCGCGCTCAGCGTTCATCATCTGAAGAATCGCCCGCCGAACCGGAGCAGGGAAGGGATACTCAGAATGAGCAAGCAGTGTGTAGCGCGGGCACTCCTGCCCGCGTAAATGTTGGCGTTGAGAACGAACGTTTCCGTTACCACGATCAGTGACCCGCACCAGCGCCACATTAATCCCGTCCGCCGAAGTCCCACTCATCACCCCAGCAACGATCATGCGTGCTCCTGCCGGTCGAGCGTCGCCATCCGAACCTCTTCCCCAAACTCCCAGAGTTGACGTGAGAGCTTCTCGATTCTGGCGGCAGCAGAAACCTGAGTCCGGGGCTTGGCGAGATGTTTCTTCTTGAACGCCAGCACCCGCTTCGCCGATTCCTCGACGCGCCCACGGAATCCCCGATCCCGTTCCGCCTCGCGCACCATCGCCTCATACGCCCGCACGATGAACTCCTCCTGATGGCAAATGAGTCCAAGATCGCCGCCCGCCCGGATGTGCCCGATGGCCGCCTGCTCAAGCGGCCCCGCCGCCAGCACCCCGCCCATTTCGAGATCGTCCGAGCAGATCAGTCCACGGTACCCGATCTTCTTGCGCAGAATGTCGGTGATCCACTTCTTCGAGAGCGACGAGGGCGTGCGCTCCTTCGTCACCGCTGGAAACGCTGCATGCGACACCATGACAAACGGTAGTTCCCGTCGCATCGCCCGATAGGGAACCAGATCCTGCTCCCACAATTTCTTAAAGGGCTTTTCGATGATTGGCAGGTCATGATGCGAATCAAGGTTCCCCTCGCCAAGCCCCGGAAAATGTTTCCCGCATCCCAGCACACTCGCATCGCCCAACCCGCGAAGAAATTCGCGCGCGTAGCCGACGACTTCCTTCGGATTGTCCGACACCGCCCGCGAACTCATCACCGACCGCGACGCCTCAAACGCCAGATCGAGCGCCGGAGCAAAATCGACATTGAATCCCAACGCCCGGCAGTTCTCACCAATGATCCGTCCATGCTTGCGGAAGAGCTTGCGGTCCCTCGTAGCGAACACGTCCGCCGGTGCCGGTGCCGGCCCCAGCACGTTGCGGAACCGGTCCACCTTCCCGCCTTCAAGATCGACGCAGGTAAACAGTGGAGTCGCAACGCACTTCTGGCATTCCCGCAGGAGCGTGTACGTCTGCTCAGCCCCAGTAATGTTGCGGGCAAACAAGATCACTCCGGCCGGCTGGACGCGCGCGAGCAGGGAAGCGAGCCGCGCGGACATCTCAGTGCCGTCGAAGCCGATGATCAGGAGTTGGCTGATGTTCGATGATGAATGCTGCATTATTCCACCAAACGGCGCCACCGAGCCTTTCGTCATTACTTCCAAAGAAGCACCATACCAAGGATGATGCCCAGAAGACATGCGATCTGTGCGGCGATCCCGACGGGCGTTGGCTGGAGGATTGCCCACCAAAGCGAGTCGCGGCGAGATGGTCGCGAGCCCTTGTTGTCCAGTACAAGCTGTCGCGAGGGCTCGAGTTGTAGGCCGATTTCTCGCAGACGCTTGGCGGAGGCACACTCTTCCTCTCGAAGGATGCCAAGCACAAGGTGTACGGTATCGATCCAGCCATCCTCAAGGAGGTTCGCTTCGTCGGCCGTATAGGCGAGGACCCTCTTGCACTCCAAGCTGAGAGGCAGTGTCCCTTCGACGACCGGCTGCTTCTTCAGAAGCCTCTGACGGGATGTTTCCTCTGGCAGCAGATCGCGCAAGTGAAAAACACGGTTGGCGCGATTCCTCTTTTCCGCCAGGAGACCGAGAAGCAAATGCCCAGAATCAATAAGCTCGGATCCACCCTTCACCGCGGCATTTCGCGCGAAGAAGATCACCAGCTTAGACTGGTCTGTGTATCGCTCGAATACTCCCACGTTTAGTCGTCCTCGGCGAACTCTACGTCTCTGCTGTCAGATTTCTTTCTTCAACTCCGCCAACAAATTCAGTGCCTCCAGCGGAGTCATCCGGTTCAAATCCATCTCCCGCAACTTTTCCAGCACCGGCTGCGACAGCGGCGTGAAGATCGTCAACTGCGCAGGACGCTCTGGTTCCGTTCCCGGCGTCAGATGTTCCGTCAGCCGATGCTCCGCCGATTCATGCTCCGCCAAGACTTCACGGGCACGCACTACAACCTCGTTCGGCAGCCCCGCCAGCTTCGCGACTTCAATCCCGTAGCTTCGGTCAGCAGCGCCGGGTTCAACCTTCCGGAGGAAAACCACGCCGCCGCCGGTCTCTTTAACTGACACGTGATAGTTCTTCACCCCGCTCAACTGCTCGGCGAGTTCGGTCAATTCGAAATAGTGCGTGGCAAAGAGCGCCTTGGCACGCACCCGAGCGTGCAAATACTCCACCGCCGCCCACGCAATCGCCAGTCCATCATACGTAGAGGTGCCGCGTCCCACCTCATCCAGCAGGATCAGCGACCGCGCCGTGGCGGTGTGCAGAATGGCTGCTGTCTCGGTCATCTCGACCATGAACGTCGACCGTCCCCGCGCCAGGTTGTCGCTTGCCCCGATACGAGTGAACACCCGATCCACAATTCCCAACCGCGCCGACCGCGCCGGCACAAACGACCCCATCTGCGCCATGATCACAATCAGCGCCGCCTGCCGCAGATAGGTGCTCTTGCCGCCCATGTTCGGCCCCGTGAGCACCACGATGTTGTGCGTCGAGGAATTCAGGAACAGGTCGTTCGGCACAAACCGCTCGCTCCCCGCCGCCAGTTCCTGCAGTTCAATCACGGGATGCCGCCCTTCGACAATCTCCAGATCACCCAACTCTTCCGGCTTCTCCGCAAATCGCGGCCGGCAATAATTACGCAGCGCCGCAATATTCGCCAGGCAAGCAAGCACGTCGACTTCCGCCAGCGCCAGCGCCGTTTGGCGAATCCGTTTGGCTTCCCCAGCAACCGCCGAGCGCAACTCGGCAAACAGTCGCCGCTCGATCTCGACAATCTTCTCCTGGGCGTCGAGAATCTTGGACTCGTACTCCTTCAGCTCCGGGGTCGTGTAGCGCTCAGCATTGACCAGCGTCTGCTTGCGCTCGTAGTCGTTGGGCGCAAGGTGCTGGTTCGCTTTTGAAATCTCGATGTAGTAGCCGAACACGGAATTGAACTTCACCTTGAGCGACCCAATTCCAGTGCGCTCGCGCTCGCGTTGCTCCACCTGCGCCAGATACTGCTTCGAATTGCGGCTTAAATCACGCAGTTCGTCGAGGTCGCGGTCCACGCCCGGGGCAATCACGCCGCCATCGCTCAAAGTCAGCGGAGGCTCGGCCACAATCGTCCCCTCGATCTTGTCGCGCAGATCGCCCAGTTCATCCAGCAGCCCGTGCAACGCCCCGAGTCGCGTCGCGGAAAGCCCGGCCAGTACTCTCCGAACCTGCGGAATTTTGCCCAGTGACCCCGCCAGCGCCAGCACGTCCCGCGGATTCGCTGTCTCCAGCGTGACCCGACTCAGCAACCGCTCCAGGTCCAGAATGCCTTCCAGCCCCCGCCGCAACTCTTCCCGTCGGACGATATCCTTGACCTGCACCTCCACAGCATCGAGCCGCCCCTCGATCTCAGCCGGCTCAAGCGACGGACGCAGCATCCACGACCGCAACAGCCGCTTACCCATCGGCGTCACCGTCGCATCCAGGCAGCGGAACAAAGTCACGCCCGCATCCGTCCCCGCAAACAGCGGCTCGATCAGCTCCAGATTCCTTACCGTGACCGTATCCAGCACCAGGCAGTTCTGGCGTTCGTAGAATCCGATCCGGTCCACGTGGTCGAGCGTGCCGCGCTGCGTCGACCGGATGTAATACAGAATCGCTCCCGCTGCCGAAGCTGCCGCCGGCTTTCCCGCCAGCCCAAATCCCTCCAGCGACAACACGCCGAAATGGTTCTCCAGCAGCGGCGCCGCATGGTCCGGAGCAAAGATCCAGTCTTCCAGCGGCGTCTCAGCCCATCCCGAATCACGCGAGGATCTCCCCGGCTCACGTAGGGACGGACGCCCTCGTCCGTCCAGCCGAGCAAAGCTCGGCAGCTCATGGTTGGTACCATCGGCGCGTTCAAAAAGAGGAGCCGAAGACCCATACAAGAGCTCTTTTGGCCGTAACTGTTCAAGTTCTTCTTGAATACGCCGCCCAGCCGCCTCGCCACTGAATTCCGTGGCCCGAAACTCCCCGGTGGAAAGGTCCAAAGCCGCGAATCCCACCCGATCTCCCACCGCTGCCACTGCCGCCAGGAAGTTGTTCTCTTCCGAACTCAGAGAAGAATCGGCCGCCGTTCCCGGCGTGACAACCCGAGTCACCTCCCGCCGCACCAGTTTCTTGGCTAGGCTGGGGCTCTCCATCTGCTCACAGATTGCGACTTTGAATCCCCGCCGGATCAGCTTCGAGATGTAGCCCTCCGCCGCGTGGTAGGGCACGCCACACATTGGGATGGCGACGCCCCTTTCCTTATTCCGCGAGGTCAGCGTGATTTGCAGTTCACGCGCGGCTAGCACTGCGTCGTCAAAGAACAACTCGTAGAAGTCCCCCAGTCGGAAGAACAGCAGAGCGGTGGGATGCTCTTTCTTGATGGCGGCATATTGCCGCATCAGCGGCGTGGACGGCTCGGCCATAGAGGAATTGGTAATTTTGTAATCTCTAAATTGGTAATTTGCAATTTCGGCGGTTGCGCTTCCAACCAAGAGAAGCAAACGCGCTCTGTCCTGACCACACCACTGTAGCCTGTGAGAACGGTTTCAAATTACCAAATTTCACAATTACCCAATTCCCTCGGTTCCCATTTGACTCTCCTCCTGCCTTCTGCTTTCCTTACTGCATGGAACTGCGCAAAGATCCCATCACCCGCTCCTGGGTGATCACGGGCGACGACGTTTCTGAACCCGTTCCACACACTGGCGAATGCCCGTTTTGCAATGGGGCTCAGTCGCTCCAGGTGGTTTCCACGCTACCCGGACTCGATGGCGCTGCATGGTCGGCACGCGCGGTGGTCCATCCTCACGCTCTGTACCGCATCGAAGGCGAACCGGCCCGCCGAGCCGACGGTCTGTATGACCGCATGGGCTCGGTCGGCGCCCACGAGGTTCTGCTCGAAAACCCGCGTCACGACGGCCATCTCTGGAATGCCTCGGACGCCGAGGTGGAGCAGTTCCTGCGGCTCGCCGCGCAGCGCATCCAGGACCTCAAGCGCGACAGCCGCTTCAAGTATGTCAGCATCTTCAAGAACCACGGCCCCAGCGCCGGACAGGAGTTCGAGCACCCAACTTCCCAACTGACCGCTACGACCTTCGTCCCTCGCCGCGTGCTCTACGAACTCCGCGCGGGACGCGACTACTTCGAGAACAAGGAACGGTGCGTCTTCTGCGACATCCTGGCACAAGAAGAGCGTCAGCAACTCCGTGTCCTCGAAATCCGGGGAGACTACGTCGCTTTCGGGCCCTATGCTCCCCGCGTTCCCTACGAATGCTGGATCATGCCCCGCAGCCACGAAGCTTCGTTTGAACGCACCGGTTCTTCCCGTGTCGCCAATCTCGCGGACCTGGCGGCCCTCCTGCGCCGCACCCTGAAACGGATTCGCAGCGTCACCGAGGCCTTCCACCTCGTACTGCACACTTCGCCCAACAGCCAGCATCAATCGGGAACGCTCGGCTATTGGAAGACGCTCGACGATGACTATCACTGGCACATTGAAATCCTGCCCATCATCGAGGCGAAGTCAAAGTCCTATACCTTTAAAGAGGTGTACTACTCTCCGCTGACGTCGGAGACGGCGGTCCAGCGCTTAAGAGAAGCGAAGATCTAACCCATGCCGCAAAATCGGAGAATCGCTCCCGTCGTCCTGCTGTTGACCTGTCTTCTTGCCAGCTTCGCGGCATTCGCGCAAAGCGGCGCCCAGGCCCCGCCCGAGAAGCAGCAAGTCCTCTGGCAGAAGCTGGAAAACTCCATTACCCAAGTGGACCAGCACCTCGACGGCGTCGTTGGCGTTGCCGTGCTCGACCTCACGGATGGCCACAAGTACCTGCTTCACGCGAACGACGTCTTCCCGCAGGCCAGTTCCATCAAGATTACCGTGCTGGCCGAACTCTACCGTCAAGCCCAGCAAGGCAAGCTGAAACTCACTGACCTTTACACCGTAAAGGCCGCCGACCTCGTCCAGGACAGCGACATCATGGGCGGCCTCACCCCCGGCGTAACCCGCATCACCCTGCGCGATCTCGCCACCATGATGGTCGCGGTCAGTGACAACTCTGCCACCAACGTCCTCATCGACCGCGTCGGCATGGGGAACGTCAACGCGTTCCTCGATTCGCTCGGCCTCTCGCATACCAGGCTGCGCCGCAAGATGATGGACCTCAAGGCCGCCGTTGAGGGCAGGGAAAACGTCTCGACCCCCGCCGAAATGATGGCTCTGCTGGAAGCCATCTACCGCGGCAAAGTGCTGAACAAAGAGATGACTGACGACTTCTTCAAAGTCCTCAGCACCCATAAGGACAGCTGGATCCCGCGCGATCTTCCCGATGACTTGAAGATCGCCAACAAGCCCGGCGCGCTCGAAGGCGTACGCAACGATTTCGGCGTGATCTTCGTGGAGAAACGCCCTTACATTCTCTGTGTGATGACGACCTACCTGCACCGCGAACGCGACGGGGAAGAATCGATCAGCAAGATCTCGTTGGAAGCCTGGCGTATGTTCGATCGCATGGCCCGCGCCAGCGAATATGGAAGAGTCATATCGCCGGGGAACAGCACAAAGTAGTTGCTAGTTTCTGGTTTCTAGTCTCTCGCTTCTCGTTTGCGCGACAGGTGTGGGTCTGCTAGCAACCAGCAACTAGAAACAAGCAACCACTCTATGACCATCCGCCGCCTCAAGACCTATGCCGGTTCCCAAGGCTACGTGTACCAGTACTACTTCGTAGGCAAGCGTCCCACCCCGACTGGCGATGCGATCGAGTACATCTTTGACGTCACATCCGACCGCAAGACCAAATACGCAGTCAGCATCTTCCTTCCGCAGCCGGTCGTAGCCGCTTGGAACCACAACCACGGCCGGTCCCTCACCGACGCCGAGCAATATGCCGCCGTCAAAATCCGCCTTTTTCGTGCGTTTGACGAAATAGAAGATCTGCAAATCACCGGACGGTCATTGCCCATCGACTCCCAGCATCTGGAAGGGTCGCTCGCCTCCCTGGGCGTTGAATAGCGCTTCGTTCCAGTCCTTCCCCTTTATGTGACGCACGTCACATGCACTTGTGACAGCGCCCGTTTCCCCTCCCCTCCTCCTCTGGGCAAACTATAATCACCCGGGGCAGGTGGGGGCATCCATCACAGCCCGGGGAATCACGTAAAAGACATATGAGCCTGATCTGGCTGCGAGTCGCGTTGGTCTGTTATGCGGTGGGGTTGCTCTACGCCCTGGTCGCGCTCACCCGCACCTCCGAAGTCCTGGGGAAGGTGGCGCTCCATGCTTCCTACCTGGGCATGGTGTTTCACTTTGTTTCGCTCGCCGAAGCGGTCGCCCAAGCCGGACAGCTGACCCTGGCCTCGGTACACAATTCCGAGTCGCTGCTTGGCTTCCTCATCATGGTTGTCTTCATGCTGGTCTACGTGGTGTACCAGACGACTTCCCCTGGCATCGTGGTGTTCCCGCTCGTGTTCCTGCTGACTTTTATCGCCGCGACTGGCCAGCAACCACTTGTCTTCACCTCGGTGGCGGTGCAACACGGCTGGCTGGCAGCCCACATCCTGACCATCTTCACTGGATACGCGGCCCTTTTCGTAAGCTTTGGTGCCAGCCTGCTCTACCTCCTTCAGGAGCGCGCGCTGAAATCGAAAACCTCCGGCGGCGTGTTCGCCCGTCTTCCCGCCCTCCAGGTGATCGACGATATCGGTTACCGCTCCCTGATGCTCGGGTTCCCATTCATGACCCTGGGCCTGATCTTCGGCTCGGTGGTTGCCGAATCCACGTACCATCGCGTGGATCTTGGTGATCCCAAGATTCTGCTTTCTGTCCTGATGTGGGCCGTCTATCTGATCATGGTGTACACGCGGCTGAGTGCCGGATTGCGCGGTCGTCGGGCCGCCGTGCTGGCCAGCGCCGCTTTTGTTGCCGCCATCGTGGCCTGGGTAGCCAACTACTTCAGCGGAATGCACAGGTTCATCGCCTCATGAGATTCCAACTCATCGGCGTCAATCACAAGACCGCGCCCGTCGAGGTCCGCGAGCGCCTGGCCATCCCCGAATCGCGCCTGCCCGAGGCCTGTAAGAAACTATCCGAGCATCCGGCCATTGCCGAAGGCATGATCGTTTCCACCTGCAACCGCGTGGAATTCCTCGCCAACATGAAGAACGGCACCGGAGACCTGCGTGAGTTCTTGGGGGAGTACTTCGCTCTCGATCCGGCCCAGTTCGAAGCTCATCTCTACGAATTCCGCGAGCAGGAAGCCGTCCGCCACGTGTTCCGCGTTGCTGCCAGCCTGGACTCGATGGTGGTCGGTGAGCCCCAGATTCTTGGCCAGGTGAAAGAAGCCTATGCCACAGCCCGCGCCGTTGGAGCCGTGCGCGCTCAACTCGATCAGTTGCTCACCCGAGCTTTTGCCGTTGCCAAGCGCGTTCGTACCGAAACCGCGGTCGGATCTTCTTCCGTTTCTGTCGCCTCCGTCGCTGTCGAACTCGCCCAGAAGATCTTCGGCAATCTCAGCGGCAAGAGCGTTTACCTGGTCGGCGCCGGCAAGATGAGCGAACTGGCTGCCCGGCATCTGCTGGCCCACGGTGCGGCCTCGATCTTCGTCGCCAACCGCACTTACGACCGTGCCATCCGGCTGGCGCAGAAATTCAATGGTCAGGCGATCGAGTTCAGCCGCCTTTACGACACCTGCGAGCGCGCCGACATCGTCATTACTTCCACCGGATCGCCCAGCTTCATCTTCAAGCCCGAGCACGGCGAGAAATTCATGGCCCGCCGCAAGAACCGGCCCATGTTCTTCATCGACATCGCCGTCCCGCGCGACGTGGACCCAGAACTCAACAAGGTCGATGGAATTTTCGTTTACGACATTGACGACCTCCAGCAAGCCGTCTCCAGCCACGTCGCCGATCGCAAGAAGGAAGCAGAGAAGGCCGAGGCGATCGTCAACGCGGAAGTCGACAAATTTCAGGCGCGCCTTCAGACTCTCGATGTCGTCCCCACCATCGTCAGCCTGCAAGACCATCTCGAGACCATCCGCCAGGCCGAAATCGACCGTGTGCGCGGACGCCTCGGCTCGATGTCGCCCGAGCAGGAACTCGCCGTGGAGGCACTTAGTCGCGGCATTATCAACAAGATCATGCACACACCCATCAGCACCCTGAAGACTGCCGCGCGCGATCCGGAGTCCACGACTGTCGTCGAACTGGTGCGCCGGCTTTTCAACCTCCAGGACAAAGACAAAGAAAAAGAAAGGCAGCCCGTCGCCAAGTCGGGCGGAGACTCGGGAGCGCCCAACTAATGGCTCACCTGCGCATCGGCTCCCGCGGCTCGCAACTAGCCCTCTGGCAAGCCCACCACATTTCCGACCTGCTGCGTGCGCAGGGTCACACCGTTGAGTTGGAAATCATCAAGACCACCGGCGATAAAATCACCGACGTCGCTCTCGCCAAGGTCGGCACCAAGGGCATGTTCACCAAGGAAATTGAAGAAGCTCTGGTCGAAAATCGCGTGGATCTCGCCGTTCACAGCCTCAAGGATCTGCCCACCGAACTGGCCTCTGATTTCGAAATTGCCGCCATCACCACGCGCGAAAATCCGCGCGACGTCTTCTGTTCTGTGAATTTCACCAGCATTGAGGCGCTCCCCCAGGGAGCGAACGTCGGCACCAGCAGCCTGCGCCGCCAAGCCCAGTTGATGGCCATCCGTCCCGATCTCAAGATTCATCCCCTGCGCGGCAACGTGGATACGCGCCTGCGCAAACTCGAAGCCGGAGACTACGACGCCATTATCCTCGCCGCCGCCGGCCTGAACCGTCTTGGAAAGACGCAACTCGTTCGCCAGGTTATTCCTGCCGAAGTAATGACTCCCGCCGCCGGACAAGGCGCTCTCGGCATCGAAATCCGCCGCGGAGACGCCGCCACCCGCGCTCACCTGGCCTTCCTCGACAACGCGGCGGCGCGTGCCACCACCACGTGTGAGCGAGCCCTGCTCAATAAACTGGGCGGCGGCTGCCAGGTCCCCATCGGAGCCTTCGCAGAAGTGAAGAACGGACGCATTCACCTGAGCGCCCTGGTCGCGCATCCCGACGGCACCAAGGTCCTGCGTGAAACCCGCGATGGCGACGACCCGGTGCGCCTGGGTGACGAAGTGGGTGAAACCCTTCTCCGCCGCGGCGGTGATGCTATTCTCGAGGAAGTGTATGGAGAAGGATTCGCCCTCCCGCAGCAGCCGTGAGGATGATCCTCTACGGATTGTCATCCCGAGCGAAGCGAGGGATAGGCAGTTCCTGACTACTGACTACTAGCTACTAGCTACTGACTACTGCCCCATGAAGCCCAACGAAAAACGTCCTCTCGCTGGAACCCGCATTCTCGTCGGACGCGCCCGCCATCAGGCCGGCAGTCTCTCCGTGGCGCTCCGCGGCCTGGGCGCAAGCGTCATCGAAATTCCTTTTATTGAAATCCGCAAGCCTGCCTCGTTCCAACCTCTCGACGACGCGCTGAACAATCTCCGCACCTACGACTGGCTCATCCTGACCAGCGTGAATGGCGTCGAGGCGATGTGGCAGCGCCTGCGTAGACACCGCATCCCCAAGACGAAGCTCAAGCATCTGCAGATCGCTGCCATCGGCCCGGCCACCAAGAAAGCCATCGTCAAGCATGGCCTGAAAGTAAAAATGGTTCCGGAAGAATACGTAGCGGAATCGGTGGTGAAAAGCTTGCGCGACAAGGTCAACGGGAAACGAGTCCTTCTCATCCGGGCGAAAGTTGCCCGCGACGTGATCCCTGAGGAATTACGGGCCGCCGGCGCTGCGGTTGATGTGGTCGAGGCCTACGAAACGGTAGTCCCGGAAAAGTCGCGGGCGCGCCTGCACGCACTGATGAAGAATGCGGCCCGCCGTCCTCATGTGGTGACCTTCACGAGTTCCTCAACGGTGAGGAATTTTGCAGAACTGCTGGGCCCGGCCCGCGCAGCTTCTCTCAAGAGTATTCAATTTGCATCCATTGGCCCGGTCACCTCGGCCACGCTCCGCGAACTGAATCTGCCCGTCGCGATCGAAGCCCGTGAATTCACCATGGGCGGCCTCATCCGCGCCATCCTGCTCGCCCGCTATGCGGTGCCGTCCGCTTAGTACCTCGCCCTGCCCTGCCGCAAGTGTCCAGTGACATGGGACTTACATCTGGCAGGTTAGTAACTTGACCATCCAGCCAGGATTGACTAAGTTTGCGCAGCAACGGCCGCACGTACGGTTCGCTCGCAGGAGACGCCCATGATCAGGATCCCGATCAAGCTTTTGGCCGGTGTGTTCGCCCTGTTGGCGCTGGTTCCCGCCGCGCAATCGCAAGCGAGTCCGCCGGACAAGTCACTGGGAGATGTGGCCCGGGAACAACAGGAACTGCGCAAGCAGCAAAAGAAGGCTGCGCCTTCCAATGTCTATACCGAGGCTGGTGTCGCTTCCGACAACGGCACGCCCGAGAGCGGATGCTCAAAGCCTTCATCATGTTCCGATTCGGACAAAAGTGTGGACTCGAAAGCCTGCAAGCCGCCTGTTTCTGAGTCCAAGCCCGCCGAATCTCAAGAAACGCAGAATCCTCGAAACCTCCGCTCCGCCGTTGACCGGGCCCCCGACACCAAGCCTGACATGATCGTTGTCCCCGCAGGCACGGAAATCAAGGTGGATATTGTCGAGGGCAAGGTTATTGTGCCGGTACGAGTGGGATTTGCCACGCCGATTCCGGCGCTATCCAAGGTGGCGGTGCAGGTCACTCCCGTTTACTACTACACGGGCTATGGCAATTACGGGACCGGTCCGGTGGTCTTTGTGGAGAACGCCGTGCTAACGGCCGTGACGGTGCGGGGAGTTACTTATGCCGTGCAGGCAAGCACCATACAACTGGACACCATGGGCGGTGCGAGGGGCACAATCGCGGCGAGTTCCAGCCGCGACGCAGTGTTTGTCTTGAGTGCACCGGTAGCCATCGAGCGCTGATCGGGTATCCCTTGGCTACCTGCGAAGCCGCTACTCTTCATGCGGCCGCGAAACACCCATCTGCGGATCAATCCCATCCAGGTACGCCTGCAGATGTTGCTTTCCGTCCGGCGGCAGTCCGGTGAACTCAATTCCGTTTCCTACGCCCGGATCGCACGTCCGTACCACCGCTGAGATCGTGACGTGCTCCGACTGGAGGTAGAAATCAACCCGTAGCACCGTTCCCAGCGGGAGCGGCAGAATCGTCTCGATGTAGCATCCGTTCCCGCTGACGTCGGTGGCATTGATCCGCATCGGCGTGTTGATTCGTTCGTCGCGTAATTCCAGAGGAAATGAGATTTTGTGCCGGGGCCAGCGCCTCCGATTCGACGCAGAAATCTCGATCCTTGCCCCCTGGATCGGGAGATACGCCTTCCACGGACACTCCTGGTCGGCCAGCAGTTGCACCCCGACCTGGTTCTTCCTCATTGGCCCCGTACTCATGGCCCAGACCACGGTACAGCGCGCCTTTTTCTCGTCGCACTGAACTCCGATCACATCGCCCACTTTCAGTTCGCTTTCCACTCCTGAAACCAATGCGCCCTCGGAACTGATGTTCTGGGCTCGGGCATGTTGTGAAAAGGGATGTCCATCGGCACTCATCCCCCACACCCGCACGGGCAGGTCAACGGTGACGCGAGGCTCGGGTTGCACATCAGTCATGATTCACACTCGCAGCCGGGTTATGCAAATCATACCTCCGCTTCAGTGTTTGCAGCATGACAAAGGTACCTCAGCTGGTTCCAGCCGCCACCGCAGGGGGATTGGACTTGCGGGCGCCTATCCCGCGCTTGCGAATTCGCGATACCCGATCACCCGGATTCTTTGCCGCTCCAGGAACTCCCGCAACTCCTGTGATCCAAGCAGCTGCCGCTCCTCGTCCCGCGACGCCAGCAGTCGCGTGTTCGCCGCCTGCAGCTCGGCGTCGTGGTAGCCCGGATGGCAGACCAGTTCCCAAGTCCCTTCCGGCAGATTCTCCAGCGCCTGCTGAAGGAGCGAACCATCCAGCGATCCCGTTTCGATCACCCCGATTACGCCGTCGGGTGTGGCCAGTCCCGCCCTCTTCATCCGCTCCCGGAAATCTCTCCCCAGGTTTCGCAGGATCTGCACCTGCCCATAGCGTTTCCACAACGAGGGACGTCCAGCGAGATGGCGAATCCGCATCCCCCCCGGCGGACCAAAAGGGTTGCGAATCGCGGGCACTCCACACATCAGCGCAGCCCCAACCATGGCCTCCAACACCACCGGGAATATGTGGGTGTGCTTGTGCGTATCGAAATGCGTGACCTGAACCCCCGCCGACCGGACCTTTCTTACCTGGGCAACAATCTCATCCACCAATTGCTCGCGATCGAACCGCCCCATGACCGCTTGCACAACAAAGGCCGGCAGGCGGGAATGAAACCTGCCCGTCGCCGATCCGCCTGTGGTGGATCCGTCCGAGAGCAGGGAAGAAACCGCAGCCCGATCCAGCAGCGGAGCGCCGTCCACCAGCACGACGTGGCATCCCACCGAGAGTCCGGGAGCCGAACGGGTCAGTTCGGCCGCATGATTGAAGGCAGCGCCGCCGGCCATCAGCGTTGCTGACGTCACCACGCCTTTGGTGTGGCTTTCCAGAATGGCGCGATTGACCCCGTGGGTCAGGCCCAGGTCATCCGCATTGACAATCAGTCGCCGCACGCCCAAGAGTGTAGCAGCCACCAGCATGCACATCTTCTGGGAAGCGAGCTCCGCGTCAGGTGTGGAGAAGGATGCTCAGCTCAGGGCTGCGGAATGAGGGCTCGTATCAGGGCATCGCTTCAGCGATGCCGCGAGTTGCCCATTTTTTGTAGCCCCTTTAGGGGATGTCACATTTGCACTGCGCCCCGCAACGCGTGGTTTGACCCATCACCGGCCGTCCGTTATCCTCAACTTCAGTCTGGCTTCGCAGAAGGTCCGCGCCCGAAGCGCTGGTTCCCGCAGCAAGCGGGCGGTTAGCTCAGTTGGTTAGAGCGCCTGCCTTACAAGCAGGAGGTCGCAGGTTCGAGCCCTGCACTGCCCACCATCCTCCGATCAGAACACGTGCCCCACCTGGAAGAACCACTTCGCGTGCCCGCTGTCGCCCACGCTCCCGCCCAGGAGTAGCGGCCCAAAGGCAGTCTCTGCCAGGACGCCCGCCGCCACGTCATTGGGAAATTTGCTTTCCGTCGGGACGCCGTACATCTTGCCAAATTCGTAGGCCCCGATCGCGTACACCTTCTTGCCAACGAACGGCGGCAGCGTGAAGAGGTCGTGTAAGTAACCGGTGCGAAAGTAATAGAACTGATTGCCGAGGAGTTCGTTCGTGCCGTAAGCGCTCAAGCGGGCCGGGCCGCCCAGAAAAAACTGCGGCACACCAACGTGAGTCGAGCCAAAAGTTGTCCCGCCTTCGCTCTGCACAAATACCGACGCCACCCGGGTGACCGGCTTGAAGTACATGACCTCCGCGCGCATCAATGGGAACGCGGCATTCGCACCCGGATTTGAATCAAACCACTGGAATGTCGTCTCCACGCTGTACCCTTTGTGCGGCGCGATCGGGTCGTCCTTGTGCGCCACCAGAAAGTGGAGCCGGGTGTCGCCTACTCGCCCCGCGAACGAGAAAAACTCCGGCGTGCCCAGCCGGAGGTTGGCATTGAAGTAGCCCACTTCGTACCCGGCTCGAACTTCCGCAAAGCGGCTGAATCCATATCCCACATCGATCCCGATGGTATCCCGATACACCCGGTATTCCGCCTGGGGATCGCTCTTGCGGTAGATCTTGAAAGCAGTGTTGGTGGCCTCGGCGTGCGGCGCAAAGAACCACTTACTCGTCTCCGTGAATGGCCGGTAGAGCTCGCTCTGCACGCCCCAGGTGTTCCCGAGTTGCAAGTCTGTTCGCCACTCCGAGCGATATCCCGCAATGTCCATGACCGTGAGCCGCGCCAACTGCGTAAAGGTCACATTGTCGCTTTCCGAACCGTCCACCGCGAAGCCAAGTTGAAGAATAGGCGGAGCGTAGTCTTTCTCATGGACCGTAATCATCAGTCCGCTTTGACCATCGCGGGTTGCCAGCCGGTAATCCGTAGAGTCATATTTCCCGATCCCCGTCAGCCGAGTCAGTAACTTACTAAGCTGCGCGTCGTCGATCGGCTTTCCGGCCAGCGGTTGCAGAAATCTCTCCAACTGGCGCGCAGCGGTTGGGCTGGTGCCTTCGACCTTCACAAATTGGGGTACGGGCACCAGGGTCTGCTCGCGGTTTTTGCGTTTCTGCAGGTACTGTTGCCATGTGGCTTCGTCCATCGAATAGGGCGCAAATACTCGCCCCTTGGCTTCTGCTGCCTTGGCGCCAATCCCGATCATTGTTTCGACCTTGTCATAGTCCATGGAGGTGTAGTCGCGAAGGTCGACGTTCACCACCAGGTCCGCGCCGGCCAGTCCCCGGATTTCATTTTCGCGAACGACCACGTCGATCGAGCGCCCCAGCACGCTGAACAGCGATTGCAATTGCTTCGGATCACCTGGTGAAACCTCCAGGTGCACCGCAATCACGATGTCCGCACCCATCTTCCGCACCACGTCCGTCGGCAGATTGCCGATCAGGCCGCCGTCGACATAGACCTTTTCGCCGTCCCGGACCGGAGAGAACAGGCCGGGGATCGACATGGTTGCGCGTAACGCCAGCTGCAACGAGCCGGCCGAAAACACCACTTCCTTTGCCGAAACCAGATCGGTTGCGACGCATCGGAACGGGATCGGCAGATTGTCGAAGGAATCCAGGTTGGAATACGGCAGCGTCTCGCGGTCAATCAGCAGGCTGACCTCGTGACCCGCGTTCAGCCCCGAAGGGACTGACAAACCGTGTTTCAACCCGAGCACGACCGAATTCTGGAACGCGCGCAAGTCTTCTTTCCGTCGAAAAGTCAGGTCCTCGTAGGCCGGCTGGCCGCCGATGATCAGGTCCCAGTCCTGCGCTTTGACAAGTTCCTCGAGTTGCTTCGGACTCTTTCCGGTTGCGTACAGCCCGGCAACCAGCCCTCCCATACTCGTTCCCGCAATGTAGTCAATCGGAATACGGTGGTTTTCAAACCACTGCAAAACGCCGATGTGCGCAACTCCTAGGGCCCCGCCGCCTTCGAGCGCAACCCCAATCCGCGGGCGCGATTCTTTCGGACTCATTGGATTTAACTGCGCCTCGCTTGATGCTGCGGGCTTCTCGGAAGGGTTTTCCTGGGCCACCGCAGGCACTACGAATGAAAGGCAAAGTAGGGCAATCACCGTTCGAGACATTGCAATCTCCCGACCTGGAGGTGCCGTTTGGCATGCACCCCGGTTGTCCGCCAATTGTGACAGGTTTCACAGCGTGGATGAACCCAAACGATCTCCAACACCCGTTATATAATCCACCACTTGCTGTGCAGTTCACGCCCATGAATCGCCGCGAGTTTCATATCTCGGTTCTCAAGTTGTCTGCTGGCGCGATTCTCGCCCCGCGCCTGTTTGCCAGCCCACGGGAGGAAGCGTCACCTGGGGCTTCGCGGCTGTACAAGAGCGCAGTGGTGATCGATTCTCTTGGCGGACTGTTTCTTGGCGCAGACACTCTGCCTTCCGCTGAAGCCCTCGCCGCGGTGCGCAATTCGGGCATCACGGCGGTGAATTGCACCGTCTCCGACCCAACGCTCGAAGGTACGATCAAGAACCTCGCTGCTCTGCAAGAACTGGTCGACGCGTATCCGGATGTGTTCTTGATCGTGCGCCGGTACTCGGATATCGCCTTCGCCAAGCGCGACCGCAAAATCGGCGTCCTGCCTGGCTTTCAGTACAGCGCCTTCTTCGAGGAAAACCCCGAACGCATCGAGATATTTCGCCAGCTGGGCGTGCGCATTATGCAGATCACGTACAACAAGCGCAGCCTCTTCGGCGACGGCTGCCTGGAACCGGGCAATGCCGGTTTGAGCGCGGCCGGGGTGACGGTGATCAAGAAAATGAACAGCCTTGGAGTCGCCGTCGACCTGAGCCATAGCGGATATCGGACCACATCCGAAGGTATTGCCGCATCCTCGAAGCCCGTGCTCGTCACGCACGCGGGCTGCTCTGCCGTGTATGCTCACCCGCGCAACAAGCCCGACGAGATTCTCCGGGCTCTGGCCGACCGCGGGGGATACTTCGGCGTCTACTTCATGCCGTACCTGGTGGCCTCACCAACCGTACCCACGCGCGAACACGCAATCGCCCATCTCGTGCATGCCCTCAATGTCTGCGGAACGGATCACGTTGGGATCGGCTCCGACGGTGCGATCGAGAAGGTTGTGCTCACCGACCAGCAGAAAGCCGACTTCGAGGAGGATATCGCTCGGCGCAAGAAACTAGGCATTGGCGCGCCCGGCGAGGATCGCTATCCATACCTGCCCGATCTGAATGGTCCCGATCACATGGAAAGCATCGCATCCGAGCTCGCCAAGCGCGGCCAACCCTGGTCGGTCATCGAGAAAGTCCTGGGCGTGAACTTCCAGCGTGTTCTCGGCGACATCTGGGGAACTGCATAGATCTGGAGAATCGTTTCATGACGAACACAAACCTTCTCATCTTGCGCGCGACGTTCATGCTGGCGCTGGTGTCTGCACTCTTTGCCCAGCAGCCCAAAGAATCCGCCGTCCCCGCCCTGCCGTCCGACGTCCCCGAGAATGCCGAGCGCTACTCGGTCTCCATCATGGGCAATCTCGCCGGACAACAAGCCGTGTGGACCGCCTCCGACGGCACCGTCCACATGTTCCACCAATTTAACGATCGCGGCCGTGGTCCCAAGACCACCAGCATCTTCAAGCTCGATGCGAACGGCGTTCCGGTGTCGGAAACCGTCAACGGCAATGACTACCTGAAGTCTGCGGTGAACGAACGCTATACGCTCGACTCCGGCACCGCCCGCTGGAAAAACGATGCTGAAAATGGCGAGAAGAAGCTGGCCACCCCCGCCATGTACATTTCGATCAATGGCGCTCCTGCTGAGATTGCCATCCTCGTACACGCCGCACGCGCGAACCGCGGCCAGGTCGCCTTGCTGCCCGAGGGTGAAGCCCACGTGGAACAGGTGGCGGAGCGCAATCTTGACCATGCTGGAACAAAAAAGCACGTCTCGGTGTATGCCGTCACTGGCCTGGACTTCTCACCGATCTACGTCTGGCTCGATGATCAGGATAGGTTCTTCGCCTTCGTGAATCCTTGGAGCACCATTGTTCCCGAAGGATGGGAAAAGACTTCGGAGCCGCTTCAGACCGTCCAGGATGAGATTTCGCATGCCCGTGCCGCCGAATTGGCCGCCAATCTGGCCCATCCGGCAACCCATGGCATCGTCCTTGCACACGCCAACGTTTTCGACGCCGAGTCTGGAACAATTCTCAAGGACCAAGCCGTGTTCGTGGCCGGCAATCGCATTAGAAGCGTCGGGCCGGCCAATGCATTCACGGTTCCAGCCGACGCTGAAGTGATCGATGCCGCCGGCAAGACCTTGCTCCCCGGCCTCTGGGACATGCACTCCCACGTCGGCGATAACGACGGACTGCTTAATCTCGCGGCTGGCGTCACCACCGTCCGTGATCTTGCCAACGACACCGACACTCTGCTTGCCCGCCGCAAGCGCATCGAAGAAGGCAAGGAGATCGGTACCCGCATCGTCATCGCCGGCATCATCGACGGCCCCGGTCCTTATCAGGGTCCCACCAAGGTGCTGGTCGCGACCGAACAGGAGGCCCGTGCCGCCGTTAGTAACTACAAGCGCCTCGGCTATGTCCAGATCAAGATTTACAGCTCCGTGAAGCCGGAACTCGTTCCCGCCATCATCGATGAAGCCCACAAGAACGGCATGCGCGTCAGCGGCCACATCCCAGCCGGGATGACCGCCGCCCAATGCGTCGTACTCGGCTACGACGAAGTTCAGCATGCCAACTTCCTCATGCTCAACTTCTGGCCCGACGTGAAGAACACCAACACGCCTGCGCGCTTCACCGAGGTTGCCAAGCGCGGCGCCGATCTCGATCTCAAGTCGCCGCAGGTTCAGTCATTCATCAAGTTGCTGCGGGATCACCACACCGATGTCGACATTACGCTCAGCATCTTCGAAGACATGTTTACACAACGCGCCGGCCAGCTTCCGCGCGGTTTTCAGCCCATCGCCAACCGTCTGCCACCCCAGGTCCGGCGCGGATTGCTCTCCGGCGGCCTCACCCCTCCTCCAGGGATGGAAGCCCGCTACGATCAATCGTTCGCAAAGATGGTGGACTTCGCCGGCTTGTTGTATCGCTCCGGAATACCGGTTGAGTCAGGAACGGATTCCATGGCCGGTTTCGCCCTGCACCGCGAGTTGGAATTGCATGTCCAGGCAGGAATTCCACCGCAGAAGGTTCTCCAGGACGCAACGCTGGGCGCCGCCCGGATCATGAGCATGGATCGCGATTTGGGATCGATCATGCCCGGCAAGCTGGCCGACCTCACGTTGGTAAACGGGGACCCCGTTGCCAATATCAGCGATATAAGAAAAACCGCCCTGGTGGTGAAGGATGGTGTGGTCTACAAACCAGCGGAAATGTACTCAGCCCTCGGCGTGACCCCGTAGGTCGATCTTCTTCGGAGTGCTGGCATGGGGAGGCCCTTACCTGCGCGACCCCCAGTTGCGTACAATAATTCCCCTGCGAAACTTGCGGGCAGGCGAGTAGAGCCAAAAGCTGGATCAACAAGGAGCGACGCATGAGCAAGGTACGAGTCCTGGTCGGCACACGCAAAGGAGCATTCATCCTGACGTCGGACGGCAAACGGGGAAAATGGGATGTCAGCGGTCCCCATTTTTCGGGCTGGGAGATGTATCACCTGAAGGGATCGCCCGCTGATCCGAATCGAATTTATGCGTCCCAGACCAGCGGCTGGTTCGGGCAGGTCATTCAACGCTCGGATGACGGAGGCAAAACCTGGCACCAGCCCGGAACCCCTCCCGGCGAGTCTACGACCGCGCCCGGCGGCATGCCCAAAGGCGAAAGCAACAAGTTCGTCTACGACACCTCCGCCGAAAGCGGCAAGGCTCTCACCACGCACCAGTTTTACGACGGCACGCAGCATCCCTGGGAATTCAAGCGCGTATGGCATCTGGAACCCTCGCTCACCGATCCAGATACGGTCTATGCCGGGGTGGAAGACGCGGCGATCTTTCGTACAACCGACGGTGGACAGAACTGGAAGGAGCTTCCCGGACTGCGCGGCCATGGCACCGGACCCAAGTGGCAGCCGGGCGCGGGCGGCATGTGCCTGCACACCATCATTCTGGACCCGAGCAATGCGCAGCGGATCTACATTGCGATATCGGCAGCGGGTGCATTCCGCAGTGACGACGGAGGCAAGACCTGGAAGCCGATCAACCGCGGACTGCGTTCGCAGTACATTCCTGACCCGAATGCCGAGGTCGGTCATTGCGTGCACCACATCGCGATGAATCCGTCGCGCCCGGGAGTCCTCTTCATGCAGAAGCACTGGGACGTGATGCGCTCGGACGATGCCGGCGACAACTGGCGCGAAGTCAGCGGAAACCTGCCCACGGATTTTGGTTTCGTGATTGATGTCCACGCCCACGAGCCGGAAACGATCTATGTCGTGCCCATCAAGAGTGATGGCGAGCACTTTGTGCACGAGGGCAAACTGCGCGTGTACCGCAGCCGCACCGGCGGAAACGAGTGGGAGGCGCTCACCAAAGGCCTGCCGCAAAGCAACTGCTACGTCAACGTGCTACGGGATGCGATGGCGGTCGATTCGCTCGATAAGTGCGGTGTCTATTTCGGCACCACCGGCGGGCAGGTATACGTCTCGGCCGATGCCGGAGACAGCTGGGCCCCCATTGTCCGCGATCTTCCGGCAGTGCTTTCAGTCGAGGTTCAGACGCTGCCATGATTTACGCAGAGAAGATCACGCCAATATGATCCGCGTCATACTCCCCCAGCACCTGCGCACCCTCGCGCAAGTTCAAGGCGAGGTGGAGCTCGGCGTCGAGCGCCCGGTCACGCAGCGCTCGGTCCTCGACGCGCTTGAGGCCCGCTACCCGATGCTGCGCGGGACCATCCGCGACCACGGCACGCAACAGCGCCGGGCCTTTCTGCGGTTCTTCGCCTGCCATGAGGACCTCTCGCACGAATCGCCGGACGCCCCTCTGCCCGAAGCAGTGGCGAATGGCAAAGAGCCGCTCCTGATCATCGGTGCCATTGCCGGGGGGTGACTCACCTCGCTGATTTATCGCTTGTGCCACCACAAGTAAATGAGTCCGAGGGCGGTGATGGCGAGCAGTACTTCCGGCCAACGTTTCAAGATTGATCGTAGCCCCACCATGCGCCTCGCGCTCAGAGAACCGGTTTCAGTTTCTTCCAATAGGAGGCGATGTGATCTGGGTGAGCGAGAAAGACGCGGCCGGTCACAGTCGCGTTTTGATGCAATGACCTGACATACATGGAGGTGGCGAGTTCGTTGGTGGGGAGTCCCTTTGCCTTACCCTCCTGATTGTGGAACAGGATGAAGCCATCATGGGTCTCGCAGACAACTTCGGGCGGACCAGCAACGTAATCCCGGATCTGTTGAAGAGAAAATTCCTCGTCATCGGGCATGGCGGGGATGATCTCGCCGCTCGCCTTAATGATGAAACTCAGGTTCCCGCTCCGACTGAAGTCCATGGCACGCTCCCCTTTTCGAATAGTCTAGTAAAAGAGTAGACATTCCGTCAATGGAGAGTTCTCGTGGCCATTCTCCGTTCCGACGGCCGTTGAGCGGCCTGGCGGGAGCGAGCGTTCTTAACCCAAAACCGCCCTCGCCGTTGATCCCGGCTATATACTCTTCCATTCCCCGAACCGAGGTGGCGATGCACCGCACGCGAAATCACCAGTTCTTCATCCCGCTCACGATCTGCATCTTCCTTCTGACTTCTGCTTTGCTCGGCCAGCAGGCCAGGCTTGCTCCCGAGAAACAGGCCCAAATCGAATACACCGTGACGAAGTTCATGGCTGCGAGCGGCGTCCCGGGAATTTCGGTCGCGGTGGTCGAGAACGAAAAGTTCGAATGGGCGGGCGGATTCGGCATGGCTGATCTGGAGAACTTCGCCCCCGCCACCGCGCACACTCTCTACCGGCTGGCCTCGATCTCCAAGCCCATTACCGCCACCGCGGCCCTGCAACTTTGGCAGCGCGGCAAACTCGATCTTGATGCGCCCGTGCAAAAGTTTTGCCCGGCGTTTCCCCAGAAAGACGCGCCCATCTCCACTCGTCAAGCGCTGTCTCATCTGGCAGGAATCCGCCATTACAAGTCCGGTGCGCAGGACGATCCCGAGACCGGCAATACCCGCCACTTCGACGATCCCATCGAGGCTGGGTTGAATTTCTTCAAGAACGACGCGCTCGTAGCCCAGCCTGGCACAGCCTTCCATTACTCGACCCAGGGCTTTACTCTCGTGGGCTGCGCCATCGAGGGCGCTTCCGGCCAGAAGTATGTGGACTACGTCCGCGAGAACGTATTTCTCCCCGCCGGCATGGTGCACACCCGCGCCGATGACCGCTTCGCCGTCGTCCCGTACCGCACGCGTTTTTACAGCAAAGAGAAGTCTGGCGCGGTGGTGAACGCCGAGTTCCTCGATCCGAGCTACAAGATTCCCGGAGGAGGTTGGCTCTCTTCCGCCGAGGACATGGCGAACTTTGAGGTGTCCATGTTGAACGATCGCCTGATGACGCGGGCCACCCGCGATGTGATGTGGACAACACAGAAGACTTCCGGCGGAAAGGAAACCGGCTACGCGCTCGGTTGGAGGACGGGCAAGGATCTCGGCGTCCCCGACGTCGGCCACGGCGGGGGCCAGCAGGGAACCAGCACTTTCATCATGATTGTGCCCGAGCGCCGCGCCGGAGTGGTCGTCCTGATGAACATGGATGGCGCCAACTCCTCGGCCCTGGCAGCCGAACTGATGAAGATCCTGATCGGAGCAGGGAAGTGATCGCTCCGGCTGCGCTCACCCGCTTTCTCAGGAGAGATAGTAGCCGCTAGGGCAGCAACCCGAACACTCCGACGCCGTTGGTCGTGCCTACGTACACCTTTCCGTTCGCAATCGTCGGCGTGATGTACTTATTCCCGTTGCCGAAGTGATCACGGCTGTTCGCGGCCTGGTTGGAGTTATATAACTCGACCGAAAGGTCCTGCGCTTTGTATGCATGCAGTACCGCGGGCGAGCTGTTCTCGGCGGCCCACAGAACGCTGTTGTTCATTGAGTCGCCCGAGATGCTGGGTGTTGCTCCGGGATATTGAAAGAACGTGCTCGTCTGCGACGCTGGCGTCGTATCCAGTAGCCCATTGCTGTTAAACGCGAAGGCTTTGATCCTGTCCCCGACCGCTCCGTAGTAGATGAGCTTGTTGAAGTACGCCGGCGCCGAGAACACGCTCCCACCCAGAACCCCGTTCAGCTGCTGATAAATCTGACTATTGTTGTTCGGATTGAACTTTCCCATGTTGTCGCGGTTTACCAGGTAAATGCTCGCATCCTTGCCCGCGCCAACCGCCAGGCGATGCACCACTCCGTTCGCGTCCTTGATGTTGGGCAGCGCCATCGCCCCGCCGGATCCCAGGTCCTCATCGACGTTTGACTCGGCGACCGTGTTGAACATGGTGAAGTAGTCCGCCACCGCCAGCTTGTTGAGCTTGGTCGAAAGCTTCACGATGGCATTTCCGTAGTCACCCTTGTTGGGAAATCCATTCGCATCCAGCGTCGTATCGAACGTCCCATTGCCAGTCAGGAAATAGATATTCCCGGCGGAGTCGGCTGCGGGTCCCGCTCCTGCCTGCCAGATCGAGCCCTCGTTCCCGTTCGGGATCACGTTGAGCACCGACTTCTGCGCCAGCGTGTTCTGGTCATAGCTGATGATCCATCCCGTGTAAGGACGGATGTCGCAGTGCGACGACCAGAAGGTGTACACGACGTGTTTCAGCAGCAGCAGTCCAGGACGCTCTTTGTACTGTTTGGCGTCGAACACGACATTTCCGTTCTGACTGTTATCGCCGGTTCCGGGGTACGTTGCCGCCACCTCAACCGGTCCGCTAAACTGCTCGGAGCCGTTGGTGATGTCGAGCGCGTGCAGGCGTTGGTGATAGCTGCCGCCCGAGTCCTTGCTCATGGCGACCACGTAGATTGTGCCGTGCGGGCCAGCGGCCAGATCGATCACCGGGGTTGCGGTTACGCCGATTTCCGGTGAGACCTGGCTGCAGCCGCGGCTATCGGATGTCTTCTCTCCTGCCTTCAGCATGGTGACTTGCCAGAGCGCCGAGCCGGTGTCGGCGTCGAAACCGTACACCGTGTCGTGCTCGGTGGCGACGAACAACACGTTGTGCGTGCCGTTTCCCGGGATGCTGATGTCCGGTGCGTAAAGCGTTTGCGCGTCCACTTTGCCGTCAGCGTTGATGACGAACAGCTTGCCAAACGTGCCGGCGTTCACGTTGCCCGGCTTGAGAATGGTCTCCGCTGGATTGCGGCCCGTCCGCAGGTTGTCATTGTGGTACGTCAAGACAGCTTTCGGAAAAGGCCCAGGCGCTTCTGCTTCAGTGGTGTCATCCTGGGCGATGACTGGTCTGGAGAGTCCGGCAAAGAAAAAGATCGCAGCGGTGAGAAGGATCACGGCGCTGAACAGGGCGATGCGGGGAATTCGAGTCATAAGCCGCCTTGGACGAGGGTTTCCAGCGAAGTGCGCGTTACCCGGATTGTACCCGAACGCAGCGCCCCGACGGCACTCCGCCATTAAGCAGAAGTTCACGCCCGCTCACCTGTAGAGCGGGCGCCCTCGCCCGCCCAGCGGGTTACTAACGCAGCCGTGGGGCAAGAACAGGAAAGGGATTCCCCAGTGCTCCAAGGCCGTAGGGCATTCTCAATGCTTGCGCCGCTCCGTGGCCCGGTGCAAGTTGGCTTCCGCGGGGGGCACGACCGTGCGATCGCGTTCCCAGCCTTCGTTTTCGAGCCTCAGGTGTTCGATGGCGACGGCGTGGCCGTTGGCATCGAGGTCGGGCAGTGCCTGGTATTCCGACACCCAGCAGTGGTGGACCAGGTAAGAGAGCACCTTGCGGTCGGCATCGTCGAACAGGTCAATCACGATGTCCTTGCGAAAGTTGGCCACCCCGCCGCCGCCGCCCTCGTCGCGAATCTGGTTGGCCCAGTCTTCAAAGGCCGTGTCCGCGGTAAAGCCGCGCTTCAGAATGATGGGCGAGAACTTGAGGAGCCCGGGCAGCTTCCGGATCTCGTTCGGGTCTCCGCCCTCGCGGATTTCGACGACCTCGGTAGTCCAGGTGAGAGCGCTGACGTAGCTGACGCCCGCCACATAGTGTCCGTCCCACTTCACGCGGAACCGGAAGTTGCGGTAGGGGTCGAGATGGTGCGGGTTGGATTCGGAATGCGGCATGTGGGACCTCCCAAGGGTAATGTTTGAGATTTTACCTCGTGTCCGCCTGTTGGATTCGTTTCGCATCTTTACACCCCCAGTACCTCCAGTCCGCAGAAATCGGGGGAGTTCTTCTGTCAGCCCGCGCTTGGCGGATCGCACTACCGGACAGCGCTCTCCAGCGAGGCTGCCGGATGGGGGAACCGCTCGCACGAAACAAGAAACGTGCCGGGTTGACCGCGAGATCCGTGCGCTGCCCGGGACCGCTCGTGTGGCAGATTGCTGCGCGACCGAGCTGACCCGGCTCACAGCGACAAGAAGTTATGTTGAGCCGCGTGCTGTTATCGATCGAGCGACCCGTGGCCCGTAACAGCACACCATAACTGTAATCGTCAACTATGAAATTCAACACCGGAACTGTCGGGAATCTTCTAAAGTGCGTATGTCAGAGCCCACCGACTTACTCGTTCACGTAGATCATCCGACACAAATAGCGCCACTTACATATCCACATCACCGATGGTTGTTGGAGTGCATTGTGTAGCGATAGCGTGCGGACCGCTTGTCACGCGTGGACTTTCAATTCACAAATGCAAACTGTTATGTGCGACGAAATCCAAGTCAATCCATTTGCGCAGTGTGGAGGAATTCTGGTTATGCGAAGAATGTTGAGAACAGGATTGAGAAGGTACATCTTTCTGTTAACCGCTCTTGCGATTGTCTCGACGAGCGCTTTCGCCCAGTTTGAAAAGGGTACCATCGCCGGCACCGTGACCGACGCGTCTGGCGCGGTCGTCGTCGGGGCACAAGTCGATGTCACTTCGGCCGCCACCGCGGCGGTTCGAACGGTAATATCAGACGACCATGGAAATTATGTAGTGTCGGGGGTGGCGCCCGGCGCCTACGACATCGCAGTTTCCCAGAAAGGCTTCGGAACCTACAAGCAAAGAGGGAATGTGGCCCCGGGGGGCCGGCTTGTGCTCGACGTGAAACTTGAAGCCAGGGCAGCCGGCGAGACGGTCGAAGTCGTTGCCAGCAGCGAAACTGAGGTCAACACTCAGACGTCTTCCATTACGCAAAGCGTCGGTGCGACTCGCGTGGCGGACTTACCTTCTCTGACGCGAAATCCCTACGACTTTGTGCAGACCTTGGGGAATGTGAACCAGGATTCGTCATCGGGTACCGGGGGATTGGATCAGGTTACACGCGGGGCCGGTGTATCCATCAACGGCCAGCGCTCCTCCAGTACAAGTGCGCTCCTTGATGGTGGCGAGAACGTTGATTTGTATACCAGTAAGGTCGGACAGTCTGTTCCGATCGAGTCGGTGCAGGAATATACCGTGGCAAGCAACAACTTCTCCGCGGAATACGGCCGCGCCTCTGGTGGTGTGCTCAACGTCGTCACCAAATCCGGATCGAACGCGTTCCACGGCAGCCTTTTCGAATTCAATCGCCTTTCTGCCTTGACTTCCAATGACTATGACTCGAATGCGCAGGGAATTCCCAAGGCCAAGTACACTCGCAACCAGTTTGGCTACGCTCTTGGTGGCCCGGTGTTCAAGAATAAGCTGTTCTTTTTCAGTTCGACGGAATGGACCAGAGTCCGCAGCCAGGCCAATGTCCTGCAGGGCGTGATCGACCCCGGGTTGCTGGCAGCAGCGTCATCGACTACCCAGGACTATTTCAATTCCTTCACTTCCCGTCCTGGGCTCTCCGTGAGCCAACGGTTTGATGCAGGTTCCGATCCTGCCGTTCCGATCCCGAGTTTGGCCACTCAACCAGCCTACTACGCATATGCTTGCCAGCCGGGCAGCGATCCTTGTGTGTCAAATGGCAACCCTGTATTTGACATCGTTAATTTCCAGACTCCGAACGATTCCGGGGGCGGCGCGCCGCAGAACGGCTACAGCATGGTTCACCGCCTGGACTATAACTTGTCCGATAAGACTACGGTGTACGGGCGGTATGCATTTTTCCACCAGGATGAATTCGCCGGCTTTATCAACAACAGCCCGTTCGTTGGTTTTGACACAGGACAAAACCAGCGCAACCATAACTTCCTCTTGTCGGTGAGTCACATCTTCAGTCCGAAGATTGTCTCTGACACTAAGTTCAACTTCAATCGGTTGACCCTGGACCAGCCACTCAATTCCAGTCAGCCAGTGCAACCCACTCTGTACCTGAATGCCAACTTTGATCGCACCATTCAGGGGCAGCCGTTCTGCCTCACTGGTTATTCCTGCACCACCCCCGGCGCCTCGATCCCATTCGGCGGCCCTCAGAACGTGCTCCAGTTCGCCCAGTCCTTTTCGATCAATGTGGGCAAGCACGAGTTCCGTTTTGGCGGGCAATACATTTACACGCGGGACAACCGAACCTTCGGCGCCTACCAGAACGCCGTGCAAGCGCTGGAGCCCGGCGGTAACGGTTCAGTGGCATCCGCCGTCGAAAACCTGTTGACCGGCCATGCTGGCTGGTTCCAGGTCGTCGTGGACCCACAGGGAAAATTCCCCTGCGTAAAAGACGAAGACGGCAACACGCTGGTAACGGCGGAATGCTCGATTGACCTGCCTGCTGGTCAGCCCAGCTTCGCTCGCAGCAATCGCTACCATGACCTAGCTGCCTACGCTCAGGACAACTGGAAAATCACCCCCAGATTGACCCTGAATCTTGGCCTGCGTTGGGAGTACTACGGCGTGCAGCACAACAAAGATCCGAAACTGGATTCCAATTTTGTGTTCGGCACCGGCAGCAACTTTTTCGAGCAGATCCGCAACGGCCAAGTCTTCACGGTTGGCGCTACGCCCAATAGCCCGGCTAGCCCGGTCGGCGGATTGTGGAATCCGCAGTATCACAACTTCGGACCCCGTGTTGGATTTGCCTATGACCTCTTCGGCGACGGCAAAACCAGCATCCGCGGTGGTTACGGTATTTCCTACGAGCGGAATTTTGGCAACGTTACATTTAACGTCATCCAGAACGTCCCCGCGCAGTTCAACTCAATCTTCCAGTCGGGCACAGTAGGCGCAGCGAACCCGCAAGTACTGGAGACCAACAACCTCGGGCCGTTTGCCGGAACTGGCACCAAAGCGCTGCCCAATTCCAGTCTGCGCTACGTCCGGCAGGATCTGCCAACCGCTTACGCCGAGAGCTGGAATCTCTCGCTACAGCGCGAGGTTCTGCATAACTCGGTGCTTGCTCTGGAGTACACGGGATCGCACGGCATTCACCTGTACTCGATTGAAAACTCCAATCAACGGGGCTTCGGAGTCGTGTACCTGGGAACGGACCCGGTGGCACACAATTCCATCGACCGTCTGAGCCGCCAGTACGGCAATATGAACACCCGCGGTGCGAACGGATTTTCCAATTATCACGCTCTCAACACTCGCTTAAGCTCCAATAACCTGTTTCATCAGGGTTTGGACTTGGTCGTCAATTACACCTGGTCGAAGACCATTGACAATCTGAGTTCGTCCTTCAGCGAAACCCCGCAAACCGAGAACCTTGGATTGTTGGATCCTTTTCAACCCAAACTTGACAAGGGCCTCGCGGACTTCGATGCGCGTCACCGTGTCGCCATCAGTGCGGTCTGGAATCTGCCCTATGCCAAGAATTTCCATGGCGTTAGTAAGCAGATCCTCGACGGTTGGCAGTTTGCGCCCATCGTTACCGCCCGCACGGGGAATCCGTTCACCGTGTTTGACAGCTCCGCAAATATTGGGGATACGGTCGCAGCCCGCTATTTCGTTCCGACCGGCGTCAGCATTCCCGCGTCGGGCAATTCGAACAACGCCGACCCGGTTGGTGCCAATGCCTTTACTTTCTCTACACTGCCTGTTTCGCCGACATACACAGATCCACTCGTTGGATCCGGTGAACTGCCGACGTGCGACATGGTGGTAAATGGGGACGGAAACCAGGTCTCTACCGGACAGAACTGCCGCTGGCCCTCGAACATGACCAGCCGCAACTTCTTCCGCGGGCCGGGCGTCTACAACATCAACCTTGGAATTACCAAGGTCTTCCCCGTGACGGAACGCTTCAAGCTCCAGTTCCGCTCGGAGTTCTACAACCTGCTGAACCACTCCAATTACTACGTTCAGACGGGCGCCGCGGCGGATGCGGCTTGCGTCAGCAGCACGCTTGCGCAAGACCCCAACTATTGCGGATTGCCGCAAGCGGGCACTCCATTGGCCCTCATCGGCAAGCGCGGAGTCAACCCGGCGGGCGGTGTACCCAACGAGCGCCGGTTCGTCCAGTTCGGTCTGAAGCTTATTTTCTAAAGTCAGATCAGTCGAATGACCTTCCTTGGGGGAGCAGAGATGCTCCCCTTTTTTGTATCCTGCGAATTCCTGCGTCCCGAGCAGAGCCCAACAGCGGAACAATGTCTCTCCCGGGTTCCCAAGAGGAGCGGCGGCGTCGGCGGGTACGACTGGGAGTGAGCTGGCGCAAAGGGTTCGCCATCCGCCCATGCGTTTTGTCAGGAAGGCAAAGACCTGTTACAGAGTTGATTTACCGTTGGTAGGAGCTGTTCGATTGCTTCCGCCTTAAGTACGACAGCATCGGTCAGCTTGCAGGTCTCTTCCGGAATCTCGCTTGCAGAAAACATGACGATCAAAGTTGTACTGCACGACTGAGATCAGACGCGTACCTACAAGAGTACTCCTGCACCTGTTTGCTCACGTGCGCTGCCATATTCTGCAACCGTGATGGCCGTCACAGACTTCGGAGTTGCCCCAGGTTATCTTGGAACGTTACTTGGTGACTCACAACCCATCGGCATCCCAAGCGTTCGTTAGAGACGAGGGATGCCGTGTTATCCAAGTGGGTCAACGGTGGGAATCAAATTCGACTTTCACGGTAAGAGTTTCGTTGGATGCGGCCGGGGCGTATCTCCAGTGCTTGATTGCCTTCATGGTGGACTGCCCGAGGATCGGACTTCCGCCGAGCAGCTTTGTGCTCTTCACAACCCCGCTGGGGTCCACGAGAACCTCCACTCGCACTACTCCCCCGATGTAGAGCCGTTTCAGAGTCTCAGGATATTCAGGCTCTACCCGAGTGATTAACTTTCTTTCCTTTACGCTTTGGTCCTGAGTCTGCGCGACCAATGGCATCGCACTGAATACCACGCTTATCAGCACTTGACTAAGCGTAAGAAGAAGCCTGCACCCGCTCTTTACGCGACGACTGCCAACTTCGCTCTTCAACATGGTTCCCCACCTCGCAATCAGGTTCACGGCAGTTCCACGCTCAACCGGTACACCTCTTGCGTGCTGCGGTCGCGCACAAACATCCAGGACCCGTCGGCGGCGCGGCCTGTCCACAGCCCGAACGCGCCCGGGTAGCGTTCGATCCCCTGGAGCACAAAAACCCGCTCCGCGTGACGCTCGCCCACCTTCACTCTTCGAATCGACTCTTCGTCAGTCACTAAATCGTCAAAATAAAGATACTTGCTGTCGGCGGACCAGACTGGATAGCTCACCGCACCCGCAGACTCGGTCAGCCAATTCGACCATTTCTGATTTTCAAAGTCGAACACCATCACCGTTGTAAAATCAGGCGAAAGTGCGGCAATATATCGCCCATCAGGCGACCAGCGGGGGCTGAATAGCCCGTCCGACTTGGGAACGGCTACGCCTTTGTGCGTCTTTAAGTCCACAATTTGGATGTTGATTCCTTCCGCATCGTGCAAATATCCGAACATGATCCGATTGCCGTCCGGCGACCAATTTGCATCCACCTGGCTGCGACTCTCGGTCAGCAGGCCTTGAGAAACTCCGCCACCTGCCGGGATGATGGAGATCTTCCCGGGCTGCCCGGGTTGCATGCTGACGTACGCGATGTGCTTTCCGTCGGGTGACCAATGAGGCAAAGCCGCCCGTTCAGGTGCCGACGTGAGTTGAAGACTTTCCCCGCCGTTGGCACGGCATCGCCACAAAGTGCCTTCGGGAATTGCTACATAGGTGACCCAGTTACCATCGGACGAGAAGTCCAAGTCAGTCGCCGAAACTCCCGAAACCAACGGAACAAACTTGTGTTTATCGGAGTCGTACTTCACGGCCTCACCTGCGGGTTGAACGCCGATCGCCCAGATTGTCTTGTTGTCAGCCGCCGGCGAAGCATTCCCGAATGACATCGGGCCATTGGTCAACGGAATCAGCGCGGGCGTAGCGTCCTTGGTGTCCCGTCCGGAGTCCGGCGAAGCCCATAGAGTCGTGATGGTCGTCGGGGAACTCTGAGTCGCCTGAAAAATGTAGTATCGCCCGTCGGGGGTCCAACTCCCACAGCACGCGGTCGATGCATACTGCCAGTTGTTGAACAGGGCGTGCGGGTTCGATCCGTCTTGTCCAATCTCCCAGATTGAGGTTGTATTCTGAGCCGCGTCACCGACCGTAAAGCGGATCCGTTGACCGTCGGGGGAAAAGCGGGGCGCAAACACGGACCCGTTGGCAGTAAACAGTTCACGCACTCGCGTTCCTGTTGAACTGGCCAGATGGAGAACAGAGCCTTTGGCGAACGCAAGGTGCTGGCCATCCGCAGACCAAGTGGCATCGCGTCCGGTGAGAGTGCCAACTCGCTGCGGAGATCCGCTACCGACCGGCAAAGTCCAGAATTCGTTGTCGCCAGCTCCGCCTTGGATCGGCGACACCAACAACTGGGTGCGATCGGGCGAGAGATCGAGCGCCTGGAGGTTCGAGAAAGGGCTGGGTACGATGGATCGATCGGAGCGTTGCAGCGACACCCTGGCAATCAAATGATGCGCGGCCGGCCACTCTGTCACATAGAGATTGGAGTCGTCCGACAGCAAGTTTGTCTTGCTGACTCCGTCATGCGTGACCTGAGTGACTGAGGTCACTCTCGGCAATGCCAGCGCCGATCCGCGAGCGTGGCTCCCGGGCAAGAAGCCAGCGGCGGCTATGATTCCGACAACCGCCGCAACGGCGAGAACTGACGAAACCCTGACTGCCGAAGCTTTTTCATGTGCAGTGGCCATGGGCAGACGTTAGCAGGAAGACACTTGTGTCAGATCCGGGAAATCATATTTGTGCTTACGCGCGTAACGTTACCCCAGTACCGGCGCGTCTCCGCCGACTGCTACACTGGCATCATGCTCCGCAACCCAGCCGAAAAATCGCTGTTTGTTCTTCTCCTCGTAATCATTTTGCTCGCCGGGTGTGGCGGGCTCAATCCGTTCTGCGGGAGTGCCCGGCCCAAGCCCGTGCTCACTGCTCTGGCGCCCAACACTGCGACCCTTGCTCAGGTACTGCCGGGTTTGCTGATCACCGTCAACGGCAGTCACTTTGTTTCTTCCTCGGTTGTCCTGTGGAACGGAGCGTCCCTGCCCACCACCATCATCAGTAATACTCAGTTGCAGGTCACGATTACCACGACCCAGATCCCGGGTCCCGGCACCGGCCAGATTGTCGTGCACACGCCTCCCAACCTCTCCGGAGACCTCGGTTGCGACAGCGGGGGTAACAGTCTCGCGTTAACCTTCACAGTCACCTAGCAGCGTTTTCCTTGCGCACCAATTCCTTCCACTTGTCCGCGCTCGACCAATCCAGTATTTTTTGTCAGTCTCGCCGCAGCGTGACTTCGAAGGCCCCGTTCTGCATGCGGATCAAGCCGGCGCGAATCAGCCAATCCCCAAGCTTGAGGATCGGGTAGAAGGGCCAGTACTTGGCGCGCATGCAAGTCATGGCGTGCTCGAGTTCCGCGGGATCGGTGAGGAACCGGGCGTAGCCCTCAAACGCCGCTCCGCCGATCGCGAGTTTCACCTGCGGTGTCTTCTGGACGTTGCGTACCCAATGGCGGTCGATGTTGGCGGTGCCGATGAAGAACCGGCCTCCGTCCACCACGAACCAGATCCGAACCTGGTGGGCCTTGCCGGACTTGCGTCCCAGATGGGTGAGCAGGAGCGATCGGGCGCTTGCGACGCGTTGCAACCGGTTGTCGATGGATTCCGCCATCCGCCCATGGTAATCGGCAACGGGCTCGCCAAGATCGCAAAATGACCAGCCTGTTGTGGTCGCTTTCTGGATATTGCGGCCCAAGTCGCGGTGTGCAATCCTTGGCAACACACACGCCGCGCTGCGACGGGGCGGCCCAAAAATACACTGACGGAGGTTGCTATGGTTAAGAAGAGTTTTCTCGCGGTCATCATTCTGTGGTCGTTTGGAATCTGGGCTGCCGACAAGGTTCAACCGCTCGACGTCAAGCTTGGGCTGTGGGAAGTCACGACCACCAACACCATGAGCGGAATGCCGCCGATTCCTGCGGAAGCGCTGGCGCAGATGACTCCAGAACAGCGGGCCCGGATGGAGGAGAGCATGAAAGCTACCATGTCCGGGAGGCCGAAGACGACGACCCGGAAGGAGTGCATCACCAAGGAGAAGCTCAACAAGGACGATCTTTTCGGGGAAGAACGCAAGGAATGCACCCGTACCGTTCTGTCCACGTCGTCGAGCAAGGTGGAAATGAAGATGCAATGCCAGGAAGAGAAGATGAAGACGGAAGGAACTTTCCGCATGGAAGCCGTGGGCTCGGAGCAGGTGAAGGGAAGCATGAAGATGGTCGCCACGGGCGGCGGACGAGCCATGAATATTGACATGGATTTCAACGCGCGCTATCTTGGCCCGGTGTGCGGCGATACCAAGTAGAAGAGTCCCGCGCTTGGCTAGGACGAGCCGAAGCCTTCTCCTCACCGGCATCTACCCGAGCCATCACATGGCGGAAGGAAAAACTAGCGCGATAGTGAAAGCCACCAGGAAAAAGACGAACAAGACCAGGAGAAGACCAGCGAAGCCCCATCTTAGAGCTTTCCATCCATTTGAGGGCTGGATGCCTGAGTGAGCAGCTTGCCACTCTGCGAACTCCCTGTCCTGAAGGCCGGGCAAGATCAAGTAGAACGCGATCTCGGTGGCAAGGCCGAGGGCTCTTCCGAGAAGATCCGGTGTCAGCATGAGCACGACCGCCAGAATGGCTGCTGCCAAGAGAGTCCAAAGGAAGATGCGCTTGGCCCTTAAGGGATGCCCCATGCGCCGCAGGCTGACCACCGAAACCAGTGCGCCTGCGATAGGACCAAAGAAGAACGCGATACGCCCGGCTACTTGTGGCCGGAACGGCGCCTTTAGCATTTCGGCCGGGAGCGTCGGACCTATTGGAGAGGAGTGCCTAGACGGGCGAGGACGCCCGTCTCTCCACAAACAAAACCCCGCTTCAGCAGGGCCTTGCTTGCCGATTTAGAAACTCCGAAACTGCGAACTCCGGATTACGCACTAGCGGCGCAATCCCGGGTTTACTGACTACTGAGAACTGCCTATTGATGTGCCGATTTCAAATCCCTGCGGATCAAAGCAAAGTCGAGCAGGAAACCAAGTCCCGCCGCGAGAGGCACGAGGCCAACTGCCGCGCCCTTCCAGGCATCCGGCTCCCAGCGGCCGATCATCGCCATCATGGCTACGTATCCGATGGACGTTGCAGCCAGCAGGATTCCCCAGCGCCGCGAGCGGGCTGCCTCGGAAAGGTCGGGTTCCATTGCAACACTCGCGCCGCGAGCGATTGCGGCCAGGCGCTCTTCGGTGCGGAGCTTCCGCACCCGGTAGTAGGTGTACATGGCGGACAACGGAACTCCGAAAAACAGCGTCACAGCTGCCAAGCCAATAAAGTTTTCGTCCATGGTGCGCTCCTTAGGTAGGGCACCCTCAGCGCCCTGCGTCTTCTGCCTATACATACGGAGAGTGTTTCGGGGAAGTTCCCAGGAATCTGTAGTTCGGAGTTCGTGAAAGGCCTGCGAGGGCACGTGGAAGGTCAGAACTTCGTGAGCATTGCCGCTGCTCTCCAAAAGCACCCTTCGCTTCGCTCGGGACGACAAAGCGTTTTTGAGGGGGAATAAAAAGCCCCGCCTTGCGGCGGGGCGTTGATTTTCACCAGCAACTAGAAACCAGCAACTAGTACATGTCCCCCATGCCGCCGCCGCCGTGGCCGCCGCCCATGGGAGCTCCCTTTTTCTCTTCCGGGATCTCCGCTACCAGGGCTTCAGTGGTCAGCATCAGCGATGCAATCGAGCCGGCATTGGTCAGAGCGGTGCGGACGACCTTGGTCGGGTCGAGCACGCCTGCCTTTACCAGATCCTCGTACACGCCGGACTGGGCGTTGTAGCCGAAGTTGATGTCCTTGGAGTCGTTGATCTTGCCGAGGACGACTGCACCTTCTTCGCCGGCGTTCTCGGCGATCTGGCGCAGCGGCTCGGTGATGGCGCGCTTCACGATGTTGACACCGATCTGCTCGTCACCTTCCAGCTTCAACTTATCGAGTGCACCGACGCAACGCGCCAGAGCTACGCCACCGCCGGGGACAACACCTTCCTCGACGGCTGCGCGGGTCGCGTGCATGGCATCTTCGACACGGGCTTTCTTTTCCTTCATTTCGGTTTCGGTTGCGGCGCCGACTTTAATGACGGCCACGCCACCGACCAGCTTTGCCAACCGCTCCTGCAACTTCTCGCGGTCGTAGTCGCTGGTGGTCTTGTCGATCTGGCTGCGAATTTCCTTCACGCGGCCTTCGATCTCGGAGTGCTTGCCCTTGCCTTCGACGATGGTGGTGTTGTCCTTGTCGACGGTGAGCTTCTTGGCCTGGCCGAGGTCGGACATCTGGACGTTCTCCAGCTTGATGCCGAGATCTTCGGTGATGGCCTTGCCACCGGTGATGATGGCGATGTCCTGGAGCATGGCTTTGCGGCGATCGCCGAAGCCGGGGGCCTTGACGGCCGCGACTTGCAGCGTGCCACGCAGCTTGTTGACGACGAGGGTGGCAAGCGCTTCACCTTCCACGTCCTCAGCGATGATGAGCAGCGGCTTGCTGTTCTTGGCGATCTGCTCGAGCAACGGGAGCAGGTCTTTCATCGAGCTGATCTTCTTTTCGTGGATCAGGATGTAGGCGTTCTCCATGATCGCTTCCATCCGCTCCGGATCGGTAACGAAGTACGGAGACAGGTAGCCGCGGTCGAACTGCATGCCTTCGACGACGTCGAGCTGGGTTTCGAGAGTCTTCGACTCTTCGACGGTGATGACGCCGTCCTTGCCGACTTTCTTCATCGCTTCCGCGATGATCTTGCCGATGGTCTCATCGTTATTGGCCGAGATGGTGCCGACCTGCGCGATGTGATCGCCCTGAACCGGTTTGGAGAACTTGTCGAGTTCGCCCGGCTTGCGGTTGCCTTCTTTGTCGAGGCTGCCGCAGATGGCGCTGACTGCCTTCTCGATGCCGCGCTTCATGGCCATCGGGTTGGCGCCGGCGGCAACGGTCTTGACGCCTTCGCGGTAGATCGCCTGGGCGAGAACGGTGGCGGTGGTGGTGCCATCGCCGGCGACGTCCGAGGTCTTCGAAGCAACTTCGCGGACCATCTGGGCGCCCATGTTCTCGAGGCCGTCTTTGAGTTCGATTTCCTTGGCGACAGTGACGCCGTCCTTGGTGATGGTCGGCGAACCGAATTTCTTTTCGATGACCACGTTGCGGCCCTTGGGACCGAGCGTGACCTTCACAGCATCAGCCAACAGGTTGACGCCGCGGAGAATCGCCTGACGGGACTCTTCTCCGTGAACAATTTGCTTTGCCATTTGCTTTGCTCCTATGTGTTGTTGTGCAGGCAGGGCCTGCGGAACTTTGAGCTACTGGCTTCTAGCTAGTAGCACCCAAGTGCTCGCTTCTCGCGACTCGCTACTTTCTAGATCCGGCGGTTTCTTTCTTGGCCGGTGTGGGCGCGCCGCTCAGGATGCCGAGGACTTCTTCCTCGCGCATGATGACCAGGTCTTCGCCATCAATCTTGATCTCGGTGCCGGCATACTTGCCGAACAGGACGCGGTCGCCCTCTTTGACGGCCAGGGGGAACACTTTGCCTTCGTCGTTGGACTTGCCACGGCCGGCGGAGAGGACTTCTCCCTCTTGCGGTTTATCTTTCGCGGAGTCGGGAATGATGATCCCGCCGCGGGTGGTGGCAGCTTCTTCCACGCGACGGACCAGGATGCGGTCATGCAGCGGGGTAAATTTTGTAGCCATGCTTGCGTACTCCTTTCGTGAATTGGAACGTTGGATAGCTTGGAATATCGAAGGTCTGACTGGTTGTTAGCACTTAGACCAGTCGAGTGCTAATTATAGAAATATGAGTGGGCAGTTGTCAAGTCGGAGTCCCCCTCCCTCCTCCAAGACGGGCATGATTGACCGCGTCGCGTCACTGTAACAAATTGTAAATGCTTATGGTTACAAGATATTAGCCATTGTGTTTTTGGAACGAAAGCGGCAAGTGGTGACAGTTGCACTGGAAGGTCCCTGCGATCAGGAGCCGAGGCGTTATGCGCCCTGCAGCGTGACAGGAGAACGGCGTCCTGCATAGAATGAGGTGCCATGAAAAGAAGTCTTTGGGTTCTAGTTGCGCTGGCGCTGGTGGCCGGTTTCGGGGTCGGACGGGCGGCTGCCCAGGACGACGATACGCCTGTGTCCGCTCTGCGCTTTGTCGTGGTGCGGGACTACAGCGGGAAGCCCGTGAAGAACGCGGCGGTGGTCTTGCACCCGGTGAATAAGGGCAAGCAGTCGCGCGGCGGGATCGAACTGAAGACCAACACCGAAGGCCGGACTGGCTTCGAGGGAGTCCCCTACGGGCCGCTGCGGGTGCAGGTGTTGATGCCGGGCTTCCAGACTTTTGGGGAAGACTACGACATCAACAAGCCAGAGATGGAGATTACGATCCGGCTGAAGCGTCCGACGGACCAGTACTCGATTTACGAGAACCATCCGGAGGAGAAGAAAGAAGAGAAGAAGGACGAGCCGAAGGCTCCGGAACAGAAAGCGCAGCCGAAGCCGCAGTAGGATCGCAGAGGTCAGATTGAGGGAGCATGCCGCTGCTGTCAGGTGGGAGTGCGAATTACATCCCAGTCGCAGATATTGCAGCTGCGACGGCTTGGTATCGAGAAGCTGGGTCTGCGCGAGGTTGATATCGAACTGGATGGCGGAGAAGACTGCGTTGCGCTGGGCTTCTCCACCGAGGATTGTGCGGTTTGTCTCGGCCCTCCCGGGCGATCGAGCGAGGAATTCACACACAGCATGAACGCCTCCAGTGTGAAAAAGGCGAGGGAATTCCTGATCGCGAGGGGCGTGAATGTTAGGCCGATTCAGGAAGACCGCCAGGGAACGCACTTCTTTGAGATGCGCGACCTGGAAGGCAATGTGATCGAGATTTCCGAAGAACCGTAAATGTGGCGGTCCGCCACCATGCTTGCGCACGAATGAGGCGCCTACCCCGCCAGCTACACCGAGGAGCCCACCGGGACTTCCACGCTGACCTCAGTGCCGGCTCCCGTCTGCGATTGGATGGAGAACTTGCCGTTTACGAGAAGGGCGCGTTCCTTCATCGCCACAATTCCGATGCCCCGCTCGGGTTGGTGTGCGTTCAAGCCGATGCCCTGGTCTTTGATCGTCAACCGGACCACCTGGTCGCGGAATTCCAGATCAATCGAAACCGTTTCCGCTTGGGAATGCTTGGAAACGTTGCGGAGGCACTCCTGCGCGATGTGGTAGACGCTGCTCGCAACATCTGGGGGCAGGGAATCTGGCATGTTCCGGCTGATGAAGCGGGTGGTGATGCCGGAGCGCTGCTCAAATTCCTCGGCGTATTGCTCGAGCGCCGCCTCCAGTCCAATGTCGTCGAGTACGGAGGGATGCAACTGGTGAGAAATGCGGCGCACCGTCTCGGCGGCTTCGGCGGCGCGCAGCTGAAGAGGACGGAGGTCCGGGGTAAGTCCGAGGGCGGATGGCTTGGTGGCCAGCTTCCCGAGGTCCATGGCGAGAAATGCGAGTCTCTGGCTGAGGTCGTCGTGGAGATCGCGTGCGATGCGGCGGCGCTCGTCATCCTGCACGGTCATGAGGCGGCCGGCGAGGCTGCGCAAGTCCTCGCGCTGCTCCCGAATGGCGTGTTCGTCAGCCTTGCGCTTCGAGATATCGCTCACGAAGGCAACGGCCAGCGTGCCCTGTGCGGATTGGACGGAACTGAGGCTGATTTCCGCCGCGAACTCGGCTCCATCTTTCTTGCAGGCTCGCAGGTCCATGCCAAGTCCCATCGCCCGGCTCTGCGGATTCTCAAAGTACCGGCTGCGGTGGCCTACGTGCCCGTGGCGCAGATGGTCGGGAATCAGGAGTTCGATGGGTTCTCCAATCAGTTCATGGGGCAGGTAGCCGAACATCGCCGCGGTCGCGGGATTCGCCATCGCGATGCGTCCCTGGCGGTCGACGAGAAAAATGGCTTGGGTGGCAGCTTCGAAAAGAGCATGCGCGGTTGACTCGCTCTCCTTTTGCGCCTGGGCGGCCAGGTTGCGCTGGCGGATTGCCCTCCGCACATCGAACGGTGCGGAAAGGAACGCCAGCAGAGCCAAGGCCGCGGCCGCGAGAACGGCGACGAATCCGTCCTTGATGCGGGCTTGACGGCCCCGCGAACGCTGTTCCAGCAGGCGGTATTCCTCCGACTCGATCTGCTGGACGGCGTCGCGAATCTGCTGGGTCGCAGCACGGCCCTGGCCAGCGAGCACAATCCGCTGAGCTGCTTCCAGTCCATACTCTTTGCGCTGGCGAAGCGCGTTCTCAAGCACCGCGAATCTTCGCGAAATCAGAGGTTGCAGATTCTTCAGTCTCTCCTGCTGGGCCGCATTGTCGCCCGTGAGTTCCTGAAGCTTGGCGAGGCTGCGCGGAATATCCTGGACCGACGATTCATAGGGAATCCGGTACGCCTCGTCGCCAGTAATGATGTAGCCGCGCTCGGCCGATTCCGCGTCTTTCACATCGGACAAAAGTTGCTGGTTATAGCGGATGACTTCGTGGGTATGGTCAACCCATAAGTCGGATTGGTTGATTTGGCGGAGCGTCCAAGCGCCGAGCAGGCTGATGGTGAGCAGCATGCCAAGTCCGACCGCAGACCATAGGAAAGCCCGTTTCTCGACAGGATCGATGGCGGCCGAATGCGGGGTGGGCGGAGGCTCTCTTGGCGGCAAGGTATCCTCCTTGTGAAATTGGCAGGATTTTCGAAGCATAATACACTCTTACGCGGGCCGGTGACAATGAAAACGCGGATTCTATTAGGCGACGATCATGCCTTGATACTCGACGGCATCCGCACGGCCTTGCAGATCCTGTACGAGGTGGTCGGGCAGGCGCAAGACGGCAAAGCTCTGGTGGACGCGGCGGAACGGCTCAAGCCCGACATAGTCATACTGGACATCAGCATGCCGCTACTGAACGGCTTCGAAGCGGCCAGGCAAATTAAAGAGAGCCGGCCTTCGGTAAAGCTCATTTTCTTGAGCCAGCACTTGAACCCCGCCTACCTGCGACACGCGCTGAAACTGGGCGCTTCGGGGTATGTATTGAAGTCGGGCGCTACCGAGGAATTGCAGCAGGCGATCAGCACGGTGCTGCGGGGACAGACCTATATCACTCCCGCGTTTGGTGAAGATGTGATCGGCGGGCTTTGGAGCCGCTCCGGGGGCATCAACAATCAGTCCGAGGGGCTTACGGATCGCCAGCGCGAGATTCTGAAGCTCATCATCGACGGCAAGGGGAACAAGGAGATCGCGGATGTTCTGCATGTTTCCGTCAAGACCGTGGAGTTTCATCGGGCCCGCCTGATGACGCGGCTGGGCGTCAAAAGCGTGGCCGAATTGACCAAAGTAGCTCTTCAGCAAGGGCTTATCCCCGAGTGAAAAACTAGGGCAAACCCTAGTCGCCAGTCCTCACCCCTGCTTCTATCGTTGATCCGAGGGGGAGCAACCGTGGGACCCAACGGCCGCAAACGAATCCTGATCGCTGACGACCATGCCGAGATGCTGGAAGAAGTGCAGCGGTTGCTGAAGGAAGACTACGACATTGTCGGCGTTGTTGAAGATGGTCAAGCGCTGGTCGAAGCGGCGCGACGACTGAAGCCGGATCTGATTGTTTCCGATATCACGATGCCCGTTATGACGGGATTTGAAGCCGCTGCCCGGATTCGCGAGGCTGGGGTTGCCGCCAAGCTCATCTTTCTCACCGTCCAGTCCTCAAATCCATATCTGAAGAAGGCTCGTTCGCTCGGCGCCGATGGCTATGTGCTCAAGGTGTATGCCGCCGATCAGTTGTTGATTGCGGTGTCCACGGTTCTCGGGGGGCATTGCTATGTTTCGCCACAGCTGAATCGCGAGGAAGGGGACCAGTCATGCCTTCTCTAGCCTGCACACCGAGTTATCTCGCGCCCCTACTCTTCGTGGTGCGGGAGTTTCCCGGCAGTTATCGTTCCGGGTCCGGTTTTCTGTCTCTCACGACAAACTAGGGATTCCCCTAGTAGCAGCTTCAGCGGGAAAGGACTAGAGTCAATCCATACTCAGGTGGGGTAGCAACAAGTCATAGAGATTATTAAGGATGGCACCTATGTCAAGCGTACTGGTAGCGGCAGCTCTCAAGCCGGAGCACTATCCCGTTTCGTCCATCGCGCAGCGCACGTGCAGCTCGCCCTACGGATTGCCGGTGGCCGACAATTGCGTCAGTGGCGTCCTGCGCAGTCATGATTCCTCACTCACGCTCTCGGAAAAAACCCTGGAAGGTCTCGATCGGCTCCAGCACGCCACTGCCTACCCGGAAGGCGCGCTGATATTTGTGGAAGGCCAGGTGCCGCGCGGCGTGTACATCCTGTGTCAAGGCCGCGTGAAGCTCATGGCTACCAATCGCGAAGGCAAGACGTTCATCATGAAGATCGCACAGCCCGGGGAAATCCTGGGACTACATGCGGTGGTGACGGGCGGTCCATACGAATTGACAGTGGAGACATTACAGCCCTCCCAGTTGGCGTTTATCAGCCGCGCCGACTTTCTCCGCTTCATCAAGGAAAATGGCGACGCCTGTCTGCATGTGGCGCAACAACTCAGCAACGACTGCCAGGCCGCTTATGGCGTGATCCGCTCGATCGGGTTGTCGCACTCGGTGTCGGAGAAACTGGCCCGGCTTTTGTTGCAGTGGGCGGCAGATGGCCGGGCAAGCCAGGGCGTGATTCGCCTCAAACTGGCTCTGACTCATGAAGAAGTGGCACAACTGATTGGCACCTCCAGGGAGACGGTGACTCGGACCTTGGGAGAACTGAAGAAGCGCAAGGTGCTGGAGTTGCATGGATCCACGCTCGTGATTCGGGACAAGGCGGCGTTGGAACATATGGTGCAGGCGTAGGCGATTGCAGAGTGGGGACGCACCGATTCCTTCGGGAAAAGGGAAGCGAAGTTGAAGCTGGGGCCGCCTGAGCCAGTCTGTTACGAAACGGCCGGCAACAAGCGGAAAAAGCGGCGTTCGGGCACTCCGGACGTCGCTTTCTTGTTTGGTTTTGGATCGGGAGCGAAGAACGGCGGTTAGTCTGCGAGCGCAAC
>Ga0182021_10000096_pt1 | contig 76312 bp, 80 predicted proteins | sample 612E3MmetaG_FD_120493 | JGI IMG/M metagenome (GOLD analysis project Ga0182021, IMG submission 120493) | Permafrost microbial communities from Stordalen Mire, Sweden - 612E3M metaG (Illumina Assembly) | ecosystem: Environmental > Terrestrial > Soil > Wetlands > Permafrost | place: Sweden...
AAAACCGAATTCAAACGCAGGATGTATCAATGGACTCCGAAGCTGGTTAAAGACAGAAGATAGTTTTTAAATTTAAAATTCCGTTTTTATATTTTCTGTTTTCCTTTTTAAATTTCAGTAATTTAAGCATTGTTTGAAAACTTAAAATTAGAAATTAAAAATTTATCTAATTTAATTTATGAACAACAACGTTCTCGGCCGCGGCCTGGCCTCGCTCATTCCTCCGAAAAATAAAATGCCCAAACCGGAAAATGAGAATCAGCCGCAAAATATTTTTTCAAAAGAAATAAGGGTCCCTGACGAGGCGGCGCTTCAGGATGAATATCTCGAAGTGGCGATCGAAAAAATTGCCGCTAATCCCCAACAACCGCGTCATGACTTTAACGAAAAAGAATTGCAAGAGCTGGCCGACTCCATCAAAGAGCACGGTATTATCCAGCCTCTGATTGTCGCGAAAATCGCCCCGGAACAATACGAACTTATTGCGGGGGAAAGAAGGCTTCGGGCGGCCAAACTGGCCGGACTCGCGATGGTGCCGGTGATCGTCCGCGAGGAAGCGGGTGAGCGGGAAAAACTGGAACTGGCGCTTGTGGAAAATATCCAACGGCACGATCTGAATCCAATCGAAGAAGCCCGGTCTTTCAAAAAACTGATAGAAGAATTTGATCTTACACAGGAACAGATCGCCGATAAAGTGGGAAAAAGCCGGAGCGCCGTGGCGAACAAGACCCGGCTTCTGGCGCTGCCTGTCGAGATCCAGCGCGCTCTCATTGAAGGAAAAATTTCGGAAGGCCATGCCCGCACGATCCTTGCCATTGAAAATCCGGAAAAGCAAAGAGCTCTTTTTGAAATGATCCTCAAGGAAAATCTGACCGTCCGCCAAGCCGAAGATAAGGTGAGGGAAGTGACGGTCTCGACGCATCAGCGCAGAATGGGTGCGTCAGCTGCCGATCCGTATCTCAAGGAAAAAGAAGACCAGATCGCCCAAGCTCTCGGGACAAAAGTGACGATCAAAAAATCCGGCGGGGGCGGAAAGATCATTGTCGATTATTATTCCGGTGAAGAGCTGGAGAGCATAACCTCCAAAATGGTCGTGGTGTCTCAAAACTAAAACGCGTTATAATTGCTTTATATAAAAAGAAATCCGTCCCTCTTATCGGGACGGATTTTTTATTGATCTTTTTTCACCATTCCTATCATGATCCCCGCTTTTCGCAGCTGCTGGCGAATGCGGGTTTTGGCGTAGGAGGTCCGGGTGATCCGCAGCCAATCCTGGTTGGGAGTTTTGGGGTCTTTCGTAGTGAGTATTTCCACCACTTGCCCGTTTTTGATCTGGTAATCGAGCGGCACCATCTTCCCGTCGGCTTTTGCGCCGGTGGTTCGGCTTCCGATCTCGCTATGGACCGCGTAGGCAAAATCGATCGGAGTGGCCTCTTCGGGCAGATCGATGATGTCTCCTTTGGGGGTGAAAGCAAAAATATGGTTTTGAAAAAAATCGATCCGGAGTCCCTGCAAGTATTCCAAACTGTCCGGGCCGAATTCTTTCTGCCATTCCCGCAGCTGCTTGACCCATTCCAATTCTTTTTCAGGAATATTGACCGATGGCTTGCGTCCGAATATATAATCGCGCCAGCTTTGGGGCGAGGAATATATCCAATGGGCGGCGATACCGAACTCGGCTTCGTCGTGCATGCGGGGAGTGCGGATCTGGATCTCGAGTATCTTTCCCGCAGGCCCGAAAACAGAAGTATGAAGAGAGCGGTATCCGTTGGGCTTGGGGAGCGAAATATAATCTTTGATCCGGCCGACCAGCGGGCGGTATTTTTTGTGGACGATCCCCAAAGCTTCGTAACAGTCAGGAATATCCGGCACGATAACACGCACGGCCATTACGTCATGAACCTGATGCATGTTCATATCGTACTTCTTCAGTTTCAGAAAAAAGCGGTAAACATGTTTGGCTCGCCCATGAATGTCAATGACTTTGATCCTACTGCTCAGCAATTCTTGGCGAAGTTCTTTGATGGCCAGATCGACATATTCTCCCCGTTCTTTGAATTCTTTCTCCATGAGGTTTTTCGCAAACTCATAATTTTTCGGATCAAGGAATTTAAAAGATAGATCCTCAAGTTCTCCTTTTATTTCTCCGATACCGAGCCGATTGGCGATTGGAGCATAAATTTCCATCGTCTCTCGGGCGATCCTCTCTTGTTTTTCCGGAGGAAGAGCGCCGAGAGTCCGCATATTGTGCAAACGGTCGGCGAGCTTGATCAGCACCACTCGAATGTCTTCGGCCATGGCCAAGAAAATTTTCCTGAGATTTTCCAGCTGGAGCTCTTTTTTGTCTCCCCGCAGTTTGAATTTTCCGAGCTTGGTGATCCCGTCCACGAGCTTCGTGATCTCCGAGCCGAACTTTTTTTGGATATCTTCGAGCGTCACGTCCGTATCTTCGGGAACATCGTGCAGAAGCGCGGCGGCAGCAGTCTCGGATCTCATCCCGATCTCCGCCAAAATTACGGCCGTGGCGATGGAATGCTCGAAGTAATCTTCTCCGGATTTTCGTTTCTGCCCCGCGTGCGCTTTCTGGGCAAATTGAAAAGCCTCGGTGACCAGCGCCCGTTGTTTTTGGTCGAGGGGATTTTTGAAGTGAGTTAGAAGTTCCTGAAGAGTCATGTGGGATTTGGATTATTTCTCATACCTGCATTCTTTGTTCGAGCACTTTTCTTGTCCTTTTACTTGATATACCATCGGATTTTGGCACCTGGGACAAGGCTCGCCGGTGGGCTTGTTCCACAAAGAAAAATCACAAGCGGGATATTTGGAGCAGCCATAAAAAATGCGGCCCTTCTTTGATTTACGCTCTAGAATGTCTCCCTCTTTGCATTTGGGGCATTTCACGCCTGTTTTTTTGGCGATCGATTTGATGGTTTTGCACTCCGGATATTTGCTGCAGCCCAAGAACGCGCCGAATCGGCCCCGCTTCACTACCATCGGCGCGCCGCATTTCTCGCACACCTCGCCGCTGTTTTCCTCTTCTTCCTTTTTTTCTTCGGCCGTTTTTTCCGTATATTTGCACTCGGGATATTTCATACAGGCGATGAATTTTCCAAAGCGGCCGAATTTCATGATGAGATCCCCGCCGCACTCAGGGCAAAGCCGGCCGATCTTTTGGAGCAAGTCTTCCTTCTTCACGTCTTTGGATTTTTTTTTCAAATTTTTGTGAAATGGTCCATAAAACGCTTTGATCACCGGTACCCATTTTTTGTTTCCTTCGGCGATCTCATCCAGATCTTTTTCCATCCCCGCTGTGAATTGCGAATCGACGATTTCAGGAAAATGTTCCACCAGCAAGTCGTTGACCAAAAGGCCGATCTCTTGAGGAAAAAGTTTCTTCTCTTCATTCTTGTCAACGTATTTCCGGTCAATGATGGTCGAGATGGTCGGCGCGTACGTTGAAGGGCGGCCAATTCCGTTCTCCTCCATCACTTTGACCAAAGCCGCTTCGGAATAGCGGGGCGGGGGAGCGGTGAATTTTTGGCTGGTGTTGGTCTCCATCAGATCCAAAACTTCTTTCTCTTCGAGCGGAGGCAAAATATTTTCCGTCACCGGAAGCTTATCGCCATAAACCTTCAGATACCCGTCAAATTTGATCGTGGAGCCGTTGGCTTGCAAAAGATATTTATTTTTTTCACCCGTTGCGTCAATGGTCACTTTTACCGAATTGAGAACGGCTGGTTGCATTTGGCAGGCCATTGTTCTTCTCCAGATAAGCCGGTAAAGCCGCAGCTGCTTTTCATCCAGAGAGCCGAGATCATCCGGGGTTTTAGATGGGTCGGTCGGCCGGATGGCCTCGTGGGCTTCTTGAGCGCCTTTGGATTTGGTCTTGAAAAATCGCGGATCGGCCATAGCGTAATCTTTTCCAAAAAGGCGTTCAATGGTTTTTCGGGCGGCCAGCATGGATTCGAGAGACAGATTCAGACTGTCAGTTCGCATATAGGTGATGAAGCCCTGCTCGTATAGTTTTTGTGCCAGCATCATTGTGAGTTTTGCCGAATATCCGAGAGAATTAATGGCGGCTTGCTGAAGAGTGGAAGTGGTAAAGGGGGGCGGAGGCGTGCGTTTCGTTTCTTTCCGGACGATCTCTTTCACGCTGAAAAGCGCTTTTTCCAGTTCCGTCTTTATCTCAACCGCCGTTTTTTCGTTGGCGATAATCGATTTTCTGGTCTTGTAATCCCCGGCAAAGAGTTTCAAGGTGATGACTTGTTCGATCTTTTTTTCATTTTGTTCGGTGAGCGCGGCCTCAAAGCTCGGCGATGCCCCTTCTTTTCGCTGGAGCTTGGCTGCGACCGTCCAATATTCTTCTTTTTCAAACTTTTCAATTTCCCGTTCGCGTTCGGCGATGAGGCGCAAAGCGATGGATTGCACGCGCCCGGCTGAAAGTCCGCGCCTGATCTTGTCCCACAGAAATGGGGAGAGTTCGAATCCCACCAGTCGGTCCAAGATCCGGCGGGCCTGCTGGGCGTCCACCAGGTCGAAGTTTATCTCCCGGGGGCTTTCGAGAGCTTTTTCGATGGCTTTTTTGGTAATTTCGTGAAAAGCGATCCGGTTTTTCTCGTCGGGATTGAGATCGAGAATTTCTGAAAGGTGCCAGGCGATAGCCTCTCCTTCGCGGTCTTCGTCAGTCGCGAGGATCACATGCTCCGCATTTTTAGCCGCCTTTTTGAGAATTTCAACTTTTTCTTCGGATTTTGGATTGATGACATATTGGGGCTGGAAATTCTTTTCAATATCAATGCCCATTTTCTTTTCCGGAAGATCGCGCATATGCCCGTAAGAAGACAGCACCTTATATTTAGGCCCGAGGAATTTGGAGATGGTTTTTGCCTTGGTCGGAGACTCTACTATTATTAACTGCATAAGTGTCTTTAAGAAAAAAATAATTTTCAATTTCTAATTTCTAAACAATTTCCAATTAACCAATGATTCAATTTTCAAAAGTTTTGGTCATTGATAAATTAAGAAATTTAAGCATTGTTTGAAAATTTAAAATTAGAAATTGAAAATTTAGAGTTTAATGTAGTTCTGCCCGCCTACGTTTTTTACCGCGCCTTCGACTTCCATCATTGAAAGCGTTCCGTTCACGGCTGCTGCGTCTAGTTTAGTCATTTTCGAGATCCTGTCAATGTGAAGAGGCTCGTGGGAGAGAAATCTCCAGACGGTTTTTTCTGCGCTTGTCTTCGGCTCGTAATTTTTTTGTTCTTCGAAAAGGGGCGCTTGCCGGCCGGCCGTTTTCACGTTCAGCTCTTCCAAAATGTCGCGCGCCGACTGGACGAGTTTGGCTCCGTTTTTGATGAGTTCGTTGGCGCCGGTGGACTGGGGAGAAAAAATATCTCCGGGTACGGCCAGGACTTCGCGGTCGAATTCGAGGGCATATCCGGCAGTGATGAGCGACCCGCTGGAAGCGGCCGCTTCAATGACGAGTGTTCCGAGTGTCAGGCCCGCCATGATCCGGTTGCGAGCCGGAAAATTTTGTTTGAGCGAAGGAGTTTTGGGAGGATATTCGGCTATCAACGCGCCGCCGCTTTCGATGATCTCATGAGCCAGATTGAAATTCTCCCGGGGATAAATGGTCGCGTCATCAATGCCGGTCCCGAGAACGGCAATGGTCTTTCCGCCAGCCTCCAAAGTGGCGCGGTGGGCGATGGCGTCAATGCCGAGCGCCAGGCCGCTGACGATCATGAGACCGGAGCGGACCAGATCGCGGCAAAGGCTTTGCGCCGCCCGCTCACCATAAGTCGTGAATTTTCGCGAACCGACCACGGAAATCGACTTATTGCTCAAAATTTGGAGATCTCCTCTGCCATAGAGAACGGCTGGAGCGGAAGGAATCTCTTTGAGCTGGGGCGGATAAACAGTGCTATGAATTGTGATGATCTCGATCTGTTCTTTCAAAACCTCTTCAAAAAATTTTTGAGGCGTGATTTTTCCTCTGGCGGCCAAAAATATTTCGACTTTTTTCTCGCCGATGCCAGTTCCGATCAATTCAACTCGCCCGGCCTTCCAAGCTGTTTCGAGATCCCCAAAAAAAGCCAGCAGCTTTTTGAAGCTCTGCGGACCGAATCCGCCGATGGCGGCAAAAGCGTTCCAATATATCAGTTCGTTATCTTGCATAATATGTAGAAGGGGATTCACCTCTGTCCCGCTAAAAGGGGATGGGATTGACAAATCTTTATATTCTGCTATAATGTATAATCAGCTTTGAATCGAGCAATATTCGCCGATTATTGAGCGTATTAACAAACAATTGCAAGTCGTGTCTTTTGTCCCGCCTGGAAGTCTGGCGGTGTGACCCCTCCTTAAACATCGTCGATAAGTTTGGATAGCCTGCAAATGTAGGCGATTCCAGCACTTTTAGGTGGGACAGAGGACATAATCAAATTAAAAACGAAAAAGTAAAAGGTAAAAATTCTGGTGTCCGGCTTCGCCGGATTTTTTGCTTTTAGTTTTACGCTGTGGTTTTGCGTTTTTAGTTTTAAGATTTGAGCTTGATAATCAATTCACTTAGGGAACTTTCAATATCTTTTTTGACGGTACCTAATTCTTTCAGTGTGAATTTTCCCAGCACATACTTTTCCGTCGCCATCTTCTTTCCGCCCCGATTATCTACTCCAATCCTGATTCTCGTAAAATCTTTCGTTCCCAGCTGGTCAATAATATTCTGGACGCCCTGATGTCCGGCGGAAGAGGCGCTTTTGGAAACGCGTAATGTCCCGAGAGGAAGATCTATTTCATCATGAACAACGGTCAAGCTTTCCGGCTTTATCTTGAAAAAAGATAAAGCTTTTTTTATGGCTTCTCCCGACAAATTCATAAAAGTTTGCGGTTTCAAGAGAATCATCTTCTTTCCTTCGAATCTGCCGGAACAAATTTGCGCATTCAATTTTTTGTTGAAATCCCACTCGGAAAAATTCGCACCTGTTTCAATTTCGCGAAAATGATCAACAAACATAAACCCGGCGTTGTGGCGGGTATCGGCGTATTCTTTTCCCGGATTGCCGAGTCCTGCGAGGAGGATTGTTTTCATATATTTTAGAAATACAAATTTATTTCACAAACCTCTGGCTGCTGCCTTTTTTCAAGAGATCGATATATGTTTTTTCGTCAGTTGTCTGTTTGTCGTATCCCTGCTCGAGATCCGTTACCGAATTTTCATCATAGTTCAGCTTATCCGTGATATCCGAACCGGCGGCAAGGCAAAGATCCGCGTTTTGGCAGGGAACGGAAAGGGCGGCCGGCAAGTTGGTGGCAATTTTTGCCGGTATTTTTTTGGACAGGTCTTCAAGCGAAAAGGGCTTGAGGCCATTTGTCATATCATAAATAACGGTATCGTTGGCAGCGGAGACATTTTTTTCCGGGTTAACTTTTTGTTGATAGCCGAATTTATCAAGGAGCGTGCCCAGTTTATTTCCAAAACCACTTACCCCGCTTTCATTGACGATCGCGACAGTCGCGTTCTCACTTTCAATGGCTTTTTTCTTACGCTCCAAGAGGTCTAGGTCGAAAATATTTTTCGCGAGGTCCTGGATCTCGTCATAATTTCCGGAGCGGGGAATGAGAATGAACGCCCTCACGTTTCCCAGCATAACATGAGAAACCGCCATGAGGCTATCCGTTTTTCCCGCGTCGATCACCTTGCTGATCGTGTTATGGGTGTCGATCTTTTTCGCGAGGTCCAAAAAGGATTCGAGCTGCGAAAGCGGTATGTCGGTCCGCAGATGATCCCCCAGGATATTGAGAATATTGTTGATCGCCGGAATATTCACCAGTGTCTCGAGAGAAAAGGCTTTCTGGCGGGTGGATTCGAGGATCTGCTGTTGGCGGAAAGACCGGCCGAAGTCGCCGTCTTCGTCATGCCGGGTGCGGGCGAATTTCAAAGCTGTCTCGCCGTCGAGAGTATAAAGCCCTTTTTTGATGTCAAAGGTCTCGTAGCTGAAATTGGGTCCCGGGTAGCGTTCGTCATGCAGATCTTTTTGCACCTGGATCTTGATCCCGCCCAGCTCGCCGATTATTTTTTTGAAACCTTCAAAATCAATGGCGATGTAATAATCGATTGGAAGGCCGGTGATGCCGGTGAGCGCTTTTTTGAGATCCTCAATCCCGGTTTTCCCACTGGCATCCGAATCTTCAGAACGGGCATAGAGCGCGTTGATCTTGGTGTACGAAGCAGTGTCCGGGATTTGGACATAGAGATCGCGAGGGACGGAAAGCAGAGCTGTCCTATAAGTTTTCGGATCGATGCTAGCGATGATGATCGAGTCGGTGAGGTTTGCCCCTGGATAATTTTTTCCCGCGAATCCCAGCAGGAGAATATTTATTCGGCCGTTAGCTTCTCCTCGGAGCGGTTGGCGGTCGCCGGAGGCAATTTGACGCAAACTTTCGGCAAAAGACTGGGAGGGCTGGCTCTCGATCACTTTTTGGCTCGTCGAATAGAATTTGTAGGCCAGCGCGATCGAGGCCAAAAAAACAATGCCCAAGATCAAAAAAGCGATAAAGAGCCAAAAAAAGAAACGGCCCTTTCGCCGGCGGGGAGGGAAATCATTTCTTTCTTGGGGAATGTTATGATAAAAATTATTGTTTTCAACCGGCATAATATCAGTATACACCACACTTGCCCGGTAGTGAAAACTTGACTACGGACATAACCGAAAAAGAATTTAAAAAGGATCGTAAAAAAACACGTGTATAGTTGAAATTTCCGATCGTTTTTAATTAAGTTAAATTTCTACTACCGGGCTTGCTATACTCCTTTTTTTCTGCTATTATGCAAAAGGAATCGCGGGAGATTGCGTATTAAAGGACGTAAGTTTTGTTTTTTGTCCAAAAATATTTTTTATGACGGAAAATCAACACAGTCAGGAAAATCAAGAGGAAACATACGGAGCCGGCGGGATATTCTGGGAAATGATAAAAGTCGTGCTCTGGGTGGTTTTGATCATCGTTCCCTTGCGGGTTTTTTTGGTTCAGCCCTTTTTTGTGCAAGGCGCTTCAATGGAGCCCAATTTTGAGGACAAAGAATATCTTATCGTCAACGAGCTGGGATACAAAACGACCAACGTCGGGTTCAACTACGGCCAGAAAGATATTCATTTTTTTACGGTGAATCCTTTCAAGGAAATGAAAAGGGACGAAGTGGTGGTTTTCCGTTATCCGAAAAATCCTTCGGTTTTTTATATCAAAAGAATAATCGGCCTTCCCGGAGAAAAAATCGAGATATCCAACAATCAGGTGAAGATCTCTAACTGGGAAAATCCAAACGGGTTTGTTTTGAATGAAAGCGCTTATCTTCAGGCCGGCGAAGAAACTATGGGCGAGCAGACGATCAATCTTACCGATCAGGAATATTTCGTGATGGGGGATAATAGAAAGTACAGTTCCGATTCCCGTTCCTGGGGACCGGTTCCTGTAAACGATGTCATCGGAAAAGTGATACTCCGGGCCTGGCCGTTCAACAAAGCTTCGCTTTTTTAAATTTATTTTAATGCCTAACAAAAAAACTTTGAAAAAAACTAAGAAGCCAGTCAGCGTCGAGCCCAAGGAAGAGCTTGTTCTTCAGCCTCCGCGGGGAATGCGCGATATTTTGCCCGGGGACCAGCCCTATTGGCAGCAGGTCCGAAAAATCACCGAGAAAGCGGCGGCTGATTTTGGTTATCGGAGAATTGATATCCCATTGGTCGAATTTACGAACCTGTTCGCGCGCGGCATCGGTACAGGCACGGATATTGTGGAAAAGGAAATGTACTCTTTCAACACCAAGGGCGGGGAAAAAGTGTCATTGCGGCCGGAATTCACCGCCGGCATCGCCCGGGCCTATATCCAGCACGGACTCCACGTGGCTTCGAAACCCGTGAAGCTTTACTATACAGGTCCCTGCTACCGCTACGAACGGCCTCAGGAAGGAAGATATCGGGAGTTGTTTCAATTTGGCTGCGAAGCGCTCGGCGAAAATGACCCGATAATCGACGTTCAGATCATTCAAATGGGCTGGCGGATCATCCATCAACTCGGGATCCGAAATGTTACCGTCAACGTCAACAGTATTGGCTGTCCGGCTTGCCGGAAAAGCTATCGGAATCTTCTTGTTTCCTACTTTGAATCGAAAAAACAAAAGCTTTGCATCGATTGCCGAAGGCGGCTCGAAAAAAATCCGCTTCGCATCCTTGATTGCAAGGAAGATAAATGCGTGCAGGTCAAAATGAACGCTCCCCAGTCTATCGATCATCTTTGCGACGAGTGCAGAGTTCATTTCAAGGAGCTTCTGGAATATCTGGAAGAACTCGAGATTCCTTTTGAACTTGATCCGACTTTGGTGAGGGGTCTTGATTATTATACTCGGACGGTTTTTGAATTTTTCCCGCATGCCGGAGCGGAAGAAAAAAAGAAAAGCGCTTTGGGCGGAGGCGGAAGATACGACGGTCTGGTGAGATCAATGGGAGGAGAAGACACGCCGGCGGTCGGCTTCAGTTTGGGATTGGACCGGCTTGTTCTTGAGATGAAGAAACTGGGAGTGAGAACCTACAAGGAGCAAAAGCCTCGGGTGTTTCTAGCGCAACTTGGAATTTTTGCCAAGAAAAAAAGTTTGCGCATGTTCGAAGCGCTGGAGCGCTCCGGCATAATGGTAGCGGAAAGTTTCGGGCGGGGGAGCCTCAAATCACAGCTCAAGGTGGCTGATCGCCTCAGAGTGGAGCTCACTTTGATCCTGGGCCAAAAGGAAGCGATCGATGGAACAGTGATCATAAAAGATATGGCCAGCGGTAATCAGGAAATTATCAATGGCGATAAACTGATCGACGAAGTGAAAAAGAGGCTCAAAATGGGCGGAATGGTGGTAAGAAATCAATAATCCATTGAGTTATGCCTTGCGTTTTTTGCAAAATTGCCCAAAAGGAAATTCCCGCTGATATAGTATATGAGGACGAAACCGTTATGGCTTTCCGGGATAGGCATCCCATCGCGCCAGTACATGTTTTGGTGATTCCTAAAAAACATATCGGAAACATTACGGAGATCGGGGACGAAGAAGAGTTGTTGATGGGAAAGCTGATCACAACCGCCAAAAAAATAGCCGATGATTTGCGGATTTCCAAAAAAGGATATAAGCTTCTCTTTCGGGTCGGCGAGCACGGAGGGCAGGAAGTCGGGCACGTTCACCTGCATTTGATAGGAGGCGCAATGCTGAAAGAGGACATAAAACCGGCATAAGAATTTAGTAAAATTGGATTTATTTAGAAGGGAGGTTATATATGGTAGAAGTCAAAAAAAAGGATCGGGAAAGCTCGGATAGCTTGATCAAACGCTTTAGCCGGCGAGTCCAGCAGAGCGGTGTTTTGCTGTCGGCCCGCAAAGGCCGGTTTTACGCAAAACCGAAAAGCCGCCGGCAGGTGAGGGAGTCCGCTATGTACCGGTCGAAGGTCAAAAAAGAAGTGGACAAGCTCAAAAAAATGGGAAAGTTTGATGAAGAGGCGCTGAAGAGGGTGAAAAAGAAGATCGGCGATAAATAGAATGGAAACTAAGGAAAATATATTATGAGCTTACACCAAAATATCGAATCCGATCTCAAGACCGCGCTCAAAACCGGCGACAAAGAGCAGGCCGGGGTTTTGCGTTTCCTCATCGCAGCAGTGAAAAATCATCAGATCGAGTTGAAAGCTAAAGACAAGGAATACCTAACTGACGAGGAAACGGTCGCGGTTGTCCGTCGGCAAGCGAAACAAAGAAAAGATTCAATTACTGAATATCAAAAAGGCGGACGCGCGGACTTGGCGGAAAAAGAAGAGCATGAGCTGGCTATTCTTGAAAAGTACGTTCCCGCCCAAATGGACGAAGAAGCGCTCAGAAAAATTGTCAGGAAAAAGATCGAAGAGCTTTCGATCAGTGGCAAGCCTGAATATGGCAAACTGATGGGAGCGGTAATGGCTCAGGTAAAAGGCCAGGCGGACGGGAACGCGGTTCGCAAAATTGTGGAAGAGGAATTGGGATAAGATATCTTTCTTGAGACCCCGCCCTTCACGAAGGGCGGGGTTTTACTTTTGGCGAAATTATGGATATTATAAATTCATATGAAAATTTCCATTGAGGTCGCCAACCGAACAAATAAAAAGATAGAAGCGGGTATTATCAAGAACGCCATTAAAAAAACCGTTAAACTCTCCGCGACTGCGCCGTCGGATTTTTCCGTTTCGGTCGTTTTTCTGGAAAAAAGCGAAATGAAGAAAATAAACCGGAAATACCGGCGAAAAAATAAGCCTACCGATGTACTTTCCTTTATTTATACTTCGGGATATAATAAAGGAGGCAAAATACTGGAGGGGGAACTGGCGCTTTGCCCCGAAATAATCCTGAGTCAAGCAAAGGAAAACGAGGTTACTTTTCAAAAAGAACTGGCTTTTGTGTTGTCGCATGGGGTTTTGCACCTTTTAGGGATGAGACACGGAGAAAAAATGTACGGGATACAGGATGAAGTCGTAAGAATACAAAAAAATCAAAATGAATAACATTCGCAAATTTTTCAATAGTTTCCGGTATGCTTTCCGCGGACTTAAGCACATGCTCAAAAATGAGCAAAATTTTCAAATTGAGGTGCTGATCGGTTTTTTTGTGGTGATACTGATGTTCATTTTTTCCATCCGGGGGCTGGAAAAAGTTGCCCTTTTCTTTGTGATCTTTTCGGTGCTCGCTATGGAGCTTATGAATACTATTTTTGAGAGGGTGGTGGATATTTTGAAACCGAGGGTCCATCCTTACGCCCAACTGATAAAAGACATAATGGCAGCGGCTGTTTTACTTGTCTCAATTGGAGCTATTATAGTGGGGATATTGATATTTTATCCTTATTTCAAGGAATTTTTTTTGCAAACTATCTAGTTTTTTTGTATAATTCAGGCAATTAGAGAAGAACCTCATGGTGAAAGGAGACATAGTCGTCGGCCTTGATGTTGGATCGTCCAATATCAGAACGGTGATTCTGCAAAAATTTGACGAAGAAGAAAGGCCTAGAGTGATGGGAGTGGGAGCAACTCCTTCTTTTGGCGTCCGCCGGGGGGTGGTGGCCGATGTTGAAGAAACCATAAGATCGATCGGGGAAGCAGTGAAAAATGCCGAGCGCACTTCCGGCATTCCTATCTCAAGAGCGGTGGTAAGCGTTGGTGGAAATCATATCCGTTACCAAGAAAGTCAGGGCGTCGTGGCCATCGGAAAAGCGGACGGAGAGATAACATACGACGATGTGATGCGTTCTCTAACGGCGGCGGAAACAATTTCCCTTCCCTCAAATATTGAAATTCTCCATGTTATTCCGCGCAGCTTTACCGTGGATGACCAAAAAAGCATCAAAGATCCGGTCGGAATGAATGGCATTCGGCTCGAAGTGAACGCCCTTCTCATTCTTGGATCAACGCCGGTCATAAAAAACCTTTCCAAGTGCGTATATCAATCAAGGATTGAAGTGGAAGATATGGCCTTTTCGGCTCTCGCGGCGGGGAAAGCAGCTCTTAACAAGCGACAAAAGGAACTGGGAGTGGTTCTTGTCGATATGGGCGGCGGCACCACCAATTTCGTGGTTTATGAAGAAGGGGAGCTGGTTCAGGTGGGCGTTGTGCCGATTGGCGGCGGGCACATCACCAATGATGTGGCCATAGGCCTTCGGACCTCGATCGATGTGGCGGAAAAGGTGAAAATAAATTACGGATCGGCACTGCCCGACGATATAAATAAGAAAGATCATATAAATCTGGCAGAAATCGATCAAAACGAAGAAGGGGAAATATCAAGGCACCACGTGGCGGAAATAATCGAAGCGCGGCTTGAAGAAATTTTTACCATGATCGACAAGGAGCTTCGAAAAACCGGACGATCCGGAATGCTTCCCGCCGGAGCGCTCATAGTTGGAGGCGGAGCCAAGCTCCATGGTGTGGTGGATCTGGCTAAGAAAATTTTGCGGCTTCCGGCCCAAACCGGCTTCCCTCTGGAGCTTGGAGGAATCGTGGACAAGGTTGACGAACCCGGGTTCGTTACGGCGGTGGGGCTGGCTCTTTGGGGAATGGAGGAAATGACCGGCGCCGTACCCGGAAAAGGAAGAATTTCGGCCGGACTGGACAGTTTGCCAAAAATGGGGCAAACGGTTGATAAAATGAAAGGATGGCTCAGAAAATTCTTGCCATAGAAGCAAGATTCCTCAGCCAGAGGCTGTTCTCCTTTGGCGGAAAATCCTAAATCCAAAATCCCTGCCTGCCGACAGGCAGGCGAAATTCCAAACAATATCAAAAACCAAAATTCAAAGAGAGAAAATGTTTAGGAGTTTAGCTATTTGAATTTGAGATTTGTTTAGGATTGGAGATTTTGAATTTAGGATTTTTAGATTCTTGACACTCAAAACCCCATTGTGCTACAGTATTCTACTGACTTAATCCGATTTATTTAGACTTTATAAAAAAGTTATGGCCGAGATAAAACCCGATATCGAAACATTTGCCCGGATAAAAGTGGTCGGAGTGGGCGGTTCCGGCGTTAATGCCATCAGCCGAATGATCGAATGCAAATTGAAGGGAGTTGAATTTGTGGCGATCAATACCGATGCCCAGGCTCTCCATCACTCAAAAGCTTCGGAAAAGATCCACATTGGAAAAAACTTGACCAAAGGTCTTGGAGCCGGAATGAACCCGGAGATCGGCCGGCAGGCTGCCGAAGAAAATCGGGATGAAATTCATGAGGTTTTGAAAGGCGCGGATATGGTCTTTGTAACCTGCGGACTCGGGGGCGGAACAGGAACTGGCGCTTCGCCTGTCGTGGCGGAAGCCGCCAAGGAAGCCGGCGCTCTGACCATCGCCGTGGTCACGAAGCCCTTCAGCTTTGAGGGCGCTCAAAGAAAAGCCATTGCCATGGAAGGTTTGGAAAACTTGAAAGACAGAGTGGATGCGCTGATCGTTGTTCCAAATGACCGGTTGCTTCAAATAATCGACAGAAAAACCACTTTGGTAAATGCCTTTCGGGTGGTAGATGATATTCTCCGCCAAGGCGTGCAAGGAATATCCGACCTCATCACGAAACCAGGCATAGTGAACGTTGACTTCGCGGATGTGAGAGCTATTCTTCAGGATTCCGGATCGGCTCTTATGGGAATCGGAACAGCGACAGGCGAGAACCGGGCTTCTCAAGCAGCCAAGATGGCCATCAACAGTCCGCTTCTTGAATTCTCGATTGACGGCGCCAAGGGCATTCTCTTTAACGTGAGCGGCGGACCGGATATCGCCATGCTGGAGATCAACGAAGCCGCCAATATCATCACGGAAAGCATTGATCCAAACGCTAAGGTCATTTTCGGCGCCACTATCGATGAATCGGCCAAGAAGGGCGAGATCACTTTGACAGTAGTAGCGGCCGGCTTTGATTCTTCCGCTGTCAACGAATCTTCCATGTCTTCTCCGGCCAGCCAATCAGCGGCCTTTCAAGAAGCCAAAAAAAGCCTTTTTGATGAAGATGACGAAAATAAGTTTTCGGCGATGCCAACGCCCGTCGGATCTCCCATGATTGAAGAAAAACCGAAATTTATCATCGAGGAAAAAGTGGCTCCCAAACCCAAAAGAAATATTAGTTTTGAATCTAAGGTCAGCTCCATCAACGAGGATGAGGATGACGAACTGGAAATCCCGGCCTTCATCCGGAGAAAAATGAAGAAATAAGCCTTTCTATAAAGTATCGGATGACAAAAACACCTTTTTAGAGAGGTGTTTTTTGGAGTATTAGCATTAGGACACATGTCAGTAAAAAAATAATTGCCTTTGAAGCGCAAGTTCATTATAATTTATGCTGATAGAATCAGGAAAAAAAATATTATTCACTTTGTATTATGCTCAAACTAAAACCAATCATTCATAGACAAAAAATCGAAATAGATCCCCAGATATCTAAGAAATTTAAGTATCCTATACTGTTTTATACGAGACACAAAGATGATAAAGAAGCTTTTTTTATATCGTTCGTGATTGTGGATTTTACTATTGGAGAAATTATACATATTGTAACATACACGCCGGAGAACATCTCCAAAGTTAAAAAATTGCAGGATATGAATGAGTTTAAAATGACTCCAGAATGCAATCCTCACTCATGTATCCAAATCAACCCCGGAGTCGATTTTTACACTTTCTTCGAACGTGGCGATTATTTCTTTTATGTTAATATAAAAGAAGAAACCATTATCATTTATACAGGAAAGGATATACAGCCTCAAAGTAAGCATGCTTATGGATATTTCGGTGCAACATTTTTTAAGGATCCCTGCGATATAAATTCATTTTATCTTGCGAATATTTCAAAAAATGAAAAAAATAATAATTTCTTAAACTATTTCAAAGCGAAACTAGATCTTTCCAGCGTTGAAAATATCGTCAGCTATCCTACTGGTCGCTCTCCCGTTCCTCCTCACGCGACTAGAAAATTTAATGAATATCTCTTAAACTCGGAATTCTACGATGTGAAATACACGCAGCTTAAGACAGGAAAAACATTTCAAGACACTTTTTTATTGGTTAAGTTTTCATATGAAAATCTTTACAGAGAATATTGTAAACTTAAAGGCTGCCATTTTTCGGTTAGTGAATTTGATAATAAAAATGAGATTACCAGGACAAATTTAAAATTAGACAAGGATTTTGAAAATTTTTGTGATCAAAGAGGCAATAGCATTGTTGATATCTGTCTCTCTCACAGCGATTATGCTTTTAAGACGTGGCCAGGAAGGGTTAGCCTTATCGATCTCAAAAAAAAAGCAATACATTTTTTCAATACGACTTATTGCGCTCCTGCCCATTTTGAAATAAATGAAAACAAAAATCTAGTTTATACTTCTTCGCATAATTTTTGCAGACTTTGGGAAGATTATTATTTTTTGGGATCTGCTGCCATAGATAAATTTTATTTCGAAGGGGGAAAACTCTATAAGACGGGCACTTTTACAGATCAGACGGCATATAGGTTCACGACGCATAAAATATTTGATTATGATGGTAAATCGTATCTTTGTTCCTTCGGTCAGCCAAACAGATTTTTTCTGATTGATGCGGATACGATGAGACTTGTCTATTATTTAGATCTGGGGAAAGACGTGCTTTCTGATAAAAATGATATTCGAAGTTTTCTAAACAACAACAAATTAGAATCAATGTCCATGAGAGCGTTTGAAGTTTCCCAAGATGGTGAAATTCTGTTTGTCATAGGCTACTCAGGTATATATTTTCTTGACATATTTAAACAGAAAATAATAGGAACAATAGACTACCATCCAAAAATAACGCTAGCTGCCGGAGCTTCACTGGCAGATTTTTGTAATAGGACGACTCATTGTGATTATTTGAAATGAATAAAAAGGCATTAAACATAAAAGTTATTCCTTTTCATGATTACAAGGAATATCATATTACAATCAACCAAGACAGCATAGACAGGGCCAGTTTGGAATTGTTTATGGGAAATTTTCGTGAAAAAAAAATACATGTTATATCAATTACATATGCAGGAAGTTTAGGGTTACTTAAGAAGATTTCCGATCTATTTATCGATTTTCCTCTTGTTGCAATAGGAGAAGATCCAGAGAAAGCATCGAGAATGCGCTACGGAATCTACATATATGCTGTTCAAGGAGGGAAAGTTCGCACCGAATATATTAGAAATGGTTCCGAGATCATTGGGGCATATTCTCTGCTTTCGAGTGATCGTAAGGGCCTTTTTTTAAAAACGCCACTGAATTTACCCAATAAAAAGGCCTCCGAATTTAAGAAAGAAGCGATGGATGCTTACGGAGTAATTGACAAAGAAACTAAAAAATATAAATTTTCCTTTAAAAACATCCATCGCTTTTGGAACTATATGGAAGATATCGGAACCAACTATGCATCGTTCAATAAAGCCAGGAATTTTTATTTTAAAAAATACGGCGTTGTCGACTACCCAGCGGCGACCGGCATAGAAGCGATTCTTCCTGGAGAACAGGAAATAAATGTAAGTATCGAAGCTTTGAAAACAAAAAATAAAAAATTTATAACAATAGGTGGTATAAAATCAGATCTTCAATGTGAAGCCTGTGTATATGGCCCGAAATTTTCCAGAGCAAAATTGATAATTTTCAAAAAAGATGAGGTTCAAAAAATATTTATCTCGGGAACATCGAACGTGAATTTGGAAGGCGGTTCGATTTATACAGATGATTATGAAAAAAATATTAATTACGTGATATCCTGTATAAAGCATCTTCTAAATAAAGCGCAAATGTCTCTGGGGGATATAGTGATGTCGCGTGTTTATTCTAAAAATTTGGCTATTGAAAAAATATTTGAAAAACTGTATTCGGAGAAAAAATGGAACTTTCCAAATAATAAAATTATCGCAAATATTTGTAGGGATAGTTTTATTTTCGAAATAGAATGCGTAGCATCTAAAAAGTTCGGCAAGGCTGAAAGAATCAGAGAAAAATTCATTGTGTGATGACATTATTTTGGCTGCTTCAAAATATTCTTTGCATATTTGTGACGACCCTATCGTCTTTATTTCCAAAATAATTGCCTTTTTACGGTCAGTCGAATTATTTGCTATCGTCTGTTCTTTTTTGTAAAATTAGCCTGCTAACCCATGAATTCATCGATTTGGAGATAATCAAAATAAATTATAAAAAACCGGATCCTCAAGTTGTAAAAAAGGCCGCGGATATTATAAAATCCGGCGGGTTGGTTATAGCGCCGACAGAAACTGTTTATGCCATTTTTGGTGACGCTTTAAATCGAGAAACGATCGAAAAAGTTTTCCAATTGAAACAGAGAGATCCGGGAAAGAGATTTGATCTTACTTTATGCCCTTGCGAAAGAATTTACGAATACGTGGAATATAATCCGCTTATTCCAAAGATCTTGGCGGGATTCCCGAAACTTCCAATAAGTTTTGGATTGCCTAGAAAAAAAACTCTGCCTCCTTTTCTGAATTCAGGGTTTGAGACGGTTTCATTTCATTTCTTTTTTAGTCAGCTGGATAAGGAGCTCTTTAAGTACATTGATACTCCGCTTATCGGGACTAGTGCCAATATTTCCGGACAACCGGACGTGTCTTCTGCGGAGAAGGTCGTCGAATGCTTCAGTCCGACTTTCGGGACGCCTTTGGAACCGGAACTGATCTTAGATGGGGGGAAACTAATAAAAAAGAATCCATCAGCAATAATTGAACTATCGGGAAATGGCATAAAAGTGATCCGGGGTGGAGATATCGGCGCAGAGAAGCTGCGAAGGGACTTGGATAAAATTGAAAAATAATTTTCCGGATCGAATTTAAATTTTTTGGGAGATAAAGACTATGAAATATATTTTAGGTGTTGATACCACCTTTCATTCTTCTGGAGTGGGTTTGATCGATGAAAAGGGAAATGTTTTATTAAATAAAAAAATAGATCTTGATTTTGACGACCAAAAAGACAAAAAGTTTTTTAATTTTCACAACCGAAATATTTTGTCCCTTGCCAAGCCTATTCTAGATAAGTACGGAAAGGACATTTTTCTTATTAGCGCTTCCTGCGAAGATGGGCCGTTTCATTCGATGCCGGTCGGCGCGATTGTCGCTAATTCCATCAGCTATCTTTTGAATAAAAATATTGTGGGAGTGAACCACGAGATAGCACATATGCATGCCAATTGGCTAGACAGAGACGAAAAAGATTTTTCTTTCCCTAGCATCAGTCTTAATATTTCCGGAGCCCATTCCAATATTTATTTGATCAAAAATTTAACGGAGGCAGAAAAAATTTCTGAAATAATTTGGCGGGACGACCCGGAAAAGTTCGGCGGGTTGGGAGCATTGTTTGATGAAATTTGCGAATCGTTGAACATAAAAATAAAAAAAGGCGGAGGCGGGTTGTGCTTTGAAAAGCTAGCGAGCTTGGGAAAGCCAAAATACAAAAATAAACTTGAGGATTTTGCGATTCGGGAAAAAAACGGAAATTTTTTTCTTGGCAGTATGAAGTCCAGCATCTTGAGCGCATTGAAAAGTTTGGGATATTTTCATCTGAAAGGAGATGTCTTAGAAAAATTTAGAAAAGACTTTGCGGCAAGTTTATCGGAAATACTTTTTGATTCTCTGATCGACGCTGTGGCGCAAGCAGCAAAAGAAACAGGTGCTCGAGAAATTCACCTTGTTGGTGGGGTGGCTCTGGATAAAGCGCTAAATTCCAAAATGGCTTTTTTCTGCGAAGAGAATAATTTTAAATATAAATTTCCTCTGAAGCCGGAATATTGTCGTGACAATGCCGCTATGACCGCGATTTCTGGATATTTCAGATGGAAATATTCAAATTATGATAGAGATAAAAAATTTTTAACAATAGAACCGGCGAAATGGTACCATAAATATTACGCTAAACTTTACGGCAAATGATCCAGCGATAAATACAAGATTATGCCACTAAATTCGAAGTCTAATCCGAACATATTGTTGACCGAGATTTGCAATCTCTCGTGTCCTTTTTGTTTTGCCAGAAAAAAAATTGCCGAATCGAGAAAAAAAGAAATGGATATCCGCGATTTTCAAAGATTGGTGGATTTTCTGGAAAAAAACAGCCAAAAGGAGATCAGGCTTATGGGCGGAGAGCCTACACTGCATTCCAGGTTCAAAGAGATTGTGAACTATGCTTTATCGCGAAAGTTCAAAATCAGGCTTTTTACTAATGGTTTTTTTTCGGAGGAATTAGCGAGGTGGATGGCCGAAAAAAAACAATCAATAGTATATTCAGTAAATTTGGCTGCAATTAGTTCCGCTCCGGAAGAAAAGAAACTGGTCGTGGAAAATAATTTAAAAATTTTGGGTGAAGCTTCTAAAATTAACGGCAGTATAACGATTGACAGCGCTGACTTTGATAAGTATGTCTCGGTAGTCGCATTGGTTGAAAAAAATAAGCTTGAGTCTGTTAGGATCGCTGTTGCCAATAATATGATGGACAATTCCTGCGGTGGGTCAGTGTCTGATGACTATAAGAACATTATTTCGGTCGTTGTTGGATTAGCGTATAAATTAAAAGAAGTTGGAGTTTCCCAATTATCTTTTAACTGCGGATTTGCGCCGTGCATGTTTGAGGAAAATGAATTAAAGCGCCTCCTCAAAGAGGGGATAAGGTTGAGAGGATGGGGTTGCCGAGGCAAAGCTGGTTCGTTTGATGTGTCATCCGATCTCTATACTTTTCCTTGCTTTATAGCTGATGAGCTCAAGACTGCGAAAATATTCGATTTTAAAAATTTGGAATTAGCAGGATCTTATAATGACGATTTGTTCGAATATATATTTTATAATTCGTCGCATTCGACAATGAGAGAATGCAAAGATTGCCCTTTCTTCAAAAAGAAAGAATGCAGAGGTCCCTGTTTAGGTTATGTTTATAATAACAGAAGAGAGAAAGAAGTATCTGATAAGTTCAGAAAAAGCCTAAGGTATGAAATTACAAAATTTTTTTTGCGGACTTTCCGCAACTGGTAGATGGCAGAAAAAAATAATCTAATACTTGAATATATCTAGCGAAATAATGCTTGAGCTTGAAGCGGTTACAATACGAAGAGAAATCGATCTCAATCCTGATATTTGTCGAAGATTCAAGGATCCCATTGTTTTTTATCTTACGCATAGGAATGATCGGCGCTTTTTTTTCATAACCTTTGTGATTCTCGATCTGCAAAAGCGTGAAATTTCGTATATCACGACATATCTCCCAGAGAACATCAAAAAAGTAGAGAATCATAAAAAACAGGAAAAATATAAAGCGGCCTCTTATAGCGATCCTCATTGTTCGATCAAAATCAACAATAAGAATGAATTTGTCTCTTTTCCAGAGGATGGCGAATATTTTTATCGGGTGTTTCCGGATAGGAACAAAGTGCGAGTCTATTTGGCAGATGGCATAGGCGTAAATGGGGAAGCAGAACTAAAAGAATTTGGATCGACATTTTATAAGGCTGAAGAGGACGGTAAAAATTATTTTTATTTTACGGCGATTGATAAGCAAAAGAAAGACTACCCCATATTGAATTTTTTTCGATCAGGGCTTGATATCTCCGATATCCGAAAAGTTTTTTCGACGCCGATAAGTCGCTTTATGAATGCCCCTCATGCAACAAGAAAGTTCGGACAATTTCTAATAAGCTCAGACTTTTCTTCGCGAAAATATAAAAATAAAAAGACTGGATTAGTTTTTGAGACACAGGGTGAGATGGTAAGGTCTGTATATGAAGAATTATATAAAGAATACTGTAATTCAAAAGGAATAATTTTTTCGAAAGAAAATTTCTACCAAAAAAATAGAATATTGAGGAAGGAAATAACCCTGGAAAGAGAGTTCAGTGTGTTTTGCGAAAGCAGAGGCAAGAACTTCTTAGATGTATGCTCTTCTGATTCACAGTTTGATTTTTCAGTTTTGCCGGGAAAAATCAGTTTTGTTGACCTGAGAAAGCAAACAATCAATTTTCTTGAAACAACTTTTTGCGCCCCCGCGCATTTTGAAATTGATGACCAAAAGGGGGCTGTCTATACATGCTCACACAATTTCTCAAGAGTAGATAAACTGTACTATTTCGGACCAGCGGCAATTGATAAATTTTTAGTGAAGAATGGCCATTTTAAGAAAGTAGCTACCTTTACTGATCAGACCGGTTATCGAATGACTAATTGCAAAATATTCCATTATCAGGGTAAATCCTATTTGTCTTCGATTGGCCAGCCAAATCGTCTTTTCATTATTGATGCTGAGACGATGACGAAACTGTTTTGCGATGACATAGGGGAAAATGTACTATCGAGCCAAAAAGATATAAGATATTTTCTTAACAATAGCGATCTGGAGAATATCACGCTAAGGGCGCTGGAAATTTCCGATGACGGCGAGTTGATATTCATTCTCAGTAATAAATATATTTACTTTTACAGCTTTCCCGAAAGACGGCTACTAACCAGGCTGCCCTATCACGACAATATTCCTATTCTTGGTGGTAATACCACCCTTTATGATTTTTTTCAAAGAACAAGCCATTGTGATTATTTGCGATAATTGACTTAGAAATAATCTACCTTTTATAAATAGTGTATACTCTCAAAAATAAAAGAATTTTTTTAAAAAAATTTTGACGTTTAATGTACGGTATAGATTCTTTTAGGCTTCCAAATAACTTCCAGCACTGAACATCCGGAGAAGTTTTGCCGGTAACGGCATACGTAACACATTTCGCCCCACCTAAACATGATTTCGAGTTAGGGCAGGGATAACATTCCAGCGGAGCATCATTTTTTTCAGCTCTAAGATTTTCATAAATCGGCGAGTAATAGATATCTTCCAGCGGTTTTTTCAGTATATTTCCGATTTTAATAGGCAATCTTCTGCATATATAAGCATCTCCATCGGGCATAATGGTAAAAATACGTCCATCATTGACACCGCAAGTTCCAAAACTCATTAAAGCCGGATGTGCAATTTCGTCGTTAAAAATAGCATTTTCACAACCTCCTAGCACCTTCAGTCTAGATTTATCATTTATTAGGTCTTTATTGATTTTTTGTATCTCCCGGTATAATTTCTGCAGCTCGACTGGTTCGAGAAGCATATGCAGCTGCTGTCTTCCTCCTGCACCAAATGGGGCGATTCTCCTCACGCCGATACGAGAGACACCTAGTGGTGCGAGTAGGAGAGCTAACCCGGAAATTTCCTTAAAGTTTTGTTTGGTCAACGACAAAGAAACGGCAATGTCAATTTTTTCTTTACTCAGTAGTCGAATTGCCTTTAAAACCTTTTGAAAGCTGCCTTCGCCACGTATCTCGTCATTGGTTTCCTGAGCGCCTTCAAGGCTCACCTGAAAAAATTCAATTCCCCAGGCTTTTAATCTTTTGACGATCTCTTCTGTCAGAAGTGAACCATTGGACATTATTCCCCAGCTAAAATATTCTGAATAAGCGTGGATTTTTTCCAAAATAATAAAAAAATCCTCTCTTAGAAAGGGCTCACCACCCGTTATCTGTATGCGCGCGAATTCTCTGGGTAATTTCCATTTTTTTATCAACCCAACAAATTGAAGCAAAATTTGCTCAATTTTTTCAATGCGCATTTCGTCTGTAGAGTAATTTTCCTGGTAACAATGTTTGCACCGCCAATTACAACGCTCTGTGATATGCCACTGTAGCGTAAAAGATTTTGGCCTAAATTTTTTCCCCATTATAGTTATATAGTTTAGCAGTTTTCTGTATATGCGGAAAGAACCCCTAAAGTATATACTGGGGGAATTATTATAACGGCGAATCCAAATATCTTTGGAAAATTCCCTTAAATTTGAGTTTCGAGCAGAAGTTTTATATAATGACACACACACGTCCCAAAAATAGTAGGAATAATGGTCACGACGTGCATTTTGCGTTATTTATATGAAACTTATCAAAAAAAATCAGAAATATTTCAAGAAGATAAGCATAGGATACAACGGCAGGGAAAATTTTTTTACTCATGTTATATTGCCATTTAGAGATTATATTTCTTCTGTTTATTCTTCTCCTCCAATGTCGCTGGATTTTTCAAGCGCACGGTTTTCACCCGATGTGTTTCCCCAAGAATTACTGAACTTGAGAAGAAATTTAAAATCAATCGGCATAGAATTTAACCTTGTCTACAACTTTGACGGCATCAGCGATGCATCGATCATAAATGGACTAGTTGATATCGCGAATTATCTTGAACCGGACATTGTTACTGTAAACGGGACATTTTTAATTGATAAGTTTACCGAATTGACAAACTATAAGCTGAATATTTCCATAATTAACGATATCAATTCAATTAATCAATTGAGCCAGCTTCTGGGAAGAAGTGCCAATATAGTTTCATATAATATCGGCAGAAGAAAAACCTTTGACCTCGGCTATATCAAGGCAGTTAGGATAACTTATCCGGCTTTGAAATTGAAATTAATGGTGAATGAAGGTTGTATGTTTGAATGTCCTGACCAAAATTTTCATTCTTGCTCGCTGACGATGGCAAATAAAAAGCCTCTCGATTTAAGTATTTTTTATTGCCACAAGTTATTACCTGATCAGCATTGGCGTTTTTTGGCGGGCCAGTACATCCCTCCGAAATTTTTGCATAATTATTGTGATTTAGTCGATGAGTTTAAAATTGCTACCAGAGGACTCCATTTGAAGGGACTGCCAACTGAATCTGTAAGAAATATTTTATTTCAATATATCAATGAGGAGGATATATCGTTCAAGGATTCCATGCTGACATCTTTTGGCGGATCATTTTTTGCTAGTAAATATTTTGAGGATTGCGGGAAAATAGTTGAAAATGGGTCTGAATCTTGCGATGTTTATCAAAAAAAATATCCGGATGATTTTTTCGAGATTCGGAAGTCTTGTTCGCATGAATGCTACAAATGCAATTACTGTAAAAATATTCTAAATGCATATGGTTTTTAGGAAATAAAAAGCTTAAGCTAAAATGAAAAAAGTTTTATTGTGCTATTTTTCTCCAAATTTAGCCCTGCATTATACTCCGCTTGATTTGGGATACATATCCGCACTTCTCAAAAAAAACAAGAATTTTTGCATTGAGATAATCGAACTTTCAGGCAATCATTCAGAAGACATGATAAATTTCGATTGTGATTTGATAAATTACCACAAGCCTCAAGCAGTCTTTCTTTTTTTGGACAATGTGCTCAAAAGCGGTATTTATGCTTTTGGCAGAGCAAAGAAAATAGCCAAGAATATCAAGCAAGGTTCTCCTGAAATATTTTTGGGGATACAAAGCTATAAAATTACCAAAGAAAGTGCTGAGAATATTTTTGAGAATGGACTTGCGGATGCAATAGTTACAACAGATCCTTACACGTCGTTTTTGGAGCTAGAAAAAATACTAGATAACCAGAGAGTTCCAGGTGTGATTCGGCATAATTGCCATGATTGGGAGGTGGTGACTAACGCGGATCCGAAAACCTTGCCCGAAAAAAACCTAGATTGTTCACTCCCGTCTCCATACATCAGCGGTGTATTCGATAATATAATTTTAGAGGAGCAAAGCAAAAGCAAGGGGAAATTTATTGCTTACCTGCAGTCAGTTTTCGGCTGTCCATTCAGCTGCTATTATTGTTTCAGAAGTATCAAATATTCTCAGCTTCGTTTTTTTTCGGCGCAGAGATTTTACGATGAGGTGGAGTATTTGTTTAATAACTTTCAAGTTCATGATTTCTTCATTCTTGATGATACATTTTTGATCAATCAGGAAAGTAGAAGTAGTGAATTTCTTGAGGAATTTGAAAAAAGAAAGAAAAAAAATCCAAAGTTGGAGTGCATACGTATTCGCGCTATGATCAGGCCGGAAATGATTACTTGGGATTCAATAAATTTTCTAAAAAAGATCAATGTTCACTGGGTTCAGATCGGATTGCAGACCATAAATCCCGCCCTGCAAAAATATATTGGTCGAGGAATATCTTCAGAGGAATTTAGAGAATTAGCGAAAATGCTCCATGTAAACGGTATCGAAATGCAAATTGATGTAATCATCGGGATTCCCGACGATAATTTCGATTATTTTAAAAAAACGCTGGACTTTTCGCTTGCATTAAAACCACAATATATGCAGGTAAAGCAACTGTATTTGAATCCGAACACGATTTTCTATAATAATAGAACGGAATACAGCATAGAAATTTCAGAAAAGACTCCGGACATGAGTGTGCCATATGTAACCGAGGCAAGGGGTCTCGATGTCGACTATACCAAAAACGCCTATGAATACACGCTGAAAAAAATAGAAAATCATCCTGAAATAGCATGGACCGTGCGAACTATTTTTGGCAACGCCCTGACATTAAAAGGCTAATCTTCTTGTTTATTATCGATAAATATATTTAGATGAAATTTTCATGTTAGATTCAAAAAAAGAAAATTTATATAAAATTATCAAGCGGGAAGCGATAATCACCAGTGATCAGCGGAAAAGTTATGGACGGGATGGCGCTCCGCAGGATTGGGTCTTTGATATAAAAAAAATAACTCTCGATCCGATAGCGCTAAATTTGATCGCCGATATTTTCTGGCAGAAATATGAAAATACTTACCCTTTCCAAGTGGGATGTCAAGAGACAGCTGCCATACCGTTGGTATCGGCCATAGTATGCAATAGCCAACAAATTGGAAAGCCTGTTAATGGCTTTTATATTAGAAAGTCGAGAAAGAAGGATGGATTGCAGAAGATCATTGAGGGAAAATTCGATGACAACAAAATAATTCTGGTCGATGATATAATTAACAGCGGCCAAACGATAAGCAGGCAAATCAACGTAATTGAAGAACAGGGAAAGAAAGTTAGTAATGTTTTCACCTTAGTAAATTACCGGGAAGAAACGAATTATAAATTTCTGAAGGAAAAAGATATTCAGCTAATTTCCCTTTTCCCAATAACTGAATTCGGTCTAGAGCTAATCAAAGAAGTGAGGGATATTCCGCGCAATTATTTTAATGTTCTTTGGCATTTTAAGAGTCCCAATCCAGAATTTTTTTACGTTGTGCCCAAGTCCACACCGGCACTTGATGAGGATAAGATTTATTTTGGAAGTGATAGCGGATATTTTTGGGCACTGGATCAAAAAAATGGCAAAGTAGTCTGGCGTCACCGTATTTTTTGGTTTAGTCGAAAAGGCATTTTTTCTTCACCGGCAATTTGTAAGGAAAATGTTTATTTTGGTGCTTATGACGGAAATATATATTGCCTAAATAAGGAAACCGGGAAAAAGAAGTGGATATTTATGGAAGCGGATTGGGTTGGCTCCTCGCCTGTTATATCCGAAGATTTAAATCTCCTCTTCATTGGTTTGGAATTTGGCCTTCTTCGGAAGCAGGGAGGGATTGTAGCCTTAAACCTTAATACCGGAAAAAAAGTCTGGGAGCAAAAGATGTCCAAGTTTGTCCATTGTACGCCTATATACCTCAAAAAAAAGAAAATGGTTGCAATTGGAGGGAATGACGGATGTGTGCACTTGTTCGGTGCAAGGAACGGAAAAAAAATTTGGACATATCAAGCGGGCGATGAAATAAAATATTCCTTGGAAACCGACGCAGAAAATAAATTTATATTTTTCGGGAGCACGGATGGCAATTTATATATCATCGATGTTGATTCCGGCGAATTGATTCTTAGATATAAAAACGAATCGGGAATATTTAGCACTCCCTTTATTCATGGAGACAATGTAATTTTCTCGTCATTAGATAAGCGAATTTATAATATTAATTTTCAAAAGGATGAGCCGAACTGGATTTTTAACACTAGTGGCAGGGTGTTTTCTTCCCCAGTATTAATCGAAGGCAATATCTTCGTGGGATCAAATGACGGGAAAATGTACGAGATAGATAAAAATAACGGAAAGTTGATATCTTTTGTTCAATTTACAGAAAGGATTACCAATAAGATTGTTTATAATCCGTCGTCAAAGCGTTTTTTTGTTTTGACGCAAGCCAATGAGATATATTGCCTAGCGAGGCAAAATTCAACAAAAAACTTCGTCGCTCCAGGATCAGCATTGTAGTTACTTTCTGAATTTATCCGTCTAACACTTTCGGCTCGTAAGCTAATAAATTTGCGGAGCACTGTGGCCTACTTGACAAAACGGGAAAAATTTGTATAATTTAAGAACAAAAAAAATACTAGGAAGCCGCTGAAATTAGTGGCTTAGGAGGGAACCATGAAAAAACGGATTACTTCTTTTCTCCCGGTAGCGGTCCTGCTTACGGTCTTGGTAGGCGGGCTAGAGGCCAAAATTGCATCATTTGAGGATCCCTCGGAACCCATTGTGCCTCTGGTGGAAATTGTTCCGCCTCCACAAAATCTATCGGCGGAAAAGGCTTGTTTGTCAGGCGTTTTCCAAGGGGAATTGAGGCCAAATGGCTGGGGAGCGACAGGTTTTCAGTTATATAACAAAATTGTGGTCGTGGTGAGAAAAATTGATGCGAGCGCGGCCGAAATAATGTATTACTGGGGCGAGGCGCCGGCCTGGGACGTAACAGCCGGTCAGATGAAGTTTACCGCGACTTTCGATGAGGGAGGAAAATTACGGTATAGTGAAGGAGAAAAGACGTGGCTTTTATATAGCCAAAACGGTACGGTGATTTTCGAGAGGCTGAAAGCGTCGTATAACCTGAAGGCGGTAATGACAAAGCGACGTTAGGCTTCCCAAAAACGGGAAAAAGAACCTTAGCTGCTATTGAAAGAGGGATAAGCTACTTATCTCTCTTTTTTCTTGCAAAAGCTGGTTGGGTTAACTTATAATGCTATTGCAATCATTCAAAAAAGGCATCAGCCATTTTACAAGAAAACGATGAGTGAAATTGAAAAAAAATCTGATCCCAAAATAAAATTAAAGATCGTTGCCGTCATTTTAGCAGGAGGTGGCGGGAAAAGAATGGGAGGTTCTTACAAGCAGTTTATTAAAATAAACAATAGACCGATACTGTTTTACTCGATAGATGTTTTTTTACAGTGTGCATTCATATCAGAAATAATTATTGTTGTGCCAAAAGAAAAATTTATATCAGCAAGAAAAATAATTGACAGAAAATATGGAAATAGGCCAATACACATTGCAATAGGCGGCAAAGCCAGAAGATATTCGACGCATAATGCCTTGAAATATATAAGGGACGAAAAAAAAGAGTGTGATTATGTTGTCATTCATGATGGCGTGCGGCCGCTCTTGTCGGTCAAAATGACGAGGGCGGTTGTGGAAAAGGCTATAAAGCATGGCGCCGCGGTCCTGGGCTCAAAAGTTCTAAATGTAATTGCAAAAGTTGAAAATGGTAAAATGATCGAAGTTCTAAATCCGCAAAGAATATTCAATACGCAAACTCCTCATTGCTACAGATTTGACTGGATTTTGTCGGCTCACGAAAGTGAATTGAATCGCGGCCGCAAATTCGATCTCTTAGAAAATATTGAGCTCATATCTGCTTGCGGAAAGGAAATATTTTTGGTTGATAAATTCTACCGCAACATGAAATTGACATTTCGACAAGACATAATAGCTCTGGAAGCTTATTTGAAAAAATGCCGATCAGAAGCCTTTTTTAGCCTAAGGTAGATTCAGGGCTGGGAAAATTGCAGATGGAGCTATTTTAAGTCCATTCTAGACTTTATGCGTATTCGCTTAATGTCTCTAGAATATTGAAGAAAAATTTTAACAATAGGAATATGCGCGAGGCACAACCTGAAAAAAAATACGCAGATAATCCCGATCCTGAAGCGGAGGTGGCATTTGTCATTTACTTTCCTTTTCAATATTTCGTTTATAAAAATATCTACAAGCACCTTGATAAATCTGAGTTTATTATTGACTTAGGGTCATTTTTTCCCGACACACAACCGGGAGATCTAATAGCTGAAATCATCGAGATATTGAGAAAAAACAGGATGCATTATCGAATTCTGTATCACTCGGATTATTATCTCGAAGCTTATTTAAACGATTTTTTTTCTAAGTACAAGGCGCTTGTTTCTGTTTGGGAGCAGGGATGTGTTCTCCTGGATTGTAATTTGAACAAAAAAAAGATCAATGTGACTTACGGAGCCGGAAAAGAACTTACTCAAGTTCGATTTACGCGCCGTCTTTATGACCTAATCTTGGCATTCGGTGATCGAGATTCGAAATTATTTGCTTTATTTGCAACTACAAAAAAAATCGGCAATCCCAGATTTGACGATTGGTTCAATAATGAGTTTGATGAGTATTTGTTAAAAGATTTAGAAAGTCGATTGTCAAAGGATAAAAAAACTATTTTATATCTTCCAACGCATGGTGACCTTTGTTCCATTGATGACCTTGCCGGGGAAATCAAAAAAATATCCTCTAAATATAATGTCATAGCAAAAATTCATTATCATACAGCTAGAGAAGAGCCGGAAAAAGTTGAATTAATTCGTCACAACTCGATAATAATTTTTGGTGACGAGGTCGACTTGTTAACCTTATTGAAAATTTCGGATGTCGTCATAAGCGATAATTCAAGTGCGATTTTCGATGCAATGCTGGCTGATAAGCCAGTTGTCGCAACAAACTTTCTCTCTGATGAATACTTGGATGTATCGCACAAGTCGTTAAGAACAACCGGGGGATTAAATAAAGGAGCTATGACGTATTCGGGCAGCATTGAACAATTAGTTAAAAAAGAAAACAAAGTCATAGTAATTTCGAAGCCAGAAGAATTAGAGGAGTCAATTAAAAAAGCGTTATTTGACGACGGTATTTATAAAGAATACAGAAGGGAAATAAGCAAGGAATTATTTGCTTTCCAAGACGGCACATGTGGAGAGAGAGCGGCCCACGAAATAAAGAAATTAATTGCGAGCAATATTCCAAGAAATCGTCCGATAATGTTTCATGCAATCGAAGGATTTTTGCAGGGAACTCCCAAATTTCGTTATTTGTCCCTTACGCAAAGACTACTGGATCAAAAAAGAGCTAACCAGATAGAAAATATTTATTTAAGAGAAAATGAGCAATTTTGGAAGCACAAGATAATATTTAGTGTTATAGTGCTTGATTATGACACTAAATTTCTTGAAAAATGTCTTCAGTCGTTATTTTATCAGGAATTTCCAAGGGAATACTTCGAAATAATCATTATCTCTGAGAGTAACAGAAAAGATACTTCTCAGTCCTTGGCGGGAGAGGTTCCTGAAGAGAATGACAAATCAAATATTAAATTCATTCATCGAGAGGACAAATCGTCGGTGAATGTGGAGATAAAAAAGGCTATTAAGGTGGCTAGGGGAGAGTTCATATGTTTCACTGAGAGCAACTACTTACTTCCCTCAAAGTGGCTACTCGACATACTGTTGGTTTTTCAAAGATTTCCTACGGTTGTGGCAGTCGGAGGTTATGAGGAAAGTTTAGTTAAGGATAACACTTTATTTGATGAATTTGATATGCTAGAGCTTGGAAAACTATTAGGGACCTACAAAGAAAGCGACTATCAGTCAGTCTTCTATGAACTAAAAAATAAATTGTTCTATCATAATCCAGCTGGATCATTGGCAAATATTTCTTATAAGAAGGCAATCTTTGAAAAAATGGAGTATGTTTTCGATGATCAAAGCATAAAATACATCGAGCTAGAATTAAAAAGAGCCGTAATGATGACTCAGGAAATATGCTTTAGCCCCATTGCTGTAAAGAGAATGGAACAAATGACCTTAAAAAAATTTAACCAAAAAAATTTGCTGGAAGGATTTGTGTATAGCCGTTTTTGTGAAAATCATCCAGAGTTCAAAAAATACTTCAATTATTCTGTTTTTTTATCTTTTAAATCAATGTTTCAGAATATTTTCGATGGTCCGCAGAAAAGAAGAATTGCTTTGTCCATAATAATCTTCCTGGCGATGATGAATAGGTGGTTAGGCGGCCTCAACTGGAAACTTCTTAGTTTTTCAGTAAAAATTAGGAGAACTTTTTCGCGGGATTGATTTGCTTAAATTGCTTACACTAGTCCTGTTCCGTTAGCTCACCAAATCAATGTGTCTGTTTTTCCCGACAGAACATTTAAATGCTTAATATCACTAACGGAGCAACAATCTCCAGGAAGCATCTTCAGTGATCTTTTTTGGTCCTTAATCATCAATATCCCATCTAACACCAGAAGGAATCTCCTGGTTTTTCCGGAAAATTCAAGCGGTAAATTCTTTAATAGGATGTTTTCAGTATTTTTCTTTAATCGAAGGCCCAATATCTCCTCAGCCACGATGTTCTTTGTGTAAATAGGCTTGGCAGAAGTAAGCTGGAAAATTTCAAAATTTTCTGATATTTTTCTATTATTTTCCCTAAAAAAAGAATTCACAAGAATATCTTTTGCCAGGGAGCTTTCTAGGGGCTCAAAAATGTACGGTAATTTTTGTCTGCCGTAAAAATCATTTACCCTGATTAAATTTCTCTTGTCTGGGGGTGACTCGATTTCTAAGACGCGAGCTATTTCTTTGTCGTTATTGAATGTTTTATGAAGTGTGAAGGCCTTAACCAGTCTTGTATCACCAGCTGACAAAATTTCTTTTCCTTTAACAGTCTCGAACGTAATTTTTCCTTCGAGCACAATTTTAAGTGCGTCTTTATTGGGATGACAATGAAATGATGTAGATGACTGCGGATATAAGTGGAACTGCCAAATATCAAGATACTTATTTTGATAACACGGGTATTCAAATCCCCACGGTTTTTTTATAATTTTTTTTTTCGAAGTTATTTTTTCGGATTTATCATCATTAATTACTCGTAAATTTTTAATTAATTTCTTATCTAACGATGAGGGGCATACGACCAAGCCGCTTATTTTCCTGGTATTTGGGATATTTATGGTCATTCCTATATTATTGAATGATAAAACGCTTAGTTTAAAGTATAGTTGTTATTCCGTTGCGGGGAAAGCAGGGCGAGGGAGTTATCCACAATGTTAATATTTGCACACAATTTGGAGTTATTGTATAATTTAACAAATGGTACTTATAAATAACCTTTCTGAATTTTAAGAAGCATCCTTCGAGGTTGAAATTAAAAATAAACAATTTGATATGTCTAGAATAATAAAAAAGATTAGTAAGCGCACATTATTTTCCATCGCTTCCGTGATCGGTTTTTTGGCTGTTTCGATGGCAAGGATCTTTTTCGGAAGTTCGGACATAAACACACAGGATTTGAGAGATCAGGAAAAGAATATGCTAAACGGATGCTGCGATTTACCATCTGCTGCCAATGCTGATGTGCCAATTACTCCTCCTACCAGCTGCTCGTCGGGCGGCGATGGCGGAGGGGGAGACTATTAATTCTCTTCAGAATATCAAAAAATTGGAATATCTACTTAATGACAAAAAAATTGTCCAGGGCATCAAAAAGCCTTACTTAGTGGGAGGGTTGATAATTTTACTTGTATTTTTATCGGTCGGCGGTTATCTTACTTTCAAAAAAGCGATCCCAGGTAATATTGATTACGTCATTCCTAATGTTCCTTACATTGGGCTTTATAATCATGTGGGAAAAAATGGTCTGCTCTATCAAACTGCAGCGCCTGCAGTGGCAATGGCTCTGGAGTATTGGAGTCCTGGAAAAAATAATTTCAGCGAAATAGACCGTGAGCTTTATTCTAATACGGATCACGAACGTGGAGGCTTGCTCACGATGGAAAGAACTGCATCCATAATCAATCAACTTGGAGATTACAACGTAAGAAGCGAACATCTCGAAATCGGTGATCTAAAAAAATATATCAATTCCGAAGCTAGAACTCCCTTGTTACTATTTCTTCCTATAAGCGGTGCAGTTACTCATGACGACCCTTACTCCCCGTTAACACTGCTAATCGGTATCAAGGAAAACGAAAAAAAACTTGTATTTCATGATTACTGGCTAGGGAATAATTACGAGATCACGTACGAAGAATTTAACAGTCGAATAGGGAGAAAAAATCCCAGCCAAAGAAATGAATACTTGGTCGTACAGCCAGCTGATTTCAAATCCGCCATGACAGCCATCAGAAATAGAAGTGTCACGCCATATCCCGGCAGAACCCAGGTTATGGGCCAAAACTCCTCGATGATGGAGAATTATCTGCGAGGATACGAGGCGCTGATGGCGAAAAATTTTCAAGGAGCATTGGGATACTATTCAAAAGTTGAAGGAGATCAAAAATTTGGAGAATTCCTGCCACCTTATTTGAAAGTTTTGCTCTACACTCAGTCGAGTGAGGCGTTTTTGAACAACAATGATATTGACAAAGCAATTTCTTACGAAAAAAAAGCGGAAGGATTAAATCATGATTTAGACAAACCTTTTCTGGATTGGCCCGGATACGAACTCGCGCATAACGGAATCAATAAATATGGAATTGATCGAGAGCCCTATAGGGTTTTGGGAGATATATATTTCCAACAGGAAAAATTCACTGAGTCTAAGGATTCATATATGAAAGCAATGGAGATTGACCCTAAAAGCGCAATAATAAAGGAAAAAATACAGTTAGTTAAATCAAAATTACCCAATGGCTAAAGTTTATTTTCAAAAATAACCGGACATGTTATCAAAAGTATGAATAAATGGAATAAAATAATAGCAATAGCTACGCTTGTCATTTTGCTCGGGCTGGCTGGGTATCTATTTTTCGTAAAAAATTCTCCTCCAGGCTTCTTTGTATCTGAGAAGCCAAAGAATGAGCAAAACAACAACATAACGGTAGGAACGCAAGGTTTGCAGAACTATTCCAAAGTGCTGTTCAACCTTGAACGTAAATTAGACCAATCCAAGGAAACGCAAGCGGCTTTGGAAATAGAAAGCCAAGCAAGGCAAATACTAAAATCCGATATTTCTCCCTCTGAAGATGCCCAGGCAAAATTGTTGATTGCCAGAATACTATTATATAAATTTAGCGATAGAAGTAGTATTTTTGAAGGGATGGATTTGCTAAAGCAAGTCGCAAAGGATCCTAAATACACGAAATTATGGAGAGCTTTAGCTTTTGAAAGAATCTCTAATACCATTAAAGACGTTGGCGATGATGAGAATCTGAAAATAACACTGGAGGATGATTATTTCAAGTCGATGAGAGATAACACTTTTCCTGAAAGTGGCACTATTAAGAATATATGTCAAGCTTCTTTTAACCTTTATCCTCTTCCGCTATGCTCATACCGCATAGCCAACTTTGAATTATATCGCTTGCTTGAAGATAAGGTGTATAAAAATTTGAACGATCAGCAAAGAGCGGATTACTTAAACGATGCCAAGGAAAAAATTAATATAGCTGAAACAGTCGCATCGAAGTATCCCCTTGAGTACGTTAATCTTTTCGATAAGGGGAAGATTATGTTCTGGAAACCCTTCATTCGAACAAAACTGTATCTTTTGGGGCAAACGGGGAAAGATTTCATGGTACCGGGAAATGACCAATTTGAGGAATCGGTGAAAATATTCAATAGTGGACTTGTTTGGCCTAAGCCAGAGGGGTTCTTTACTTATTTCTACGCGACGTCATTGGCCGAGGTTTATCATGAAGAAAAGATTGATAAAATAAGGGAACTTACAGATAGCCTGGTCAGCCGATACGATCAGTTTCCGGAACTGCCCTTCTTTCTTTATATGAGGAACCTTAGTGATCAGAAGTACAGTAGTAGCTATGAAAATATGCAAGTCGCCCTTTTGTCCCAATTGAACCCTAACTTCAAGAAATTGATGCTGGGTTTGGGCTGGACAGAGGAAAGACTTAATACGCCATTTCCAAAACTACCGTAAATTTTTATCTGTTCGAATTCTAATCGAAAAAAGTCGGCATAAATAAATATAAATATCCCCAAATAGGTGAAAAGGAAAAAAACAAAACCAAAATCCATTTATAAAAAAATATGTAAAAAATATTATATTCCCGCTGCTATTTTGCTGTTGGTGGGAGTTTTTTATTTTACTCCGCCAAAAGAAATGCTGGCTCAAAAATTAGTCGCCAAAGGGAACTCCTATTTTAACAGCGGAGGGAGATATGACCTTGAGAAAGCCACGAAATGGTATAAAGTTGCCGCGCTTATCGATCATAAATTATCAGGGGCGCATTATCAATTGGCCAGAGTTTATTTTGTTCAAGGTAAACTTGCCGAGGCTAAATCCGAAATCAATAATGCGATTGCTGTGAATGTTGATTCAAATAGAGCATACTATATCAAGGGTTTGATAGACGGATATTCCAAAAATTATCCGGAGGCGATCGTTGATTTCAGCAAGTTTGTCGAAAGATCCCCGGAAGAGTGGGCGGGATACAATGACCTGGCTTGGGCATATTACAAAAACAAGGATTATGAAAATGCCAAAATGACTTTGGAAAAAGGCTTGGAAGTGAAGCCGGAAAATCCCTGGCTTCTCAATGGTTTAGGCGCGGCATATCACGCTTTGGGAGCGAATGATAAGGCAGGGGAGATTCTTGACAAAGCGAGTGAACTTGCGGGAAAGCTTACTTCAGACGAGTGGAAAATGGCTTATCCTGGAAATGATCCGGCTTCAGCTGATTGGGATTTGGCGGATTTCAAGACCGACATCAAAGTTAATCAAGGTTTAGCATATGATAAAAGCTCCCAAGAGGCGACTGTCGTCCCGGCTTGCTCCGCATCTTGTCAATATCAGTGCCTGAGTGGATGTAGTATGTATATGTATTGTGACGGTGTAGATCCGGATCATGGGTATGACTATCATAACACCGCGAACTATTATTGGCAGGATATAGGTTATAGCGATACTTGTTGCCCTCCCTGCTCCGATAGTTCCTGGTCACCGGATCCATCGACTGTTTGTTCCGGAGAATCTTTCACGCAGTACAGTAATTGTGGAACCCCGCGAGGAGCAACTGGAACCAAAGACTGCAGAATTGATGGAGCCTGCGGTGGCGCAAGTGGCGGTGACAAGAGTTGTGCTTTAGGCACTCCGTTATGCGCATCGGGGACGGCGGGCGCAGTCAGCGATACAAATCCATGGACTTGGACATGCTATGGTTCGGGGACCGGGCATACGGATTCACCGCTTTGCAGCCATGATAAACAAGTTGAAGACGCTCAATGTGGAGGAGCCAAAGATGGCGAGTATTGCCCTGGCTACGTCATTCCTACTGATGCCTTGTGTGAGCCTCTGGGATTTGTTTCTCCTACACCAGTTTCTTTTTCCGGATCGACCTGGTCGTGGTCATGCAATTCGACCTGCAATGGCTCTTCATTGGCTCCAGGTGCATGCAAAGCGACCATGAAGCTAAAATATAAAGGTGCTTGTGGAAGCTTGAATGGAACTAATATCTGCAATAGCACTGGTCCTACGGATTCAACGGGATGCGATAAGGGATCAGTGATTAATTTGCATAAGCCAACTGGTCCGTATGATAACTGGACATGGAATTGTTCGGGTTCATGTGATGTTGATTCTCCTCCGTGTAGCGCCAAAGGAAAGGGCTCCTGCGGCTGGATCGAAACAAACCCCTGACAACTGTGGATAACTTAAAATTTTGGCTTAAGAAAAACCCCTTGACGGGGTTTTTCCAATTGTGGTAAAATACCTCTTGCGACCACAAGATATAGTGTAATACTGAAAATTGATCGATAATTGAAAACTAATTTATGCTTTGTCCTTTTTGTTCCCACAAAGAAACCAAGGTGATCGATTCGCGCGAATCCGGAGACGGAAAGGTCATTCGAAGGCGCAGAGAATGTTTGCAGTGCCAAAAAAGATTCAGCACCTATGAGCAACTGGAACTTTTGAATTTCACGGTCATCAAGAAAAACGGAAACAAGGAAGAGTATAAGCGGGAAAAATTGGAAAGCGGGATCAGGAAAGCGCTTGAGAAGAGGCCGATCGAAGATAAAAAAATAGAAGAATCAGTCGATGAAATAGAATATAATTTACATCTCAAGGGAAATTGTGAAATTTTGAGCAAAGATATTGGGAAACTGGTTCTGGACAAGCTGAGAGAGCTCGACGACGTGGCGTATCTCAGGTTCGCATCGGTGTACAAAGGCTTCGGCAGCGCGGACAGTTTCAAAAAAGAAGCAGAGAAACTAATGACAACATAAATAATTAATAAATTTCGGGGGCGAAAACAAAATGATTGCCGTAAAAAAAGGCCAAAAAATGGTCAGTAAAAAAGAAAGATCCGCCTCGGGCGAAAAGAATAGCGTTGATCGCGTCGTGAAACGCGATGGACGGGTCGTCAAATTCGAGCAGGAGAAGATCACCAAAGCGGTGATGAAATCTTTTGCGGAAACAGGGGAGGGCAAAGAAGCGGAAGCGAAGAAAGTTTCTTCGAAGGTCGTTCAGCTGCTGAACAAAAATTACCAAAAGGGCAACGTTCCCGAGATCGAGGAAATTCAGGATCTCGTGGAGCGGGTCCTCATGATCTTGGATTTTGAAGAGACGGCCAAGGCTTATATTCTCTATCGCGAACAGCACAGAAAGATACGTGAATCAGAAGAGGCTCTCAAGGAAGCGGTGGACCTCGTCGACAAATACATCCAGGAAATTGACTGGCAGGTGAAAGAAAACGCCAATATGGCCTATTCCCTCCAAGGGCTCAATAATTATATTTCTTCGATCGTCAGCTCGAAATATTGGCTGAACCGCGTTTATTCCAAAGCCATTCGCGACGCGCATGACGAGGGCGATTTTCATATCCATGATCTCGATAAGATCGCCGTTTATTGCTGCGGCTGGGACCTTCAGGACCTTCTCCGGCGCGGGTTCACGGGAGTTCCCGGCAAGATCGCTTGCAAGCCCCCGAAACACCTGCGAACGGCCCTTGGTCAGATGGTCAACTTTTTCTATACCCTGCAGGGGGAGGTAGCGGGCGCGGAAGCTTTTTCCAACTTCGATACGCTTTTGGCTCCCTTTGTCAGGTATGACGGCCTAACACTCAAAGAGGTCAAGCAGTGCATGCAGGAATTTGTCTTCAATGTCAATGTTCCTACCCGAGTCGGATTTCAAACGCCTTTTACGAACATCACTCTCGACATCGTTCCTCCGAAAAATATGGCGGAGGAGTCAGTGATCATTGGCGGAGAGCCGCAAAAAGAAAAATACGGCGAATATCAAGAGGAGATGAATATGATCAACCGGGCTTTCGCCGAAGTGATGGCCGAAGGGGACGCCACTGGACGGGTTTTCACTTTTCCCATCCCGACCTATAATATTACCAAAAATTTTGACTGGAACGACGAAAATCTGAAACCGGTCTGGGAAATGACAGCGAAATACGGCATTCCTTATTTTGCCAACTTCATAAACTCGGATATGGATCCCGATGACGCGCGTTCGATGTGCTGCCGGCTGCGGATCGACAATCGCGAACTGCATAAGCGCGGCGGAGGGCTTTTTGGAGCCAATCCGCTCACCGGTTCGATCGGTGTTGTGACGATCAATCTGGCCCGAATCGGGTATCTCTCCAAAAACAAAAAAGATTTCTTTGCGCGCCTCGATAAAATAATGGATCTGGCCAAAGAGAGCCTCGAGACAAAAAGGAAGATCATTGACAGTTTCATGAAAAAAGGGCTCTACCCCTATGCGAGATTTTATCTCGATGCTATCTATAAGCGCCGGGGAAATTATTGGTCGAATCATTTCTCGACTATCGGCGTCATAGGAATGAACGAAGCGCTTAAGAATTTTATGGACGAAACGACGGCGACGGCAAAAGGAGTGAAATTTGCCGAAGAGGTTCTGGTCCATATGCGCAATAGGATGATAAAATATCAAGAAGAAACCGAAAATCTCTACAACCTTGAGGCGACTCCGGGAGAAGGAACTTCCTATAGATTAGCCTTAAAGGATCGCAAAAAATATCCCGATATGATATTCGCGAACGGGAAAGTCGATGAAAAGAAATCCATAGAGCCTTATTACACGAATTCCACCCAGCTTCCCGTGGGCCACACCCAAGATTTCTTTGAAGCGCTGGATCTTCAGGAACCGCTCCAGACAAAGTATACCGGTGGGACGGTTCTTCACGGATTTATGGGCGAACGGATCCAGGACATCGAAACGACCAAAAAGCTGGTGAAGACCATTTCTGAAAAATACTCTCTTCCTTACTTTACTTTATCTCCGACTTTCAGCATTTGTCCCTCGCACGGGTATCTGATCGGAGAACACGAGCTTTGTCCCAAATGCGTCGTGGAGCAAAAATGCGAGGTCTATTCCCGCATCGTTGGCTATATCCGTCCCGTCGAACAATGGAACAAAGGAAAAGCGACGGAATACGGGGACCGGAAGGAATTTGTTGTCGGATAGCCATATTACACAAAACATGTAACATGAAACACAAGGTTTTTTATAAATCCAGTGTTACATGTTGCGTGTTACATGCTTCGTGATTATTGGTGGTTTGCAAAAACTGACACTTCTTGATTACCCTGGCCACATTGCGGCCACGGTTTTCACCGTGGGTTGTAATTTTCGCTGTCCGTTTTGCCATAATCCTGAGTTGGTATCAGGTAGCCGGTATCTGGTATCTGACAAACTGGAAAGAGATTTTTTCGAATTACTTGAAAATCGCCACGGCAAGCTCGAGGGAGTTTGCATTACGGGAGGCGAGCCGACGATCCAGCCGGACTTGATCGATTTTATCCGAAAAATAAAGGAACTGGGATATAAAGTAAAATTGGACACAAATGGCGCGCGGCCGGATGTTCTGCGCAAGCTGTATGGCGAAAAATTATTGGACTTTGTGGCCATGGACATAAAAAACAGCCCGCAAAGTTATAATTCCACGACGAATAGCAAAGTGGATATCGAGCGTATTAGGTTAAGCGTGGATTTGATCCGAAATTCAGGCGTTGATCACGAGTTTCGAACAACCGCCGTTCCGGGGATTCATACGGAAAAGGACTTCATTGAAATTGGGAAATGGCTCGAGAAAGCCAAAAAGTATGTTTTGCAAGCTTTCGAAGATAAAGGGAAGATACTTGATCCGCGCCTCTTGAAAAAGACAAAAGGCAAAAGGCTGGATTTGGAAAAAATAGCGGGTAAGATCAAGAAACATTTCGGAAAAGTGGAGATCAGATAATTTTGTAGGGCAATGTTAAAAAAAATATTTTTATTCATAATAATTATCGCAAGCCTGGCTATCCTCCTCGCCTGGCTAGGCGGTATTTTTTCCATAACTTTTTCTCCGTTTTCTCTAACGATTCGGAAACCAGAGAAAGATTTTATGAAAAGAGCCGTAAGAAAAATTGAAGGATTCGTCTATCACGAAGCGACCATTCACAATCCGCCGGGCGATATGTTACCCGACCAAATCGATGACAATGTAAAAGGCGAGATCAAGAAAATAGTGAAATAATCAAAATCTATGTTGGAAAGAATAAAGAAGCACAACGTAAAAATTTTGGTTTTTGCCCTAAATCTCTTGCTAATGGCAGTGGCCCTTTTGGTGATAAAAGAAAAAGATCAAACAAGGCTCTCCGAAAAAAAACAAAACGATCTTCTGAATGATAATTCCTCTCTTTCTGACGAAAACTCCGCCTTAAAAAACGAACTTCAAAGCCTCAGGGGGGTTGTTGAAGAGATCAAGTCCATTACCACGGGTGAAGAACAAAAGGTGGAAGCGCCAAAAGTTGAAGCTCAAGCGCCGGGCATTCCGGCATCAACGACCGCGCCTTCCCCAGTTAGCAACAATAACACGACTTCGGCAACCAAGCCGGCAACTAGAAATTCAAGTCCTGCCAGCGCAAGCAGCAATAGCACTCCTCCAGCCAAATCAACTCCTGCTCAAGCCTCAGCTCCAGCTCCTACGCCTGCTCCAGCAGCAACTACTCCCTCGTCCAACAGCAAGACCAAAACTTCCTAACTTATTGAATGAACATCCTATGTCGCATCCGATACTGCACTCTAAATTCAAGGCCTTGGGGACGGATATTGAAATTCAAATCGTTTTTAGCGGAAACGAAGAGAAAGAACGCGCCGAGAGTGTTGTTGAAAAAGTGAAAGAACTTTATCATGCCAAGCAAAAAATATTTTGCCGTTTTAGCGCTGAAAGTGAACTCAGCCGGCTGAACCAAAGCTTGGGCGTCTTTCAAAAAGCGTCTCCGGCTATTTTATATCTGGCCGGGCGCGCGCTTCACTATAACAAGATCAGTGGAGGACTCTACGATCCCAGAATCATAGGAGTGCTGGAAAAGATCGGATATGGCAAGGATTTCAAGAAAACTGATTTCGCCGCAGCGGCTCTTCCTGGTAACTTTCCAAAAATTGAGGGTGATCTGTCCCGAGACTTGGAAGTGAGAGAGAATATGATATTATTCAGAAGGAGAATGGATTTTTCCGGCATCGCCAAGGGTTATATCACCGACTGCGCGGCTGAATATTTGAAAAAACAAGGCTGGAAAAATTTCTTGGTTGATTCCGGCGGGGATATGCACATCGCGGGAAAGAATCAGGAAGAAAAAAATTGGCTGATCGAGATCGAAGGCATTTCGGAGAAAAAAATTATGCTGGAATTGTCAGAAGCGGGAATTGCCACTTCCGGGATCAGCCGCAAAAAGTGGGAAATTCAGGGAAAAAAATTCCATCATCTTGTAAACCCGAAAGATCCGAACCATTTTTCCTATGAGCTACGAACGGTTTCTGTGATCGCTGAAAACACAGAAAATGCCGACGGGCGGGCGAAAACGCTGGTACTAATGGGAAAAGAAAAAGGGCTGGAATTTTCGGAAGAAAACAAAATCGCCGCCATATTTTTGGACTATAAAGGCAATATTTTCATTTCTCAAGGAGCGAAAAAATATATTCATTAATAAAAAAAGCTGATGAACAATGAAATTCCCTGGGATTGGTACATCGTTCGGGCGAGCGCCCTTATCGGTTTTTTGCTTCTCTATATCTCCGTTTTTGCCGGAACAGTTTCGTGTCTTCCCGGTCTTCGCCGAATTTTTTTGCGCCTGCGGAGCCTCAATTTCCACTGCTGGATCTCTTTCCAGGCGCTGGTTTTCGCGGTCATCCACGGGGTGAGCCTTCTTTTCCATAAGTTCATTCCTTTTAATTTGGCGGATATTTTCATCCCCTTTCATTCAAGATACGAAACATTGCTCGTCGCGCTGGGGACAATCAGTCTTTATATAATGATCATTCTCGTCGCCACTTCTTACGCCCGAAAATATATTTCCCAAAAACTCTGGCGGACGATTCATTTTTTGAACATTGCTCTTTATATTTTCTCGATCATTCATGCATATTATCTCGGGACGGATCTCAAAAGCGGTCTTCTCCGCGAGATCTTCATTTGGGCGAACGGAGTTTTGATCTTTCTTTTGGCATATAATATGTTTTATCGCCTCTGGTCGAAAATAAAAAAGCGGGAAGTCGTCTGCGAAATTCCCGCAGTCAATTCTTATGAGAATATACGTCAAAGTGACCCCGCGCGCGGGGAAAAACGAAGTGACGAAAATTTCCGAAGGCGAATATAAGGTGAAGGTGACAGCCGTGCCGGAAAAGGGGAAAGCTAATGTTGCCGTGATCAAAATACTGGCGGATCATTTTGGCACGCCGAAAAGCTCCATAAACATCATTGGCGGAAAATCCACCCGAGTGAAACTTATCGAAATCAGTTAATTATTCCTCAAGCTAAGCTTTAGGAGTTCGAGAAAAAAGCGGGTTTAGACTCGCTTTTTTTGCTATAATTAAGCCGTGACCAAATCAAAAATATTCTTCATTTCGTCTCTTTGCTTTCTGGCCGGTATTTTTTTGGCGTCGTTTTTTCGAATTGAAATCTATTTTATCCTGATCTTGCTGGCGGCGAGCATTACTATTTTTTTATTAAATTATAAAAACAGAAAATCATGGATCGTCTCGGTGGCGATTTTGTTTTTCATAATCGGCCTTTGGCGAACCGGTTTGTCCATTGACGGCGCGAAAAACAATTTGGCCGGCAGCCAACTCGGTTCGGCGGAGTTCATGGCCACAGTCATAAAAGAACCGGAAACAGACGAAAAATACCAAAAAGTCATCGTTCAGGATAATGAGAAAAATAAGATACTCATAAACACAGAAATATACCCTGCCTTTAATTACGGTGATGGGCTGAAAGTAAAATGTATTCTGGAGAAACCTAAAAAATTCGAGGACTCGACCTTTGACTATCAAATGTATCTTGGGAAAGACGAAATTTATCGCATTTGTAACAAGGCGCAAATAACCGTGATGGCGAGAAACAAGGGAAATAAATTTTATTCGGCAGTTCTCGCGATAAAAAATAAGTTCGAGGCAAAAATTTCCCAGATCTTTCCCGATCCGGAAGGGGCGTATCTCAAAGGTCTTATTCTGGGCGGCAGCAAACGGATGACGAAGGATTTGAACGATGCCTTTTCAAGAACGGGGACAACGCACACGGTCGCTGTTTCGGGATATAACGTGACGATCGTGGCAGCATTCCTCATGTGGTTGGGAATAACCCTGGGTCTTTGGCGTCAGCAGGTTTTTTCTTTTGCCGTGCTTGGCATTATATTGTTTGTCCTGATGACCGGCGCGCCGTCGTCGGCGGTACGGGCGGGGATAATGGGGGGTCTCGTCATTTGGGCGATGAAAGAGGGGAGACTGGCCAATTCCACGAACGCGATCATTTTGGCGGCCGCTATCATGCTGGCCATAAATCCGTTATTATTGAGATACGATGCCGGTTTTCAACTGTCGTTTCTGGCGACGCTCGGAATTGTTTGGCTCTATCCCCTCTTTGAAAAAAAAATTTGGGGGAGCGGGATACTCAAAGAAACTATTTTATTATCCGTGGCGGCTCAAATATTCGTTTTGCCGATCCTTCTCAACTCCTTCGAAAAACTTTCGATCGTCTCCCCTCTTGCCAATTTATTAATTTTACCGGCCATACCTTACATCATGCTCGGAGGATTTGCAGCGGGGATAGCGGGATTCATATTTGTGCCACTAGGAACACTGATGGGGTTTATTCCGTATCTTCTCCTCAAAATTGAACTTTTCACTGTGGCGTGGCTCGGGAATCTGCCCTGGGCGGCACTCGAGATAAAAAATTTCGGCTGGGTTTATATGACAACTTATTATTGTGTTTTATTTCTGATGTTATTTTTTTACAAAAGAAAAAGCCGACCGGAGTCGGCTGTTCCCGCGTGATCACTAAGTTTTGACTAGCGGGTTGAGAGCGCTCTATAGCGAATGGGTAATCTCCTTAAGGCCAGCGCTATAGGGGATAAGCTTAGTGCGTTTCAAGATTGCGCGGGCTAAATAATCGTTGGCAATTATTCCCCGTCTGATCACCCCAGCCTCCCAGAGTTCATGGAGAATCAGTTGCAAAAAAGAAATTTTAATTGATAAGCCCACACAGATCTCATGGTTTCTGCGGATCCAAATCGGATCCTGTTTCTTCAGCAGTTGTTGCATCCGGCCATTTGACGCTGCTTGAATTAAGAGGTGGGCAGCCGCAGATATCTTGTAGCTGCATGGGACGCAAATCAATTTGCTGGGGGCGAGATACCATGGCGTTTCTTCATCATCACGGTTTAAATAGTCGAGTCGATGAAGGTTGGCTGTTATGGCTGGGATCGACAAGATTCCGCAGTAATGGCAGGCTCCTCCCAATTGGGCGACAAGAAATCCGAGGATTTGAGGATTTTCCCATAATTCAGTAATTTTTCTCACTTCGAGGGTCTCCTTTGTTAAAATTTTCCTCCTGTCCAATATTTATAATGAAATAATTGCAGACAGTCAAATGAAAAGAAAAATATACATAATAGTAATACTTCTTTTGCTTTGCATTTCGCTTTATTTTTCCTACCAAATATATACAGACGCTTCCCGCTTACAAGTCGTTTTTCTTGATGTTGGGCAGGGAGATTCGATCTTGATCCAAAAAGGGACGCATCAGATCTTGATCGACGGCGGGCCAAGCGGAAAAGTCGAGCTCGCAAAACTGGGGAAATATCTGCCCTATTTTGATCGCGAGATCGATGTCGTGATCGCGACCCATCCGGACAAGGATCATATTGCCGGGCTTGTGGAAGCGGCGAGGAACTATAGGATCGGAAAAGTTCTCACCACGGCGGCGGGAAAGGACACACAAGTCTATAAGGAGTGGAAAGATATTTTGGACTATAACAAGATCGAAACGCTGGAAGCATTGCGGGGCGACAGGATAAGTTTTGAAGGCGCCGAAATAAAGATCTTGAATCCCGAGGCTCCGGTTGATCCGGCGATCGGCGAGGCGAACAACGAATCGGTTGTTGCGCGGCTGGATTATGGAGAGAACTCTTTTCTTTTCACGGGCGACATCGAATCCCCCGCCGAAAATAAAATTATCGCGAGCGGTGAGGACATAGACGTGGACGTTCTGAAAGTGGCTCATCATGGGTCAAAATATTCGACATCAGGTGTGTTTCTTGATAAGGTAACGCCGAAAGATGCAGTTATTTCAGTCGGTAAAAACAATTCCTACGGCCATCCGACGCAAGTTGTCTTGGAGGCGTTAAAAGAGAGAAATATAGATATCTTACGAACGGACGAAAAAGGAGATATAATCTTTAAGTGCGGAAACCAAAACGCAAAATGCCAATTCATAACGCAAAAATGAAAATTGTTTTTTTGTTTGTTCTGTCAATGTTTTTAGCCGGTTGCGGAAAAACAACAGTTGTGAATAACAGCGCTGACGATCCTGGAGAAAAAATGTCGAAGTCTTCGGAAATGACCGTCGAAAATAAAAAACCAATAAGCATTCTTTTTGTTGGCGATATGATGTTTGATCGGTATATCCGCGAAGGGGTGAACAAATACGGGAGCGGAAATTATGACCATATTCTTGAACCGATCAAGGAAGAACTGGCCAAGTATGATCTGGTCGTTGGAAATCTTGAGGGCCCGATAACTGACAATCAGTCGGTGAGCGTCGACACAAAAATGGACGAAAAAAACAATTTCAGGTTTACTTTCGATCCGGTGGTCGCGAAAGTGCTCTCAGAAAAAAATATCAAGCTCGTGAATCTTGGCAATAACCATATCCTGAATCAGGAAGAAAGAGGCGTAGAGCAGACAAAAAAATATTTGGACGAAGCGGGTGTAAGTTATTTTGGCGATACGGGAGAATCGGGAAATTATTTTCTGAGTAGGATCGAGAATGTGCAGGGAACAAAAATCGGCTTTGTGAATTATAACTATTCAAGTGAAGGAAGTCTCGAAAGAGCGATCGAAGAAATTAAAAAAGCCAAGGGCCAAGCGGACCTCGTGATTCTTTATACTCACTGGGGAACGGAATACAGAGTCGGCGATCCGGGGCCGGTCGTCCGAAATCTGGCGCATCAATTCATCGACGCAGGCGCGGATCTCATCATCGGCACTCATCCACACGTGGTTGAAGATAGTGAGGTTTATAACGGAAAAAAAATATATTATTCACTCGGCAACTTCATCTTTGACCAATATTTTCAAAAAGAAACGATGGAAGGTCTGGGGGTGAAGGTTACAATCAATTCCGATCGTTCGATGGATTACAATGAGCTGAAATTCGAGATGACCCGAAGAGGGCAAACAAAGTTCGGGCCCTAGAAACAAAGTTCGATTTTGGTAAAATCTAAAAAAGCTTTATTTAAGGCTTATTTACGCAATGTTTCACAGCTGATTGACACAGCTATTTTTTTATGATAAAATACCACATTACGCTGATCACATGGTGCGAGGCGTGATAGGTTTAACAATTTATTTCCTTGGGGGAGAGGATCATGAAGCGATTTCTAAAGTCAGTGGAAGGTCGGGTGATTACTGCCTTATTAATTATACTCGCCGTCGTGTTGTTAATCGGTGGGCTTACATCGATCACCCAGGAGACTAAAGCAGGGCTTTTGGTATTCAAGTCGGCAACTGTCAAAGCACTCGTTAATGAATACGCAACGTATTCAGATGGCGATGGCATAGAGCTGAAAACTGTTTATCTTACTTTGACCGCTTTAGATCCGGAGAAATTACTCAAGTCTCCAGAGTGGTACGGGTTCTCTGTCTACAAGGCCAAAGACAGTCCCCGAGCCACAGAAGAAATTTTTTTCCTCTCCAAAAGAGGGGATCTGCGCGGCTGTGATAAGCATAGAGTTAGGTGCGTCCTGCACAAGTACCACGAAGGCCTAAAGTACCTTGAGGAGGTGAAATGCATCAATTCTGGCCAAATTGCGCCGTGAATAAAAGGGGAAAATTTTGGATGAAGAGAAAAGCAAGCTCGCTATTTTGAAAATCAACACATGGGCCGTATGGATTTTAAAGATCGCCATATTTCTAATATTGGCATATCTGGTCATTCAGCCCATGCGCGAACTTTTTACGAAGGTCAATATTGCGCTTCAGGCACTTGGGTCGTGAAGCGACAGCTATTTTTGAGGCCGGGGACAGGCAAGTCGTGTTCCCGGTTTTTTCTTGCCCAAAATTTTTTTCTCTGCTAAAATTGGATCGTTAGCTGGGGAGGCTAATATTTTTGTAAATTATAAGAAAGCAACAAAATGGAAAAACATTTCAAAAAAGAAAGGACGCTGATCGTGATCAAGCCGGACGGCGTTCAAAGGTCCCTTATCGGGGAGATAATCAAGCGCTTTGAGCAGGTTGGCCTCAAGCTTTCTGCCATAAAAATGCTTGTTCCCGAGGAAGATTTTGTGGAGAAGCATTATACCCTCGACCCAAAATGGCGGCTTCTCACAGGAGAAAAGACCATCAAAGGCTATGTCGACAAGGGACTTGAACCGCCTTCACAGGATCCGTTGGAAATTTCGCAAAAGATTCTCAATAATCTCAAAAAATATGTTACTAGCGGGCCGGTCATTGCGATGGTGTGGGAAGGAGCGCACTCAGTGAAAATTGTCCGAAAGCTGGTTGGCGGGACAGAGCCGCTTACGTCTGATGTCGGAACGATTCGCGGGGACTATGTTCTGGATTCTTATCAAATGGGCGATGTGGACGGACGATCGGTAAGAAATCTCATCCACGCTTCGGGGACGATCGAAGAAGCGGAAATTGAGATCAAACACTGGTTTTCCGAAAATGAGCTGGTTGATTACAGGCTAATTCAAGAGCAGATCCTTTATGATGTGAATTTAGATGGAATATTGGAGTAAATATCTTTAAAGCTAAATCTTAGCCTAGAATAATGCAAAATAAAACCCATCCCGAATACCAATATTTGAATCTCATCCAAGATATTCTTGATAATGGCGCGGACAAGCCTCTTTTTCTCACGCCGGAAGTTCAGGAGCAATATCGAAAGAAAGGCGAAGAGCTGCCCTTTATCCGCGGGGTTTTCGGGCGGGTGATCCGCTTCGATCTTTCAAAAGGATTTCCTCTTCTCACCACGAAAAAAGTTTTCTATCGCGGAATTTTCGAAGAACTGCTTTGGTTTTTGACCGGGGAATCGAACATAAAATATCTGGTTGACCGGGATGTTCACATCTGGGACGAATGGGCGTGGAAAAAATATCACAAACATTGTCTCGAGAACGCGCCGGAAGAGGATATGGAGCAGAAAGATTTCATTGCGAAACTAAAGTCGGAAGCAGCGGACAGTGAATTCGTGAAAAAATGGGGCGACCTTGTCACAATTTATGGCCGGATGTGGCGCAAGTGGCCGGCGGCGGACGGGCATCTCATCGATCAACTTGGATATTGCATCCAAGGCCTCAAAGACAAGCCATACCGAAAATCATATTGCGTTTCGGCCTGGAATCCGGATTTTATCTACGCCATGGCCTCGCCGCAGAACAAAAATGAAGTGCCGCCGTTTTGCCACACGACCTACCAGCTGGCCGTTGTCGACGGGAAATTGAATTTAGGAATGTATCAAAGAAGCGCTGACATTTTTTTAGGCGTGCCGTTCAATATAGCGAGCTATGCCCTTCTTCTTCAGATGGTTTCGCAGATTGTCGGAATCCCGGCGGGTGAGTTCGTCCATTTCTTCGGGGACGTCCATGTCTATTCCAATCATTTTGAACAGGTAAAGGAGCAACTTAAGCGCGAGCCGAGGCCTTTTCCAAAATTGAAATTGAACCCGGAAGTGAAGAATATCGATGACTTCAAATACGAAGATTTTACGCTTATTGACTATGATCCCCATCCGGCGATCAAAGCGGAAATTGTGAATGTCGGAGGTTCCTAATTTTTTCGCAAAACATTAAAATTTTCAAAGTAGGCTAACCTGCTCCAATTTCGTATCGGAGCAGAACGCGATACTTTTCAAACTTTAATGTTTTGCTTTTTCTGACTTTATGAAAATCATTCTGATGATGGCTATGACCGCTGACGGAAAGATCGCCAAAAACAGCGATCATTTTCCGGATTGGACCTCAAAAGAAGACAAAAAAATGTTTATGAGAGTGACGAAGGAGGTCGGGGTCGTTATTATGGGCGACAAAACATTTTTCACTTTTCCGAAAGCCCTGCCGGAGCGCCTCAATGTTGTTTTCACGCTCGAAAAAGATCCGCCGGAAACAGAAAATGTGAAATGGGTGACAGGTGAGCCGGAAAAAGTTCTCGCGGAACTTGAAAAAGAAGGATACAAATCGGCAATTTTGGGTGGCGGGACCTATATGAACACACAATTCCTTGAGAGGAAGTTGATCGATGAGATCTGGCTCACGATCGAGCCAAAAATATTCGGAGACGGCCTTGGTCTTTTCGGTGGGGACACCAATGTTGATTTGAAGCTTTTGAACGTGGAAAAGATCAACGACGATGCGGTGGTGGTGAAATATCAAGTTTTGAAATAGGCACATGAAATTAGGCAAGAAACTTGAGGAAAAAGTGAAAAAGGAAGTCTCGAAGGCGCTGGAAAAAGGTAGACCCGATTGGGATCTTCCTCATACGCTTGATTCAGTCCGGTGGATGAAAAAACTCATTGAAAAAGAAGGCGGCAATGAAAAGATCCTTGTCACCGCGATGTACTTTCATGACATAGGATACTTCAGTCTTCCAAGGGGATATAGCTACGAGGATGTAACAAAAGTGAAAAAAAATTGCGATCACGCGAAAGTTGGAGCAAGAATGGCGGGTGTGATGTTGGAAAAAATTGGCGGATATACCGATCGCGAGATAGAAAAAATAATGTTTTTAGTCAAAAATCACAGTCGACACGATAACCTGGATTCACATGAGCGACAGCTGGTCTTTGAAGCGGACGGTCTCGGGCAGATCAACTGGCATGAAGTTCCACCTAATTTCGACAAAAAGAATTGTTTGCTCTGGATGAAAAAGTACTTGGAGGTGGAAAGACCGATCGAACGCTGGCGCACGAAAACAGGAAGAAGATATTTCAGGTATTTGCTAAAAAAATCAAAAACATATTGGGACTAGACCAAGGTTTATACAATCAATGATTGAGGGGGAGGAAAATGAAGAAAGATATCCTGGAGGGGTTTAATTTTCCGGACGAATGTCCTCTAGGTAGGCAGGAAAGAGATGAGCTGCTGAAGAAGTCTAGGGGGCACAAAAAAGGGTTTAGTCCCTTTGTCCTGTGCAAGAGGGGCAAAAATTTCGAATGCCCGAACAAAGCTCTTTTGGAATGCTTTTATTTGACTGAAAAAAAGCAAAAACAAAGCACTCCAAGATTGTCTCAAAACTAAAGGCCGGTCCCATCGTTGGACCGGCTTTGCAATAGGGGGAAGGCGGGTTATTTTAATGAAAAAATATTCAATGATTTAGGATGGTTTTATGTTTGACTATTTTTATCAATAAACTAAGATTAATCTACAAACGATTGCTAATTATATAAAATAAAATTTATGCTATCCGACATTGAAATAGCACAAAAAGCGAAAATGAAACCAATTCGGGAAATTGCGGGGATGTTGGATGTGGAAGAAACAAATTTGGAACTTTATGGCGATTACAAAGCGAAACTAAAACCGGAACTTTGGGAAAAGATCAAAAGCAAACCGGATGGGAAACTTATTCTAGTGACGGCCATCAATCCGACGCCGGCCGGCGAAGGAAAAACGACAACTTCCATCGGATTGGCGCAAGCGATGGTGAAGCTCGGAAAGAAAGCGGTTTTGGCGCTTCGTGAGCCGTCGCTTGGTCCCTGTATGGGGATGAAAGGCGGGGCGGCGGGCGGTGGATACGCGCAGGTGATGCCGATGGAAGACATCAATCTCCATTTCACAGGAGATATTCATGCCATGACTGCGGCCAACAATCTCTTGGCGTCACTCATAGACAACCATATTTATTTCGGGAACGTTCTTGAGATCGACCCTGAAAAAATTCTTTGGAAGAGGTGTCTCGATCTCAACGACCGGGCACTCCGGAGCATCACCCTGAAAATTGAAAAAAAGTCCGGCGCATATTCGCGTGAAGAAGGATTCAACATCACTGTTGCTTCGGAGATCATGGCGATTTTATGCCTTTCCGAAAATATTGCGGATCTCAAGAAAAGGCTGGGAAAGATCATCATCGGTCTCGATCGTTCCGGAAAACCGATCTTTGCCCGCGAACTCAAAGCTGAAGGCGCTATGGCCGCTCTCTTGAAAGACGCTCTCAAACCCAATCTGGTCCAGACATTGGAGCATACGCCGGCGCTTGTTCACGGTGGGCCGTTCGCGAACATCGCGCATGGATGCAACAGCGTCCTTGCGACGAAATATGCCCTGAAACTGGGGGATTTTATCATCACGGAAGCGGGATTTGGCGCGGACCTAGGCGCGGAAAAATTTTTCGACATCAAATGCCGGATGGCAGGATTGAAGCCGGATGCGGTTGTGCTCGTGGCGACGATCCGGTCACTCAAATACAACGGAGGAGTGCCCAAAGAGACTCTCACGGAGGAAAATCTTGATGCGCTCTCAAAAGGCATCGTGAATTTGGAAAAACATCTGGAAAATCTCAAAAAATTCGGCGTGCCGGCGATTGTGGCGGTGAATATTTTCCCCACGGACACGGAAAAAGAAATTGATTTGGTGGTTGAAAGAGCCGGAAAGTTGGGAGCTCGTGTTGTCCGTTCCGAAATTTGGGAAAAAGGCGGCGAAGGCGGAATGGAAATGGCCAAAGCGGTTCTCGAGGTCTTGGAAAAAGAAAGATCATCTTTCGCCTCGATCTACGACGAAAAAAAATCGATCGAAGAAAAAATTGAAACGATCGCCAAAGAAATATACGGTGCGGGCGCGGTCGAATTTTCCGAAAAAGCCAAAGAGCAAATCGCCATGCTCGAAAAAGAAAAACTGGACAAAGTGCCGATTTGCATCGCCAAAACACAATATTCGCTTTCGGACGACCCGAAAAAACTCGGCCGGCCGGAAAACTTCACTTTGAACGTGAAGGAGCTTCGTCTCTCAAATGGCGCCGGCTTCATCGTCGCCATCGCCGGCGACATCATGACCATGCCAGGCCTTCCCAAATCCCCCGCGGCGGAGCGGATCGACGTAGATGAAGAAGGAAAAATAAGTGGGCTGTTTTAGGAAAAAATATTTGAGAATTTGGATTTGTTTGGCGGGTGTGCACTTGCTAAATGATAAACAATGCTTTAAGCTTTTCTTAAAGCATTTTTATTACGTTACGGGAGGTAAACGATGGCAGGTTTAGACTTGCCGGCAGAGGCGGGAATGGCACGACTGTCTTGGCAGGAGATCGTTCCTGTCGGTCGAAGATTTCCCTGTCGGAGCGGAGTGGAAATTTTTCTGCCTCTTCATCCTGAAAACAGGCTGTTCCCGCTTGAGGGTGGGCGCAAGTATCTCCTGTTCACAGTGATGGGGGGACAAGAGCTCTGCTTCTTTTTCGGTCAGGACGAGCAAAATCTTTTCCTGAATCAACTGGAGCTGGGCGCTCTGCAAGCTAATGCGGAGTGGGGAGAGGACGGACTGAACGCCTTTCTCAAGCCCGTTCACATCAAGCACTTTGAACGCCTTCTAGGCAAGAGATCCCAGCGCCAAGGAGACGTGCAAGCGCTGTGGATTGCGCCCTCAACAGGAGAGGCGATTGCCATCAGAACGACGGAGGAGTGGCCGGAAATATTTTATGAGGAGGGCACCCATAGCAAGGTCACCAAGCTCAGGGTTTCCCGATCACGGCACTTCTTGACGGGGGAAATCTGGCGTGCGCGCCTTCTCCGTTTTCCCGGAGTGTTCACTCTGGCTTCTGGAATCATCGAAGCTCCTGACCACTCGCCACTGATCCTCAAGGGGACGTATCTCTTAGGGGAAACAGTCGGAAGAATAGCTCCTTCTGAGAACGATTAGGCGGAGCCACAAAATTTATTGCGTTTGAGCCGGGACTGGAGGATCTCGGCTTTTTATTTTAAGTGATAATTAATTTTTTTGAATATTTTGTAAGATTTTGGCAGCCGTTTTTGGTGACGAGAACCATATCTTCAAGTCTAATGCCTCCAACTCTCGGATAATATAATCCCGGCTCAACAGTGACAATATTTCCCACTTCCAAAATATCAACCGATCCGGGCTTGAGACTGGGTTTTTCGTGGATGTCGAGCCCCACGCCGTGTCCGAGGCCGTGGATGAAACCAGTATCTCCGACATGATATCCATTTTTTAATATTACCTCCGCGGCAACGTTGCAAACTTCTTTCGCAGAAATTCCTGCAGAGATTTTTTTCATCACCGCGTTTTGCGCTTTGAGAACAGCATTATACATTTTTTGAATTTCAAGTGAAGGTTTGCCTTTGACGTATGTCCGGGTCATATCGGCAAAATATCCGTTTTTTCGGTGGCGCGGGAAAATATCACAGACGATCGGCTGGTGAGGGAGAATCGGGCCGCTGCCTGCATGGTGTGGAACAGTCGATTGCGCGCCGGAAGAAATTATCATACCTAGAACATCAAACATCCCTCTCTCGAAAAGTGTTTTTTCCGCAACTTGCTTCAGAAATTCGCTGGTAAGAACTTTTTTTTTGAAAAAAATGCTGTTTCCTCTGATTTTTGATTTCTGGAGAATATTCTCAATTGTTTGAAAAACTAACTTTGTATGGGCTAGGCTTTCTTTGATATAGCCAATTTCTTCTTTCTTCTTCACCGCTCTTCCTGGAAATAAAGGGAAAGTGGGAATGAGTTTTGCGCCATACTTACGCAAAAAATCAGCCATATCCAGCGGGAAGTGGATCGGCACTTCGACAGTTTTCCCCATTAAGCCGTATTTTTTGAGGATATAATAGGCAAGCTTGTTGCGATCGGATGTTTTGAATTTCAATTTTTTTGCTTCCACCGAAAGGGGATTGAGCGGCACAGAGATAATTTTTGCTTTTTTCGGAATAATTCCCAGATCAACTCTGTCGAGTAGAGCGTATTTTCCGCCCGCGGCGGATCCGTCTTTGGAGGATTTTCCAATCTCCAGATAGAAAAAAGAGCTGGTGATCTTTGTTTTCACCGCGTAGCGCATATCGGAGTCGAGAGTGGAAGCGAAAATTAATTTAGTAGCCATAAATTTATAATATTCATGTGTTAACATTACCAATGATATCACAATTTAATCAAGTTATCATACAACTAATATTGTATTAGGTGTTGCACTTTCTTGTTGAACTCATGATGGGGATATTTGACATATATAAATAAATGATTGATAATTTATTTTTCAAAGAATATTACCAAAATCAGATCAAAAGTCTAAGGGGGGCACTAGTATGGCAGGCTTGCGACCCAATCGCGAGAAAGATGCTCCTTTAAGCCAAAAAAGTGGCGAGGCGCTTATTGAAACCCTGAGGAGTGGTTGTATGGTTCAGGGTGAAAAAAGGCTTCATTTTCCCAACGATGAGGCCTTGGCAGCTGCAAAAGAGCTCCGGAGGAGGGGAGTAACGGATCAGCGGGTACAGGGCTTCCAGGAGGCATGCAGGAAAATCGGTCTCTTCAAGGATCTGCCACTCTCTACTCGGCGGCGCAAAAAACCTGATCAGCTCTTAGTAAATGAAGAGCTTCAGGACGCGCTGAGAGAGGCCGGAGAGCTTGAGAAAGCTATTCTGGCCAAACTTGCCGCCAAATAATCTCGATGCTTGACGGGGCCATCGAGAATGAAAAATTTCGCCCCGTCGCATTTCAAAGTGTCTTAGAATGCGAAGCTGGGACTTTTTGAAACGCGACTGAAAACATTCTTGACAAAAAAAATCTGGATGCTAAAATACAAAAGTAATGAAAGCTAACCAAACCAAAACTTTTTCTTCCAGCTATTATTTTTTCTGGTTTACGCGCCAGGTCGGTTTTGGTTTGAGTAGAATTTTGACAAAAAGATAAATTACTCAAGAAATTATAAGCAAACCAAAGACCGGCCTCAAAGGCGCGGTTTTTTATTGTCGAGCGAAGCGAGAGAAATTAAAACTTGTTTTAATTTCAGAGCGAGCGAAGACATCAAAGTTGTTAATAGCACTTTATTTTCGAAAATTCGAAAAAATAAGCGAGGTGATTATGTTCGTTGAAAAAGGATTGGGTCGTCATCCCGAAGTAAATCTGCAATTTATCATTGCTTCCTGCCTTAAGGGTGGAAATCAGGATTTACTGGAAAGGGCTAAGAAAGCCCTGAAAACTAAAAGGCGGATGAAGCAAATAAGCCCGATTTACGCAAAGGCAGTATCAGTATGTTGCACTTTGCTAAAATCCCGAATTTTAGGCTAATGCATTGCGTCTGGATCGTAATCAATCTGTTCTCATCGGCAGAAAAGGGGTGAAAAAAGATGCTGGGAAAGCAAATAAGGTGTTTGTCTGGAGCCGTAGCGCGCAAAGAAACATTTGCCAGCGCAGCCCACAGTCTTCGAATTTTGGCCCGAAAAAGCCCCATGAATTTTTGCGAATACCTTATGGAGCGGGTCAGAAGAGGCGAATTTTCGCAAGATGATTCTGGCGACAGGAGAATATTTCTCATCTTTTTGATCGAAGGAAAGGAACAATATTTCGTGGAGATGCTAAGCGTTATGCTGAACCATTCTCCGAAAATGTCTTTTCTGATCAGGTTAATTGCGGAAAAGGTGCTGGCGGTGGCCACGGAATTGTCAGTGGATGCAATCATGCATTGCATCAAAATGGCTGCGGAAAAAAGCAAAATAAATTCTCAACTGAAAGAAATTGCTGAAATTCTGGATCTTGCTGAAAGGAAAATAGCCTAAATGAGAGGAGCTGAAAGGTGACTGATGCTAAGATCGTTGAGCAAAGGATTCAGGGTAAAAAGGCTGCTGTTGCGCTGGGTTTTGGCGCGTGTGACGCAGGAATAAACGCAACCTTAGAAAACACGGTGATAGAAATCCAGGATCGTGGTGATCACGTCCATATCGTGGTTAAAAAATAACTTCGACCTATCGACAGGTAGGTAATGTGCCAACGCGCGCAAAAAAATTTCGCAGAGTCCTCCCGGGTCAGTCGACCTTGGGAGGACTTTTCTTTTTATGGTAAACTGTTTACAGCTAGATAAATTCAATTATATGGCAAAAAAGGCAAAAAATTTGGCGATCGCGGTCGATATTGGCGGGACGAACATACGGACGGCAATTATTGATCAGGATGGGAAAATTATCGCAAAAAATGTTACGAAAACTATTCAAACAGGAAAGAGCGGAAATATTATTGTGGCACAAGTGATCGGCGATATCAAAAAGCTAATTGTGAAAAATAGCCCAAGGAAATTCAAAGGGATCGGCGTGAGCGCAGTCGGTCCGATCGACATGAAAAAAGGCGCTATTGTGAATACGCCGAATATTAAGTATAAATTTATTCCGATCGTAGAGCCACTCAGAAAAACATTTGGACTGCCCGTCTTTTTTCTGAATGATTGCAACGCAGGAGCGCTGGGAGAAAAATATTTCGGGGAGGGAAAGAAATTTAGCAATTTGGTTTATATCACTATTTCGTCAGGCATTGGCGGGGGAGCGATCGTCAATGGAAATTTGCTGTTGGGAAAAGATGGAAATGCGGCAGAAATTGGGCATATGATAGTCGATACGGAATATAATCTGCCTTGCACTTGCGGAAAAGGCCGCGGGCATTGGGAAGCGTATGCTTCCGGAAATAATATCGCGAAATTTTTTAGAGCATGGAACAAAAATAAACATTCAATATCCACGGCTGCCGATATTTTTGACTTGGCGCGGAAGAAAGATAAGACTGCCCTCATGTTTATGGAAAAGCTAGGGAAGATTAACGGGCGGGGTATTTCGAATGTAATCGCCGCCTATGACCCAGAGGTCGTTATATTAGGCGGAGCGGTGGCGCTGAATAATAGTGAAATTTTTCTTAAATATGGGGAAAAATATATAGATAAATTTTTGCGATGGCCAAAAATAGAAATAACTGCCTTGGGAGAGAGTTCCCCGCTTTTGGGAGCGGCGGCCTCAGTTTTCCACAATCGCCCTTGACGAGGATTGGCAAGTAAACTATATTAGTAACTGTTATGGAAATAAGCTTAACGAAAAACATGATGATCCAGCTGGTGCTGGTGTTTACTCTCCTCCTAGTGGGAGCCAGTTTTTCGCTAAGCCGAGTATTTGATAAGATCACCAACTAACTTCAAATAAATAATTTCTTATGGAATCCTCCGCCCGGCGAAAAACATCGCCGAGTTTTTTATTTTAGGGGAGGGATGCCTGCATGGTACAAGTTGGAATAAGACCGGTTCTTTGCCAAACTTTTCTCAAGCCTTGCAAGTGCGGAGGCTTCAGAATTGAGCTTGAGGTAGTTTGTCCCCGCTGTATCGCCAGGGGGGAGCAAAGGGATCTTTTGCTTATAGAGAATGAAAAAAGCGGGAGGAATGAGTACAGTTGCTTCTGCGGATTCCGTTGTTGGAAGGAGAGTTATAAGTTTTATCGGAAGATCGCCCAAAGATTCATCTGTTCCGGGTCGCATGAAATAAAAACTTGCTAACCAAACTGCGGCAAAGGAGTGGCGCTATGGACAAAGTAAATCAGGATCCGCGGATGGAATGTGCTGGCTGCGAAGACAACGCGGCTTTGGGAAGGGGCTGCAAGTATGGAGTAGTTCCTTTCAAGTGTCCGAAGAATCAGCCAGAGGGCGTAGAAATGATCCAGCACGAACAGGCCGTGCAGTGATATGCGGCAGGGGAAAGAAGGAAAAAATCCTGAGCATAACAATCTTATACTAAGGGGGCTGCGATGGGGATGATGTTCTGAGAACGTCATCCCCTCCAATTTATAATCAACAAGCTGAATATAAAATATAAATTTGTTAAATTTTCGAAATTACTTGACATTATATCCAAAAGTTTTTAGACTAATAATAAGATGAAAAACAATCCAACTAGAAACTATATTGTGAAGATTTGGAAGAAGGTGCTGTTTATCAGCCACTTCGGTTTCTCGTTGAGTAAAGTATTCTAAACTTCAAGCAAAAAAATCTTTCTAGAATATTTCACCCGCCGAGGAATCGATCCCGACGGGAATTTTTATTTCTATGCTAGGAAATAATTTCGTATGGAGGGCAAATGGAATTTGGGGAAAAAGTTCAGAGGCCCAAGGGTGTCCCAAGGGAAAAAAGGGTAACAACCCTTGTCCAAAGGTGGGGCATGGAAAGAGTTATGCAACACTTTGGACCGCAAACGATTCAAACTTACCCGCATATATTTGATTTATCATTGCTGTGCGGTAATGCAGGAGGAGAAGCAACCATTGGCCAAGAATATGAGACCATTCGCTAATGTCCATCAGCAGGCGGCAAAGGGGCAACGACCCAAAACTCCTTTCCGCCAGAGGAAATTTATGAAAACAGGAAATCGCCGTTTTGTACCGGAATCTCGGCGCTGCCCCTTTCATCAAAGCTGCAGATGACAACCCCTGGGGCCGGGTGCTTGCGAGCATCCGTCCCCACAACCCCTAAAATTGACAAATTTTCGATAATCTATATAATTATCAACGATGAAACTCAAAAATATTTTTATAATTATTATTAGCATTATTATTACCCGACTTGAGTTGTCGAGTGAGTTTTCGTTTTAAGCAAAGAACAGACTTGAAATCAAAACCGACTCGGCAACGCCGAGCCGGTTTTTTTGTTCTTTGACAGCATTATTTCCAACACAAATGAAAAACCTAAAAAATAAAAAATCAACGTCTCTAGGGGAGGAGAGCATGAAACAACAACAAAGTCTGGGTGAGGTTTTTGGTTCTCTGAAGTTTCTGGAGCTCTTCATGAAGAGGCCAGAAATGGTTTGGCCTTTCGACACCACTCTTCGCGATGGCGGCCAGACCAAGGGAATTACTTGGACCGTGGCAGACAAAATCACTTTAATCAAGCTTATCGTTCAGGCTGGCATCAGGCATATCGAAGTTGGATGGCCAACTCCGGGAGACAAAGTAAATCCGGCCGTTTTTAGGGAAATTATGTCTGACCGGAGTTATGCGGAGGCCGGGGTCACATTCTATGCTTTTGGCTCTACGGCCAAGGCGGACGGAGGAATCATCAACGCCAGAAATCCGCTGATTAAATGCCTCTTGGACGTCAAGGTGCCGAACATTGTCATCTTCGGTAAAAGCTGGAAGTTGCACAGCAAGGAAATTCTTGGGGTAAGCGAAGAAGAAAATTTCCGGATGATCTTTGAAACAATTTCCACGCTCACAAAGGAAGGAAGACATGTGACCTACGACGCTGAACATGCGGTGGACGGCTGGCTGGAGGACCGTGAATATTTTTTTCGGACCATGGACGCGGCGGCAAGAGGCGGAGCTAAGCGGATTGTTCTTTGTGATACCAGAGGCAACACGCTGCTTCCGACTTGGATAGCCTTTCTGGCAGACGTGCTTCCCTGGCTTCAGGCGAGAAAGTTGCCCTGGGGAGTGCATATCCATAATGACTCAGGCGTAGCCGTAGATCTTTCTCTATTCGCCGTCGAACTTGGCTGTGATCAGGTCCAAGGTACGCTTGGCGGTGTTGGCGAGAGAGCCGGCAATGCGGATCTCACGACGATCATTGCGATGCTCAGAACAAAGATGGGCATTCCCGTCGTGAAAAAGCATCAGCTTGAGCTATTGACCCCGTTAACTCGTCAGATGTATGAACTGGCAGGCATATCCATGCCATTCAACCTACCAATCGCTGGGGAACGCGCTTTTCATCATGATGCGGGCACCCACATCGATTGTTGGCTAAAAGATCCAGGGAGCATCGAACATATGCCAGCCAGAGAAGTGGGAAATACGACCTCGCTGGGTGTCTCGAATCAGATCGGCCGGGCGGCAATGTACAACCGCTTGAAAAAAATTGTGCCCAATCTTAGTCGAAAGGATCCGCGGATCGCCGAAGTGCTGGATATCATCCAAAGTTTCGAGTCTGAAGGCTGGCTTTTCCAGAATGCTCGAGCGACCCTGGAACTCATTATCCGTAACCACTTTGGCCTTTTCCGACCGAAGTTTGAAGTTGTTCGCTGCGATTTGCATGAAAATTTCGCTCCGTTTGATGGTTTGCCTGAGCAAGAAGCGGATGGGATTCTCATGGATTCTCTTGGCCAACATCACACGGCGACAATCAAAGTTCGACTTATGGAAGGTGCCAGCATCATTGGACCGAAAACGGCCGAAGGGGATGGATTGGTAAATGCTCTGGATCTGGCCCTTCGGAGCGCTCTGCAGGAACGAGGCGGTCGTCAGCGCCCAGCTCTTTTTCCAGAACTTCGCCAACTCGAACTGATTAATTACAACGTCAAAGCCCTGATCGACAAGAACGGGACTGCGGCAAAGGTTCGGGTGACGCTTTATTGGAAAAGCAACGGGGACATCTGGGGTACCACTTGGGTGTCATCCTCCGTAACGGAGGCCTCGACCAAAGCGCTAATTGGTGGTTACCATTACTTTTTAGACTGGTATCGTCGCCAACAGGAGGAAAAATAGGCGTAATACCAATAACGTTTGAATTCGAAAGGGGAGACACCCGCTTGGTGCCTTCCCTTTTTCTTTTTGCTATGATAAGTTTTATTTAGCCTAGGTAATAATTAAAAGAAAAAAATGAGCTTTAGGGATTCGATAAAGCAAATTGCAAAGGATGTCGACGATTATAGAGAAGATATCAGAAACAAATCAAGAGAGTTGGAGGATATTGCCGAAAAAATTCATTCTCGCGCTCAGATATTGGATGCGCTGGCTGACAAAATAGAGGAGCTTGAAAAGCAAGCGCAGCAGGCTAAATAATCGGTCGTTTAAGGTAATTTTTTAAAACCTAAGGAAAAGGATATTAGCAATCCTCCATCAAACAATCGGGCTGTAGTATATTGGTAGTACGCAAGGCTGGGGGTCTTGTAGGCTGGGTTCGATTCCCAGCAGCCCGAAATTTTTTTATCAAGTATGCTTATATTTTTTTTATTCATTGTCTCTTTCATTGGCATCTTGGTGATGTTTCTGTCCATTGCCTATTTCTTTTCTTTTTATAGGCTGCTCAAAGGTGACGCGCCTTTTGTTCCGGTTCCATCGTCGATTCTGCCTGAAATAACAAAAGCGCTGGGAATTAGTGAGAACAGCGTGGTGTATGACCTCGGTTGCGGAGACGGAAAAGTGCTGATGGCTTGCGCGAGTTCGCAGCCGAAAGCGAAATATGTCGGATATGAGATAAGTCTGGCCATTTTTCTTCTGGCCTGGATCAGAATTTTGAAGATGAAAAGATCCCGATCCATAAAAGTTTTCAGGAAAAATTTTTTTGGTGCGGATTTTTCAAAAGCCACTCATATTTTCACTTATCTAATGCCCAAACAAATGGGCAAACTTGAAGAAATATTTGAACGGGAGCTTACGTCAGGAACGCGCCTCGTGACCTGTTCTTTTCCCTTGAAAATAAAGAAGCCCTCTGACGTGATCGATTTAGAAAGATCTGAGTTTTTGCTGGTCAGAAAACTTTATGTCTATGATTTTTAGGCTGGATAATTAATAATAAAACATTTATGATCCGCGAACCATTTTATGATCCGAAAAAAAGTTACGAAGAAAATTATGAAAATGGACCGTTTGGGGCCTTTAAGGATCCAAAAAAGTATGAAAACACGGGTGAACCCGAATATGATTTTCTCGGGAATAAGGTCTATCTGCCGTTTGGAATCCCAGCCGGGCCGCTGCTCAACGGGCGCTTCGTAAAAGCGGCGCTCGACAGCGGCTTTGACATCGCGGTCTATAAAACCGTCCGCACCCAAGCCTATCCCTGCAACGCTTTTCCGAACGTCGTCGCGGTCGATCTCAACGGTGATTTGACTCTTGAACAAGCTAAAAACGGTATAATTTCCAAAGATAGTTATGAAGCGCCTCTTTCGATCACTAATTCTTTTGGCGTTCCGTCTTTTGACGCCCAGATTTGGCAAAAAGACCTGGCAGAGGCGGTGGCCCATGCGGGAAACAGCCAAGTCGTGGTCGGCAGTTTTCAGGGAACGAAAAAAGGGGATGGAGACGTTGACGCGTTCGTGGCGGATTTTGTTTTGGCGGCCCGGCTGGTCAAAGAAACCGGAGCGAAAATTCTCGAGGTGAATTTTTCCTGTCCCAATGAAGGGACGGCGCACCTTATGTGTTTTGACGTGGCCATGGTGCGAAGAACGAGCGAAGCGATCAAAAACGAAATTGGGAATACGCCGCTCGTTATAAAAATAGCCTATTATGAAAACCAAGAAGCGCTCGAGAAACTGATCCAGGATGTGGGGAATATCGTCGATGGAATTTCGGCCATAAACACGATCGGATCGGCGGTGAGAAATGAAAAAGGTGAGCAGGCTCTTCCCGGCGAGGGGCGGCTGGTGAGCGGTGTTTGCGGAGAATCGATCAAATGGGCGGGACTTGATATGACAGGGCGGCTAAAAAACTTGCGGGAGGAGCTGGGAATGAAATTTACGATCGTTGGGGTGGGCGGAGTATCAAGCGCCGATGATTTCAAAAAATACAGGGAAGCCGGAGCGGACGCAGTGATGAGCGCGACCGGTGCGATGTGGAATCCGATGCTGGCGCAAGAGATAAAAAAAGTTTGAAGATATGATTAAACTCCGATTAAGTTTTATCATTTTTTATATTCCGAGAGTCAAGCTCTCGGAATTTTCTTTATGTGGAATTATTTGGAGAAATAAGGCGTATTAATTGTCAGATAGGATCTTAAAGAGGAACGGATCTTATCCAGGGAGGGGGAAACCAAAATTTAAGGGGTGTATAAAAATGGCGAAAAAGGTTACTTTAAAAGAGGGACGCGTTAAAGTTAAGGTAGATTCAGAAACGGCATTAGAAATGCTCCTGGATCTTACTAGCCTGGATACCTTTTTAGAGGCAGAATCATGTGGACGTGACTGCCTTTCCATGAGATTCAAGAGGGGAGACAGGATCGATGAGCATCAGATCAGAGGATTGCATCCGCGTCTTGTTGAGAAGTTTTCACAAGACTTCCATTTTATCTGAAAGCAGTAACCGCACCCAGAGGCCTTTTCCAAAAACGGGAGAGGCCTCCCACTTTTTTTACTTATATCCAATGTCGGGATGTGGTAATATAAAACATAAAATCAAGTTCAGCGGGGCGGAGAGTAAAAACGATGAATTAAAAAACATGAATAAAAAATTCGTTTTTATAATTTTAGCAATCACAGTGGCGGCTGTATTATTATGGGGAATTATTCTTTTTAGAAAAAGCGTCAATATCATCGAAAAACCAGTAAGTCTGCCGCAGATACCCAGCCAGAACGTTCCAAGCCCTACGCCGGTGACTGAGACGCCTAGCAGCAACGCTGCGAGCAGTCAAAGCGCGCCCAAAAATGCTTATGCGCCTCCACTTGATCGAGCTTCAGAAAGAATAACCAAAAAAACTTTTGGGCAATTCATCACACCCCAAAATTCGCCCGTTCAGCCGGAAAAATTTCGGGGTTACCACACTGGAACCGATTTTGAAATTTTTCCCGAGGAATTAAATTCGGATGTTCCAGTGAAGGCGGTTTGCGGTGGGAGAATTGCGCTCAAAAAAACAGCCACCGGATATGGCGGCGTTTTGGTTGAAAGTTGCGAGCTGAACAGCGAACCCGTCACCGTGATTTACGGCCACTTGAAGCTAGCCAGCATCAAAAAAAATACGGGCGATAGCTTGGCACAAGGCGAAGAGATTGGAATTTTGGGGAAAGCCTACAGCGCGGAAACCAGCGGCGAACGCAAGCACTTGCATCTCGGGATCCATAAAGGTGCCGGCATCGATATTCTGGGCTATGTCCAATCAAAAGGAGAACTTTCCGGGTGGTTGGATCCGTGTTTACTCGAAACTGTTTGCAAATAAAAAAGAACCGGCCTGCAATGTTGCACAGACCGGCGATTGGGTTTTGGGGGCTGGTGTTCAGCCCATTTTTCTTAGCTGGGAGGAGCGGCTTGGAAACGGGCGGCTATTCTTTCCCGCTATTTAATGGTGTTGGCGAGTTGCTCTCGAAGGGCTACCAACAGAAAGGGGTCAGACAATGGAGACGGACAGGGTTCGCTGACACCTCTCAAAAGTCCACTTTTTTCTAGCTTAACTCTCTTGGCCATTTTGAAAACCTCCAGCTATGAGATAGCGGCTCCCCGCTTGACTTCCAACTCTACTTAATATTTAAGGAACTTAGTATTATATCACTTTTTTCGATGCATGTCAATCCAGAGGCGAATTAAGCTTAAAAGCAGCCTTTCGGCCTTCTGGAAAATTTTTCTGGCAGGGCAAGGAATTTTGTGAGATAATACAAATATAATTTAAGATTACCAATCCTAAATTTCAAATCAATTTTAAATTACTAAAAAGCCGAATTTTAAAACTTTTAAACAAATATTTATTAAGCATATATTTTATGTTAGAAAAGACATTTGAATATCATGAGGGATTTCGAGTTGAGAAAGCGAAATATTTCGAAGCCTATACTGACGAAGAAACAGGTAAAATGAATCAAAAAGAGTTGAAGGAACAGCTGGAAATAGAAGTAAAAAGGTATCATGCGATACAAAACCAGATTAAAGACAAACAGGATAACATCAAATTATTTCAGGGCCCTAGTGATTCGAGGGTTAATCTTGACGGTGAAGACATAAATAGGTTGGAAAGGGAAGAAGATTTGCGCGCAAATAACATTGTTAAATTATGCAATCGGCTAAATATTGAAATGATAGATTTACGGTCAAAGGAAGTGACGGAAGGAAGAGAACAAAAAACAATGGAAATTAAAAAAGCGGCTTAAGAAAATATTCATAAATTATGTCGTCAACAAAATACTTTACTGCGGAAGAGGCAAAAAAAATCGGTGAACAGTTGGGGATTGACTGGAGCAAGTTTGATATCGAACAATTCCGGATGGGCATGGACGTGGAGCTTGAGCACGGAACGATCGATCCAAACACCAACGTTACAAATGACGACCCTTTGATGACCGGGAAAATCGCTTTGGCGCATCTCAATGAGTTTCCGGATTATTATACTCGTCTCGCGGTGATGGAAGAGGAAGCGGAAAAAGCGCTAAATCTTTAGCCTTAAATTCTATGAAAACGATCAAATTCATGCACGCTATCGCGATTATTGCGGCGGTTGGAATAATCGCAACTCTGATCTTGGTGGGTCTTAGTAATTTTCAATTTCCACTTCCGGACGGATTCAAACCCAATATTTCTTCCCAATCTCCATCCACCCAATCCAGCGGACTGACCAGTATCCAACATTTTTCTTCCGAATCGGATTTCAAAAAATATCTGGAAAAAGGGAAAAACTTTTCGAGCTTCAGCACTTCCCGGATGCTGGGCGGAATGAGCGGAGCGCAAATGGCGCCAATGGCCCAAACAAATTTACCCACAGCGACAGGGTTGAGCCAGAAAGCGTCCGATGGTCTCGGAGGCGGAGAACCTGAGCGGGTTTCCGAAACTAATGTGCAGGTAGCCGGAATTGACGAACCGGATATCGTAAAAACGGACGGAGAAGATATTTTTTTCTCGAGTCCCCAGCCGGAGATAGTGCCGATGATAAAAAGCGGTGCTGTTTGTGTTCCGGGAAACATGGGAGGGTGCGTGACGCCGCCAAGACAAACTGGAGAAATCGACAGCATAAAAGCTTTTCCGATTGATGCTCTCAAATCTGAGGGAAAGATCGAAGGAAGCGGCAATCTTCTTCTCAAGAATAATATCCTGGCGGTCATCCCCGAAAATAGTTATCTCGGCGGGCAAAACAAGATAGTGGGGTATGATGTCAGCGATCCTAAATTGCCTAAAGCCAAGTGGAGCGTTGAGCTCAAGGACTCAAGCCAGATCTCGTCCGCCCGGCTTTATGGAGACAAGATATATTTGGTCACGAAAAATATCATCAAGCCTGAGCATCCGTGTCCTTTCGAGCCTATGGCCGTGAACGGCAAAGCCTTCTCTGTCAGCTGTATCGAGATTTATCATCCAGTCGCGCCGATTTCGACGGATATCACGTATACCGTGACGGCTCTCGACATAAGCACCGGCGAAGCCAAAGACACAACGACTTTTGTCGGTTCTTCCGGGGATTCGGTGGTCTATATGTCACCGAACGCAATTTACGCGACCTATTATTATTCGGGTGATTTCATAAAATTCGCGGCCGATTTTTTTAATGATAATAAGGATTTTGTGCCGGACTGGGTGAGTGAAAAAATCAACAAACTAGAGGGGTATGATCTGAGCGTCAGCGCTAAAATGGCCGAATTTTCAGATGTTCTTGAGCGGTATCAAAATTCTTTGAACAGTGATGACCGGATGAAAACAGAGAACGAATTGAGAAACCGCATGGAAAAATACTTCGCCGACCACAAAAGGGAGCTGGAGAAAACCGGCATTGTGAAAATATCGGTTGACGGCCTCAATGTCGAGGCGAGCGGCGCCGTTCCCGGAAAGCCGCTCAATCAGTTTTCGCTGGATGAGTATCAGAACCATTTGCGAATCGCGACGACTGTTGGATCTGGCTGGTGGGGTTTCGGTTTTGGCGGAACGCGGGACAGCGCCAACGATGTTTATGTCCTTGACGGAGAATTGCGGACAACCGGATCAGTCACGGATCTAGGGGTGGAGGAAAAGATATATTCCGCCAGATTTATTGAAGACAAGGGGTATCTGGTCACTTTTCGCCAAACGGATCCATTTTTCGTTCTGGATCTGTCTGATCCCGCTAATCCCAAAAAATCCGGGGAGTTGAAGATCCCGGGATATTCGTCGTACCTGCATCCGGTGGCCAAAGATAAGATTCTTGGGATCGGACAAGAAGACTCGAGGGTGAAAGCCACATTATTTGACGTGAGTTCGCCGGAAAATCCGAAAGAACTTTCAACTTATAAGCTTGATGAATATTGGACAGAAGCAGCGAACGACCATCACGCCTTTCTCCTGGATGGCAAACACGAGATTTTCTTTTTGCCTGGATCAAAAGGCGGATACGTTTTCTCTTACGCGAACAGCCAGTTGAAGCTCGTGAAGACGGTGGCCGACATTCAAGCTCACCGGGCAGTCTATATCAACGATTATCTTTATATAATAGGTACGGATAGAATAGTGGTTCTGGACGAGAAGAATTGGGAAAAAGTAGGGGAGCTAGAACTATAAAGTTTGGAGCATTTCGGAACACTTTATGTTAGGAAAAATTAATGCTCGACAAAAACAATTGCGGTGAAAAAACCGACGAAGAACTGGTCGCCCTGACGCTCAAAAATCAGGATTTTTTTTCGTGCCTGGTGGATCGCTATGAAGAAAAGCTAATGCGCTACATTATGCGGATCTCGGCCGTGACCCGGGAAGATGCCGAAGACCTGCTTCAAGATATCTTTGTCAAAGTATACCGGAATCTCAATGCTTTTGACCAAAAACTCAAGTTTTCCTCCTGGATATACCGGATTTCCCATAACCAGGTGATCAGCCATTGGCGAAAGACCAAGACCCGCCCGCAGGTACTAAAATTTGAGGCCGACGAGGACTTTTTGAAGTTTATTGCGACCGATGAGGATCTGGCCCGCGACACGGAGAGAAAATTCACGGGTGAAGAGGTGAGAGGTATCATCAGCCAGCTGGACGAAAAATACAGGGAAGTCATCGTTTTGAAATTTTTGGAAGAGAAAGACTACAAGGAAATATCGGACATTTTGGAAAAACCGCTGGGAACGGTGGCGACGCTCATCAACCGCGCCAAAAAGCAATTCAAAGACATCAGCGCCGGAAAGAAGTTTAATTTCTAGCTAAAATATATGGGAGAGATCGGGAACAGAGTCATCGAGAAGATCAAGGAAGAGAAAATCGAGCCGAAACCGCGCTGGCGTTTTCTCATGAAAAATTATTTTATCTGGACATTGTTCATCGTTTCAATTTTTATCGGAGCTTTGGCCTTTTGCACGATGCTCTATGTTTTTTTCAATAACGACTGGGATCTTTATAAATATCTCCATACCAGCGTTGTAGGGCATATTATGCTTTCGATCCCGTATCTTTGGATCTTATTTCTGATTTTTTTCACGGCTCTGGCTTATTATAACTATAAGCATACCAGAGACGGCTATCGCCATGAAACGTATATGATTCTTTTTTTGAGCATTGCCGGCAGCGCGCTGCTTGGAACTTTTCTTTATACGTTGGGGATGGGAGAGTCAATAGAGGATTTGGCCGCGAACGCCGTTCCTTATTATGAAAAAATAGCCTGTTGCAGCCATCGCAAGGATATCTGGGATCAGCCGGCGGTCGGCCTCTTAGGGGGCGAAATTGTGAGAATTATCAATAATCATGACTTTGAGCTCAAAGATTTCAGTGGAGCAATGTGGCAAGTGCAGGAAGATGATGATACCCTTGAATTTGAACCGCTCAAGATGAAAGCCGGAGAAGAGATCAAGGTGATAGGTGAGGAAAAACAGGGAAATTTTTTCTGGGCGAGGGAAGTGCGAGCTTGGCAGAATAGAGGCAAAGCTCGCCAGGCGAAGATCCGGTTCGAAAGCGAAGAATAAATAAATAAAATAAAACGTCTTTTTGGCCCAATTCCTTCATGAAATATTAGCCCTATTGACAGAACAGTAGTAATGTGATATTTTTAGCCGTTAATTAGTTTTTATAGTGGTATTCCCTAAATATCACTATTTTTGTTATGGAAGAACCCAAGAGCGAAAATTTCATATCGTTCAAAGATCACAAGCTTGGGCGTATCCTGCTTGAAAAAATTAATGAATTTGTCAGGTATTTCGGGCTTTTTGAGATGCCGGAAAACTTCTGGGACCTCACCCAAAAAAAGATGATCGGAGACGGCTTGCAATTCAGGGGAAACGATTTTGTGGCTCATACCAAGCTTCATCACAAACGCAGCGCAATTTATACGATCCATCCAAAACAGTCATTGATCGTGATTTTTTCGATACTTGTGATCATTGGCGGATTTATGTTCAACGCGCATGTTTTTCTGATAATTATCATAGGCGCTCTCTCCGTCTTTTATTTTCTGGATCTTTTGTTCAATTTATTCCTAATAACGAGAAATATAAATAAAAATCCGGAGATCGAGGTGACGTCCGAAGAGATCGAAAAACTCGATGACGTCGAACTGCCCATCTATACTATTTTTTGTCCATTATACAAAGAGTGGCAGGTGGTAGGCCAATTTGTAGCGGCAATATCAAAAATTGATTGGCCGAAGGAAAAACTTGATGTCCAGCTTCTTCTGGAAGAAGATGATGAAAAGACCATCAACGAACTAAAAAAGAAAGATCTTCCTTCGTATTTTAGGATAATCATTGTTCCTGACGGTCATCCCAAAACCAAACCCAAGGCCTGTAACTATGGATTAAATCACGCTAAAGGAAAATTTGCCGTAATATATGACGCTGAAGATATTCCGGATCCGCAACAACTGAAAAAAGCCTATCTAATATTGAACAATGAAAAAAACAAAAATATAATTTGCGCTCAAGCAAAACTTAACTTCTATAATTCGCGCCAGAATATTTTGGCCAAACTTTTTACGGCTGAATATTTATTATGGTTCGACCTCATTCTGCCAGGACTACAATCAATAAAAGCGCCTATTCCTTTAGGAGGGACCTCCAATCATTTCAAGACCAAAGACTTGGAAATGCTCAAGGGCTGGGATCCTTTCAATGTCACCGAAGACTGCGATCTTGGAATAAGAATCGCTAGTCTGGGTTATTATACGGCTATTTTCAACTCAACTACCCTGGAGGAAGCCAACACTAGAATTGGAAATTGGGTCAGACAAAGATCTCGATGGATCAAAGGCTATATGCAAACCTATTTGGTGCACATGCGAAACCCGAAGGAGTTCCGATCCATTCCTGACAAGAGACGCTCTCTTACCTTCCAGCTTATTGTCGGTGGGAAAACCGCTTCGATCTTGATCAATCCGGCAATGTGGGCCTTAACTCTGGTTTATTTTTCATTTAGGCAATATGTTGGCCCCACCATCGAATCTTTTTATCCGACCCCGGTGCTTTATATCGCGTTCTTTTCGCTACTCTTTGGAAATTTTCTGTATTTTTATTATTACATGATAGGATGCGCCAAAAGAAAAAGATGGGATCTGATGAAAAGTATCTTTCTGGTTCCCTTTTATTGGCTTCTGATGAGCATTGCCGCTTGGAAAGCGCTTTATCAACTGTTTTTTAAACCTCATTACTGGGAGAAAACTGTCCACGGTTTTCATTTTAGTAATACCGACCAGATCAATGAATTTTGCTAAAAAATATATCAACAATTATCCTCTCGTTGCTCTCGCGGCATTGGCTTCGGTTATTTCGATCCTTTCTTTTCTATGGTCTTCCAGCAACGGCTATTCATTGGCATACAACGACGCAATGTCACACTTGAACATTCCCAGAATGGTCGTTGACGGAATGGAGCCGGGCATAACTCAACTGGGAAGCATTTGGCTGCCTTTGAATCATTTTTTGTCGCTGGCCTTCATCTGGAATAACTGGGCCTGGCACACCGGATTTGCGGGAATTATATTTTCAATTGCTTCCTACGTGCTGTCCGTTATAGGAATCTTTAAAATAATCGAACTGTTAACAAAAAACAGGCTGGCTGCTTTTGTGGGCGGCCTTATTTTCACTTTTAATTTAAATATTATTTATCTCCAGACGACGCCTTTGACTGAGCCGCTGTTCCTATTGCTGTTTGTTTATTCTGTATTCTATTTTTTGAAATATATCCATACCGATAAAACAAAATACCTCATTATACTGGGCTCGCTGGGCTTCTTGCAGGTTCTCGCGAGATATGACGGTTGGTTTGTTTTCATCGCCGAGGCTCTTCTCATCGCTTATTATGAGTATATTTATAGAAAAAGATCTTTTGATGAAACCACAGGAAAAGTTCTATTGTTTGCAACCCCGGTTGTTTTTGGGGCAGCGTTATGGTTTTTATGGAACTGGCTGATATATGGGAATCCGTTGTTTTTTTTGCTGAGCCAGTACTCCGCAAAGGCTCAGCAAGATCTGATCACTTTAAAGTCAGGGCTCGCGACCAAAGGCAATCTGGGACTGTCATCTTTGACTTTTTGGTATGACATGCTAGCCAATGTCGGCACTTATATCGGAGCGGCCGCTGTTTTGGGGATTATCAGCGATCTTTTCAACAAGAAAGACATTACAAAAAAAATGCTATTACTTTTTATTTTAATTTCCCCGATCTTGTTTAATATACTGGCCTTGTATTTGGGTTTTTCCATCATCAAGTTGCCGATAATAAGCAGCATTTTGAAGGATTTTGTTTCTCGGCCGTGGTTTAATGTGCGTTACGGGATAGTGGCTCTGCCCCTCGTGGCCGTGTACGGGGGCCTGTTTGTCAATTCATTTCCCAAGGATAAAATTGCAGTTGTCGCCCTGATTCTTTATCTCATTTTTTTCCAGTCATTCATATTTTGGAAAAAAGAAGGAGTAATAACTTTAATTGACGGCACAAAAGGAGCGAGCGCTTTTCTCAATGAGGACACGTCTCGCTTTCTGAAGGATTCGGTCAAGGAAAATGAGAAAGTTTTACTTTCCATGTCAGCGTTCAATCCGGTGGCCTTCAAGAGCGGTCTTGACCTAAATCACTTTATTCACGAGGGTGTCAGCAAACAGTGGAATTTTGCTTTGGAAAAGCCTGAAGAATACGCAACGTGGATAGTAATGAAGAAAAATGATTCGAGCGATCCCGTTTATCGTTCACTTGTCGAGAAAGAAAATAAGGGCTTTTTGAATTCATATAGCTTGGCTTTCACGGGGCAAGAGTCTTTGATATATAAAAAAGGGGAAGCCCTTCAAGGCTTTCAAACAGAAGCTGGGCTTGCAACCGGACTAATGAGCTTTAAAGGCGTGCTTTCTCAGTAAAGTAATCTCGTTAACGTCTTAGATGGCAGTAGAGCTTATTCCAAAACATTATCGATGTTTTCCCGGAGCCATCAAAACAAAAAAACTGCAGGATTAGCAGGTTCCTCGTGATCAGTTTTAAAATTTTTTTGTAGAATTAATTTAAGCCTTTTTCTATTCCAGGCAGCAATCTACCGCTTTTTTGACCAGTTCTCCCAGTTTTCCCAAGAAACCTTTTTTCTCTGTATCGTGAACATTGACGGCCTGCGCGTCGATTTTTTTTATGTCGTCGGTCTTTATAAGTTTCATATTCAGTCCCCAAAAAAGAGAATAGCAGTCGTAAGATTTTTCAAAAAGTTCTTTGGCCTCTTCCTTATTACCCATTCCTTGCTGTTTGGTCCCGACTTCCATCAGGCGCATTGAAGCGGCAAGGAGGTGCTTTGAGATGCACCAAACTTCCCCTTCGTATTCTTTGATGATCTTTCGCAAAAGGTCCCCTCGCATTTTTCGCACTTCTTGGAGCATATCATAATATTCCGGTTTTCCGGTCTTGGCGCCGGTAAAAAAAAAGTGCTCTTCGATCGAGACGAGATTCATAATGGCGATCGACAGATCCTGGTCGGAAGACAGATCCATTTTGTCCTGCTTTTTCATCTCGTCCACTTTTTCGATCAATTCGTTTATTTTTTGGACTTTTTCTTGGTCGGACATATTTTTTTTCTAAGGCTAAACCTTATTTAGTAATGAAATAAAAGATAATACTGGCAATGATAAGCGGGGCAATGGGCATTACCACTTTCTGGAAATAAAAACTGGCCCGGCCTCTTTTCTTCTTGAGATAATCATAATTCATCGCTCCGCCGAAAAACAAAATACTGCCCATGAGAATGCCCAAAATGAGCTTATCCACACCCCAAAGTTTGTTTAAAGGATGGCCGATGAGCTCTTTCCAGTAAAGCGGACCGACAATGGCAAGATAATATCCGATGGTAATCAAAATTTTTCGTCCCCGGAAGCGAATTTTTTTTATATCCAGCCAATTGATCGTCCACATAATAATGGAAACTGTCAACGCGCCGACCCAGACGCCTGTTATTGTATCATCGATCCCGAGCCACCTAGAAAGGCCCACACCGGCGCCGACGGCGATGGTGCAGACGGGACAGATGGCGAAAACCATCCGGAAAGGCATGAACGCAAATATTAGCAAGGTCAATATTTTGGGGATTCTCTTCATTTACTTGTTAGCTTAAAGCGATAAGTTTTGAGCTTATTCCACTATATTATACTTCTCCAGATTTTAAAAGCCCTTGCCTTTTATGCTATAAATTTTGAATTTCAGGACGCTGTGGGCGATTTAGCACACTCCAACATTGAATATTGGAGCAGGATCTTCGTTAAGGTTCGACCTGAACAAGAAAAAATAGTCCCCTGAGGGACTATTTTTCTTTGGCTGCGGTTTTGAGGCACTTTGTGCAGACTCTTTTTCTCTGGCCGTTGATCTCTTTCGATTGAAGATTGATGGCCATGGTTCTTTTGGTGGCGATGTTGGAATGCGAACGGCTTTGGGCGGATTTGGGTCCGCGGCCGCAGATCTGGCAAGTTCGACTCATAGAATTGATTAGGCTCAAAGATTAAACCTTAGGACTTAATATTGCTTAATTACGCAGTTCACGTTAACATAAGAAAAGATTTTTAGCAAGAAAAACGTAATATTTCCTATGGTTACGATATTTATTATCGCTATATTCATAATGTCGGTTGTTATCCATGAAGTTTCTCACGGAATGGCGGCTTTGTGGCAGGGTGATCCAACGGCGAAGTATATGGATCGCCTGTCTCTCAACCCATTAAAGCATATTGATATATTCGGATCGATAATTGTTCCGATCATCTTCTTTATTTCCAAGGGTTTTCCTTTCGGGTGGGCAAAACCTGTTCCCTATAACCCTTATAATCTCCGGGATCAAAAGTATGGGCCGGCGATCGTTGGTGTGGCGGGACCGCTTGCGAATATATCCATTGCCTTGATTTTTGGAATTTTTTTGAAAATTTTGTTGGTGGCAGGCAAAGTTTCGCTGAGCGGCACAGACCCTTTTTTTGAAATATTTTCTTGGGCCATTACGCTAAATATTATTCTAGCTGTGTTCAACTTGATTCCTTTCCCGCCGCTGGACGGATCCAAGCTCCTTTTCGCGCTCGTGCCTATTTCTGAAGAAATAAAAATACAGCTTGAACAGTATGGTTTTATGGTTTTGATCTTTATCATATTTTTGTTTCCCGCTCTTTTTTATCCGGTCAGCGTTTTGATCTCATCGGTGATCAGCTTATTCTTCAAATTTGTGGTGGGCATTTCGGTCGGGTCAATGCTTTAGCCGTTCCCTAATGTTGGTTTCAGGCCGTTGCGGCTTCTTCGGGATATGCTATACTGAAAGAAAATCACAGGTCGCTGATGCCAAAAAAGAAAAAAAATAAAAAAAGAAAATCCATTTTAATATTTATGTCCATTGCGGCAG